>Ga0208117_100055_pt1 | contig 115407 bp, 101 predicted proteins | sample LakWasMet26_LOW6_2_FD_183870 | JGI IMG/M metagenome (GOLD analysis project Ga0208117, IMG submission 183870) | Freshwater sediment methanotrophic microbial communities from Lake Washington under simulated oxygen tension - Sediment Metagenome... | ecosystem: Environmental > Aquatic > Freshwater...
GAGGCTAAACAAGCGGTGTTTGAATATATTGAGGTCTTTTACAACCGGGAACGGCTCCATTCCGCCAATGGCTATTTGTCGCCCATTGACTATGAATTGCAGCATAAAGCTGCTTAACCTTGTGTCCGAGAAAGTGTTGATACATCAGCGCCAGGTGTCATCGTTACGGCGTGCGCTGCAAAAGAAGCCATAAATATAACGGTTCATAAAAACCTTCTATTCACCACGAAGACACGAAGAACACGAAGAATTAAAACTTCGTGTTCTTCGTGTCTTCGTGGTGAAAATTATTGTATTTAATGGGTTGCTTCAGCTCCTTATAAATCACGATCAAAATACCGATCACGCTCATCATTGCCGCATTCATCCAGAGAATCAAGCCGCCGATTTGCTGATCTGTTACAGGACTCATGCCGGTGAATGTGCGTCCGCAGAGGGTGTAAATCGGGTACAGCTCGTGCGGCGTGAAAAAGATTAATGCGCCGATGAGGATTTGCGGCGGAACCACGGCCAGCATCATCGCGATGCGGCTACCGGGAGATCGTATCGAATCAGGGTTCAACGCCAGCCCCCAAAACATCAGGCCGATTAAAGCCATGCTCCAGTTCATCAGGCGATAGATGCGCCAGTCGAGCATTGCGATAAAGTGGACAGACGGCAGCAGCCAGAACGCAAGCAAGCCCACGAACACAATAACTGCGGCGACAGGATGGAATAATAGCTTAATCGCACATTGCACCGGCTTCCGCTCAAAAATCCTCTGAATTAATCGCTTGCCCGCCATAGGCAAGCCTGCCGACAGCGCGTCTTTAGGGCAGGCCAGTACGATGAAAAACGGACCCAAGTGATGAAGCACGAGACTTTGGAGCTGATGAACAAAGAATTCATGTTCAGCGTAATAATCGATTTGAGTTTGAGTGACAACATACAGGGATAACAGCCCGGCCCCAAAGTATAGTTTTTGCCGAAAGAGGAGCTGACATCTCAGGCAGCCCCTAATAAAGATGATGGCTGTAACGGCCGTTACGATGGCAATGGAAAAAGATATTTCCCATGGGGTGAGCCATTGCAGCGGGGGCATTTAGCTACAGCCTCAATGAATCCAGCAGATGCCGCAAATCGTTCGCAACCGTTTCAATCGTATCATCCGGCGTTGCCAGCAAGCGCGCATGACCTTGCGTATCAAAAATATAAACCGCCGCACTGTGAACAATGTCGTCGGAATCCGGTTTTTTAGGACGATAAGCGGCCCGATAACGTTTTGCGAGATTTTCTATGTCACTGTCGGTGCCGGTCAAGCCAATCGCATGTCCGCCATCGAAGGCCGTTACATAACGGTGCAAAGCTTGTTGGGTATCGCGACCGGGGTCCAGTGTGACAAATAGAATGCGGGTGCGATTTGCATTATTTCCCAAACGCTGCACTATTTTTGCCAAACGGAACAGGGAGGTCGGACACTCCGCCTGACAGTTCGTGAAACCGAAAAACAGCATGACCAGGTAGCCGTGATAGGTTTGATCGGTTACGGGTTGCCCGGTATCGGATATCAGCGAGAAACGCAGGTCCGGCAGATGACCGGTAATCTCCTGTAATTGCCACTGTTTTTCAGGATTGCAGCCGGTCAACATCAAAACGAGACAAAGAAGTTTCAGGCCTCGTGTCCCGAATAATCCGTTAGGCATGTGAGAGGCTCAATAAAATGACCGATTCAACTCGGCATCAGCTATGACTTAAAGCGCCCGACATCAAAATCCTCAATGGCTTGCCGGATTTCTTCCTGGGTATTCATCACAAACGGTCCGTAACCGGCTATCGGTTCGTCAATCGGTTCCCCGTTCATGATCAGCAGCGTGGCCTCTTTGAGCGCGGTCAGGGTAATTGTTTTGCCTAAGCGTTCGAAAAACGCCAGCTCGGCATCGTTGATCGTTGCAGAATTATTGATTTCTACGCTGCCTTTCAAGGCAAACAGCAGCGTTGTGTAATTTTCGGGAAAATCAAGCTCAACAGTTTGCCCGGCCAGTAGGCGCAGCTCCCATAAGTTAATCGGAGTATAGGTGTTCGCAGGCCCTTTAAGACCTTGATAATATCCTGCAATTACCCGCACGACACTGCCTTCGTCATCCAGCTTTACCACCGGAATCCGGTCGGAGGTGATGGACTGATAGTGCGGTTCAATCATTTTATATTTGGCGGGCAGGTTGACCCAAAGCTGTATCGCTTCAAAGGTGCCGCCTCGCCGGGTAAAGGCGGGGGAGTGCATCTCTTCATGCAGAAGACCTTTCGCCGCGGTCATCCATTGCACATCGCCGGGGCCGATCAGGCCGCCATGGCCTGCGGTATCATGATGTTCGACTTCACCTTGATAAAGAAGGGTGACGGTTTCAAAACCGCGATGCGGGTGCATGCCGACGCCTCTGGGTGTCGATGCGGCTGGGAAATCGGCCGGGCCTGCATAGTCCAGCATCAGAAACGGGCTCACCTCGGCGTCCGGCGTGTTGTAGGAAAACAGCGTGCGTACCGGAAAGCCGTCTCCTACCCAGTGCGTGTCATCGGTGCGGGTGATTCGATGCAACTGTTTCATGGCTTTATTCCTTATCGTTATCCAGCAAGATTGACTGTTCCCTGCCTAGAGACATCCGTGCGCGCCTTGGGTTCTAAGGCGCGCACGGCACGCCCTACCCATTGAAGATTTTACATTGATCAAATCCGTTTTAAATCCACCTGATCCGTGTTCTATCTCGTTTATTGATGAACATCGCTAAATCTTGAACTTGGCCGCTTCTTCGGAGCCGCCGGTGGCGTTGCCTGCACTGTAGGAATGAGCGCCGACTCCGGCCAATTTACCGGCGTCGACCACCAGATATTCGTTGCGGATCGGTCGGCCTTCGAACCAGCATTCCAGCACCTCCCGGACGCCGGCGGCATAGCGGGTCTGCGCGGACAGGCTGGTGCCGGAAATATGCGGGGTCATGCCGTGATGAGGCATACTCCGCCACGGGTGATCTTTCGGCGCCGGTTGCGGGAACCAGACATCGCCCGCATAACCCGACAGCCGACCGCTTTCCAAGGCACGGGCGATGGCGTCGCGGTCGCAGATCTTGCCGCGGGCGGTGTTGATGATGTAAGCGCCGCGTTTCATCTTGTCCAGCAACGCATCGTCGAACATGTGTTCGGTTTCCGGGTGCAGCGGGCAATTGATGGTCACGACATCGCAAACCCGCACCATCGATTCGACGCTGGGATGCCAGATCAGGTTCAACTCCTGCTCGACCGCAGTCGGCAGACGGTGACGGTCGGTGTAATGCAGTTTGACGTCGAACGGTTTTAAGCGGCGCAGCACCGCCAGACCGATGCGTCCGGCGGCGACGGTGCCGACGTCCATGCCTTCCAGATCGTAGGAACGCGCCACGCAGTCGGCGATATTCCAGCCGCCTTTTACAACCCACTGGTAGGATGGGATGTAGTTACGCACCAGACTCAGAATCATCATCACCACATGTTCGGCGACGCTGATGCTGTTGCAGTAGGTGATTTCGGCGACGGTAATGTTGTTTGCCATCGCCGCCTGCAGGTCGACATGGTCGGAACCGATGCCTGCGGTCAGCGCCAGTTTCAATTTCGGCGCTTTGGCGATGCGTTCCGCAGTCAGATAGGCAGGCCAGAACGGCTGTGAGATGACGATTTCGGCATCGTGCAATTCCTGATCCAGGCGCGAGTTTTCGCCGTCTTTATCTGAAGTCACCACCAGCGTATGGCCCTGGCTTTCCAGATAGCGACGCAAACCCAGTTCGCCGGAAACACTGCCCAGCATCTGGCCGGGAATGAAGTCGATGGATTTGGGAGTGGGGGCGGTTTGACCGTCGGGGTAAACCTTGATTTCCGGTATCGCGTCGCGGGCATAGGATTGCGGATAGCCGTCAATCGGATCGTCGTAAAGTACGCAAACAATTTTTGCCATTTTTCTACCTCAATGATGGTTTTATCCTAAAAAATCAGTAGCTGGAATGGAAGCAGCCAGCCGCTACAGCTTAGAAAAAATAAAGCCTTTGTACAATATGCAGAAATACCTATGGGCGTTGGCAACTCGCAAGCCAATAGCCGATGCCGATATAAGTAGCGATACGGATTTTATTGATTTTATTCACATGTTATAAATTTTCAGACGCGGGTATATCGGCATTAAATTATCCGTAGCAGGAAATATTTCAATTGTTCTCGCCGATAGTCACAAGGGTGGTGGGGACTAGCCTTTGATGCCCAATCCACAGTGCGAGACGTGCCGCCTATGACTAACAAACGAAAAAGCACTGATCAAATCGAGTTAGGCAAAGGCGATGCCTTATTAATCAGCGATATCCAAAATGATTTTCTGCCCGGCGGCAGTTTGGCTGTGTCGGAGGGGGAGCAGATCATACCCGTCTTGAACGGCTATATCGATCAATTCAGCCATCGTCAATTGCCTGTCTTTGCAACCCGCGACTGGCACCCGGCTAAGCATTGCTCTTTTATTCAGCAAGGCGGTCCTTGGCCGGAACACTGCATCGCCGGTTCCAAAGGTGCAGGATTTTCAGCCGATTTGCATCTCCCTGCCTCTGCTTACATTATTTCCAAAGGCACGGATGTTGAACGGGAAGGCTATTCAAGTTTCTCAAACCTGACATTCAAGCAGCAACTGGATAATGCGGGTATCCGCCGTTTGTTCATCGGCGGACTGGCTACCGATTATTGCGTTTTAAATACGGTGCGCGATGCACTGAACTACCATTTCAAAGTATTTTTATTGATAGATGCCATACGAGCCGTTGACGTCCGGCGGCAAGATGGCGAAAACGCAATCAACGAAATGATTGAAAAGGGTGCAATTCCCATTACCCTGGCTATGATCGGATAATGCCTGACAGCGTCTTGCTTACCGATCTGTACCAGCTAACCATGCTTCAGGGCTACTACGAACAGAACATAGAAGAGCTTGCCGTATTCGAATTTTTTGTCAGGAAATTACCGGAAAACCGGGGTTACCTGGTTGCAGCAGGTTTGGCCCAGGTTTTAACGTATCTGGAACAATTGCGGTTTTCTTCGGATGAAATTGAATGGCTGGCGAGTACCGGCCAATTCAAACCGGCAGTGCTCGATCGGCTTGAGGCATTAAAATTTACCGGCGATGTCCATGCGATGCCTGAAGGCACGGTGTTTTTCCCGAATGAACCCATTCTACGCATCACCGCGCCGCTGCCCGAAGCGCAATTGGTCGAAAGCAGGATCATCAATCTATTGCATTTCCAGACCTTGATTGCCTCCAAAGCCGCGCGCTCGGTATTGATCGCGCCGGACAAGCTGCTGGTCGATTTCGGCATGCGAAGGGCGCACGGCAGCGAAGCCGCGCTGTTGGCAGCTCGGGCAAGTTATCTCGCGGGGTTCACGGGGTCAGCGACGGTGGCGGCCGGGATGCATTTTGGCATTCCCGTGTTCGGCACGATGGCGCATTCTTTTATCCAAGCATACAGTTCAGAGAGCCAAGCCTTTGCCGATTTTGCCGAAGCCAATCCCGATAATGTCGTATTTTTGATCGATACTTACGATACCGAAGCAGCGGCGCAAAAAGTAGTCGATCTAGCTCCCGCATTGCATGCGCAAGGTATAAAAATCAAAGGCGTTCGCATAGACAGCGGCGATTTGGCCGATCATGCCCGGAAAGTCAGGACAATTCTTGACCGTGGCAGCCTTAACGATGCAACCCTCTTTGCCAGCGGCAATATTGATGAATATAAACTTGCAGAATTGATGGCTGAGCAAGCCCCGATTGACGGTTTTGGCATCGGTACGCGGTTGGATACCTCATCCGATGCGCCTTATCTCGATTGCGCCTATAAATTGCAGGAATATGCCGGAGTTGCCCGGCGCAAGCGCTCGGAAGGCAAAGCGACCTGGCCCGGACGCAAACAGGTTTATCGCAACTATGATGATAACGGCATGATGTCCGGCGATTACCGTAACCCTTGAAAATGCGCCTTGCGCAGGCCAATCGTTATTGCAATGGGCTATGCAGCGCGGAAAGACTGTAGCAGGGCAGCCTACGCTTATCGAGGCCAGGGAATATGCTCGACGCCAATTGAATAGTTTACCAATGGCATTGCGCCAATTGAGCAATACCCCGGAATACCCGGTGATAATTTCTGCCGAACTGCAAGAGCTGGCGAAAACAGTGGATGAACGAAACACAGGCTGAAAGCCCTTATGGTGTTTCCGGATTAGCCGGATGCGTAGAGACGCGATTTATCGCGTCTCTAATTGTTGCGCCTTTTCTGGATCTTGGATCAAACTGGATAGCAGACGCGATAAATCGCGTCTCTACGGGTCGCATTTTTTGGAACTAGCTGTTGGTATATCGAATATTTTGTCTCTGGCTGAAACATCTGGCTAATCAAGTGGTGTTTTGATGTTAGGTTCAAAATATTTGCTTGGATTGAAAACCTGACACTGACGGTTTCAGTTCGTCCAAAAAGAGACAGTCGCGACCGGCAGCTATCGGGCAACGAAATAACTGTTTCAATTCGCCGTGTCCGTTCGTTCAGCCAATAGCTTATAATTTCGAGCCATGATCATAATTGTTTAAGCGAAGGATTTTCCATGCAAGCCAGAACGAACGAAAAACGCCTATTTCCTTTTGCCGGTACGATGATTTTTACCCTCGTGGCCATTGCCGGATTCGCCTATGTTAAATGGATGCCCTATTACGCTAAGGCCTTCCTCGCCCAGAGCCATCATTTCATAGGCGATTCGATTCTTTCGGGGAATTCCGTCTCTGCTCCGCCGGTATCATGGAACGCGGCTGTGGACTACGCCATAGCCTATAGCAAGGCAATCTGGAAGGCACTTCTTCTAGGACTCATTCTGGGTTCCGGCATCAAGGTGCTTCTGCCGACTCAGTGGGTGAGCGCGGCGCTGGGTAGGCTAGGCTTCAAGAGCATCGCACTAGGCAGCCTTTTTGCCATGCCCTGCATGATGTGCACCTGTTGCGCTGCCCCCGTGGCTGCCGGCATGCGCCAAAGCCGCGCATCGGTTGGTAGTGTGGTGTCTTGGTGGATATCAAACCCGGTGCTGAATCCTGCGACTCTGATATTCATGGGGTTCGTGCTGGGGTGGGGATGGGCTCTGTTCAGAGTTGTGTTAGGCATTGCAATGGTGCTTGGGGTTGCTTATTTAGCAGAGCGTTATGGCGACCAGCATGAAGCTGTTTCACTCGAACAGGGTCTGCCGCCTGAGGCTGAGGCCTTAAACGACAGCCTTCTGACACGCTGGGGCCGGGAATTCATGGCCCTCGCGATCAAACTCTTACCCGAGTATCTTATTCTCGTACTTCTGCTTGGAGCCACAAGGGCTTGGCTTTTCCCGGTGCTTGGCGCTCATGATGGGATATTCTGGATCGTTGCAATGGCGGTAGCGGGTACGCTGTTCGTCATACCCACTGCCGGAGAGGTACCCATTGTGCAAGCAATGTTCGCTTTGGGTATGGGCGCGGGCCCAGCCGGGGCGCTCATTATGACGCTGCCGGCTGTTAGCCTGCCTTCGCTGGCCATGCTCAGCCGCATCTTTAGTTTGCGGACCCGTCTCGTGATTGTGTTCGGCGTTGTGCTTTCAGGCATTGCCGGCGGACTTATAGCGATGACCGTATTTTAACGTGAAAGAACCCACAGACTTAACAACGCAACTTCTGAGTGGCCATCGTGGGCCGAGTGCTGACTGTCGCGAATAGCAGCAATCGGCCATAAACTGCCTGTCGTGACTGGCAGCTTTATGACGATGAATATGGCAGAATGAAGTACGGTAAAGCTTGGGCGAAAACCTTTACTTTCGGAGGATAGGCGAAAGTCCGGATGCCTATATATGATAAAAAACATTATCCTCTGTACATGACAAAAATCAAACCTTATAAACAGGTTCAATATAATTGCGATATCAAATCCAATATTTCAAACTATTTGGTATTGATAAAATATTGATATTACTAGGAGACATTTTCTGAAACAATCCTTTTATGATCTAAATTATTCTGATTTAGAAATGGTTATAAATCAGAATAATTTAAACCACTCAGCAGCGTCAGTTCTTTTTAATTGGCATTATAAGAAAAAAGAAAATACTCAATGCCATGATAAAATTGCCAAATGTTCATTGGCCTTTTTTCAAAATAATTTCGACTTTTCTCTACCCGAAATCGATACGGTTCATGAGTCAAAAAAAGATCGAACAGTAAAATTTCTTTTTAAGCTTAAAGACAATCATAAAATTGAAACCGTCCTTATTCCGTTTCATAATAAATATTCTATTTGTCTTTCATCGCAGGTTGGCTGTGCAATGAATTGTTCTTTTTGTTTTACCGGAAAACAAGGACTTAAAAGAAATTTGACTACAAGTGAAATTGTTGGCCAGTTTCTGCAGGCTTGGCGTTGGTTAGCGAAAAATAGACCTGGAGAAGAGAGAATTTTAAATATTGTTTTTATGGGACAAGGCGAACCTTTACATAATTTTGATGTCGTCAAAAAAGCATGCGAAATATTTTTATCAAAACACGGAACTTCAATTGGTGTTCAAAAAATTACTATTTCAACGGCGGGTTATATTCCTGGACTTAAAAGATGGAGCCAGGAAATTCCTGGAGTGAATCTTGCGTTATCTCTTCATTCACCCTTTGAGGAAAAGAGAAATGAACTTATTCCCATTAATAAAAAATATCCGCTAGATGAGGTATTGGCAACTATTGACAAGATACCTTTAAATAAAAAGCAATTTATTACTTATGAATATATTCTGATAAAAAATTTTAATGATTCTCCAGATGATGCTAAAAAATTGGGAACGATACTGGCCGGTAAAAGTGCTTATATAAACTTAATTCCTTTTAACTCATTCCCAGGATCATATTACAATCGTCCGGATTTGGATAAAATTGAAAAGTTTAAAGAAGTTTTAGATACTTTTAAAATCCCGACTTTAATAAGAAGTGCTAAAGGCGATGATGTGTTAGCAGCCTGTGGGCAACTCAATTCTAAAAATTAAATAGCTATCAAGTGCCAGTGAATGGGGCCGGACCAAGTCAACAATATGTTTTCATTGAAAAAAAATACATAAAACCTGAAATTTAACCAATAAATCACCGGATGAGCCGGTGATTTTCATGTTACTCCTTTTAGAAGTAGTTTATCGACTAACTGCTAAGGGGCGTTAACCACCCGACGAACAAAGAGAGCCAACTCCGCTCAATTTTTGATCAATCTTGACGGTCGCTTGTAGGCCATTTTCTGCCCGTCACGACTGGCTGCTTTATGGCGATGAATATTGCAGCATGAAGTCGGCAATGTGCCAATTTCAGGTATTTGATTTACATTTTATGCAATAATCCAGATCAGATAACAACTTGTTAGGCGGCATGCGATTCCAATGCCACTGAGGATTTGAACGATGTACTCTGCTATAGTACTAAACTCAATGAGATTATTTCAGCACCTTGGTGGATGGGCTGGAGCACCAAACCCGATCGGAATCCAGTCACGCTCTAAAGCCGTGCTTCAACGTGCCTATCAGGTGTTGTACCATCTTGAACAATGCGAAAAGCTAGCGCGCACTGCGAAATCACAATTTCATTCCCACACAAAGTCAATTGAAAACCTACCACACGCTCTACACGGCTGGTCTCCACTTGTCGCAGGTCTAATTATTGAGTTATCTGGTGCCATGACAGTCCTCCGAATTCTTCAAAATGATGTATGGCAGCTCACGACAACCGTCACTGGTGTTAGAAATGCCCCACCAAGTATGAGAGATGCTTCCAAAGATATCTCCAAAAAATACCCTAATGGCAACCAGCGTCCTAGATGGCTGACAGAAATGCCGCTAGAAGTACGGGAGTTAATTACAACCTATTGGAGATGCTCTGGGGAATTGGTCGCCGCATACCGAGATGTTGGCCAACACTTCGACGTTACGGCTCGAGGTGGCTTTGTTTTTACAGATGGCAATAGCGTTACTAAAGTTTCGGTTCTATTGCCGGATAATCCAGAACTGAAGTCACGGAAAAAATTTACTTACGAGAATAGCGTCGATGGTCTAGAGCTAGCGAGTACCGCCTTCGCTACATTGCATGACTTGGTAGAAAACCTTGCAAAGTTCTACCAAGTCTCTCCAGCCCCTCTTATGCAACCGATGGAATTCGCTCCAGCAATTCAACACAAGAGCGGCGTTGCTCAAATTACTGCACTCATGCTATATGATAATGATGGTCGTAATGGTGCCATCATAGGACAAGATGAAGAAACAGCCGTCACCTACATGCAGACCACTATCTAACAATCGGGCCACCCTACATTATTTGATTGCCTGTTTGGGGGCGGATATAGCTCCAGTTTCCGCTGGTTCCCAAGCTCCAGCTTGGGAACCCAGTCGTGGAAGCTCCAGCTTCCCGTCTACTCTCAACACAAAGGAGCACAACCATGCCCAGAAGCCGCTACCGCGTCCAATGCGACCCGTGCCCACACTTCCTGACTTCAACGATAAACCACTGGCTGCCGTTGTTTACCCGCCCTGAAACCGTGAACATCATTCTGGATTCTTGGCGTTTTTTACAGCGGGACGCAGGCTTTCGACTCTACGGTTACGTCATCCTTGAAAATCATCTGCATCTTATCGCCGCGTCTGATAATTTGAGCCATGACATGCAGCGTTTTAAATCCTACACGGCAAAGCAAATCGTTGCGCATCTGGAACAACGCCGCTCGGTCAAGCTGTTGGAGTTGCTGGCGTTTTTTAAACGCGGCCATAAGCAGGAGACCACTTATCAGGTTTGGGAAGAAGGCAATCATCCGCAAATCATTGAATCTGAAATGGTTATGCGTCAAAATCTGGATTACATTCATCACAATCCCGTAAAGCGGGGCTACGTAGACCAGCCGGAACATTGGTGTTATTCCAGTGCGCGTAATTATGCCGGTCAAGACGGTTTGATTGAGGTGATTCGGTCGTGGTGAGTTGCTCGGGAAGCTGCGACTGTATGGATGCAGGAGGTAGAGCAACGCAGGAGCAGTTGTCGAGAGCTTCCGAGACTGGGTTCCCAAGCTGGAGCTTGGGAACCAGCGCAAACTTCTGAGTGGCCGTCGTGGGTCGAGTGCCGACCGTCGCGAATAGCAGCAATGTACCAGAAGCGGCCTTTGGAAAATATAGAAATAACTTTTCTGATAACCCGACAAATTTAAAGCTTGGAAACATGGGGGATTATATGGTTAATTGATTCGAATGTAAGACAAATTGAGAGTCTAGGATCATAAGCGAGTAGGCAAAAACGGATGCGTCAAAATTGTAAATCGAAGATGGCAAGAAAACCCAAACGCACTAAAAACAATCTGAAGCAAAACAATTGGGGTGGCAGCGCAGCAGCTGGTGGTATGAACTTTCAGGCATGTGTGACAGCAATTGTTGCTGTACACGTCGCACGAGGAACACCTCTAGGGTGGCTTAATGGTGTCGTAGAGGACGTGCCGGTATCTTTCAAAGCGGAAACAGGAGGATCTGGTGACGACGTGTGTCTTCATTTCAACGATGGTTCCATTATAGAAATTCAAGTTAAAAAAGGACTCACTGCTGGCAAAAAACTTTGGGAAAGTTTACTTAGCCTTGCCTCCGCTATTGATTCAGGTGCAATTTCATATGGTGTATTGGTAGTTTCACCGGACAGTAGCGGCACTATTCGTAATGACCTTGCGACGGACATCATTCGAATGGGGCAGGGCCGTAATGATGATTTAAAACCCTTGAGCCAGAAACTAAAAGCACAACTCGTAGAAAGGTCATTCGATGTTGAAAAAGTCACAGCAAGATTGCGTATTGTTACGGTAAATGCGTTAGAAACCGACGTGGCTTCAATCAATGCTGCTCGTGCCGAGCTTGGTCACTTATGTGAAAACGTGCAGAGCGCATGGGATCACTTATACAGAGATTCGCACTCGCTTATTGAATTACGAGGACAAAGATCAGCTATATCTGTGTTACAGCTTCTTCGAAGTGCAGGCATCGCCTTACGACAGGATAACGCCAACTCACCATTAATCGTGCTTCACAAACTGTCTAACTGGGTAGTTGAAGCAAATGCCACATTCTCAATTTTCGGAATTAATAAGTCATTGCCGCTTGAGGCCGCATGGATAGAGATGAAGGCTCTCGTTCAGGAGGAGGGGCTTAACGAAGCAAATAATCTGGATGAAGCCCTTAAACGTTACCATTCTTGGAATTCTCGATCAATCCCTAGAAATGCCAAACAAATCGATTCGGTAACTTTGGGGCAATTTATAAGGCGCGCTGTCGTTGTAGCCGGTCCCGGCATGGGCAAGACTACGCTATTGAAACGATTGGCGATTACTTATGCGAAAAGCGGGTGGCCCGTGTTGCAAGTCCGACTACGAGACATCGCCGCACGCATGAGGAGCACAGGAATAGGTTTTGCAGACAGCGCGCTCGAACTCGGTTTGGACGGCTGTGGCGTAAACGTGGAAGACCTGCGTCTCGTCAGCAAGGAAAACGTGGTTCTTTTGTGTGATGGACTCGATGAATGTGGAAACGCACAAATTGATATTGCTGAAGGACTTCTGCGCTTTGCCTCTGGATATCCCCAATGCAGAATCATTGTAACGACTAGGCCCATCGGATATAACTCCAGTCTTCTTAAGGCATGGAGACACTACGAACTCGTGCCATTGGAGTCATCAAACACCAAACAACATTTATCCAAGCTTTTTTCCGGCATTTTCGATGAAAGATCACCAGAGTTCAGCAAAGCACTTACTTTTGCAGAAGCACAGCTTAAACTCAGCCACGTTGAAACTGTGGCAACGAAAAGTCCGATGCTGCTAGGGTTTCTAGTCGCACTTTCCTTGAAGAGCAAGTCAATAGGCACAACTCGAACGCAGCTTTATCAGCGGTTGTTCGAACTGATCGAAGAGTCACTTAGCCAACGGCATAAAAATGGAGGGGTAGAAAACGTCGTGATGATGCGATTCCTTGAAATATTGGGATGGCACCTGCTAGTAAATCCTCATGAAACTTTGAAACAAACACTTGAACGGTGTGCAAGAGATATCGCGCTCGAATTACATGAACCAATGCTTAAAGCCAAAATGATTTGCGAACAGTGCGTTCGTCGATGGGAAGATCTTGGCATGCTTGAGCGAGTTCGTTTCCAGAGTATCGAGGCAATTACGTTTGTACACAAGACTTTTAGCGAGTACGCCGCAGCAAGGCAATTCGCGCAGCTTGATCCAGAAGTGCAAAATAATGCACTTAACGCATATTCAAAAGAGGCATCCTGGGCTGAAACCATCAAGTTTTCTTGCTCAATGGGTTTAGTAGAAAGAGTAATTGATACGCTATTAACTACCATCCCTCAAGGAAAAACGGATGCTAAAGTTGTTGACAGAGCAGCTGAATTTCTCAACGAGTGTGATGTAAAAGTTAGTGGCTCAGTAATTGAAATGTTGATTGATTACGCATGGAAATGCGTTTTGTCAGCAAATCGGTGGGTCGCACTTCAAGCGGGTTTTTCACTTTCCAGTATCGCTTCAAGATATCCGACAGATGTGTCCAGCCGAGCTAAAGATACACTCTCGCACCAACAACCTTGGACTAGGCTCTCAGCTTGGGCTTGTGTTACTGAGGCCGGTTCACATTACTATGCTTACCAAGCAATGCTTGATATGTTGAAGTTATTGCCTAGTGACGACTACCGTTTTAAGAAATTGCAGGCAAGAGGGCTTTGGCTCAATGACCCTAGACCTAAAATAATTGAAGGCTTTGTCTTGTCGGCAACTAAAGTCATTTTGGCACATGATGATCCTATTGGTTTGGCAGTGTTGGATGAGATTTTAAGTCAAGATATTGGGCAGACAGTAGGCTTCAATATTGCGATGTCGAAGCTTTTGGAACCAAGGGGCAAACGCTTACCAAAAAGTTATTCACTAGATTGGGAAATACCTTGGCTAACGCAGGACTGGAAAAAATGCTGGCGAGATCAATACATTAGTCTTCTTGGTGTATTAGATGATCCTTCAGTAATAGTAAATATTGACGAGCCAATTGATGACAATAATGCGTTGATGCATATGAGCGGCTTCATGGATGCCTCATCTTACTGGGAAGTTTCAGCCGGAGATATTTGGAAGCGGAACTTTGGAAAAGAAGCGGCAGCACTTAAGGAAGTCTTACATGCTATTGCAATAATCTCTGGCATCGAAAGAGATCGATTAATCAACGATGTTCGTATTTTAAAAGCTTCGCTTGAGAAACAGGTTGACGACGATCTTTTGTTCTACGACAGGCTGGTTCATGTCGATACTCAACCTAATTGGGAGCTTGCACCGCAACTCCCCCTATCACTCGAAAGCTTGGAAATAGCGCTGTTTCAGCGATCTGATTGGGTTATTGTAGTAGCGACGAACTTGCTTGGGCAGAAAGCGACTACAGAAGAGATATTTCCAATTATCGGGCGGCTTTTGGAGAAAGGTAAAGGTAATACGCTTTTTGCGGCTGCACATTTAATGTCCCATATTGATGTTGCTGATGCCCTTTTAATGGTTCGTAACCGGCTGCTGGGTACTACAATGTCTGACGGCTGTGAAGCCCTTTTTGAGAAGTTGGGCGAATTGGACAACACTATGGAACACAAAGACACCTTTCAGTGCATTAAAAATGGTCTACTTTGCACGAACCCCAAAGTTGCTATTGCAGCAGCAGGCCTTATTAGTAAGCATGACGTTTGTGCAACAATGGACATTGTAAGTTTAATAAGTAAAGCTTATCGTCATTGGCAAGTTAATGAAGAACCCTATCCGGTTTCAGGTGGCGTAATACCAGACAGTCCTCGCTCTTTGCTTGCAAAAACTATATTGCAAGCTGGGATTGTGGATGATAATGAACTCATTTCTATGGCCACAGATTCGAGATCGGATGTAAAAGAGGTAAGCAAGGAACCATTACGAGAGCGCTTAGATCAATCTGAATCGTTTAGAGATTTGTTTCTTCGTGAAATAATAAATGGGAAGTTAGAATTAGATTTGCTTTCTAATGCGTTAAAAGATAAGACACAATTTTCGACGAATCAATGTGCTTTGATTCGTCGAATGCTACAACACGATAACGCAACAATTCGTTATGCAGCGATTCCTATCCTTGTTGAACCCTATTCAACTGTCGAAGAAATAAAGCAACATTTACAGATACTGTCGCAAGACTCCGAAGCAGATATCCGAGAAATTGCCAGTGAATTATCAACACAATAGTTAGTTCATCTAACAACGCGTTCATATCCAAGTTTGTTTGGCCAATTTGAATTCCATAAAGAATATCAGTGAACTTTCGCTATGGGGCAAACTGATACAGCCAATGTCCGATACAGTTGAGACTAATTTTGGCAATTGTCAGCACAAGTCCGGAGTTTTACAAAACAGTGTCAGGGAATACCGTTATCTTTTATATTTCCGGCATGCAGGCCGCATTCTTTTTGAACTCCCGCTTCCCACCACCAGCGTCCGGCTCTTTCATGTTCATGCGGCAAAATAGCGCGGGTGCAAGGTTCGCAGCCTATGCTGGTAAAGCCTTTGTCATGTAATTCGTTATAAGGAACCTGATAGGCTTCAATATAATCCCAGACTTGCGTCAGGCTCCAATTGACTAGCGGATTGAATTTGATCAATGGATGCCCGGCGGTGGAAAATTCGCTGTCTATCTGCACTTCAGGAATAGACTGCCGGGTATCCGGGCTTTGATCTTTGCGTTGGCCGGTCATCCAGGCATCCAAATGAGGCAGTTTGCGTTTTAATGACTCAACTTTGCGGATGCCGCAACATTCATGATGGCCGTCCTCATAAAAGCTAAACAGGCCTTTCTTTTTTACCAGGCTATCTAGCAAGTCTTTGTCGGGCGATAATATTTCAATGTCTATCCGGTAATGTTTTCTGACTTTTTCTATGAAACGGTAGGTTTCGGGATGTAAGCGTCCGGTGTCCAAACAAAAAATCTGGATGTCTTTCCTGAGTTTGACCGCCATATCGATCAGCGCCACGTCTTCTGAACCGCTGAAAGCAATGGCAATGTTGTCGAATAGCTCAAGCGCTTTTTTAAGTATGATGCGCGGGTTTTTATCGGTTAGGTCGGTTTGTAATTGCCGGATATTGAAGGTTGCCATAATTTTCCTGTCCAAAGGGGAGGGGGCTTATGCTGAGAGCGCGGCTGCTATCGGTCTGAGGGTGCAGGTGTAGGCCGGAATAAGGCCATCCAAGCGCGTAGCGCGAGGTGGCGTTTCCGGCGAATTTGGATAGTGTTTGCCGGAAAAGCTTCCGCTCCTGCTCACGCCCCTTACCTACATCCATGTAGGCAACACCAGTTCTCGCTGTCGCTCGAACCGGCTTATTCCGGCCTACATGGCTGTTGGTGCTCTACCTCCTGCATCCTTGCAGTCGTCCAGCAGGATGCCTACATGGATGTAGGTAAGTAGAGCAATGCAGGAGCAATTGCCGAGAGGGAGCAAGCTCTCCGCGATTTTCGATTTGCCAAGTAGTTACGACTCTTTTTGCTTAACCAGATTGATCAAGCTACCCGCCAGCACCATGTCAACCTGGTATTGCGTCATCCGATGCTCGGTGTCATAGGTCTCGTTCTTGGTCAGATTGATCACCTTGACGCTATTTCCCTGGCGAATGGCATTGCGCACATCGGGAATTGATAGCCTGTCGCCTTGAGCGATCTTGTTCCAATCGTCCGGATTGGCAAATATTAACGGCAAAATGCCGAAGTTGCTTAGATTCTGCAAATGTATTCGGGCAAAACTTTTTACGAGTACGGCCTTGACTCCCAAATAGCGGGGAGCTAAGGCCGCATGTTCGCGGCTCGAACCCTGCCCGTAATTACTGCCGCCAACAACGAACGATCCCTGTTTTTGAAAGCCCATAGCTCTTTCGTAATATGCCTCGTCGACCGGGCTGAAAACAAATCGGCTGATTGCCGGGATATTGCTGCGAAAAGGCAGCACCTTGGCTCCGGCCGGCAGAATTTCATCTGTGGAAATATCATCACCCACTTTCAATAGCACCGACCCTTCGAGATTATCGGGCAGTGGCTCTAACACGGGTAGCGGTTTGATATTGGGGCCTTTCTCCAAGTCATACTGTTCGCCTTCCTGTGCGGGTGGAACCAGCATCTCGGTATTAAGGAGTACGGTCTCGGGCTCCATGAAACGGGGGTACGTCATGCCCAGCGTACGCGGATCGGTGATCACGCCGGTCAGGGCTGAGGCGGCGGCGGTTTCCGGGCTGCATAAATACACCTGGTCTTCCTTGGTGCCCGAGCGGCCGGGAAAATTCCGGGGAACGGTGCGCAGGCTAATACGGCCTGTAGCCGGCGCCTGTCCCATGCCGATACAGCCGCCGCAACCCGCCTGATGGAGGCGCGCGCCCGCATGGATGAGTTTTCCCAGTATGCCGGTTGCCGTCATGTTCTCCAATATCTGCCGGGACGTGGGGTTGACGTCGAATGAAACGCGGTCGTGCGCCTGTTTGCCGTCGACGATCATGGCCGCGATAGCAAAGTCCCTCAGCCCCGGATTGGCGGATGATCCGATATAGGACTGGTAGATTTCCCGGCCCGCCACCTCGCGCACCGGCACCACGTTACCCGGACTGCTGGGCAGCGCAATCAGAGGCTCCAGTTCCGACAGGTTGATTTCCTCGTATTCGTCGTATTTCGCATCCGGGTCCGCGAGAATTTCCCGAAAGGCCTGTTTACGTCCCTGACTTTTCAAAAACGCCCTGACCGCATCGTCCGATGGAAAAACCGACGTGGTGGCGCCCAGTTCGGCGCCCATATTGGCGATTACATGCCGGTCCATGGCGGTCAGGAATCTCAATCCGGGACCGTAATATTCGACGATCTTGCCAATCGCGCCGTCCACATCGTGCCTGCGCAGCATTTCCAATATCACATCTTTGGCGCTCACCCAGTCGGGCATTGCCCCGACCAGTTTGACGCCCCATGTTTTCGGCATTTTCAGGTAAAACGGTTCCCCGGCCATCGCCATCGCCACTTCCAGGCCACCCGCACCGATTGCCAACATCCCCAATGAACCGGCCGCACAGGTATGGCTGTCCGAGCCTAACAAGGTTTTTCCCGGTACGCCGAAGCGCTCCATATGCACGGGATGGCTCACGCCGTTACCGGGACGGCTATACCACAGGCCGAACTTCTTGCACGCGCTACGCAAAAACAGATGGTCGTCGGCGTTTTTAAAGTCTTCCTGCAGGAGGTTGTGATCTACATACTGGACGGAAAGTTCGGTGCGTATGTGCGGAATGCCCATCGCCTCAAATTCCAGCATGACCAGCGTGCCCGTTGCGTCCTGGGTGAGTGTTTGATCGATTTTTAAGCCAATCTCTTCACCGCATATCATGCGGCCTTCGACCAAGTGATTTTCGACCAGCTTCTGAGTTACGTTTTTACCCATGGCTTTGTACTCCCGCATAGCATCAGGTATTTTATATGACTGAACTTATTATTTAGCGCGAAGCACAACATCCCTCTCCTGCGGGAGAGGGTAGGGTGAGGAGGATCGAAAAAGGTATTTTGCTTATTTAAATCTCCTCTCCCCAACCCTCTCGGCAACTGCTCCTGCGTTGCTCTACCTCCTGCATCCGTGCAGTCGTCCAACAGGAGAGGGAGCCAGCTCTCAGCGATTTTTCGGGTTCTCGATGCGCTGAATAGTTACAAAAAAAATCAATAGTTGGAGATGGAAAGATTCAATACAGGCTAGATAAAAAAAATGATTCATACAATACGTGGGCATACCTATTTTATTTATATAAGTAGTGATACCAATATTATTGATTTTATTCAGATGTTATAAATTTCTTGACGAGGATTTATCGACTTTGAGCTATCCAGATTAGGGGATTTTCATTTATTCTCGCCGATAGCCAACAGAGCGGTGTGCGTAGGATTTGCTTAGCTTTTATGGGTGAGCCTTTCGAGGCTCAATCCATAGATTGTGGGCGTGTCACATTTATTTTTTATGTGAAAAGCCCTCTGGATAGCTATTGAATCGGTTGTAGTGGCTGTTGATCTCCTATCAAAACCTTAGATAAGAAAATAGGAGAAACCAACATGAAAATGCCAAAAAGGCGTGGATATCTTTTGCAGTGTCTGTAGCTATCTTTGAACCTGCCAGAAAATCAATGTCTTTGCTAGCGAAGCTTCGACCTTGCTGTTTGGCGACAAGCTACCTGATATTCTGTGAGTCCCATAAGAATCTTTAATCTTGGAAAATACACTGGCTTTAATTTGGAGGGATTTTGACTTTTTCTCTTTCGACGCATGCCGTTGCAAACAGGCTTATTGATTCGAGCAGCCCCTATCTGCTGCAACATGCGCATAACCCGGTTGACTGGTATCCATGGGGTGAGGAAGCGTTTGCCAAGGCGCGGAAGGAAAACAAGCCGATTCTGGTCTCCATCGGCTATTCCACCTGTTATTGGTGTCATGTGATGGAGCGGGAGATCTTTGAGAATCCGGAGATCGCCAAGTTGATGAACGAGTCTATCGTCAGCATCAAGATCGACCGGGAGCAGCGTCCGGACGTGGATGATCTCTATATGACGGCCACCCAGCTGATGACGCACGGCGGCGGCTGGCCGAACAACGTATTCGTCACGCCCGATCTCAAGCCGTTTTATGCCGGCACCTATTTCCCGCCGGCGGCTTTCTCGTCGCTCATTCAGCAGATCCACTACCTATGGATGCAGGATCAGGTAGCTCTTAAAGCGCAGGCCGAGCGACTGGCTAGCGCCATCATCCGGATCAAACAGCAGGAAAACAATGCCCAAAGCAGCTCGCTTCCCGGCATTCAGCTGGTGGAGGCGCTGATCAGTCATTTCAGCGATTATTACGACAACCGGCTGGGCGGGTTTTACCAGGCTCCGAAGTTTCCCAATGAGGACGCACTGCTGTTCCTGCTCGAGTCCTACCGCCTGACCAACAACAACACGTGCCTGGAGATGGCGCGCGGCACGCTGAATAAAATGGCTGAGGGCGGGATGCACGACCATGTCGGCGGCGGGTTCCATCGCTACGCCACCGATGCGCAATGGCGCATCCCGCATTTCGAGAAGATGCTCTACAATCAGGCGCTGCTGGGACGCGCCTACACGGAGCTTTACGCGCTTTCCAGCAAGCCCGATGACCGTGCCGTCGCCGAAGGGATTTTCGATTTCACGCTACGGCAGATGACGCACAAGGACGGTGGTTTCTACTCTGCGCTTGATGCCGAGACCGACGCCGTGGAAGGCGCTTATTACGCATGGACGGATGCGGAACTGCATGATGCCTTGGATACGGATTCCTATGCATGGCTCATGAAACATTACGGACTGGCAGAGATACCTAAGATTCCCGGACACAAACATGTGGACGGCAGGGTGCTGTATCTGAATCAGCCGCTTTCGGGGAGTGCGACGGCGGAAGGACTGTCTTACGAGGAGGCGGTTAAAAAGCAGCAGGCCGTGATGACTTCGCTACGTAAATTGCGGGACAAGCGCAAATTACCGCATCTCGACAACAAAATCATCACGTCCTGGAACGGGCTGATGATCGACGCGTTCGCCCGCGTCGGGCAGCGCATGGAGAAACCGGAATATACCGATGCCGCCCGCCGCGCAGCCGATTTCATTCTGGCTAATTTGCGGAAAAAAGACGGGCGCTGTATCGCACATGGCGTGACGGCAAGGCCGAGATCGCGGCCTATTTTGAGGATTATGCCTTCATGATTCAGGGGCTGGTGTCCATCTATCGCGCGGCCAAAGAGGACAGCTACCTGCAAGCAGCCAAGGAACTGATGGCGAAGGCCAAACAGCTGTTCTGGGATGAGAAACATGGCGGGTACTATTTCACCGATGGCAGCGAGCCGTTGCTGGTGCGGATGAAAAACGCCGTGGACTCGGCCATTCCCTCCGGTAATGCGGTGATGGCCCAGGCCTTGCTCGATCTTTATGAAATCACCGGCGATGCAGAATGGAAACAGCAGGCCGAAGCGCTGCTGATTGCCTTCGGGCAGGCCATCACCGAGAATCCAAGAGCCTATACACACATGGTGCATGCCTTGCTTAGGTTGAATCATGTGGCACCGGCAGCGAAGGCCGCACAGCAAGAGGATGAAGCGGTTACCCTGCGGGAGGCGATGGTCACCAAAACGTATGTGAAGGTCGGTGCGTCGGAACCCAAGCGCGAGGGCAATAGCCTCACTGTTACGGCGGTGCTGGACATTGCCCAGGGCTGGCATGTCAATGCCAATCCTGCGAGTTTCGATTTTTTGATTTCCACTTCTGTTGATGTGCGCGAGGACTCCGGCAAGGCAGAAGTGGAGCCTGTCTATCCCGATGCGCGCGCGATGACTACATCACTGGGTGACATCAAGGTTTATGAGGGGAAAGTGAGTATTCCGGTGAAGGTGACGCTTCCGGGCAACGCAGAAAATCTCCGCCTGCTCGTCCGCGCCCAGGCCTGCAAGGATGCTACTTGTCTCGCGCCATCAGATTGGATCGTACCTGTAAAGTTAAAATAAAAAGAGACGGCTTCAAATTTAGTCGCAACTATTTATAAAGCAGTAAGACTGCACTACGACTCAATACTAAGCGGGTGCATAAATAGAGTTAAACTCATTTTTGAAAATGAAGGATGGTAACCATGGCAACACATCATGCAGCTCCCGGAGAAATTGTTGACCTTGCTAGTTGGGCAGATGATTTACCCAACGAAAAAACAAAGGCCATTATAAAAACCAATGACATAGAATTAGCGCGCCTTGTAATACCAAAAGGCAAAGAATATCCGAATCACAAGGTATCAGGGCCTATAGTCGTCCAATGCGTTCAAGGAAAGATTGAGCTTACTGCTATGGGGACGACACAAGAATTACATTCCGGCCAATTACTCTACCTTGCAGCAGGAGAGCTGCATTCGCTTAAAGGTGTGGAAGATTCTGTGATTCTTTTGACAATCCTTATTACAAGTTGATTATTGGAAATGTTTTCCACGGCCCACATTTTTACTGATTAACTGATGTTACGCACGGATGGTATTTCTCTCGTTTGCCGCGCCGAGCACTGGAGCTTTTATCGAGAACAGCCCGTTAGGGGCGCGGAGGAGGAGGCAGAGCACCAACAGTAGGCGCTTTACGACTGCATGGACAGATATTTGCTCCTGCAATATCTGCATTCACCACATCCCTGTGGATTATGCAGGAGGTAGAGCAATGCAGGAGCTATTGCCGAGGCGACGCAGGAGCAGTTGCCGAAGCAAAAGAAAGTAACTCGCCTTCGGGTGCGACAACCCGGTTCAATCAAGTGTCGCGCTAGCGATTCCTTAATATTAAAGCGGTCGAAATTCGACTAACTGCGTAACATCAGTTACTTCATTAGTTTACAAACGTATGTTGCACGCTGATTTTATAAAGTAAGCTTCGTGTAAAGCTAAATTCAATCGCTTGTCCTGAAGGTCATAAAAACGCCCCCAGCGTTCACTGCGGGAGACATGAAATGATTCCAGATCCAAGCCTTTCATCTCAGGCAATTTTCCGCACTACCCAAACGATTACGCTGTTTCTGGGCGGCGATGTGATGACCGGTCGGGGCATCGATCAGGTGCTGCCGTACCCCGGTAATCCGCGGATTTATGAACCTTATATGACTTCCGCCAAGGGCTATGTGAGGCTCGCGGAGGAAGTCAACGGCCCTATTTCGAAACCGGTCGACTTTGCCTATATCTGGGGGGATGCGCTTGAAGAACTCCGCCGCATTAATCCCGACGCCCGCATCATTAACCTTGAGACGGCGGTGACGTCCAGCCCGGAATTTTGGGCGGGGAAGGGCATCAATTACCGGATGCAGCCGAAGAACATCCCCTGCATTACTACGGCGAAGATCGATTGCTGCGTTCTGTCCAATAATCATGTCCTGGATTGGGGTTATGCCGGGCTGAAAGAGACTTTAACTACGTTGACAGGTGCGAACCTCAAGGCCGCGGGGGCGGGCCGAAACCTTTCAGAAGCCGAAGCGCCGGCGATTATCGAGGTGGCCGGGAAAGGACGCGTGCTGGTGTTCGGTTTCGGCGACGAAAGCAGCGGCATTCCGTGGTTGTGGGGCGCACGCAGAGACAGGCCGGGTGTGAATTTACTGCCGGATTTATCCGGTGACACGGTGCGCCGCATCGCCAAGCGGATATCGGGTCTTAAGCAAAAAGGCGATTGGGTGGTGGCCTCGATTCACTGGGGCGGAAACTGGGGTTACGAGGTTTTAAGCGCACAAAGGGAATTTGCGCACCGGCTGATAGATCAGGCTCTGGTGGACGTGGTGCATGGTCATTCATCGCACCATCCCAAGGGCGTCGAGGTGTACAAGGGCAAACCGATTCTGTTCGGCTGCGGCGACTTTCTGAACGACTACGAAGGCATTTCAGGATACGAGGATTTCCGGGGCGATTTGGCCTTGATGTATTTTGTGACCCTGGACTTAGCGACAGGAATGCTGGTCAGCTTGATCATGACACCCCTGCAAATCAGACGCTTCCGCTTGAATTACGCACACCCTGATGATGTTCATTGGCTGCAGCAAATTCTGGACAGGGAAAGCCGGTCGCTGGGCGCGAGAATCGAATGGGTCAATAAATACCATCTGGCTTTATCGGTCGGACGCTAAGGCAGAATGCGGGTGCTGATATAGGTAGTGGTACGAATATTGTTGATTTTATTCACATGTTATAAATTTTCAGACGCGGATATATCGGCATTAAATTAGCCGAAACAGGAAATATTTCATTTGTTCCCGCCAATAGCCACCAGAAGTGGGGCGGGTGCTATGTAGCTTATGGGGAGTTTTTCATAGTTTAATCCATAGATCGGGATGTGCCGAAGTGATTGCCCGGAAAGACGTGCAGCAGCAGTATCATCCGCTTGCGGCGCATGATTAAAGAGGCAGGGTAAAAGTATAGGTTACCGGCTATGGGCTCTACAAAATTAAAGGGCCTACTTGAAAACGGCATCCCTTTTTTATTGTCTGACGCTTGGGTAGGGTGATTTAGTCTAAGTCAGGGTTGTAGTAATACATCAATGGATGTCAGGGGATGAAAACCCAGGTTCATCGATGCAGATTCAGGAATCTGGAACTTTGCTAATTGACGAATCGGCCAAAACCAGGCGGACAGACCCCATTCCATTTCATCCTACATCAGACGAATGCATACACTGATTGATCTTTTTGATGTTAAAGACCTCATTCCTCATGGCTATTGTCTGTCGTGGAGTCCCCTATTACTTTGGCTACACGTCGCATCGGATCTGCTGATCGCTCTCGCCTATTATGCCATTCCCCTGATTCTCGTTTATTTTATCCGTCAGCGTAAAGATTTGCCCTATCCGTGGCTGGTTGTCATGTTTGCCGGATTTATTGTCGCCTGCGGTACTACGCATTTATTGTCGGCTATCACAGTCTGGATACCCATGTATTGGTTGGACGGCTTGCTTAAAGCCTTTACGGCGATTATTTCGATTGCCACCGCGATGCTGATGATATGGGTTGTTCCTCGTGTCTTGTCGGTACCGACCGTTGCACAACTGCAAGCTGAGATACAGCAAAGAAAAACAGCGGAAGGTGCGTTACGGGAAAGCGAAAATAAACTGGCCACTATCCTCGACAATGTCGAGGCGTTTATTTATATCAAAGATTGCAACTATCAATACCAATACGTCAATCAGCCGGTGCAGCAGTTGTTTGGCAAAGCGGTAAAAGACATCATCGGTAAATCAGACGATGCCTTTTTTGATGAGGCTACGGCGGCAAAAGTGCATGAAGATAACCGCCGTGTCATTGAGCAGGGCGAGCGTATAGCCACCGAGTATGTTTATACCAACAAGGACAACACCATCACCCATGCCTATTTTACCGTTAATCAACCACTACGCCGTGAAGACGGCAGTATTTACGGTTTGTGCGGTATTTCTACCGACATAAGCGAACAAAAACACAGGGAACAACAAGACAAGAAACATCTGGACGAACTCGCCCATGTCACTCGCCTTGGGCTGATGGGGGAAATGGCGTCGGGTATCGCTCATGAAGTTAACCAGCCTCTGACTGCGATTTCCAGTTATACGCAAGTCAGTTTAAACCTTATCAATACTGAAAATCCCGATCTGGTAAGGCTCACCGAGATCTTATCCAAAACACAGCAACAGGCTTTACGAGCGGGACGAATAATTCATCGGATGAGGGAGTTTGTTAAATCCCATTCAAAACATCGTTCAAGCGCCGACGTTAATACCTTGATTCATGAGGCTGTCGGCTTGTGTATTGCTGAGCTTAAACAAAACGATATAAAGCTGAAATTTGAGCTGGAGAACAATCTGCCGCCTGTCTATGTTGACCATATACAAATTGAGCAGGTCATCATAAACCTGATCCGGAACAGCGTTGAAGCCTTGCAAAACTTATCCGCAAAACAGCAGCGCCAGTTAACCGTTAATAGTCGATTGGCTCTCAATAATGGCGTACGGGTCGAGGTGAAGGACAATGGGCCGGGCCTTGATCAAGATCAACGGCAAAAAATATTGACGCCTTTTTACACCACCAAGGCCGACGGTATGGGCATGGGGTTATCCATCAGTCGTTCGCTGATCGAAGCCCATAATGGAACGTTGCATTGCAATAGCCAACCTGGAAAAGGCGCTACTTTCTATTTCACCCTGCCAAACTATATACAGAGAAAATCCGGCAAGCGTTAATAACTCAATTCATTTGGCGATGAATCAGCACTGTGGAGCTTGATATTGCGCTTCACTGTATTCAGCATGTCCTATACGCTGACTGATGTTACGCAAGCCACATAAAAAACCACGAAGACCATGAACAATAAAGCTTCACGATCTTCGTGGTAAAAACGCCTTAACTATTGGGCGAGGTCAGTTATTTTTCCACTTTAATTGCCAGAAACACCGGGCTGCCTTGACGCTGTATTAAAATGGCGACTGATTTACCGGCAGCGAGTTTTGTGACTATTTTTTCAAAATCAGCCGCATCGCGCACGACATTGTTCTGAATGCGTAAGATCACATCGCCACGCTGAATTCCGGCATCCTTGGCAGTGCCCTTGGCAACGTCCTGAACTAACACGCCGTTTTTGGCAATCTGCAAGGTTTCTCTTTGCGCATCGGTTAAGTCAATGACGTTAACGCCCAGCCGGTTATGGGGGAGTTTTGGCGCGGTTTTAGCTTCTGCCAATTTATCCGCTTCATCCGGCAAAAGTCCGACTTTAAAGTCGAGGGTTTTAGTCTCGCCTTGCCGGATGATTTTTAAGGTGGCTTTATCATTGATGGGCGTTATGCCTACCATGGGCGGTAAGTCACCCGAGGTTTCAATCTGCTGACCGTTAAATTCGGTAATAATATCGCCAATCTGTAATCCGGCTTTTTCGGCAGGACTGTCGGGCAGCACTTTGGAAACCAACGCGCCCTGCGGTTTTTTCATGCCGAATGATTCGGCCAGTTCCCGCGTGACATCCTGTATTTGGACGCCTAGCCAGCCATGCGCCGCTTTACCGGTAGCTTTTATTTGGTCGACGACATTCATCACTACATCCATGGGGATGGCGAATGAAAGTCCCATAAAACCGCCGGTACGGCTGTAAATCTGGGAGTTTATGCCAACGACTTTGCCTTCCATATTAAACAGCGGTCCGCCTGAATTGCCCGGATTTATGGCGACGTCGGTTTGTATAAACGGCACATAATTCCCGCCGGGCAGGCTGCGGCCTTTGGCGCTGACAATGCCGGCCGTCACGGATTGCTCAAATCCAAATGGGGAACCGATCGCCAGTACCCACTCGCCGACCTGGAGCTTGTTCGGATTACCGATGGTAACGGCGGGCAAGTCTTTGGCATCGACTTTTAATAAGGCGACATCGGTGCGTGCATCGGTGCCGATCACTTTAGCTAACAGTTCCCGGCGGTCGGATAATTTGACTACGATTTCATCGGCATCTTTTACCACATGACTATTGGTTAGCACGTAACCATCCGGGGAAATAACAAAACCCGAGCCTAATGACGTAGTATCCCTTGGCACATAGCCGCCGCCCTGTTCATTGAGAAAGCGTTTAAAAAACTCTTCCATTTCAGGAGGCATTCCCTCCGGTAGCTGCGGTTCTTCAGGGGCGTTTTCAGCCTCTGGTGGCGCTTTTTGCGTGGTGCTGATGTTGACCACGGCAATCCCGTTGGTTTTTACCATTTCGGTAAAATCCGGTAATTGTGCTAACGCGTTTTGATTAAACAAAACGATCAGAAAAAAACACCACTTAATTTTCTGGAACATAAAAACCTCCATTTAATATCATTAATAAAATAACTTATGTTAAAAATAACAGCCAAGGTAATAGATATAGCTTTCCAGAAAAGTTCTGTCCTATTTTTAAGGCTGTAGTACTCGCTAGTCTTGATAGTAACAGAGACAAAATATATCTGGATAGCGATATAAAAAAAATTGCTATCACACTAAAAAGCTTTATTATCCATTAACAGCAACTAAGCGTGTTAGTACTATAAGCTTTCTCTCATTTGTCCAGTTCACTACCTCTAATCTAATGCCTTATTCCCAAAATTACGACGTCCTTATTATCGGCAGCGGCGGCGCGGGCCTAAGCTTGGCGCTTAAGCTGGCGGATCATTCAATGCGAATTGCGGTCCTGTCAAAATTCGCCTTGACGGCGGGTAGCACCTATTATGCGCAAGGCGGCATATCCGCGGTTTTCGGTGCCGATGATTCTATCGAGTCGCATATTGAAGATACGCTGGATGCTGGTGCCGGGCTTTGCGATCCTGAAATTGTCAGGCTGACCGTCACGCACGGCAAAAGTTCGATAGACTGGCTGAGGGAGCAGGGTGTGATTTTTACCGAGGAGCAGACCGCATCCGGGGAAATAAAGCTGCATTTAAACAAGGAAGGCGGACATTCTCACCGCCGCATCGTGCATACCGCCGATGCAACGGGTAAGGCGGTGTCGCTGTCGCTGATTGAACGCGCTCAGGAACATGCGAATATCGATCTGTTCGAACACCATAATGTGGTGGAGTTAATTACCGATTCCAGGGAAGGCGACAAACGGATTTTGGGGGCCTATGTTTTGGATTCAAAAAAGCAGGAGGTTCGGACGATAACGGCTCGCGTCGTGGTTTTGGCAACAGGCGGCGCAAGCAAGGCTTATCTTTACAGCACCAATCCGCAAAGCTCAACCGGTGACGGCATAGCTTTGGCTTGGCGCGCAGGCTGTCGCGTCAGCAATATGGAATTCATGCAATTCCACCCGACTTGTCTTTATCATCCGCACGCACATTCTTTTTTGATCAGTGAAGCGGTAAGAGGCGAGGGCGGTAAGTTAATCTTGCCGGACGGCTCGTCTTTTATGCAGCATTTCGATCCGAGAGAGGAATTGGCGCCTCGGGATATTGTGGCCCGAGCCATCGATCATGAAATGAAAAAACGCGGCATAGACTGCGTTTATCTGGATATTAGCCACAAACCGGAACAGTTCATACGCGAGCATTTTCCGACGATTTACCAGCAGTGTCTTGAGTTTGACATCGACATCACCAAGCAGCCTATTCCTGTGGTTCCGGCCGCGCATTATACCTGCGGCGGTGTGTTAACCGACAGTTATGCGCGTACCGACATCGCCAATCTCTATGCGATAGGCGAGGTTGCTTGTACCGGCCTGCACGGCGCCAATCGCATGGCCAGTAACTCGTTACTGGAATGCCTGGTGTTTGCAGAACGGGCCAGCGAGGATATTTTGCAGAAATTGTCCGGCATTTCGCCGCCACCGCCTATCCCCGATTGGGATGAGTCGCAAGTCGGCGATTCCGATGAAGAAGTGGTTGTTTCTCACAACTGGGAGGAGCTGCGCCGTTTTATGTGGGACTATGTCGGTATCGTCAGAACCGATAAACGCTTAAGCCGGGCAATGAATCGCGTGGAATTGCTTAAAAAGGAAATTGCCGAATATTACGGTAACTTCCGTGTTACCAGTGATTTGCTGGAATTGCGCAATCTGGTTATTGTCGCCGAATTAATCATTCGTTGCGCACAGCAGCGCAAGGAAAGTCGTGGTTTGCATTACACGTTGGACTATCCCGAAACCGATAACAGCAAGCCCGCGCAAAATACGGTTTTGACGCCGTAACCGACTGACCGCCGTTGATACGCTAAGGCTTCAACAGCGGTTTGATCGCCATGGCCGCTTGCTCGCAGTCGATAGCTGATTTCTCAACCCGCCGCCGCAAAAAAAGCCCGGTGCTTAATCCGTCAATGTCACGAGAAACATATTCGTTAAGATCGGCGCAGATTTGTTGCATATGTTGCTCAGCCTGCAGTAAGGCTTCAGGTTTTTTAACCTCGTCGCTTTCCAACATCATCATCACTTCGCTGGTCATTCGATTTTGCAGCTTGAAAACCTCTTCCACGTGATGCTCAAAGTCTTCACGTGACTGGCCGTTTGCGCCATACCCACTAAAAAACGGAACAGCACAGCCGGATATTAACGCGGCAATAGCAAGCGCCGCTAAGCTTCGAAGAACAATCAGACTCTTCACATTCATCATTTTATTTTTAAACACGTTTACAAGGCTCGTTAATCAACGCCCAATATACTATAAACTCACCTGATTTGAGTATGAAAAGAACAATATTTACTCAACATTTTTTCATTTTACAGTCGTAAAACGCCTTATTATCCCTCTTGTTTTTTTGTATTACTGTCCCATTCTAGGTGTATACTTCGTTACCCCTTAATCCATAAAAATATAACAAATAAGGTGTCAAACTGATGACTGAAAAGACAGCAAGCAAATACCTGCTTACCCTTGAAAAACACTTCGCCGCTGACAATCCGGTATTATTGAAAGCGTCAAAAGTCTTTCAGGAGCTCGATCAAGTTGAATTCGATTTGGGGCTCATCGAAATGGATGAAACGACTGCCAGTAAAAACTCATGGTGGCCAATAATCAGTTTGATTGGCGGTAATTCAACGGCCAAATCCAGGTTTATTAATAATTATCTGGGCTCGGATAATTTGTTTTCGGGCATTCAAACATCCAGTCATAAGTTTACTGTCTTGCTGCATAACAATCAGTCCAACCCGGCAACCTTGCCCGGCACAGCGCTGGACGTAGACCACCGGTTCCCGTTTTATCAAATCAGCAGTAAAATCGAGCAACAGCAAGAAGGTGAAGGGGATCGCATTAATTCTTACCTGGAATTGAAGACACTCAATAGCGACCGCCTGAAGAGCAAGCTTTTCATCGATACGCCGAATATCAGTGCCGCCCCCTCCAATCCGGTTACATCGCTGTTAGCAAAACATACTATTGAGAACTCCGATCTGGTGTTAATTTTTACCGATATCTTTGATTCAACATCGCCGCTGGTTGATGAAGTCATAGAAAGCATCACCCTCCATCAGGATTCCAATAAATTTGTTTATCTGATAGATAGACCGGCAACCATGCTGAGTTCGACTACAAACAGCGAGATCATTTCTTCATGGCAAAGAAAACTTGCCGGATTGGGATTAAATACCGGTCAGTTTATCGTCCTATCCAGTCAGGAAGGCAGTGTTACCCCTCAATCCTCGGCTGACTTTGCCTTGATAGACCAGCGCATAGCTAATGTCGGGTATGACCGTACTTATCGCGTGTTGAATTCACTGGAAAAAAACATTCGTGAAATTAATAACGTGGTGATGCCGGAGGTGAAAAAAGCCATCGGACTCTGGAAAGATCGATCAGCCTTTTCCAGCCTGATTGTACTCGGATTTATTGCTACCCTGGCCATTTTTGCTGAAATACAAACAGGCATTCTGGAGCTCTTGCTAGACCCGATTATCGGGCCGGCAGTCGTCATTACGCTGTTGGTCATCATGATTCCGCTGCACATTATTTTCAGCAAGCTCCAGGCGAAATTAATCATAAGCCAACTTAACGCCCGGCAAAAAGAACTTCATTTAATGGAAAACCTAGCCGGTATTTTCGAAAAAAACCTAACCTTCAGCCGCATGATACTGCCGATTTCGGAACCCGTTGGCTGGAATAAAAAAACCAAACTTCGCTTGGCCCAGATATCCAATAAAACCAAAGAACTGGTTCAACTATTGAATGATAATTTCAGCACTTATGATGGACAACCCTTAACCAGTCATTCCGGCTCACCGGATTTTAAATAGTATTCACATGCCTACGGGGTACTTAGCCGCTACGGTATAAATAGTTTGTAAAATAAAACCCTGGGTAACTATGGATGTTTTAAAACAATACTTACCACTATGCTGGTTAAAAAATAACCCGCTTGAGCTACCGAGATCAGTCGATTTTTTCAAACAAAATCTGCTGTTCTATTTTGTTGTTGAGTATTTCATGCAAGCCAACATGACCGACGACCCGATAGAGGCGTTTACCGAAGTCGGCATAGCGACAGTATTAATGCTTATGTTTATAGGCGCCATGCTGTTCCTCAACAGGACCTTATACGCCTATGTACAAGTGACAACAGCGATTATATTTTGCGCCAATATCATTGCACTGTTTGTCGTACCGGTGTTGATCTGGCTGACCGTCAGTGAGGATCCTTTAAGTTATTATTTTTTGGCCCTGCTTTTATTTTGGGATTATGTGGTGGTAGCTCACATAATCAAGCAAGTTTTAGCTATCAATTTTTTCGCCAGCCTGATCTTGTCTTTGTTCTATTTTATAGTCACTTATTTTGGCGCTTTTGCGCTGGGACAAGTGCTGTAACCGGGTTTGTCATGCCGACTCAAAAACAGTCTTGTAAGAGACATACATCAATGTTGAAACCAGCATATACAAAACAGGCGTTAACAAAGGTATTATTCCGGCGCCAATGAACGCGGCAGCAAATATAAAAGCCAGTAGCTTATACATTGCCGCCTGGTTTTTGACCGATGCCTGATTGCCTTGTTGTTTGGCCTGACTCCAGGAATAGTCTTTAAACAGCATTAACGGATAGCTGAACCAGTTTGCAAAGGTAGTCAGCATTAGCAGGATAAAAAGCAGCGTGATTATTGCCGGCAAATAGAGCCAACCGGCTATTTGGTGCGTGGATTTATTATTCAGATGCTCCGCCGTCAATTCCCAGTCAAAGAAGAAGTAGCCGATTTTATAGGGCTCACCCGCATAAATATTGGCGGCCACCCGGAACACAAACCAGCAAATCACCAGGCTGACGGCCGCTAATATGGCTAACGGCAGGCTTTTAGCTATCGCCCGGTAAAAGCTCAACGAAGTTCCTGTCGACGATTTCATGTCGATATATTTTGCAACCCCTACGCCGACAAACAAACCCGTTACCGCGAGAAAAATACCCAGTGCCAGGGAAACCCGTTCGATGCCCAAAAGCAGGCCGATGAACAAGGTGCATCCTGTCCAAAGCAGCGGCGCACGGCTGATCAGCACTAATGACTGCTTGAGCCAGTTACCGAAGGTCACGGGTGTCACAAAGAGATTCGCGAAATCCCGACCGCTTTGCGCAACTCTTTCATAAACGGCACGCTGACTGCACGCGCTTTTTGAGCGCCTTCCTGCAATTGTTCTTCGATATGTTCCGGCGCCTGCAGCAATGCCTCATAACGTTCTCTTGCCGGAATTATGTGTTCATTAATGTGCTCAAAAAGTACCTGTTTCATTTCACCCCAGGCGATGCCGTCTGCGTAGCGTTGCCGTATTTCAGCCACTTCCGCTTGGGTAGCAAAGGCCTGGTAAATGCTGAACAAAGTGCAGCCTTCGGGGTCTTTGGGTTCGCCCGGTTCCAACGAATTGGTTTTAATCTTGTTAATGAGTTTTCTTAGCTTTTTTTCCGGCTCGAATAACGGGATGGTATTGTTATAACTCTTGCTCATCTTGCGTCCGTCCAGACCCGCCAAGGTTGACGCATGCTCTTCGATAACCGCCTCCGGCAGTACAAAATGTTCGCCGTAAATGTGATTAAAGCGCCCGGCAAGATCCCTGGCCATTTCAATATGCTGAATCTGGTCCTTGCCGACCGGAACTTTATTGGCATTAAACATCAGCATATCGGCTGCCATTAAGATCGGGTAGCTGAACAAGCCCATGGTGATGCCCTTATCGGCATCGTTCTCGCCACCCTGCTCATTTTCTGCAACCGCCGCCTTATAGGCATGCGCCCTGTTCATCAAGCCTTTTGCCGCAACACAGGTCAACATCCAGGACAGTTCCAAAATTTCCGGCACATCCGATTGCCGATAGAAAACCGCATTCGACGTATCCAGCCCTAAAGCCAGCCATGTCGCGGCAATCTCAAGGCTGGATTGCCTGACTCTTTCCGGCTCCTGGCATTTAATCAGCGCATGATAATCGGCCAGGAAATAAAAGGGCGTAACATTCGCGTCCTTGCTTGCTGCAATGGCCGGTCTGATGGCGCCGACATAATTACCCAAATGCGGTGTGCCTGTAGTTGTAATTCCGGTTAAAACGATCGCTTTAGTCATTAGATAATACTCGGAGGTCTGTTTATTTAAGATGTGAAAGATAGCGTCATATTACATAAGTTCAGCTTAATTTCCAGTGGAATAGCTCAATTGACGGTGCTGTGGCAAAACATGCCCCCGTTATTAGGGTTTTTATAGTAAACTTTGCTGTTAAGGCCATGCGACTCGATCAGCGGGCATAACAACTGTAAACTTGACCGGAGAAATAGCATGTTGGAATATGATGAAAAGCGCAATTATATTCGAATGGAAATAGACTGTGACGTAACTTACAGACTTGCGGGTTCGGATGAATTACACCATGGACGCTGTTCATCAATTAGCGGCGCCGGCGTTTCATTTATTGCCGACCGGCTTTTTGATCCCGGCAAGGCAATGGAAATAAATGTTATTCCCAAAAATACGGTCACTCCCTCAATGACCGCTTTTATCGAGGTTATCAGAAGTGCCCAGCAAAACGATGGCAGCTATGAGGTTGCCGCCACCATCAAAAGCATAAAAGGGGACTGAAGCTCCCTACAACCCTGTAGGCAAAGCTTCCGCTCCTGCTCGCGCCCCTTGCCTACGTCCATGTAGGTAACGCTCATTATTTAAATTACCGGAACTGCTTATATTTTTATTATGTATACGATTACCAAAGAGGTGTATTTTTGTTACGGACACCGGTTAATGAATCACCCCGGCAAATGCCGCAATTTACACGGGCATAGCGTTAAGGCCTCGATTTCCATAGAACAGGAACAACTCAACGACCAAGGCATGGTCTGCGATTTTTCCGATATTAGAGACAGCGTTGAAGCGTTTATAGATCAGAAGCTTGATCATAATTTTCTGTTGCATAAAGATGACCCGATCATTCCCATGCTCATTGCAAACAAGGAGCGTTTCCTGGCCCTTGATGAGCATCCCACCGCAGAAGTCCTGAGTAAGATGATTTATCAGCATCTTAAACAATCCGGCTTTAACGTCGCCCAAGTCGTGTTATGGGAAACTGCCAGCGCCCATGCCTGTTACCGGGAAAACTGACAGCGGCCATGAGTTTTGTAAATCCGGTCAACAAATCAATCTGTCTCGAACAAGTCTGCGAGTCCAACTATCAAAAGCTGCTAAAATTAATTCCGGACTTAATGGCATTTAAAGAAACGGCCATCGGTCTCGCTCCCCATCACACTACGCTGCATCTTGAAATCATTGAGCGTACGCCATATACCATGACCGTGGAACTTAGCCATTGCTTCATTAATAAAAACAGGGATGAATTTCTGGCGCCCGCTGTAAAGATAAGAGTCTATCTGGATGCGCAGTTGGCCGAAGTATTAAGCGATCATGCCCGTGCCGGTGTGGCGCAGGTTTTTAAAGATCCCGGATTAAGCCGCGAAATTATGAACTACAAATGGCGGTTAAATTATTTTCTGCAAAAATGGCTGGATCACTGTTTAAAAAATAACTACTTATTCAGCCCTAATGCTGAAGCGGCGGCTTAATCTTGAGAAAAACAGCTTTTTTCGCGAAAGACAAATAGCCGTTTTAACGTTAATCCGTTCGCGGCTAGCCAACGCCACTCTTTAATAACCATCCGTTAATGCGCAAAAAATCACCCACACTAAGCCTGTTTAAATTATTGTTGGGACTATTTTGCCTAAGCCGTAAGCATCCTGTGTTGATGCTGATTGTTCTCGGTCTGGGCTTGGGCAGCTATGGTTATGAAGTTAAAATTGCCCGTCCGGCGTTACTTTATCAAGGCGCACCGCAATCCCGCGATGCTAAAAACATCGATACCTGGTTTCGCATATTACGTAATCGTGGTTTTATTCTGGGTTATTCGGATCTGCGCGGTAACCCGTTGTGGGTAGAGTACGCGTTGATCCCCGCCGCAGAAAATACGCCGCCCCTAAAACGCCCCAATCACTTTGAAACCGACTGGCGCAGCATCAATCGCGTCAGCCACGAGAGTTATCAAAAAAGCGGATACGATCGCGGACACATGGCGCCAAATTATGCGATGAGTCATCTTTACGGCAGGGAAGGGCAGGCAGACAGTTTTTTGATGACCAACATCACTCCGCAAAAACCCAAGCTCAACCAACAATTATGGCAACGTTTGGAGGAAGAGGAAATAAAGCATTTTGCCAAGCTATTCGGCAAAGTGTGGGTGATTACCGGGCCGGTTTTTAGCGGCACAGTCGAGCGGTTACCTTCAGACTTGACGGTGGAAATACCGGATGCGTTTTACAAAATATATATGACAGAAGCTGCGCCAAACAAACCGCCTATTGCGTTGGCCTTTTTAATCCCGCAAACGGTCAACGGCAAAGAGCCGCTAGCGCAGTTCGTGACCAATATTGACAGCATAGAAGCGCAAACCGGTATCGATTTTTTTACTGAGCTGGACGATCGCATTGAGTCACATGTGGAGGCGGCTATTGAGCCGCTTCCCTGGGATTTGCAGGCCGTCAGTAAACTGCCTCCCCATCATTAACGGCAGCTAGTATACGGGTCGCCCGAAATGGGCAATTGTTCCATACCGTCGTTCGTACCTTGTCTCAGCCCATCTTTAATTTTCGGACTACATTTTGGGTGAAATCCAGTAAATAAACATTTATTGATCTGGCTCAATTTTTTTATCCCGCACTTTGTTTAAATAGCCGCACGTTGATGCAAGTCAACTGTTTTTCCTTAATCAATAGCTGGAGAATTACTATGAGTGATGTACAAGAAAAAGATAAGTTCTGGATTTACGTAGCCGGCCTTGTTTTAGCCGTGGTTGCTACGGTGGTTATGATTAAAAGCGGTGAGCATGATAAGTTTGAATCGACAGCAAAAGCAATCGCTGAAGATCCCGCTAATTCAGCCTATAGAAAATAAAAGGCTTTCTCCTCTTAGCTGTAGTTTTCGTTTGACCGCATAGAGCCCAACTTAAAGCCTGGCTGAGTTGGGCTCTATGCGGAAGTTTATTAAATCCTCGCAAGTCTGGGTTGTTTAGCGATTAAGTTGCATAGAAGCTAAACAGCCCTTTTTTATCGGTTATTTTCAATTGCTTGGATTTAACTTCTATCAGTTTCCGTGCTTGAAAGAGATGAATGATTCGACTAACCGTTTCATGCGCGATTCCCAGATAATTTCCTATTTCTTCCCGCGACATGCTCAGGCGAAATTCCAGCTCGGAGTAGCCTCGTATACTCAGGCGATCTGAAATATGCAGAATGAAGCAAGCCACGCGCTCTTCTGCAGATCGGCGGCTTAGCATCATCTTTTGTACTTGCGCATCAAACTGGTTGCAGGATCTTTGCAGCAACACCTGGCTTAAGCCGGGGGTGTTGATGGCCAATATCTCTATTTTATAGGCCGGCAAATGGCAATAATTCACGGTCTCCAAGGCTATGGCGGTGCAGTTATGGATTTGTGACGCCATGCCGTCAAATCCGAGCAATTCTCCAGGAAGAATAAAATCAACGACCAGCTCATTGCCATTTTGGTCAAAACTCAGTAATTTGGCGCTGCCGGAACGCAAGGCAATTATCCCCCTGAATGGGCTGCCGGCATGATAGATGGCCTCGCCCTTTTGACGTATATTGTTTCGATTGACCAATAACGCGAGCTCACCCACTTCCGACCGTGGCAGTCCTTTAGGAATGCATAAATTATCCAAGTTACAGTTTGCGCAAGTGACTGCTGTTTTGGTTGTCGATGAGGTGGAGGTTGTTGTTGAATCAATCATTATTTTGAAAATGAGAAAGAGAGTGCGGAAATAAATCAATTAAAACTTAACTTGGTTACAAGAAATCCATATGCACTTTCTGATGACCAACTTATCGAAGGGATTTATTATCTCACCTGAAAGCATATAAATTAAATGGTATTTGTGCGGCACAGCGGTATTCCGTTGCCGCTAGAGGGCAAGCGTCATCCGGCTGTTTTCGCCCAAGACGACTATTTTGTTGAAATGGTGCGTTCTCTTGTTGATTGCTATCAACGTTTTACCGATGTCATCGATAGCAAGCTTCGCGAGGCCGTTAACATGCGACACACATTTTTAAATTGAAGTCAGTGTTTCCTAAAGACTATTTTTTCTGCATTGCCGCTTCAATTTGCTTGCATAAGGTTTTCAAAATCTTGATGCGCGCAAAGTTCTTGTCATTGGCTTCTATCAGCGTCCAAGGCGCAATTTCGGTGCTGGTGCGATCTACCATGTCGCATACCGCATGCTCGTACTCATCCCATTTATCGCGATTGCGCCAGTCGTCCTCGGTAATCTTGAAGCGTTTGAAACCGATTTTTTCGCGCTCATTGAAGCGCTCAAGTTGTTCCTCTTTACTGATGGCGAGCCAGAATTTGACTACCACAATATTGTGGCGCACCAATTGTGCTTCAAAATCGTTGATCTCGCTGTAAGCGCGCATCCAGTCTACTTTTGAACAGAATCCCTCAACCCGTTCGACCAAGACGCGACCGTACCAGGAACGATCAAAAATCGTCACCCGCCCGCGGCGAGGAATGTGTCGCCAAAAGCGCCACAAATAAGGTTGAGCGCGTTCTTCTTCGGTAGGGGCGGCGACCGGAATAATATTGTACCAGCGGGCATCCAGGGCGCCGGTGATGCGGCGAATTGCGCCGCCCTTGCCGGCCGCATCATTGCCTTCGAACATGGCTATTACGGTGATGTTTTTAAACTTGGCTTCGCGGGTCAGCAAAGCGAGCTTGCCCTGGTATTTTTCCAAGTCAGTCTTGAATTTTTTCTTGTCAATCTTCTGGGTCAGATCCAGTGTCTTCAGAATGTTAAGCTGGTCAATCGAAGGCAGCGGTGGCGGCGCAATAATCTCCACTGTTTTCATGTCGGCATCGTCCAGGCGTTTACGTATGGCGTCAAGAATCACTTTGCCTACGGTCAAGCTGCGGTAGTGCGGATCGTAGCCCTCGACGATGGTCCACGGCGCTTCAGCCGTACTGGTGTGCCGAATCACGCTTTCATGTATGACACTGAACTTGTCGTATAGCTTGAAGTGTTTCCAGTCGCGATCGGTCACGCGCCAGCGGGTTTGCGGATTTTCCTCAAGCAGTTGCAGACGCTTTTCCTGTCTGTTTTTGGATAAGTGCATCCAGAACTTGAGAATCAGCGCGCCTTCGTCGGTCAGCATTTTTTCCAGGCGTTTAGCGCGTTCCATGCTCTGGTCAAGTTCAGCCGCCTTGGTGCGACCGGTCACGCGATTGAGAATGGGCCAGGTGTACCAGGAACCGAGAAACACGCCTATCCTGCCTTTGGGAGGAAGCTCGCGCCAGAACCGCCACATCATCGGGCGGTCAAGTTCCTCATCCGACGGCTCGCCCATGCCGTGAGTTTGGATAAACCGGGGGTCCATCCATTCGTTGAGCAAGTTGACGGTCTCGCCGCGTCCCGCACCGTCCAGGCCGCCAATCAAAATAATAACCGGAAATTTGGACGATTTTGCCAAATCCATTTGTGCGTCCAGCAGCGCCTCGCGCAGCTTGGGCACTTCCATATCGTAGGTGACTTTGTCTATCTTGTGTCCAAGCTCTGCCGATTCAAACATGACGATCTTCCTGATGGTTTATCCGAGAATAGAAATATTAAGATTATAAACTGATGTTACGCAAGCCAGATAACAACACCACGAAGACACGAAGAGCACGAAGTTTCATGTTTTTATATTGCTTTCACGTTGAAACATCATTGTTTGTTGTAGAGTTGACTTTAGCCGCTCCCCCTACGCATCAACTTAGGCAAGAAACCACATATTCAGTCAATTAGGGCGCCGGCAGATTGATTGATAAACCACGCAGAACACAAAGTTTTATATTTTCTTCGTGTCCTTCGTGTCCTTCGTGTCTTCGTGGTGAAAGTTTCTTAGCTATTGCGTAACATCAGTTATTAAAGAGTATATGTTAGGTTTGTCGGCGATAAAAGCTATGGTTTTGTGATTGTTTTTTCATGTTTAGGCTGGTTTTTTTGTTTCGGTGGCAAGCGCCCAATCGCTCCAGTAACGGCCTAATCAAAACAGGTTCATATCCGCGATAATATTTCTTCAATCAGTTAAACCCTTTATAATGGTCGGATTATATAAGGACTACAGGGCATGTACCCATTCTATGACTAATTTGAATAACGCGCTTTCAACACGTTTGGATCGACTTACTGCAAGCGGTCATCATCAACTGCTTTGCGGAGGACTTAAAGGGATTGAGAAAGAAAGCCTGCGCATATCCAAAGACGGATTCATTGCCCAAACGCCGCATCCCAAAACATTAGGCTCCGCATTGACGCATCCGTATATCACCACGGATTATTCTGAATCCCTGATCGAATTGATTACCCCGCCGTTTGCCGACGTAAAAGATTCTCTGGACTATTTGCATCACATACATCAGTTTGTTTATGAGCATCTGGATAATGAAATTTTGCTGGGTGCAAGCATGCCCTGCGGCATTGATGGCGATGAAAGCATTCCCATCGCCGAATACGGGTCGTCCAACATAGGCAGGATGAAGCATGTTTACCGGCACGGTTTATGGCATCGTTACGGCAGAACCATGCAGTCCATTGCCGGTATCCATTTTAATTATTCGGTGCCGGAAGCTCTGTGGCCTGTTTTATATAAAGAAAAGAGCAGCCCGCTGAGCCTGGAGCAGTTCATTAACGAAGCCTATTTCGGTCTAATCAGGAATTTCCAGCGTATGGGCTGGTTAATTCTGTATTTATTCGGCGCATCGCCCGCCATCTGCAAAAACTTCTTCAACAGCCGCCCGGCATTGATGACGCAATTTGAAGCGTTCGATAATGGCACGCTTTATCATCCCTATGCGACATCGTTACGCATGAGCGACATCGGCTACAAGAGTAAAAACCAGGCTAATCTGAACATTGATTACAACTCCATAGACGGCTACGTCAGTAGTTTGAGTGCGGCCATTAACACGCCTTATCCTGAGTATGAAAAAATCGGCACGCTGGTTGACGGTGAATACCGTCAGCTGAACAGCAATATTTTGCAGATTGAAAACGAGTTTTACAGCACTATGCGGCCTAAACAAATTGCCCAGTCCGGCGAAAAACCGACCCTGGCGCTTAAGCGTCGCGGGGTTCGTTACATAGAAATGCGTTCGCTGGACCTGGATTTATTTAACCCTATCGGTATCGATGAAGATAAAGCCCGTTTTATTGAGGCGCTATTGCTCACTTGTTTGTTGCAGGACAGTCCGAAAACTTCAGCACAGGAGCAACAGGTGAATAACGCCAATCAATTGGCTGTTGCCAATTTTGGCAGAAAACCGGGGCTGGAACTTAATAAAAACAATCAAAAAATCCTTTTAAAAGATTGGGCGGCTGAAATTCTTGAATCCATGCAGCCGGTGTGTGCCATTCTTGATCAGGATGATGCGGCAAAGCATTACAGTTCCGCTTTGGAAAAACAGCAGTTGTTAATCGAAAATCCTGATTCAACCGCATCTGCACGCATATTGGAGCAGATGACGCAGCTTAGGCGGCCGTTTTCCCGTTTCGCATTAAATGCTTCCATCGAACATGGACAGTACTTTAAGCGCAATGAACTGGATAAGATCAAGACGCAACAGTTTAATGACATGGCGGCGCTATCTCATGACAAACAGCTGGAAATCGAAAATAACAAGCAAATGCCGTTTGACTATTTTTTGAAGCAGTATTTTTTACAAGCGTAACTTGGCTATTCGCGGTCGCTATTATTAAGTTGATATGGTTGTTGGCGAGTGAATTCGCCCCCCATATAGATGATTAACTGAGCAGTGACACAAGCGGGCAATAAGGAAAACACATGATGACCACATTTGATATAGAGCAACTACAAACCGAGCTGGATAAAAAAAATCCGCGCGTCATACTGAAAAATGCGCTGGAGCTGTTCGATAATATTGCCATTTCGTTCAGCGGTGCGGAAGACGTGGTGCTGATCGATATGGCATTGGCGATCAGAAAAGACATACAGGTCTTTTCTTTGGATACCGGACGCTTGCATCCTGAAACTTATCGTTTTATGGAAAAAGTCAGAAAGCATTACCAAATCGATATTGAATTATTGACGCCGGACCGGGATGTACTGGATAGCTTCGTTAAAAAGAAAGGCCTGTTCAGTTTCTATGAGGACGGACACCAGGAATGTTGCGGTATCCGCAAGGTTGAACCGTTAAAGCGCAAACTGGCTCATTTAGATGCCTGGATTACCGGTCAACGCAAAGATCAAAGTCTGGATACCCGGCAAGATATTCCTGAAGTGCAGATAGACACGGCATTTTCTACCGCCGAGCATCAACTGGTTAAATTTAATCCCTTGCTCAACTGGAGTTCGGCGCAAGTCTGGGATTATATTGAAGCCTATCAGGTACCTTACAACGAGTTACACGAAAAAGGCTTTATCAGTATCGGTTGCGAACCCTGCACCCGAGCCGTGTTGCCCAATCAGCATGAAAGGTCGGGCCGTTGGTGGTGGGAGGCGGGGGCGAAAAAAGAATGCGGGTTACATGCGGGTAATTTGAAAAAGTAATTGCGGGCGACCGGATGGTCGCCCTTAGTCTTTTCCGCAGGGGCTAAATGGATAGCTGTTCATGGCTGAATTGGATGTTGTCAAAACACCTCTATTATTTTACCGAAACGGTAGGCGCTTTGATTTATAAGGTCAGGAGGAAAGCGGTGATTCCCGGTCCTAATAATTCGGCTAATCCAGATCATTCAGATACAAGTCTTCAATCAGCTTTCTTTCTTCTTGCGTAAGTAAAATCGGGGAATATTTTTTTTCGGAGCGGCGTTGTTCGGAAAGCAGTTGTTGCCGTCGCTCAATTGCGCGTCTTTCATCGCTGCGTCTGCTCATATCGCGACGATTCGATTTTGGCCAAGCCAGATAATGATTTTTTATATTTTCCACCCACTCCGGCGATCCGAATGGATAGGGAATCTTGCGCCTGTCAGTCATGCGCCGCGTCATGGATGACCTGCGCGGGTTGTGTCGAAAATCATAGAGGTTCATGTTTCGTTTCCTCCCCGACGATTTAGGGGTGTGTGTTCAAGGCAATGAGCATAAAACGAAAAACTATTATCTGGTCTTTGATGGATTCAGTCTATAAGCTTTTATGCTTAGCGTGGGCCTGATGGTGCTTCTGTCCAAACGCTCAAGTGAGTTTGATATTGTTAATCTAGGAAATCCGTTCGGTCGCCAACAGCGCCTCATCATTAAAGCAATAAACGATGATGAAACGCCATAGGCGGTAAAGCCGGGTTATTGTCCGTCGTCGAATTCTGTTGGCGAGGCGCTTGGTATTGGCTCTACTTCGGTCATTACTTTCTGTGCGGCGCCGTTTTCAGCGTCTTCCATCCATGCAGTTGTCTCCGGTTTATCCATATCGGCAACCCAGTCGCGCCAGATCGAGATCAGTACCGCCATGAGCGTAGGCCCTAAAAATAAGCCCAGTAGACCGAAATTTTCCAGTCCGCCGAAAATGCCGAGCAGTGTCCAGATGAACGGCAGTTTAACCGCGCCGCCGATTAGTCTGGGACGTACGTAATTGTCAGCCAGCAGGATAACCACTACGCCGAACACAAACAGCGAGCTTCCCGCCGCCATGTGTCCTTCTGCGACCAGCACCAACGAACAGGCGCCGAAAATCAGTTTGGCCGCGAACGGAATCATCGCAAAAACACCGGTCAACGCACCCAGCATGGCCGGATGACTTAATCCGGCCAACGCATAGCCCACGCCCAGCAGCAAGCCTTCGCCCAAGCCGACCAGCACCAAGCCGTTGACCGTGGCGCGCACCGCCGCTGTGGCGTGAATGGCGTAACGGACGCCGGTCTCGCCAAATAGTTTTCGGTTAGTCGCCAGCACATATTGACTCAGCCCCGTGCCGTGTTGATAAACAAAGAACAACACCAACAGTGTCAGTAAAAAACCGAAGAAACGGTGCAAAAGTTGGCTGGCGAAGTCCTTGGTATAAGTGATGGCGCTTCCGGTTCCCAGCCAGTGCAAAGACTCATTGGCGACGACCGGATTGCCCAAGGCATTCATCCAGGTGTCTTTTGCCCAGTTACCTATCATGGGTATGGTTTCCAGCCAGACAGGCGGCGGGATGCCGACATGTTGCGCTTCGGTCAGGATTTGTCCGAGTGATTGCGCCTCATCAAGCAACCGGCTCAAGCCATAACCCAAGGGTACAAGAATCAGTGCGCCGATCAGTAGAGTCAGCAGCAAAGCCCCCCAAGTGACTTTGCCATGTATTTCATTGGAGGCTAGCAGCCGTTGATAAATCGGCCAAGTGGTGATGGCAAGCACCACAGCCCAAACCAGCAAAGCCAGAAAGCTGTGTAAAACCCAACTACCCAGCAGCAGTAAAATAAAACCGCCGATAAGACGTGCTTTGACTTCCATAGTATTTGTCATAATTTATAGTTCGGTCGACTGCATGGATGCAGTGGGTAGGGCAATACAGGAGCAATTGCCGACGACTGCATGGATGCAGGAGGTAGAGCAATTGCCGAGGCTTAAAAAAGAATTCACTGTAAACAAAATCCTCGTAGAGTGTAGGTTGAGTTACGGCTATTGCCTAACCCAACCTACGTTGCTGACGCCCTTCGCATAGCAGGGTAATCAGCACATAAATCAACATTAATGCGCTGGCCAATAGCCACGGCTGCCATGCGCTAGCCGTCAGCAATTGTCCGTGAGCAAAATACAAGCCGATGCCAAGTCCGATATAACCGAGCACGCGTTTAACATCGTAATTCACCGGATAATATTTTCTCCCCAACAGATACGAGACTATAGCCATGCTGCCGTAACAGGCCAGCGTCGCCCAAGCCGAACCGACATAACCGAATAGCGGTATCCACCAGATATTGAGCGCGATAGTCAACGCCGCTCCGGCTAAGGATACCGAAGCGCCCATCAAGGTACGATCGGTTAATTTATACCAGATGGACAGGTTAATATAAATACCTAGGCATAGATTAGCCAGCAGCAGAATCGGCACGACTTCAAGGCCGGCGCGGAATTCGTCGCCGACAAAGTACTTAAAGAAATCGATAAATAAGGTTACCAGCAGGAAGATAAATACGCAGAAAATGACAAAAAACTTGAGCACCACCGCGTAAACCTGGCGGGCATCGCTTTTGCCGGCGTAAGCAAAGAAAAACGGCTCGGCCGCATAACGGAAAGCCTGAATGAACAGCGACATCAGAATCGATAATTTATAACAGGCGCTGTAAATGCCCAGCATCTTCATGTTGGTCAGGGCATCGTAAGGTAGCAGGTACTTTAGCAGGACGCGGTCGAGCATTTCGTTGATGATCCCGGCGAAACCGATGACCACCATCGGCAACGAATAGCGAACCATGCGGCCGAATAATGCCCGGTCAAATCCCCAGGCAAGGCCAGCTAATTGAGGGGCAAGCAGCAAAAATTTAAAGCCGCTGGCCAATAGATTGGCGATAAAAATATAGCCTATGCCTATGGCGGGGTTGTAGATCGGCGCTATCCATGACTCGGGGTTGGCGGCGTAGAGCTTGGGGCAATAGATGATGAAAAACAGGCTTAGCAGCACGGTTACCCCTATTTCGAATATCTTGATGCCGGCGAAACGGAAGGCCCTGTTTTCCGCCCTCAGCCGGGCAAACGGAATGGCGGCAATCGCATCCAGGATTAAAATCAGGCTAAAGCACAGTACATATTCAGGATGATTGGCGTAGTTCAGCGCCGCCGAAAGCTGGGTGTTGATCAACAATATCAGCGTAAAAAAGCCCAGATTGACCAGTACCACGAATATCAGTGCCGTGGAATAGGCGAGATCGAGGCCGGTGCATTCCTTATCGCGAAACCGAAAATAGCCGGTTTCAAAGCCGAACAACAGCAATACGGAAAAAAATCCGGCGTAGGCATAAAACTCCGACACCACCCCGTATTCCGCTGCGGTGAAGTAATAGGTGTACAGCGGCACCAACAGATAGTTGAGGAATCGGCCGAAAATACTGCTGAGGCCGTAGACCGCAGTCTGAGATGCAAGTTTTCTTATAATGCTCATGGCGCGGAATTATACATGAACTCGGCAATTGCTCCTGCATAACCCACATGGATGTGGGGAATACAGATATTGAAGGAGCAAATATTTGCTCATGTGGTCGTCGACGCACCGCTACGCTGCTCCTGCATAATCGACAGGGACACGAGGAACTCTAGCAATACCGTTCATCCTAAAAACCCGCAGTGAGTCCATGAAAAGCACGAAAGAAATCAGTATATTGTTATTTACCCTTTGGGTGAGTGATGGCTTACAGTTTGGTATCTATTGGAAAGCTTTTGTGCTTTTTGTGTCGCCTACTTTTGGTTTTCGTTTTTCCAGGTTCATGGAGAAATTCGGGCTCGTCACCATGATTCAGTCTTTATTCCTGGCATAAAACCACATCTGATAAATACTGATCAAAATTTGCATGCCCATCGAAATTCCCATTAACGCACCGCTGGCAACCACCACGTAGGCGAATGAAGGAATGGATTTGGTAATAAACCACGAAAGGACATCCAATAACATCGCGGCAAAAGGGATGACGACTGCAACTCTTTTTACGATCACATTAATATCGCAAAGCAGGAAAATTTTGCCGATAAAAAACAAAATAAACGCAATGCCGAATAAATGGATATGAGAAACCCTGATTAAACGCGGGTATGATGCGCCTCCGCTATGGGCCACTTCGGATACGCCTGCGTAATGGGTTAAATCGGGCAGGGAAGGATTGATAGCGGGCGTATGACACTTAATGCAGTCGCGATTTAATATCGGGGCGATTTTTTGGTCGTAATCGGGTTCGTCGGCACCGTCTTGTATCCATTTTGAAATGACTTCCTTGTCGTTTTTATATTTCAGGTTAGGTTCCATGATGCCGTTAATGGCCGAGCCCAAGCGCGTTTGGTCATTCGAGCCGTGATAATTAATGGTTACATCGGCAATGGATAGGCCGGCGACGCCGTCATGACCCTGATGGGTGTAATACAGATTGCCCAAGGCAACCAGATAGCCGAGTCCGACGGTTAGCAAAAAGACGGTATTTAAAATGCGTTCGCTGACGGAAATATCGCGAAAGCGGGTATAAGATTCGGACATAGCGGTTCTTGAAGAGTGATTATGAGCAGTGCGGGAAGGGTTGATTTCAGGATAAATAACGTCCGATAATTGTACTAATTGTAGCGTTGCAATTATTTGATGTAAAAGTTTAATGACCAGTAAACGGGAGTGTCGCCAAATTGACAAACTTCCTTTCCATTACCATTGTTGCTCGCGAGTGGTTATAATTAAATATATATAAGTTGATCAGAGAGGCAGGGTTAATCCCTAATCTTTCCCTGGCACACGGCTCCCGTATTGCTTCGAGTCCTGCATAATTCACAGGTATGCGACTGGATGGACAGATTTGGGACCCGTCATTTTGCCCCTTGGGCTACAATTCCAACCGAAAAAGAGATGCAATTATTTTGATGTTAATACTGAAGGCAGAATGCTTGAATAGTCCCGAAATGAAAAAGCCGGGAGTTCGTTTTGAGGTTAATGTCCGGCAAAGCTTCCGCTCCTGCTCACGCCCCTTACCTACATCCTTGTAGGCAATGAGAATAAATAAACGAGCGCTTTCACGCTTACTGCTGCTTTATGTTTTGGGCGGATGTATCGTAATCGGAATAGCGGTTACCACGCTGGTAAAAAAAGAGGTGCAGACCTCTAAATATCAGGCGCGTTACCTGTCGACAATAAGCAAGCAATTGAGTTCTGAGCTCAAGCCGGGGCATAGTTCGGCGATACGTTATCCTGATCACGGCCCTTACGACCAGCGCTTGGGCTACACGCTGTTGTCGGACGAGATAGCACGCCTGGAGAAGTCAGGTTATAGCGTGACCACGCAGGCCTCTATTTCGCCGATGATGAGCCGGTTGGTCGATGATTACGGTTTGTTTCCCATTTATCAAGAGAAAACCCGGGCCGGGCTTCGCATTGTCGATCAAGCCAACCGAACTATATTCAGCGCTGTTTATCCCACTCATGGTTATCCCGATTTTAATGCCATCCCGCCGTTGGTATTGAACACCTTGCTGTTTATAGAAAACCGGGAGTTGCTTGACGAAAATCACAGAAATATTAATCCGGCGGTGGAATGGGATCGCTTGGGTTTTGCCGCATTACAAATGATGGCGCGAAAACTGGGCGCGGACATCAACGTGCCGGGCGGCAGCACCTTGGCGACGCAGTTGGAAAAATACCGGCATTCGCCGGACGGCTATACCGAGTCAATGGTCGAAAAGCTTCGCCAAATGGGCAGCGCATCGATACGCGCCTATTTGCTGGGGCCGGATACGCGTGAAATGAGACGGCAAATCGCGCTCGCTTATTTAAATTCCATGCCGCTTGCCGCGACTGCAAAATTAGGCGAGGTGCATGGTTTGGGTGATGGCTTGTCGGCTTGGTTCGGCGCCGATTTTAACGCGGTTAACCAACTGCTCAGTCCGACTGCCATGGGTGGCGGAAGTGTCGCAGTCGGTAGGGAACCGACGCGACAGAAATCGCTCAATTCAACCGAACGGGTTACCCCTCAACAGGCGAAAGCTTACCGACAGGTGTTGAGTATCCTGCTGTCGCAAAGACGACCTTCCTATCTTTTAGGCCCCGGTTATAACGCACTGCAAAACCTTACCGACAGTTATTTGCGCGTGTTGGCGGAACAGGGCGTTATTTCAGCGTCATTGCGGGATGCGGCCTTGCAGGTGTCTACAGTGCGTTTGCCTAAGTCGGATCAAATGCCGGTCAAATTTATGGCCGAACAAAAGACCCAGAATGTGTTGCGCACCCGTCTTGCCAAGACGCTGGGCGTAAAGTCCAACTATGAGCTGGACCGTCTGGATTTAACCGTTAAAACCACACTCGATTACGGCACCCAACAAGCGGTTACCCATGCGTTACGGCAGTTGAGCGAGCCCGATAAGGCCAGAGCCGCAGGCATAGTGGGCTTTAGAATGCTGAATGAAAATATCGACCTGGCTCCGATAGTCTATAGCCTGATGTTGTTCGAGCGTGGCGAAAAGGGCAATCTGTTGCGCATCCAGACCGATAATTACGACCAGCCGCTCGATATTAACGAAGGCATACGGCTGGATTTGGGTTCAACCGCCAAGCTGCGGACGATGGTACATTACCTGGAGCTGGTTACCGAGATTTATCAGCAATATAAGGACCTGCCGCCGCAGGAACTGGGCCGGATTGAATTACACCCGCGCGATTATTTATCGGCCTGGGTTATTGCTCAGTTACGTGCGAATCGACAAGTCAATCTGGAGGATTTGCTGAACCAGGCCTTGGATCGACGCTACTCGGCCAGTCCTTACGAGAATTTTTATACCGGCGGCGGCGTGCATAGTTTTAATAATTTCACCCCGGATGAAAATTTTAAAATCATGTCAGTGCGCGATGCGTTACGTGATTCGGTCAATCTGGTGTTCGTTCGGTTAATGCGCGACCTGGTCTATCATCATCTTTATAAACCGGAAGGCATAGCGCGATGGCTGGAAATCCCTGATGATCCTCGGCGCATGGAATATCTGGAACGTTTTGCGGATAAGGAAGGCCTGGTTTATTTAAGACGTTTTTACGACAAGTATCACGGCAAGCCAACCGACGAAATCATGGAGTTGCTAACCCAGAGAGTCTTTGCCAAGCCTTCGCGTCTGACCATGCTTTACCAGGCGGTTTACCCGGACGCAGATACTCACGCGCTTAGCGGTTATTTGAATGCTCATTTATCCGCCACGGCCTTGGATACGGAAGATATTGAGCAACTTCACCAGAAGTATTCGCCCGCGAATTTCGATTTGCAGGATCAGGGCTATATCACCAAAGTTCATCCGCTGGAATTGTGGCTGGTCGGTTATCTGGTTCAACATCCCGATGCCACGCGCGCTGAAGTTATCGCCGCCAGTACCGAACAGCGGCAGAATGTCTACCGGTGGCTGTTTAAAAGCAGCCGGAAAAACGCCCAGCAACGGCGGATCATGACCTTGCTGGAGGATGAGGCTTTTAAGCAGATTCATACCGCATGGGATCGATTGGGTTATCCGTTCGGATCGTTAACGCCTTCTTATGCGACCTCCATCGGCGCGTCGGGCGACCGCCCGGCGGCATTGGCCGAACTGATGGGTATTTTACGCAATGACGGTTTAAGATTGCCGACAGTCCGATTCGACAGCTTGCATTACGCCCAGGCGACACCTTATGAAACCGTGCTGGACAAGTTGCCTGAGCAAGGCCAGCAGGTGCTTGCACCCGAAGTGGCGAAAGCGGCGCGCGGCGCGCTGATCGGCGTGGTCGAGGCAGGCACGGCAGGGCGGCTTCGCGGTATATACAAAAGCGCTGACGGCAAACCGCTGTCGGTCGGAGGTAAAACCGGAACCGGGGATCATCGCCGGGAAATATGGGGAGCAGGGGGGCGCTTGATCGACTCGATATTCATCAGCCGTGCCGCCACTTTTACCTTTTTCCTCGGGGATCGGTTTTTTGGTGTGATTACCGCCTATGTGGCGGGGCCGGATGCCGAGAAGTATCACTTTACCAGCTCATTGCCGGTACAAATAATCAAGTTTCTGGAACCCACGCTAGCGCCTTTGGTGAATAAAACAGCGGGTGGCGATGCCTCCGGATTGCTGGTGAATTTAAAAACGGCCGAGACAGGGAAGGGCAATGGTCCGGCTTTCGTATCCCCGCTTTAATGGGTATTGCAATCCTTGATCGGCAGGGTTAACGGCATTGCACCTCACACCATTGGCTATGTAACCGATGGTGATTCAAGGCCTGCAAGGCTTTAACAAGTCGGCCGGGTCTAAATGAATGCCCACTTTGTAATATGCTGAAACACGACAAACCCCGTTTTATGTAGTCCCGACATCTGCCCGGTAATCAAAAAAATCAACCAAATAAGCTTTATCTTGAACAGGGTTTCTGCTGTAGCGGAAAGTTATTTCCCCCAGCATTCAGTCACTTTTGCGGCAGTTGTTTGAACGCTAGCCGACGTCGTTTTCCCGTCTTTATTAACAGCAAAAGTGCCGCATGTAGCGTCTGCAAATGGACTTAGCGGGGCGGCAGTAACTGTGTAAGTTGTGGCTGTTGGGGTGCCTGATATGGCAATGGTGTAATAACCCTCAGGTGAGGGCGAGGTAATGCCTGCTGCTGAAAGTGTGGTGGCATATGTCGTATTGTTAGCCCTGTATTTTTCCTGCGCTAATTGCGCATTCAAAAGCGCCGCCTTGGCATCAGAGCGTTTTCCTCGGGTTACGTAGTCCGAATAAGCGGGGACAGCAATAGCGGCAAGAATTCCGATTATAGCCACTACAATCATCAATTCCATTAACGTAAAACCGGAAGACCGTTTGAATGTGTTCATTGTTTCGCCTTTTTAAAGTTATGTTATTGAGCAAATATAGCATAGCCAACATATTGCGAAGGTAAATTGAATAACGCTTGGATTTTGCAGACAAACTGTAGATTAGCTAACGGATTAAAAACAATAGTAATCTATAATCAAGCAACATAAAAAGGTGGATAGACATGAACAGACAAAAAAACGTCGGATTTACCCTGCTTGAGACAATGATAGTCGTTGCCATAATTGGCATACTCGCAGCTATAGCCGTGCCTTCATTTCAAAGCATGCTTGAGATTAATCGTTTAAAACAAGCGGTTGAATCGTTTCAGTCGGATATGCAATTTGCACGAACCGAAGCGTTCAAACAAAGCACAGGCGTTATAGTTTCACGCACAACAGGTGATGCGGGCGCATGGTGCTATGGATTGGCAAGAGATATTCCCACAACCAGAACAAGTTGCGATTGCACGGTAACCGATACAACATCTGCCAGCTATTGCGATATGAAAATCGTTTCAGGCACCGGTTTTAGTTTTATCAATATGGATTCCGCAAGCAGTAATAACAGCACTTTTGATTTTAGACGCGGAACCATAGGTAATAATGGTGTGACGTTCAGCACCGCCAATTATGCGGCCAGGGTTGTTTTTAGTGCTGTAGGGCGGGTAAGGATTTGCTCACCCGCCACAGTAGCCAACCCCATGCCGACAGGCAAGGTAGGCTTGCCTGGTAAGCCAAATTGCACTTAATAGCCCTGCACAGAGAATCGACGATGAAAAAACAAACCGGCTTCACACTCATAGAAATCATGATTGCCTTGGTGCTTGGCTTGATTGTCCTTTCAGCCACTATTGGCATTTATATCTCCACTGTTAAAGGAAGTACGGATACCATTAATTCCGCACGATTGAATCATGATCTTGAGTCAGTTATGTCTCTGATGGTCAATGATATTAGACGGGCGGGCTATTGGGGGGGGGCGAAAGAGGGCGTTGACAGCTCGACAAACCCATTCACAATAGGTACTGCCAATATACAAAGTCCATCGGCTTCGTGCATCTTATACACTTATGACGGAGGTAGCGGAGTAACTAGCGGTGTAAATAATGACTCCAACGGACTTGTTGATGCCGATGAATATTATGGTTTTCAGCTTACTGGAGGCGCGGTCACAATGCGGACTACGGGGACGACAACAGCAAATTGCGCTGATGGTAATTGGGAAACCATGACAATAGACTCGGGTGGTCAACGCATTAACATCACCGCATTAACATTTACCATAGCCTATAAATGCCTGAATGTTTCAACCTCTCTTTCTTATGGTACGACATGTGCGGCGGCAGCTACGGCAGGAAACCTGACTGCTGGGCAAAAAGCCGCTGAATCCCGGCAGATTGATATTGTTTTGACCGGCCGGTTGGTAAATGACACCGCGGTTACAAAAACACTAACAGGCAGCGTAAAAGTAAGAAATGATCGTATTTTTACACAAACGTAGTTGCTTCAAGGGACTCAATGATGAAAACAATAATACAGCCTGATTTAAGCCGCCAGCGTGGTGCAGCTACTTTACTCACTGTGCTGGTACTATTGATTGGCATAACACTGGTAACGCTGACCACTTCAAAAACGGTTCTGGTTGAAACTCAAATAGCCGCCGATAACTACAGAACGGCTCAGGCTGTCGCTGCGGCCAATTATGCAATGGATTATGGGGTTAATTATTTTAATAACGGTGGGTTTGATCAAGTTAATAATGGCACTGGAGCCGCCGGTAGTGATGGTGTTGTAGATATTGTTACGGTGCCTAATTTGGCGTCCGCCTATGGTAGTCAAACAACATATGGAACTCTGACATTTGACAATTCACTGGCTACTCGCTGTGTGCCAGCAACGGTTGGAATGAAAAGCGGCCTGATCACGGCCATTGGCTTTAGCGATGACAGGGTTGCAAGCCGAACCATTACTCAATGCCTTGTTCCTATGGCTATACTGCGAAACGGCGGCCCCAAACAGCCGTTGGTTGCCCAAGCCAGTGTTGCGTTAACAGGAAATGCCCGGATTATTAACCGTTATACCAATACCACTATTTGGTCGGGTGACGCTGTTTCCATTGGCAGTTCATCTGCGATGGAAACTTATATTAAAAATCCGGCGGCTGGAGTATTAACTCAGGCCCAGTTGCTTGATACAAACGACGGCAATAACACCCAATTAGTTTCAAACAGGAATTTAGGCAATGGCCTGGATATTATCGATACAGATCCCTCTTTAGGTACTCTAATTGGTTTGGATTTTTTTAAGAATTTCTTCAATGCCGACTCACGCGCGCAAGTGAAAGCAATGGCTGATGCCGCAGGCCAATCTTATACATCAATGAGTCAAGCGGTTACTACCCCTGTCAAGTCAGGGCTTATCTGGGTTGAAGGGAATCAATCTATGAATGGCGGCACTATTGGGAGTATAACTGCTCCGGCCATCGTGGTGATTAACGGCGATTTTACTCTGGGCGGCGGCGCTACTATATACGGGGTGTTATATGTCGCTGGCAAATACACGATAAACGGTACGCCTCAGGTTATAGGCTCCAATGTTGTAGAAGGTACCGATCTGGCTACCGGGTTGCAGGCAACCGCTCCCATCGTTGGCGGCACCGGTACTATAAGCCTGGTTTTCTGGCAGGATATTGAGGGCGGGGCTGCTAATCCATTGAAAGGCTTAACTTCTGTGGTCGGCGGGTCGTGGCGTGACTGGTAGTATCCACATGTTGTTCATTAAAAGGCTCTGGCTATGAAACATTCAATAATAAAAAGTCAAAAAGGTATCGGCCTGATTGAGGTGTTAATCGCGACCGTTGTGGTTGCCGTAGGCTTGCTTGCCGTTGCTTCCTTACAGGGCAAGTTTATGTCCAGCAGTGGTAGTAGCAAGACGCGTGCAGAGGCTTTGGTGCTTGCAGAGCAAAAGCTGGAACAACTGAGAAATAATGTTACGAAAGACAGTTATGACACTGCGCTTGTTGCAAATACCAATCCTGCTGTTCCTGTCGCCGACTCGCTCAATCCGATCGCCGGTACGAATGCCAGTTTTACCCGAAGCTGGACAATTACGGACGTTACGCCGCCTGTTCCACCGTTTACAACAACCGATCCTAAGTTAAAAAAAATATCCGTGCAAGTTGGTTGGGATGCCGATGGTGATGGCACTATCACCCCCCCCGATGAAGCAGTCAATGTCGTAACCGAAATGGCCTGGATTGATCCTGCAAAAGCTGCCGAGTATGCGGCAGCCAATGCCTCTGGGGGTACATCATCGGTTGCAAGTCCCAGACAAAATGCATCGGAGGATGTGGCAGCTGAAAAGGTAATAGGCGGTACGGCTTTAACCATACCCAGCGGTGTAACAGCAGGGACTGCTACTTCAATTAACGTTACAGTTCCCGCAACAACGACCTCCAGTGGCGGCAGCGTCACAATATACCAGGTGGGGCCTGGATCGCATTTCTATACACTGACCAATAGTACATTCGTATCGCCGGGGGTTATTGCGGTCTTTTTATGTACAACAACTTGCACACACATTCAGAATCACTTTGGCGGCGTAGTTCATCGCATTGCCGGCACCGTCCATTCGACGAGTTCAAATGGTTTTACCAACATTAAGGTTGCATGGACGTCCAGCTCGGTCAATGATTGCTATAATGGGGATATAACCGTGGTGAGTGGATCAGGCTCTGATCAATACCGGTACAGGCCTTATGAATGTATTTATGCGGGGAATTGTAATGCAACGGACAACGGTGTAAATGGATGTTTTGCCGATGACATTGTCTCTGATGATCAAATAAAAGCCAAGAAGGTTGGCCCTGGCGGTGAATATGGCGATGTGGGTTTATTAGGTGTGGACGACCAGGGGGGGGGGCGGGAGCAGGTTTGTTTGCTTGAAGACACGGTCGACCCTGCGACCAGTCCTTTATTAACTCCCAGTGGCAACACGGTGTTAAATGAAAATTATCTGTATTCGGTCACTAAACGTTTTTATGCGGCGCGAAGAATAAAACGCAATACTGCGACTTCGATTAATGATCAAAAAACAGAAGGCATTAATCACTCCTATACGAATCATAATTTTTTGGTTATTTCACGGGGTACAGGTGCTACGGCAAATCAGCTATGCAATCTTAAAGCTGCTGCCAAAATCATTCGATTAGCTCCCAGGGAGATATTTAAAACGTTGGATCAAAGCGCATCTAATACGGTTTTAGCTATAACTGATTTCGTGGGCGCTGCCGGTACGGCTAAGACATTCACCGGAATTATCAACGGTAACGCAACCAAATTAAAACTGATTATTCCGGATGTGGGGAACTGTTATCTCAACAACAATAACGGCTCTGCCTTGAATGCGTATGCGTGCGCCCTGCCGACAGGTACTACCAGTACTGTTATTAAAGGGGGCAGTAATGAACGCCCCAGTCTTAATCCTTCGGTATTCGCCTCATGCACAAAAACAGGTGCAACTACTTGTACGTGGCCAGACGACTTTACAGCTTCAGCAGTGCCGTCTGATAATTGCACTACACCGTGGGGAACGTCTGTTACCAGTGGCAGCGTTGTAACCGCCTACCTAAACGAGGCCGAACCTTATGGGAACGTTGCTGTTCCGCCTAATACTTGTCAAAATACCGAAACCCGCACTTGCAGTGGTACACCGGGTACTTTTAGTCCGGCATTTACTTATAACGAACAAACTTGCGCTATTGCAACTTCGCCCAACTGTACCACTCCGTGGAATATTGCTGTTGTCAATGGAGGCCATGTAAATTCCTATGACGTTGCGTCGGTGCCTTTTGGATATACATGCCCAGCTCTTGTTGAGCGTACATGTACGGACGGTATCTTGAGCCCCGGCGGTAATTTTTCAGCTTGCACCGTTCAATCTACGCGCGATATTACAGTAACGGCTACACAAATCGGCACAGGAACCGTTTCAGGCATTACTGTCTCTGGAACAGGAGCAACATGTGCGGGGCTAGTTTGTACTGTAGATAACGCCTGGACGGGTACGCTGACCGCAACAGGCACTTGTAGCGGCTCACCCGCATCAGTCAGTGGTACCAGCTCGTCTATTATAGCCTCAGCAACATCGGCGACTATCACCTTGGGAAGTTGTACCGGGCCTGTTTGTACTACACCTTGGAACGCAACTGTTGCCAGCGGAGGTTCAACGACTGCATATCTGGCGTCCAGCGTGCTGTCGCCAAGCACGTGTACCAGTGAACTGCGTTTTTGTAATGATGGCGTCTTGGCTGGCACCTATACAAATCAGTCCTGTACTGTTACCCCTACTTATGCAATTACTGTAAGTGCGGCGAATGGTAGCGGGTCTGTCTCGTCCAGTACTTGTAACGGCGGATCTTCTTGCTCAGGCTTGGTGGCGGGAACCTATATTGTTGCGGCAACGCTTAGCGGAGGCGATGCCTGTTCAAAATCCTATGCGATTACCGGAAATACAACTGTGATCGTAACAAAGAATAATAGCGGAGTATGCACGATGGCGCCTTAGTCGAGTGAGATGGTGGACTGCCAATGATTGGCAGTCCACCATTGATTAGCATAAAATAAAAAACCGCCCTGCTGTAAATTCAGGGCGGTTTTTTTATGTTAGTAGGAATCGACAATCAGACAGCAGGTGAATGAGGGCAGGATGCATAACATCAAAAGTAGGTTTCGTTAGTGCTACAGAGATCGCTCGCCTTAATCTATTTATCGCTGGCAATTACCACAGAACACAGTTGAGCGGTTAGCTATCCTGATTTCTGTTAGCGGCTGATTACAGCCGACACACGGCAATCCCGCACGACCATAAACCTTAAGTTGCTGCTGAAAATAACCGGGTTTTCCGGCTTCATTGACAAAATCCCTCAGTGTTGTACCGCCTTGTTGAATGGCTTGCTGTAAAACTACACGAATGCATTCAGCCAGTTTTTGATAACGCGCCAAAGAAACTTTGCCCGCTTGTCGCGTAGGTTGTATGCCGGCCATAAACAAGGCTTCATTGGCATAAATGTTTCCAACTCCTACAACGATATGACTGTCCATAATGAACGACTTTACCGCTATTTTGCGGTTTCTGGACAATGAGTAAAGCAGCTCGCCGTTGAAATCGGGTAGCAGTGGTTCAGGGCCTAAATTTTTGAGCAATTGATGTTCAGCCGCGGGTTCAGTGGTCCATAACACCGCGCCAAACCGTCGGGGATCATTAAAACGCAGTATCGTCCCATCATTAAAAATAAAATCAATATGGTCGTGTTTGCCGACTGTCTGGTCTGTAGACATAATCCGTAAACTGCCGGACATGCCTAGATGTAAAAGTACCGTGCCGGAAGTGGTGGAAAATAGCAGATACTTTGCCCTTCTGGACACTGATTGAATGCTGAGCCCTGTTAAAGTTTGACTGAGTGTTTCAGGCACAGGCCAGCGCAGTTTTGGCTGGCGGATGATTACCTGTTTAATGATTTGCCCTTCAATATGTGGCGCGATGCCTCGGCAGGTGGTTTCAACTTCAGGTAATTCAGGCATGAGGTAGGTTTTTAATCAGGGCTGCGTTTTAGTTGGTGTTATAAAGTTTAACATGGATATGATTGTAAGTTTCAGGGCGTTCCGTCCCATGTTGAGGGCTAACATAAGTGTAATTTGTCATTAAACCGCACTCACTATCAATGATGCACCGGTTGATATTCTGTTTTTTCATAAAATGGGTTAAGTAAATTGTGTAACTAATTATTTTTAAAGTAAGAGTGTCTTGCAACTTAGCCTTTTCAGTCATTAAAAATAGATTATAATCAGTCTGCACTTAGTTGATAGTTTTACTATAAAGTTATTCCGTACTTTATTTTTGAAGAATCGCCATTTGGATCGCTATTAACCGAGGGTGGCGCTAAGTTTATTTTTCACAATATTCATTTACTAAAAGAAGAAAACGGTATGAGCAGTGTTTGGGTGATAGGCAATCATGTGAAGGTTCAGGGTATGTCCAATGATTTTAAAATACTTTCTTATAACTTTATTTTTGGTGGCAGTGTTGAAATGATTTTGGAATCACCTGAAGGGAGTAGGATTTTCTTAAGGCGTAGAAAATCGCAAGTCTCCGATATTGAGGATGAGTATAATTTTGACGCCGGTTCTAACGATGAGAATTACAGCTATTAGTGTGGGTTGTGGCGGATTTTTAGTCAGTAAACAACGGGCAACAAGTAAGTCGGGATGACGAAGGAACTCTACAAAGCTGTCTCCGAAGGGATAGGGTTCGCATCCTACGTGTCAGGTCCTGATTCCTTTTTGAAGAAACGCAGCTATTTGACGATACGGTAGCGGACAAGTTTGTCGTGTAAGGCGCAAAAAAAAGCGCCTTACTGAAGGTTAATGCGGCAGAAGCCCTAATCCACCGGCTGATTTAGACTTGCCAAATCAATAACGAAACGGTACTTCACATCACTTTTCAACACGCGCTCGTAGGCTTCGTTAATCTGTTGGATCGGGATGATTTCAATGTCTGAAGTAATGGCGTTTTCAGCGCAAAAATCGAGCATTTCCTGAGTTTCCTTCAAACCGCCAATCAAAGAACCGACAATACGGCGACGCTTGAAAATCAAGTTCCCGACAGCGGGTGACGGATGCGGGTGATCAGGTAAGCCCACCAGGCATAAAGTACCATCACGCTTCAATAATGCCGTGTAAACATCCAGATTATGCGGCGCGGCCACTGTGTTAAGGATAAAGTCAAAACTGGCAAGATGCTTTTGCATTTCATCCTGATTTTTGGATACCACCACTTCATCAGCTCCGAGCCGTTTGGCATCTTCTGCCTTGTCTGGCGAAGTGGTAAAAAGTACGACGTGTGCGCCAAACGTATGGGCGAATTTTATCCCCATATGGCCAAGTCCGCCTAAACCAACGATGCCGACTTTGTCCCCCTTGCCTACCTTCCAGTGCCTTAACGGGGAATAAGTGGTAATGCCCGCACATAACAAGGGGGCTACGGCCGCCGGATTCAGCTTATCCGATACATGTAGCACAAAATCCTGGTTGACGACGATCTGCCCGGAGTAGCCACCGTAGTTTGTACCGCCGGTATGCTTATCGGGACTGTTATAAGTAAACACTGCATTGTTACAAAATTGCTCCAGATTATCGCGGCAATCCGGGCATGTCCGGCAGGAATCGACCAGGCAACCCACACCAACGGTATCTCCGAGTTTAAAACTGGTTACCTCATTACCCACTTTTGTCACTTTGCCGACAATTTCATGGCCGGGCACCATCGGAAACACCGAGCTACCCCACTCGTTGCGCACTTGATGAATGTCAGAGTGACAGACCCCGCAGAAGAGAATCTCAATCTGGACATCGGTTGGCGTAAGATCACGTCGTTCAAAACTGAACGGTACCAGTGGAGAGTTGTGATTATGGGCAGCATAACCAATAGTCTTTTGCATAATAGGCTCCTGGAATGTGAAACAGCGACCAATAGTTACTATTTTCAGCGGCTATTAGCAGTTTAAATGTAATTGTCTTTTTTCCACGCCGATGGGCAGTTAAAACAATAGTTGATCTCTATATTTAGATACCTTTAAGAAACCATTAATGAAACGCTTTTAAGATGGAATCTGCTCGCTTGAAGCTGTCGAGAATAAACGGACTAATAAAAGTTCAACTCGAAACAATTTAAGACATCATATTACCGGATTAGTATCATGAAGCGTAACCACATTCTCAATCGGACTCATCAAGAAGTATATAGGAAAGTTGCTATTCATGAAGCTGGACATGCAGCGGCTATTTATCTAGGCAATAAACAAAAAAGACTGCCTCCGGTTTTTTTTCAGATTTTTATAACTCCGGTGAATGATGATATTCAATCATCCCGGTTTTTAAATAAGCCTAATACTAAATATATTGTAAACATAGACGGTGGCCGCTTAATTCATACGCTACCCTCCTCAATTAAAGAAGCAACAGACGAGTTTTCTCCAGCCCAGGTAATTGCTTATCGATGCGCTTTTGAAGCTGATATGATTAACATACTGGTCGGATCTTTGGCTGAAGCAAAATATATTGTACACCGAGGCGGAGAGCTTATTAACCCTCATTTGATACATTTAAATACCGAATATTACTTTAATGGTACTTCCGAATTAGAGAGTATCAATGAGTATCTTGAATGCTTTCTTGAAAATTCAGCGCTTAGGAAACAAAAAATCACAGAGCTATTTTTTGCGGCACTCAGTTTCGTTAATGAAAGATCAAATTGGCATGCAATTACTGCCTTGGCGGACTATATTGTAAGTGCGGATAAAAGTGTCATGGAATGTAATGAGATTATCAGCGTTCTGGAGGCCGCTAATATTAGCCCGGGTTTTTTACAAAACGATACATAGATGTTGTCATAATAAAGTCCATGTCAATTATGAATCGTGTCTTATTCTACAAATAGGGCAGATATGTTGACCATCCGGCGTGCAAAGCCAACCATTTTCAACGGCATCGGTAACGTCACCCTCTATCCATGCGCGACTTTCAGTAATACGTCGGCCGGTAGATTCATTTTCCCTGTAAGCACGGCGAAACTCTACCGTTTTTAGCCCTCGCTGGTTGCAGATGTCGCAAAAGATAATTTTTCGTATGCTCATAGCGTTTTTAAAATGAGTCAGGAATCGAATTAACCACCACTAACGGACCGCCCATTTTGGTGAGTTGAGCGGCTCATTCTTTTGCGTCAAATAATGCTGGTTAGCGTGAGTAATTATTAGAAGTGCTTTTAAAATATCAGTATTCGAACTAAGTATACAACCCGTATGAACACTTATATGTAATAAGCCCTGTTGGGGTTCGTTAGTTAAATGTAATTAAATCGACAGCTTAAAAATAAGCGGGCATTGGAATGCCATCAAAGGATGCGGAACTGTTGCTCTGGTGATGCAGGAAGCCCGAGAATCGGTAACAGTGGGTTGAATATATCGCCGCACGAAAGCCCCATTGGTCTGAGAGTAATTGCCACTGCAACAGCGAAAGAAACGGTCGGTGGGTCATTGGTTCGTGAGCGCTCCACAAATTGAGGAACGAGGGTCGGTCAACACCGATTTTTTTATGCCCAAAATTCAGCCAAGTATTGCGGTTATTTTGCACCAGCTAAATATTGATGCTATTGAGTAAATGCGGTTATAAACGGATTACATTTCAGAGAAAACAAAAAAGGCCTTACAAATATAAATCTGTAAGGCCTTGATATTATTGGTGGGACGTCAGGGATTCGAACCCTGGACCCATGGATTAAGAGTCTAGTTTAACCAAAAATCCGCAACACAACACAACAAACAGTAATAATTAAATCAATAGCTTACCTTGTTTGTATTGTTATCCATTATTGCCATTTATTACCCTTTTTTATATTCAATTGCAACGTGAGTGCAACGTGAGAGTATAATGAAACCCTAGAAATAAAGCGGCCTCGAAGGTGTATCAGCACCAACAAGGCCTTACCAATAACTTAATTCTGGGTTAAGCAATGGCTGAGAGCATCATATCAAAATGCCGGTTGCTATCCTATAGGGGCAATCATGGCGACAATTACCAAGCGTCTAACCGCAGAAGGTAAACCTTACTACACTGCACAAGTCCGGCTGAAAGGCTATCCCGCACAAACAGCAACATTTAACCGGCTTACCGATGCAAAGAAGTGGACCCAAGACACTGAATCAGCAATCAGGGAGGGCAGGCACTTTAAAACTACAGAAGCCAAAAAGCATACGCTAGGCGATTTGGTAGACCGATACATTAAGGATGTTTTGCCCACCAAGCCCAAACAAGCACCCGCACAGCGGCCACAGTTGGAGCGCTGGAAAGTTGAGCTGGGAAGTTATCTGTTATCCGACATAACACCGGCCTTAATTGTTGAGGTCCGGGATAAGCTACTAAGTGAACCAGCACCACGCGGCAATATAAGAAACCCGGCCACAGTGGTTCGATATATGGCGGCGTTATCCCATGCTTTCACTATTGCCGTAAATGAATGGCAATGGTTGGAAGATTCACCCATGCGAAAAGTCAAAAAGCCGAAGGAGTCTAAAGGCCGGGTTCGCTGGCTAGACGATGAGGAACGCGCCAAACTTTTAACAGCCTGCAAAGAATCACCAAACCCTTTGCTTTATCCTTGCGTGATTCTGGCATTGTCCACCGGCATGAGACAGGCCGAGCAAATGGAACTGACATGGACGGACGTTAATTTAAAGAACGGTTTTTTAGTTTTGCACGAAACTAAGAACGGCGAACGGCGGCGCGTTACATTGGCCGGACATTGCCTGGAACTGTTACGCGAACATGCCAAAGTTAGGCGTATTGATACCACGCTACTATTCCCAAGCAGCCGAAACCCACAAAAGCCGATTGATTTACGCAAGGCTTTTTTACACGCCATGGAACAGGCGCAGATAAGCGATTTTCATTGGCATGATTTACGCCATTGCACCGCGTCATATCTGGCGATGAATGGGGCAAGTCTGGCTGAAATTGCCGAAATTCTGGGCCACAAAACCCTACAGATGGTTCAGCGCTACGCCCACCTATCAGACGGTCATGTTTCAAATGTGGTTGCTTCGATGAATGAAAAAATATTTGGCAACCAGACATAGCTAATGGCAATTGACGAAAAAGCCCGTAAAAAAAGAGCTAAAAAAGCGGGCAAGGCTTCTGGTAAATCAAGATCAAAAGGTTTGCCTGCAAGGGATGCACTCATAGTTCTAAGTTTTGATTACCTGTCTGAAAACCTGAAAATAAAATCCGATAAAGATAAGGTGATTATGGAAAAGGCGATTAAATTCATTACTAGTCATGGTGGATCAGTAAATCTAAGAATCAATCAAGAGCTAGGTCATACCCCATTCCGAATATTAGCAGATTGCATGAAATTAACGCGAGCCAGAATTCAGCAAATCGTTAAAACAGGTAAAAATAAATATTAGTTCGCTTGACGCTAATTTACTGGGATCTGTTGTTTTTACCAAAGAACCGCTCATATTAAAATCAAGAGCTTACAACTCATCATACAGCTCATGTTTCAAACCGGAAAACATCAGATTTCCGTCATTAATACCAGCTCATAATCACTTTAAGTCGTAAGCAGTAACAATCCACGGCGATTCTTAATTAACTATGAGTCTGATGCAATAATGAAAAAACAACAAACTACCGAAGCAGTGCAACCTGCAATTGCCGAAATCCCAGCAGTATGGGCCTATTTGACGGTAAATCAGTTCGTCCAGAGGCATACTGCTTTTACTCTTGGCGGCCTGCGTTCATTGATTTTTAGTGCGCATCAAAACGGCCTTGCTAAGTCCGGCGCTATAACTCGGATCGGAAAAAAAATCTTGTTGAGGGAGGATAAATTTTTTGCTTGGGTTGAATCGCAAAATAAGGCGGCTTAAATGAGCTCGCCAAAATTTCCTGTCATCCAATCCTTGGACGGAGCCGCCTTGGGCATGATGCTCAAGGGCGAGAAAATCAGCCACCTGGACTTTATGACCGACACGCGCAGTTATTGCCTACGTCATCCGATTTACAAATTGAGATGCGCGGGTTGGCCGGTTTTGGATGAAGTCAGACCTGGAGGAATAGCAAAGTATTCGGGCCGCAGAACGCATTACAAAGTTTATTTTATTGATCCGACAAAGCTAATTTCTTTAAAAAAAGAATTGGACGGAAGGCTAGATAAATTTATCACTGGGGTTGATGACCTGGAGCGGAGAATTCGTGATGAGCATTGAAATCGCGAAAACTATGGTTGATGGGTGGCATCATGGCTAGATCGAGAAATATTAAGCCAGGCTTCTTTAAGAATTATGATTTGGCCGATGCAGGCCCTCATGTTCAATTGCTGTTTGCTGGGCTTTGGTGCCTTGCCGACAGAGAGGGCAGGTTAGAAGATAAGCCAAGATTTATTAAAGCGGAATTATTCCCTTACTACGACTTCGACGTTAACGGTGGGTTAACGGAACTTGAACGGTTAAAGTTTATCTGTCGGTACACGGTAGATAGCTTGGCGGTGATTCAGGTTCTGAACTTCAAAAAACACCAGTCGCCGCACAAAACGGAAAAGGCGGCTGTTCTTCCGTCTATTGAGTTTGTAACAAAAGAAAATAATTTAAAAACAAATGGTTATATTGATAACGGTGATTCTACCGTTAACCCACCGTTAGATAACGATGGAAAACCCCCTGATTCTCTGATTCCTGATTCATTGATTCCTGATTTACTGATTCCTGAAAAAAAAGAAGTCGCTGTCGCTCCATGTCTTCCCGACAAACCCAAAAACAAGATTGTCGATCCTGAAAAGCAAAAACCTGAAAAAGCCACGACTGAAACGGAGCTGTTGGGGCTGGTAGGAATCGACGGCCAATTGGCAAAGGATTTTTTGAAAATCAGAAAAGCAAAAAAAGCCCCACTTACCCAAACCGCGCTTGACGGGTTGGGGCGAGAGGCGGCGCTGGCGGGAATATCTGTAGAGGACGCGGTGAGGATTTGCGTTGAACGAAACTGGCAGGGATTTAAGGCTGACTGGCTTAATAACTCAAAAACATCCGCAAGCAACCAACCAACAGGAATCAGCAGAGATGAATGGAATAGCACCGACTTCTAACCGGATTGAGTCAGATCCACTGAAGAAAACCATCGTAAATATGATCCGCGCCATGAGGTCTGATTATGGGCAGGTTTTTATAAAACAATTTCAAAGCGAAGAAGCGCTTACGGATTTCAAGCAACGTCTTTATCAAAAGCTAAATGGCCTACCGATTGACGCAATTGTTGATGGATATGAGCTCTGTGCTGAACGAAATACAAGATTCTGCCCCACAGTACCGGGAATAGTTGAATGTGTCATGGAAACGGTTAAACGCAATAAAAAGCTTGCGGCCAATAAAGCAGAGACTGAAAGTGTCGCCGCATTACCGCCACCGGCAATAATTTGTGACCCCCTTGCGCTTTTAGCTAAAGCAAAAGCGGCCTCACGAACCGGGAACAAGGAAGATAAAGCGGCATGGATGACACGAAAAGCCGAAGCGCTCAAAAACCATGAGGCCGTGCTTACTTTGTACGGCCAAAACATCAAGCACCGATATGCCCAACCAGAGCATTTGTGCATCGCTAATGGCTGTCACGATGCCGGAACGCTAAGCAGTGGAACCAAGGGCGGCGGCAATTGGTTCTGCAAGAAACATTTTAAAACAGCAGGCTAAAAAGCAAAACCAACAACGCCTTAACCGGCAAAGGATAAAAAATCATGATAAACAAACAAACCCGATCAAACGTAATTCCATTTCCAATGAAATCTAGCTCATCACAGGCAGAGCTAGATTATGCCCTGTTGTACGATAGAGCTGCAAAGTTAGCCATCTTAACCGGCTATCTTGGTGCTCGTGATGGTTACACCAAAAATCAAGTGATTGAAATGATGATTGCAGAACTTGACTCAAAAGGCGGAGTAAATCACGAAAAATCCAAAACACTTGAACTTGTAAAAACAGGCTTTGCTCTCTTTCAAAATAAGCCGGGCATGACTAGCGAAGCGGTTTATAAAATGGCTAATCGGCACTCTTAAATTCTGAATAAAAAAGGTCAACGGTAACTCTGCCAGTAGAAGAAATTAGCCCGGCCTTTAATGGCCCAGATAAATCGGATAACGCCGCTTCAGCTAGTAAAAACACAACCTACCATAATCAAAACAATCAAAGGCTAAATTCCATGAACAAGCAATCTAATAAAAACAGGATCAATATGATGGCCAAAGCGAAATTGCAAGCCGCACACTACACAAAAAGGCTGGTCAACCCAGCACTTACCGCGCTTGCTGAAATTGACCAGCAATCGGTTGATTATGACCAAGAGGCCTATTCCAAAATCCTAGATTTTACGAGGTGGTTGGGTGAGTTTGTTTTGAAAGCAGATACAACTATTTCAAAGGGTCAAGCCATGTACGATAACAGACCTGTTGATCTAATTAATGCTGCCGCCTTAAGGATGCTTGCCATTCCTCAAGATATTGTGCTGAACCAAAAACGAATTGAACACAACATTTCATCCCACAAGATGAAAGTCGAAGAGATGCAGAAACAAGGATTTTCCCCTTCTGAAATTGAGCAAATCATACCGTTCCCGAAAGCCGAAATCGATGCTCATAGCCGCACCATAGCCGATCTGAAAAAAGAGCAAAAAAGCATTGAGGTTTTTTTTAGCCGACACGCCAAAATATGATGCTAACCTGCTCCAGAGCCCGTCCCTTGAGTTGCTTTTACAGCACCAAAATTCAGCAGAGTAATCCTGTGTCGATAATGAAACTGGGGGCGTTAATTGTCGCTGCAATCAATGAACGGAGCGAAAATCTAAAAATGATTACCGGGCTTGATGAGTCGATCAAGCAGCTAAAATTCGAACTGCGACAGCGTGAACAGCAATTGGAACGCTTGAAAAATAGCACATTACCCTGCGTTCATAACAAAACCGCCAGGCCAATTGACCTTGGTCATGCCTCCTCGACCGACAAACTCGAAGCCAAGGCGGTCAGGACTGTATCTGCCCGCCTCAAAGAAGCGAGGGAATTATGCGCCCATACTTTAGCGGTAGCTGCCCAATTGCTCGGTGTGCGTCGTGCTGACCTGCTGAGAGTTGAAACCGGGATCGACATAGGCAACATTCCGCTGTGGCTGATAAGGCGAGCCGCAGAGGTTTACAACGTACCATCCGACTATTTGTTTGGACTTTGCGACAACTTCGATGGGGACGACCCAGAGGCATTTAGAGAAAGGAATTCCCTAGTCATCATACAGCGCTTGCACGTTGAGAATTACAGCCGGGTCATTGCCGATCAAATCAAGCAGGATAACCGGCTAAGAGCGTTGAATACTGCGGTCGCCTCATTCGGTATCGCTGTCCAGCGCATTAACGAGGTGTTCGCTCGATTCGTCTCACTTAACCCTGAATTTGAAGATATGCCCGCGTCGGCGCCAGTTCTGCGCCAAATTAAGATAGCGGAAGAACTCGGGCAGAACGCTACCTGTGTATTGGCCAGATACCGAGCTCTTCCCGAGAGCTTAGCGGCACATGGCGAAAAAATGAATGAATTATTTTCCAACAACGTCAAGAGTGAGACTTGAAATGACTTTTAAAACGAGCCCATCAAGAATACCGGCTGAAAAGCTTCTGAATGCGCGTAAAAAATACGAAACGGATGGAAACATAACCTTTACCAGCCTCGCCGAAGAATTGACGGTTTGCCGACAGTCCTTATCGAAATTTGCCTTGCGGCAAGGTTGGATTAAGGCACCTTCAAATTCAAATCGCAAGGACTCCGAAAAAGTCACTCAGCGCAACCAAAAAAGTCACTCAAAAGTTGCGGAAAAAGTTGCTCAACTTGAAGCTAAAGAAGCTGCTATCTCTGCACTGGTTCGTTTGGTTAAAAGTCCAGATACGCCGTCAGTAGTGGTTTTGGTCGCGTGTGTTCAACTACTGAGTCTGTAAGGACGAAGGCCCAAGCTTGGAAAAAAACAGTAAATCCAAGCTTGGAAAAAAAACAGTAAATCCAAGCTTGGAAAACGCAATTAATCCAAGCTTGGAAAAAAGCAGTAACCGAAGCCAAAAGCCAGTAAATACAAACAATTACCCAGCAAAATCTCATGAGTTTCTTTAGTCCATAAAGGAATTAATGTCACTCCATAAAGGGATTTATTTCAGTCCATAAAGAAAGGTATTTCTGCAAGTCCATAAAGGCAATAATTATGAAAACAGAAACAACAAGCATCAAATCTAAAAGAGGCGGATCAATGCCAGGAGCCGGTCGTCCCTCTGGCCGAAAAGGGGCTTCCACCATTAAAAAAATCGCAATAAAAACGCTGGAAAAAATTATGCAAGATGAGACGGCCTCGGCTGAGGCTCGGGCAATGGCCGCATGTGCATTGATCGAAGTCATGCCATGAACGGTGACGAACGAGAACCCCCGCTGCGAGACAGGAGTCGAGTAGTCCCCAGAAGCGATAGCGCATGTGTTTTCACGAAGCGCTTTTTGCGTAGTGAAAATGCAGGCTTTCCGACATCGCGTCGAGTCATTGCGAGAATGATGTTGGATACCCCTTGCTGGGTATCCAACGAATGAAGCAGGACGGCTGGGGCAGCCGCAGGCATTAGCGGTCGCGTAGCTTTTGCCGCTTGTTGGGCAGGGATGCCCATAAAAGCTTTCGCAAAAATAGCGACTCCCCGAAAACGTTTACAGACGAGCAGTTGATTAACAGCAAAACACTTCAAAAGCTGTCCGTCCTTTCTCGCGCTAACCCGATCAACATAAATGACAGGGTGGAGGTCGAAGGCGCATTGGCCTCATCGCTGGTTTACTTGGTTGACGCTATGGACAATGGCAACGTCCAGTTCCAAAACAAGGCAGACGAAGGCGCTTTTTTTCAAATGCTATTCGTCTCCCATCAACTGATAACTCAAATTCGTCCGACATCGTCGGTTATGCACTAAAAAAGGAAAGAAAATGGCACTACAACATGACGAGCGTGGCTTCTTAACAGGAAACCCTATTGATTTAGGACGGATGCCCAGGTATTTACTGGATATTAAAAGTGATGTTGCGGCGATTAAGCGAGCGGTCGTGGGGACCGCTGCTAATACGTCCAGACAGACGGCGGTTAATCCTCCTGCTGGCAGGTCAAGCGCGGTTATTAATGTCCCCGTGCGATCAAGGACATCGGATCACCAACGAACAGTTGTCGAACGGATTGGGGCAGTATCGAATGCCGCTCCTATTGCGTTGCCAAATAGGAGCGCTTCTGGAAGATTTGTTTCCGGGCATGATGATAATGTGCCTACGACCGCCGGAAGCATGGTTAATCCCGTTGCGCCGCCCATTGAAGCGCCCTCCATCATTGAACGGTTGGGCAGGGCATCTACTAGCGCCGCCGTTATACCGTCAAGGCGTGATGCTTCAGGCAGATTTGCCGGTGATGGAGATGGTTCTGGAACGCGTGACGGTTCACCCGACGCGGTCACAGCATTGGCTAACCGGTTATCGGCATTATCCGGCATAGGTTCGGGGCTTGAAGAAGCCGATCCTACCGTTAAAGCCTTTCAGGAAATCGCCGAACCGATGAAGCGCGGATTTGAGTTTTTCGGCGGCGGGAAAGATGATAAACAGTCTAAATGGCTGAGAAACATTCTTGGCGTGTTGAAATTGTCGCGCAAGGAAGAAACCACTTATCAACGGGCTACGCAAAGAATCTTAAGAGATATTGAGAGAAGGCCGGTCGGTGGAGCAGGAAACGGCGATAGCGGGATAATGGGTATGCTTGGCCGTTTTTGGCCGATTCTGGTTGCTGCAATTTCTAGTATTGGAGGCTTAATTTTATCCGGTTTAGGCGCTTTATTCGCACCGTTGGCCGGTATAGGCGGGGCTATCTTATCTGGGCTTGGCACGGTGCTTGGCGTAGTCTTTTCGCCTATCGGTTTAGCCATTGGTGCGGCTTCGGCGGTTGCCTGGGGATTGTTCACTGAAAGCGGCCAAAAATTCTTTGGCGAAGTCGGCGCAAAGATTATCGCCGGGTGGGATAAGGCCGTCGATTGGTTTGTTAAAAGTTCTCCAAAGACTATGGAGTTGCTAAATAAAGGGCTTGATAAAACAAACGAAGCAATTGATGCGGTGGTTGATAGTTCACCTAAAACAGTAGCAGCCGTTAAGAATGGCGTTGACGTTGCAAAAGACTTAGGTGGTAAAGCCGCAGACGCTGTTGCCAAGAGTTCGCCGAAAACAACCGCAGCGCTTGGCAAAGGATGGGACAAGGTAACAGAGGGCGCGGGTAAGATAATGTCCCATGCTACAGGGAAAACAGCTGCAAACAAGGCGGCAATGCTCAATGAAATGGCTGCTCAAGGTATTACCGACCCGAATGAGCAAGCGATGTTAATGGCCGAAGTCGATCATGAATCAGGCGGTTTTACCTCGACCAAAGAAAAATCGCATACAAGGGCATCAACGGTAATGGCCGTCAGCAAAACAGCCAGAGAAGCGGGATTGCCCGCCGTTGAAGCCGCCGTAGCGCAAGGTGGCGATGCTGTGGCCGAATTGATGTACGGCGGTCGCATGGGAAATACCGAAAAAGGCGATGGTGCAAAATATAAAGGACGAGGATTAATACAGCTGACTGGGAAAGACAATTATGCGGCGGCAAGTAAAGACCTTGGCATTGACTTAGTTAATCACCCCGAACTGGCAGAATCGCCTGAGGTGACCGCTAAAACGGCAGTATGGTTTTGGAAGAAAAATAAACTAGGCGAATCGGCTAAGAATGGGGATGTCAGGGCCAATAGGCGCGGAATAAATAACGGCGATAATGGACTGGCTGATGTAAAAAACAAGTACGGTAAATATCTAGTCGCCGCAAATAATGGCGAATTTAAAACAGCGGCTACGGAACCGAAACCCTCTGTCGCGTCCATAAGCGACGACCCGACCCAGAGCGGCAGATTCAAATACGAAACCCTTGAAGGCGGTAAAGTCCAGGTCACTGACAATGAAAGCGGGACTATTGAGCTTGCTAGTGATGAGCAGGCCAATGCCTACCGGAAACAGCAGGGGAAACCGTACTTGGACAAGGTGGCAGCTATCAACTCTGGCGATATGTCCATGTATAACAGGCTGGCGGCGGGGCCAGTCAATGCCGCTTCGATGGTTTCCGCACCGGTACCGTCGGCCCCAGTCATGCCGACCTCGCCTAAAATCGCTGAGGCACCTCCAGTAATCGAGCCGTTATCATCACCTGAGCAACGCCCGATTATGGTTAGCGTCGCTGCTCAGGATGTAGGGCAGGACGTGTCGGATAGGAAGATAGCATTGATCGCTACCGGAGGCCTAAGTGGTTGATGTTATTTACTAATTAATTTTAAAGGTCAGTAACGGCCAAAAACGGAAAACCGCGCAAAAACATCAATTTTATGCTCATAACATAAGCGTTCCTTAAAAAAAAACAGGAATACAGAAATGAGCGTATCAATTATGAGACGTGCCGAAGTCTTAAAAAAAGTCGGCCTTAGCAAAGTAACCCTTCAGACATTAATGGATGCTGTAAAATTCCCTAAACCCGTCAAATTATGCGGCCAAGATGGCCGCGCTGTTGGCTGGATTGATAGCGAAGTTGACGCATGGATCGAGCAAAGAATAGCGGATCGTGATGCTGGTATTGCTGGTATTGCTGGTATTGCTGGAGGCGCGGAATGAGCAATATTATTCCTTTCAATTTTAACAATTTTTCAATTCGAGTAATAACTGACGAGAACGGCGAGCCGTTGTTTGTTGGTAATGATATTTGTACTGCTCTTGGGTATGTAAATTCAAGGGACGCCATATCAAAGCATTGCAAGGGTGTCGCGAAACGCTACCCCCTTTCAACAGCTGGAGGAATGCAGGAATTGCGTGTTATTGCCGAACCTGACGTTCTAAGGTTGATTATCAACAGCAAGTTGCCCGCTGCTGAAGCATTCGAGAGATTAGTATTTGAGGAAATCTTGCCAAGCATTAGAAAAACAGGTTCGTATAGCATTGGGCAGCAATTCCCCGTACCACAAACATTTTCTGAGGCATTGAAGCTTGCCTACGATCAATCGATTGTCATTGAGCAGCAACAAAAATCCCTTGAAGTAAAGGATCAATCGATTGCTCAAAAAGACCAGTATATTGTTGCATCGAACGAGGCCAGCATTAAAGCCGGTGAAATCTTAGTGCGCGAGTTCGTAAAATCGAACGACTTAATCGACCTGGGGAAAAGCAGTTTTACGAATGGATGCGCGAGCAGGGATTTATTCTTAAAGAAAGTAGGGAACCGTATCAAAGGTACGTAAAACTGGGCCATTTCACATGGAAGCCGACAAGAGAGGTGATTGGTGGAAAATTCCGCTACACGCTCAGAATTACCCCGCGCGGCAAGATATGGTTGGCGGGGAAATATCTGGATTATTTGGATCGTGACCAAGCGGCGTAAGGCGCTAAAAAATAGGGGGCTCGAATCCGCCCCTCCCAACAAAATCAACAAGGACAATGAACTATGAGCACCTCCTTAACAACACTATCATCCGAATGGGGCGGGCTATCGAAGTTCTTGATAGCCTCGTTCTATGAGTGCGACCGAAACGGAAATCGCCTTAGCGGTTCCGATATAACCGTCAATGCCGCATTGACCGACACCGCAAACCTGGAAATCACTTTAAATTGGCAAAGCCCGTTTGAACAGGCCGGGCCTGAAACTAAAGCGCCGACGTTATTTGCAATGTTGCAATCCGGCGTTATACAACCGGCTGTTGATGCCTAGGGTGGAGGCAAGTCGCAAAACGCCAATTCAGGCGACTTTCTTAAGCAATTCGAGGGCAGGACCGGCATTACCAAGTTGAATTCCGTCCAAGTATTCGCAGGAATGCCGCCCTGTAAATTCTCAGTGACGGCGCTGTTTCGGGCTTGGAAAGACCCGGTAAAAGAGGTCGAAGAGCCGTTCAATCAGCTGATGGAATGGGCCTTGCCGGTTGAACTGGCAAGAGACAGTACCCTGCTATCCAACGCCATAAGTGCCGCCAAGGGTTCAAAAGACTGGATCGATGCCGTTTTGCCGTCCAAGTCGCCCACTTTAATCGCCATGCTGTACAAAGGCCGAACCTTTTCCCCGCTGGTCATCGAATCGATTAGCGAACCGTTATCGTCGCCTATTGATAGAAACGGCAAATTTACCGAACTCATGGTTCCCATGACGCTGGCAACACTAACCGCTCTTGATCGTAAAGACTGGGCCACCATGCACGCTAATTAATGAAGTGAAGGCATTTTGTCAAGTGTTCTATGTCACATGACATCCCCGCCTGTTTACTGAATAATTCACTTGCCGCTTGACTGATGCCGAGCGGTGAACTATTCTTTCCGCGTCGCCCACAATGGCGACACGGAATTGGCGTTCCGGTAAGTCGCGGCACAGACCGCAATCAAGCGGTTTTTTTATGTTCAAAATTCAGCTTGTCGTTATGTCGGGCTGGGTGGAGCATCCGCAAGGATGGCCAGTGCGACTACTGGTACGCCAACTTCATTCGGCCTGGCACCTGATTAACTTCATGTGCCGGTAATGATTTTTTTTAAAACCGGGAAATAAACCATGAACAATGCTAACTCATACGAATCCGAACTCAACAAACGCCAAATAAAATTTAACCATTCCGCAAACGGCGTAGTTGAAGCCTGCCCCGGAGAAACCGCATTTTCCATGCTGTTTCCACTCGGCGCTTTCAATTTAACCCGTTCATACGACTCTGATTCGTCGTGCTATCAGTACGAAACCGACGTTGATGGATTGGCAAAGCTGAAATCTAACTGCGAAGAAACCGTGATGATATTGTCCTCCTCAGTCGCGGCGCTTGGTTCCGTTTTGGCGTATGCCGATGCCGATGAAATTGACCAGTTCACACTCAACACTTACAGCTTGTTGATAACCGGCTTGGGAGAGTTGTTGCGTAAAGTGTCACAACAGAGCGGTGAAATCTCAGACACACTGATCCAACTCAGCGAACAAAAATAGCGTTAGGCCAAAGCCGAAGCCAAATTCAAAGCCGGTAGCCTTAACGGGTTATCGGCTTTTTTATTGCCCGCGTTCCTTGCAAAAATAGCACAAAGAAACCCTAGAATAGGTTTATATAGATTGCCACAAATCAAAACCGGCAATTCTTGAAGCCAATAAAAAACCCGCCGAAGCGGGTAATGTGTGGGGTATTGTGCTATTTAAGCGGCTCGCTTCCAACCAGTGTCATAATCTTCAAACATTTCTTTTTCCTGGTCTCTTTCATCAATGTCTTTAATCCTTGCTATCAATTCTAAAATACCAGTATCTTCCCCATAAAATTCAATCAAACATGCTCTGAGTAATCTATCGGCCCATTTTGGCACCTTTCCTTTTTTTTCCCATCGAGCTACCGCTTGCTCATCGTTGCCAAGCAAATCTGCTAATGCTTTTTGAGATAGGTCTAATTCTTTGCGCAAGAACCTGAACTCAGAGCCATTAAGTGTTGGCTTGTTAAAAATAAGATTGTGGGCTATGGCTCTATTCAGTCCTGCAACATCAGTTATTGATACGCACTCGCCATAGTCAGAATCGTCGATAATGACGTAACCATTAACCAACCAAATATTATTTAATCCACTTTCTTGATAATGATACATGTCTGCTACCTCGTTCAAAACACAGTCACAACGACTATGCGTTCACCGCTGTTATTATATTTAAAGGCAATCGCTACGGTTACGGCGTTGCCAGATGTGTAATGTTCTATGCTGCATCTCCAATCACCTTTAACATCTCGATATGGTGATTCAGTAATTCTCCCTTTCTCTATGCAGGTAAGTACCTGTTTAAGAGTAATATTTCTTTCAAGCATGCGTTTTTTTGCATGTGGGGAAATAAAGATTCTGGAATCATTAGCGACGCAGCCGCGCAATATTGAGAGCGCATCAGCATCATTCATTTTTATTGGAATTACTTTAGACATGCCTATCATTTTAATAGGTGGAGTATAGAACGCAAGAATATTATTACTTGCCAACTGCCTTAAGCCGACAGAAACCATGCTGATTAGATAGCAAGGCCGGGTAACACCGGCTTTTTTGCACCTGAAATGTTGGCAAGTGTTGCGGTTTATTGTGGCTTTTTATTTTCAACTGCAACGTGAGTGCAACGTAAGGGTATTTCAGGTAATAAAAAAGGCCTTCGATTTCTCGTAAGGCCTTGATATTATTGGTGGGACGTCAGGGATTCGAACCCTGGACCCATGGATTAAGAGTCCACTGCTCTACCAACTGAGCTAACATCCCAATATTTATTTGATAATTCTAAAGGATTTCTTGAGTAAATCCAAGAACAAAATGCCTCGGCTTTACTCACAGAGCCTATTTTTCAAAGTTTTTACTTTATTTTACCCAGTGCTTGGGATAATTCCTGACTGAATTCGCTAAGTACTTTGTTTAGCGCTTTGACAGCAGCCGGGTAGGACGGGTCATTTAATGGATGTTCAATTTTGGAGCGACCATGGCTTAATAGGGTATGGTTTTTTTCATTCATTATCGCCCAGTTGGCTTCAAAGTCTACGGTCTGTTCAGGGCGGGTATCGAACCTGATAATGTCTATTATGATGCGATAATCGATCGTTCCGTATGCGCTCCAGGGATAGGGTCTAATCAGGTCGCCTGTTTGCAGTGTCGCCAGATTGTGGGTTAGCACTTGTGCGACGTTATCTTTTAAAGGCGATGCCCATTGATGAAATTCGGCGATTTTTACGCTGTTATCCGGTAACCGGGTGACAATTTGCTTTCGCTCAAGTAAGGTCGGTATGGAGACGGGGCCTATGCCGATCTGGCGTTTTTTTTCCGCTATCGTCGTTGAGGATGGCGGCGGTTCGCTCAGCGGTTCCAATACATAAAATTGGGTGGGCGGAGTCGATATGCATGCCGAGAGCAGGGTAACAGTCGATAGTGCTATTAACCATTTTGAGAGTCGATTTGCCATTTTACTGATCTTTTTTGCCGCGAATTAATGAGTTGGGGTTTTGTTCCAGATAGTCGGTCAGTTGCTTGACCGAGCTTGCTGCCTGAGTAAGTTCCTGTAGCAATTGTTCCAGTTCGTAGTGGGTGGTGGAACCGGGTTCCATAATGCTTAATACCTGATGTGCTGAAGCCATGGTTTTGTCGGCGGTATCCAGGGTGCCTTGAGCGGTGACCAGCATGCCTGTTGCCGCTTTGGACGTACCTTGTAAGGATTGCAGGGTTTTATTGGCCTCAGCAGTCAAATCCTCCAGCGGCAATTTGGCCACTTTATCCATAATGATGTTCGCGGAATGGGTAAATTGATCCAGGGAGCTGGCGGTGGTAGGGAATTCAGGATAAACGCTTTTATTGTCGCTTAACACAATCTTGCTTTTCGGGTGAAAATCAAGATCAACCAGCAGTTGTCCGGTTAGTAGGCTGCCGGTTTGCAATTGTGCGCGCAGGCCTTTGTTGATCAGCTGCGCCATAACATCCTTATCGCTGATGTTGTTGTCGTTATTGATTTCCTTGATGCGGTCCGGTTCCAGTTCCACGGTGACCGGAATGTGAATTTCAGCGGTCTTCTTGTCCAGCTCCAGATTGATCTCGGTGACCTTGCCGATCGGAATGCCGCGTATTTGCACCGGTGCGCCTACGGTTAAGCCGCGCACCGAACCGTTAAAATACATGACGTATTTTAAGGTGTTTTGATAAACAATCTGGGTCGATAGAGTATAGGTATCGTACAGTGGAAAAAGGCTGTATTCAGGCTGGATATTTTCAATGGTGTCTTCGGCAGAGGCGCGAAAGGCGATGCCGCCGCTTAATAAGGAAATCAATGGCCCGGTCCTGACTTTAAAACCGTCGGTGCCGGCGGATAAATCGATGCCGCTGTCTATCCAGAAGCGGGTGTTTTTTCTGACGAACTGGTCGTAGGGTTTGTTGATAAAAATGGTTAAGCGTATGGCATTGGCTTCGTCAGATAACTTGTGGCTGATGACTTCGCCTACGGTTATGCCATGGAAATTGATCGGCGTTCCCGGTTTCATAGAACCCAGATTATTGGTTTCCAGAATGAAGTGCGTACCGTCGGTGTTGTTTTTTAACAAGGGCGGGGTGGTCAGTCCGGTAAAATGGTTTTCTTTGGAACCGTCGCCCGGTTTGATGGCGATATAAGGCCCGGAGAGCAGTGTGCCCAGCCCGGAAATTCCGCCCAGACCCACCTGGGGCCGCACCACCCAGAAACTGGTGTTCTGGTTCAAATAACCGGCGGCACTGCTGTTCATTTGCGCGGTAATCAGAATGGTTTTTAAATCGTCACTGATGGAGATAGCCGTGACTTTGCCGATTTCCACATTCAGGTATTTAATCTTGGTCTTATCCACTTCCAGGCCTTCAGCGGTAGGGAAGCTGATCGTGATAACCGGGCCTTTTTCATTGTAGGATTTGGCGATTAGCCAGCCGCTGACCAGCAAGGCGATTAAGGGTAAAAACCACACCAGCGGCAATTCGGTTTTTTTATTGATGGTTACTTCCGAGGCATCAGGGTCGATAAAGTCATTCATGTTAGCGCTGGTTATCCCATATTAATCGTGGATCGAAATTTTTGGCGGCAAGCATGGTCAATACCACCACCGCAGCAAATGCCGTTGCCGCAGGTCCTGCGATAACCTGGGCCACACTGCCCATGTCAACCAAAGACACAAGAATTGAAATCATAAAAATATCCAGCATCGACCAGCGGCCTACAAAAGCGATAATGCGGTATAGGATAGTCCATTTCTTGGTATGGGACTGCCAGCGATAATGAACGTTGAGCAATAACAGGCTGATGCCCAACAATTTTAACAAAGGAACCAAAATACTGGCGACCAGAACCAGCATGGCTATGGGCACCATGTTACCGTTAATTAACGCAATAATGCCGCCGATAATGGTGTGCGGCTCGCCGACGCCCAAGCGGGTGACGGTCATGATCGGAAAAATATTGGCAGGAATATACAAACAGAAGGCACTCAACAGCAATGCGGCGGTGCGTTGAAAACTATTGGGCAGCCGTGGATGCAAGAGGCCGCCGCATAATGGGCAAGATCTGTTTTTGTCAGCCCGTTTCGATAAACAGCCGCAATCATGACAACGGATAAAACCCTGAGCCAGGGCGGTCTTTTTGGCTTTCATAGCAGAGAATGGAGCGCAGATGACGCGGATTGAGCAGATAAACACTGATTAAAAACACATAACAGACTTGATTTTGCTTTGAGGGAATCCGTTTGAATTCGCCCACTCCGCGTTCTATTGAGGTTAGGGTGAATAGTTATGTTATCTGTTCTTATCATATTAATCTGCGTCATCTGCGGTCTATTTCTTTTTTCTCAAATACCCGATTTGCCGCCAGAATAGAACCTTATCCAGACTGCTCGCCAGCATGCCGGTTACGATTAGCAAGGCCACGAATGCGTAAAGCCCAAAACCGAATTTAAGTTCAGATGTGGCGGCAAGTTTAACGCAGGCGACAATAACTCCCAGCATATAAACTTCCAGCATCGCCCATTCATCCATGTGTTGCAACCAGCGCATCCAGCGAGCCAGATGCCGGCTCGGCTGGTCAAAATAAAGATGCGCGCTGATCAGCAAGGATAAAACAATATTCAGCAGCGGAAACAAAATGCTGGATAAAAACACCAGCACCGCAACGCCCCACAGGTGTTCATCAAATAACGCAACCACACCCGACCACAACGTACCGTCCTTAGCGCCGCCCAGCATTTTAATGCCGATCAGCGGCATCAAATTGGCAGGGAAAATCAAGATCAATCCGGCAATAGACAGCGCAAAAGTGCGTTCGATGCTTTGTTTACGGGGCCGCTGCAGCAGGTAACCGCAACGGGGGCAGTGCGCCTTGTCGCCGATCACTGGCTCAGCGGGGTTGAGCAATAAATCACACTCAGGGCAGGCGGTGAAGTTTGTTGGGGTCATTTTGTGGGGCTAATGTCTATTTGTGGTTGCTATTATCCTCGCTGATACGGCTGTTGTCATTTGATCGTGTGGCGATTAGTGTAATCGTTTTAGAGTTCCGGGCATAAACAGCAGGGTCGACCTTTCGCATATCGTGTTTGAGCCTTCTGTAGCCAACAATTTCCATTCCCCGGTTGCAATAGCGCGGAACTGTCGATAAAGTTCTACTAACTATTTCAATTTGATTCCATGTATCCACCAGGAGGTATGCACATGAAAATCCATTTTTACGGTCTGGGTTTGTTAGCCGTATTGTTTTGTTTGTCGGCATCGGCGGCCGAGCTTAATCGGGCATCTGTAGAACAGCGACTCGCCAAGGCTGAAAAAGGTCACCCCGCGCAGTTGCGCCGGAAAGATCTTACCGGACTGGATTTATCCGGACTGGATTTCAGGAACGCCGACCTGTGGGGTGCGGATTTGCGCAACGCCAATTTAAGCAACAGCGACTTATCCGGCCTGAACCTGGATTTAACGGTGATGACCAAAATCAATCTTTCCTGCGCTAACCTGTCCAACGCCAGCATTTTTGGCGTACATATGGGCGGCGCTAACTTGAGCAACGCCAATCTTACCGGCAGCCGGTTTATTGCCAATCTGGATCGCTCCAACCTTAGCCATGCCAATCTGTCCCACGCCAATTGGGGCGTCGACATGAAGAATCAGCCCATGGGTTTAATGCGGGTCAGCTTGAATAATGTCAATTTATCGGGTGCCGATCTGTCCGATGCCAACCTTAATCGCGCGTTGATGCGCCATGCCAATCTTTCAGGAAGCGTGCTGAAAAACACGGTGTTATTCGGCGTTGATCTTTCCGGAGCCGATTTAACCGATGCCGACTTATCGGGGGCGGATTTATCCGAAAGCAAATTGGAAGATGCCGATTTTACCGGCGCAAATCTGGCAGGCACCCGGTTTCGCGGCATCAAGGATAAATCGGTTTTGAAAGGATTGATTTCCAGTAAAAATCTTGAAGCGGCTATTTTTGAGTGATTGAATAGATGTGAGATGCAAAAAGGGCGATCGATCGGTCGCTCTTACACGATTTATCCATTCTTATGTTGCCGCCTCAATAACTCAGCAAAATCTTCCGCCGGTACCGGTTTACTGGTGAAATAACCCTGATAGGCATCGCAGCCTTTCTTTCGTAAAAAGTCTAACTGTTCTTGTGTTTCTACACCTTCCGCCAGGACTTTAAAGCCCAGAATATGGCCCATCGCAATAATAGTGGCGGTGATCTCCATATCATCTTGAAGATGCGGAATATCGTCGATAAAGCTTTTATCGATTTTCAGCACGTCTAAAGGGAAGCGTTTGAGATAGGTCAGTGACGAATAGCCGGTACCGAAGTCGTCAATGGCAAGACGAATGCCCTGAGCACGCAGGTTATTGAGCACTTCCACGGCTTTATCCTGATTATCCATTAACCCGCTTTCAGTCATCTCCAATTCCAATTGTCCGGCCGGAAAACCGGTTTCGGCCAGTACTTCCGCGACCAGCGCGTTAATGTCGCAACGACGAAACTGTTGCGGCGATACATTGACCGCCAGGGTTAGCGGCAAAAAACCGTCTGCCAGCCAGCATTGACCTTGGCGACAGGTTTCACGCAGCACCCATTCGCCGATGGCGATAATCAGGCCGGTTTCTTCGGCAATGGGAATAAAATTAATCGGTGCGACAAGCCCTTCGGTTGGGCTTTGCCAGCGTACCAGCGCTTCGGCGCCGACGATCCGGTCGCTGGCAATATCTATCTGCGGTTGGTAGAAAACGCGCAATTCCTGCCGATCAATGCCTCGGCGCAAGCGACCTTCCAGCGCGATACGTTTGCGAACGGCAATGGTAAGCTCTTCGGAGAAATAGGCGAAGCAGCCGCGCCCGGTCTGTTTCGCCGCATACATGGCGGTATCGGCCTGTTCCATCAGCAGTTCAGGGTTATTGCCATGTTGCGGATACAGGCTGATACCGATGCTGGCGCCGATCTGTACCTCCCGGCCCGGCTCATGGTCAGCTTCATTGCTGCGGGGTAATTGAAATGGTCTGCTTAAATCGGCGACTATTTCTTCCGCCACCCGTGCGGCATCTTCGGGATGCGCAATATCTTCGAGCAGCACGATAAATTCATCACCGCCCAGACGCGCCACCATGTCCACATCGCGCAACCGGGTCTGGATGCGACCTGCGACCTGTTGCAGTAACTCATCCCCGGCAGCATGACCCAAGCTGTCATTAACGGCTTTAAAACGATCCAAATCGAGCATTAACAATGCCAGTTGCTTGCCGCCGCGCCGCTCCACGTCGATGCCATGCTTCAGGCGTTCCAGCAGAAAGCGCCGGTTAGGCAGTTGCGTTAACGGATCCTGCGTTGCAAGTTGGCTGAGTTCGTCTTGCAGCCGGGCGCTAACCAGTGTAACCATAATAAGCAGCCGGGCGGTGCCGGTAATGAACAGTAACATAAAAAAGACTCTGTCCGGCTGATCCGGTGACAGCATGTAACTGTCTGTAGATGTTGGCGTCATTATGATGGTGATGATGCGGATAAAATGAATAAATGCTTCAGCGCCAACAAATCCAATGAAGAGATCGGTTTCCATGATCAGCGCGGAGCTGCGCTGACGCAGGACATCGCGAACTCCGAATAAGCTTATCAGTATGGTAAATACCAACATGGTTATCTGTCGCGCCGATACGGATGGCCAGACTACCATGAACAAGCTAAGCAATACCGTAGCCGGTAGAACGAACAGGGCGAATAACGACCAATGCCATCGAAGTCCAAAAAAGCCACGGATGCCTATCCAGCTGCAAACGCCGCCGGCAAGGATTAGTGAGTTTGCTATGACAATGGACATAATGTCTGGAATAACTCCCAGCAGGCATATACCCAGAATCCCCGCAAAAAATGCCATACAGGCGACAAGCCACCAGCGCGGCCCGTCAAGATTGGGGTGTCGACGAGCCGTTATCGCAAAAGCAATGGCAAAAACCACATCGACGATGAGATAAGCCATCAGGATTGTTAATGTATCAAACTTCATCGACCAAAATTATTTTCCAATATGCTTGATTGTCAGGCGTCGTGGATGTGCTGACGACTGCATGGACAGATATTTGCTCCTCGTAATTGCTCCTGCTGCATCGCCCGTGATGGTGCTTGATTATCGTGCGCTTCACTGCGTTCAGCACATCCTGCGAGTTCAGCGACAAGCGAGATGGGTGTTTTTCCAGTTCAGCATGAATTAACTGGCTGGCTGGTAATCGAAAACGGCCTAGTCGCGGTCGATTCCATTTTTTGTTGATCTTGAGTAAAGCCAAATTTATAGCGAACTGTTCCAATACGATGCCGCATCATATTGACCGCGCAATTGCGCGCGCCCCAGGTTTCATCAGAAAACCTGCCCCGCTTATCGTCCGCTCAGCATATTGTACGTCTTGGCAATACCAAACCGAGGCCGTCGATGTATTCATTGGTGCGTACAAAATATAATGATGCATCTAGGTCGCCCCAGCTGAACTCTTTAGTCGGTGGCCTGTAATGCATTTCTGTCTAATTGATTACGTATGCGTGGAGGGTCAATTAATTCTGGGTAACCTCGGCCATCGTAAACAGACATGGAGGTTAATGGAACCTTGTCATTATAGGTTATTGCGCTGGTGCAGATGTGTACCTCGGGTATCTCAACGATGTCTAACGTTGCGTATCGTTGACAGTTCTCATGTCCATTTCATCGTTAACTTTTACGTTGTAAGGGGGGGGTAAACTCGCTAGACTGTCTCATTCGGATAGTGGGGCGGTGTCCACGATTAGGCAGTTCGTCGTCGCCGTAGCGGCTTGGTCATATCACGGCAGGGCTTTTGTGATACCCAGCGCGTCAGAAATCAGCCGTTCGCCGTTGGGGTACGACATCTGGATCGCTACTTTTAGTAGTGCCGGACACCAGTCTTTGATTCTGATATAGCTTATGTAAACTCCATCCGGCCTTGCGTAAATCGATCACGATGTCGGCAATGTGCCAGTCTTGAAGCTGGTTTTTTTACGTTGTTTAACTTGTCCATGGGATAAACGATACGCTCAAACTGGAGCTTATGCAAGCCTTTATTGAGCGTTCAAATTTAGCTTACATGGTTTGGTCCGGCTTGGCTTAATTTTTCATTCATTATCAATAGGCTGTAAAGATTGAACGCAAAAAACATGAGTGAGGCGAGTGGTTCAAGTTTGACCGTCAATCTTGAGCCTAACAAATTTAATGATGGGTCATTTTCTGATCGCTTTAAATACGCACTGGGTGATGAATCCCCCTATGCTTTTGCAAAGAGAACAGGGTTGGCTGAAAGTCTGGTTAGGAAGTATGCGTCTGGCGCATCTACTCCCGGATTGGATCGTGCGGCAGAGATAGCGGATGAGCTTGAATATGAGCTTTATTGGCTGGCAACTGGAAAAGGCCCAATGCGTAAAGGCGGCGCAATATCTAACACGCCCAATGGTTACCATGTGGAATTGCGAAGCAATAAGGCGGCAACGGCTGTGGAGGTGGAGCCGCCGCCCGACCCTAGCGAATATTGCTACCTGCCCTTATATGATGTCTACGCTAGTGCAGGACACGGCGCGCTGAATGACAATGAGCAAGTCACTGATAGACTTGCCTTTAAACAAAGCTGGTTGCGTGGAGAAATGGGCCTAAGCCCGGAGAACTGCTGCTTGATTCATGTCACAGGTGACTCTATGGAGCCTACCCTGCACGAGAGGGATGTGGCAATGATTGATCGTTCCCATACTAATATAATAGTAGACGGCATTTACTGCCTAAGACTGGACAGCGGCTTACTCATCAAACGCTTGCAACGCTTAATGGGCAACAAACTCAAGGTGATTTCCGATAACCCTGCTTACGAGGCCTTTACCATCAATAATTTCGACACTGAAGATCAGGGTATCATCGGCCGCGTCATCTGGGCTGGTAAGCGTTTCTGAGACCATACTATCTATGGTGGCAACAGCATAATTTAGCGGCCAATTCGACCATTTTAAAATATTGCCAAATATCGCGCTAAATTTAATTTTTCGTAAAAAAATCTGCAAAATCCATTTTTGCCTAATTCAAACCAAAAACCTTCGCATCATCGCCATTCCTAATAATCTCATCTCATCCAGCCTTATTCCGCATAAGACAAATGTTTCACCAAATTACAGCGGGTCGATAGGCACAGTAAAAAACCGTTCAGCACCACGGCAGATGCCGGATAACGTTCTTTGACGACACTTAAAATAGCTAGGTAGCCCACCGTTTACAACACCAAAACATGATGTGGCGGGCAAAAAAGTGTCGCTTACAGCGCCTACTTTTGGTGCCCACTCTACTTAGCTAAAAACCGGTACGTAATCCCAAATAAAACGCCGCGCCATTGAAATTAAAGTCGTTAAGCTCGGGAGTGCGTTCATCGGTGATGTTTTCGCCGCGCAAATACACATCCGTTTTCGACGTAAGTTGATATTTTAGCAAGGCGTTGACGCGAGGGGCGGAATGGGCCCTGAGGGTATTGGCGACATCAAACCAGTAACCGCTACGAACCGTTAACTCCACCCGTAACTTTAACGGTTGCAACAATTGTACTTCGTTCCAGAATACGCTTTGGTGCTCGGGTCGAGCCGGTACGCGCAACTGCGTCACCGGATTTTTAGTCGTCATATAACTGTAATTTAAACCGCTTTCCCAGACACTCGTCCAGCGGTGTTGCGATTGCATTTCCGCACCCCATACATCGGCTTCCTGTATGTTACCCGCTCTGGTTACGCCGGTTCTTGCATCCAACTGCATGGTAATCATTTGTTGATACTTTTGATAATAGCCGCTCACCTTGACTTCGCTCGCGGGCAAGGGACGCCAGCGCCAGCCGATTTCGCCGCCGGCATTATGTTCTCCCTGCAACGCCTTATTGCCGAACACGGGGTGCATGAGTTCGCTGACGCCGGGCTGGCGATAACCGGTGCCGCCGTTTGCCCAAACGCTCATATTTTGCGGTAATGACCGGTTTGCGCCCAGCGAAAATACTTGATGATCGCCATAAGTGTCGCCGTGATCGGAACGCGCATCGGCGCTCCATTGCCAAGCGCCCATGATCAATTCCCCGCGCACGTTGGGACTGACCACCGTTTGTGTCACCGGCAAATTCAGCGCATGCTGCTGTTGGGTATTAATCCCCCAGACTAACAACGCCTGATTCCGGCTATCTGCGCTCAGCGGCAAGCGATGGGTGTTTTTCCAGTCCAGCATGAATAACTGGCTGGTCAGCGAAAACGGCCTGATCGCGGTCGATGCCATTTTTTGCCGATCCTGGGTAAAGCCGAATTGCAGCGAACTGTTCCAATACGATGCCAGATTATATTGACCGCGCAACTGCGCCACCCAGGTCTCATCCGAAAATTGGCCTCGCTTATCGTCCACCCAGCCTGTTGTGCGTCTTGGCAAGACCAAGCCGGGGCCGTCGATGTCTTCATGAGTGCGCACAAAATAGACGGATGCATCCAGGCCGCCCCGGTTGAATTCTTTAGACCAGTTACCCGAGGCATGGGTCATGCCGAAATCATCGCGCTCTGCTCCGTTTTGTGCCTGACTGATGCCGTTAAAAACATCGCTACGCCCGACAACGGCCGAAAAATCACCGGCCTTGGTCGTCAATCCAGTACCGGTAGCGCCACGTACAGTATCATAACTCCCCCCTTCAACGTGCAAGAAACTATCCTTTTCCTGTAGCTGTCGGGTTCGCAAATGAATGGCTCCGCCGAGTGTACGACTGCCGTGCCGTTCACCGCCCGAGCCTCTCGTCACCGTTACCCGGTCTAAAGCATCCAGCGAATAATGGCTCAACGAGTAAAACCCGGCAAAATTGGCAAATAAGGGGACTCCGTCCAACGTAATCAGGCCTTGCCCGCCACTGGCGCCGCGTAAACTGATGCCGGTCATCATCTGCCCGCTGCCTTGAGCGAGCGTTAAGCCGGATTGGCTTCGTAACACACCGTTAAGATTAGCCATCTCGGTGGCCTGTAACGCATTTCTGTCCAATTGATTACGCATGCGCGGTTGTTCGATTAATTCCGGATAAGTCTGGTCATCGTAAACAGTCATGGGGGTTAATGAAACCTTGTCGCTGCCTACGGGATGTAGGTAAGGGGCGTGAGCAGGAGCGGAAGCTTTGTCGGCTATTGCGCCGGTCGATAGGCACAGTAAAAAACCGTTCAGCACCACGGCAGATGCCGGATATTTTCTGCCGGGTGAGGTTTTTTGACGGCGTTTAAAATAGCGAGGGGTTACGAGCATGTGTTTATTCCGGCATTTAACGTGTTGTTACAGCGCTTGCTGCTGTTTGCCCGCTATGAGCATGCGTGCCAGTGTGCGCAGCCCGTCGGATGAAATATCCAGGCCGAACGGTGCGCCTAGTCTTTCAAGTTCGTAAATCACGTCGGTCGCCGCTATAAAAGTGATATAGCGTAGGCCTTGTATGCCGGGCAATTCGTTGGCGACGGTTTTCAATACCGGCGCCAGGCGTCCCCACGTATCGGTAAAAAAGATCCGCACCGGATCGTTGTTCGCATCGTGTTCTTTTAAGCCGGCCTGAAAAGCCTCTCGGGAATCCATCAGGATTTGCATCAGGGTTTCGCGCAGTTCCGGTGATTTTGTGTCATCGGCCGCCTGTTTAATGGCTGAACTCAGAAAGGTATCCCATTGCTGCCACGCGGATTGCCATTGTTTTTGTTCGGCCTCGCTAAAGGCGGCAACAGGTTTTACAACAGCCCTTTTGGCCGGGGCATTGAGGTCAAGCTTAATGCCGATGCCATTATCTCCGGCATTGATGCTGCTGAATCTGAGCGACTTAAGTATTTCCTTAGCTTCCGCCGCATTATCCTTGGGTAAAAAATGCGCCAGCGTTTGCTCAATCTTGCCACGGGATTCGTTTAAATCGATTTTTACTGCGGCAAGCTTGGGCTCGGCAAAGCGCTTGATCAGATCCTGAAGTTTGGTGATGGTCAGATGATGGCCTTCACGATCATAGGCGGTCGCGCTGGTGATCGGAAAACTCAGCACGGAATGCCCTGAATCGAGCGTCGGTTGCTGAAAAGTTTCCAATATCCCCGCCCATTCGAGAACCGTCAAACATTGTCCACCCAAGCCGGTTCCGAATCGCGCCTGAACCTCGTTTAACAGTTGGATTTGGCCGTTTTTGCCGTTAATGTCGGGATTGGACAGCCTTAAATAGCTGCATCCCTGACGGTCATTCCACAGCTCGGCGGTATTGTCTTTGCCGGTATACAACTGGGAGATGAGCGCTTTTTTAATAAGACTGTAATCAATTTGCAAGGGAATGCTGAGTTGGTCGGCTGTGCTGTTTTCAGCAAATAGCAGCAATAGGGCAAAAATGGTCGCTATGAAACTTTTATACATAAATTTTCTCCAGTAGTCGGGTTACATTATGCCAATGGTTAAGACATTTTCACCACGAAGACACGAAGGACACGAAGTTTTATATTTTTCTTCGTGTCTTCGTGGTGTTCTTTTGTGACTTGCGTAACATACAGTATTAACGTGAATCTATTTTGCCTCAGCAATGGCTTGCGGCATAACAGCCGCTGTCGTTACAGGCTCCGGCTGCTTTTCCGGACTATATTTGGGGCGTGTAAACTGACGGCCCATGAATATATCATTACTGACGATCGATATATTCTCCAGCCAACGGGAAGAGAGTTGGCAAGCTTCGGAATAGGGCGGCTCGTTGCATAGTTCGACAGTCCCGTCAGCCAGTGTATTGAAATGCATACCCGGCAACGGCCGCACACGCATACCCGGCAACGGCGCGCTGTAATCCATGATACTCGGTTCATTGAAATTGAGCAGATCGAGCAACAGCTTGGGCACTTGATAAAGCGGCAGGCTGCCGATCTTAAGCGGCCCGCGTTTGCCGTCGATAATCAGCATCGGCGTGCTCACATAGGCTTTGAACATGGTCGGTGTAAACTCCCTGCGATTGGCTGTCAGCACACCGGATTCGACATAGCCGGCAAAATTCTCGCCTAAAAAAGGCAGGTGATCGCCGAACACCACGATAATGCCTTCGGGGTCCCGTTTGCGCATTTCATTGATAAATACCATCAATTCCCGCGATTTATAATAAACCGTGTTGGCGTAGGCAGATACCTCTTCGATTGGGGACGGCGAACTGATTTTATTGGGTCGGCTTTCACTTAACGGATAATTCCAGTGCCCGAAATAAGTCACGATATAATCCAGAACCGGTTGCTTGGCATCCATCGACCCGGATATTTTCTCCAATACTTGGCGGTATAGCGTGCTGTCGGACATAAATTCCCGATTCATGTCGTCCTGGACAAAATCCTCCAGCGACCAGTAAGTTTGGAAGCCCATGCGTTTGTAAGCATTAACGCGGTTCCAGAACACCGGTACGTTCGGATGCGAGGCGATGGTGCGGTAGCCCTTATCGGCAAGAAGATGAGGCAAACAAGGCACATCGTTAAGTAACTGGCGTTCGAACTTGACCGCATCCTTTACCGCCGGAAACCCGCATAACACTTCAAACTCGGAATTGGCGGTAAAGCCGCCGAATACGGGGGACAGCGCATGGGAGTATTCCGCGCTTTTCCACAGCTCGCGAAACTCGGGAGAAAGAGGGTTTTGCTTGTACTTGGCTTTTTTCAGCACACTCGGGTCCCAGAAGGACTCCAGTAATACGATATGGATGTTGCGCGGCGTAAACGCTTTAGTGACGGGCTCTTTTTTTTGTGCGACTGGAAGTGTTGCAGCGGGCAGGGAACCGGTGAGACCGGCGGCCAGTAATTTATCGGCTGCTTCCTGAGCCATGTCGGCGTCAGGAATTACCTCGGCTGCGGCAAAATAACGCGCACTTTCCAATAACGAGTAAAGCGTTGCGCCGCGCCACACATAATTGGAACGTTGATCCCATACCGAGTTGCCGAAGTATCCGTCCAGAGGGTCCAGTATGATGAAGGGTTTGTAAGCTACGGTGAGGCCGAGCAAGATGACAGCCAAGCTGGCCAGATAGGCGCTCCAATGGCGCATGCTGAAATTGAACAGCAACAGGCTGGCAATCGCGGCCAGCGGTATGGCGGCGGCAAAAAACCGCCAGCCATCGAGTATTAAAAGCAGCGATTGCAAGGCAAAAACGTCATCCGGCATAATCGGCCCGCCAAAAAATGATATTTTTACCGCGTTACCCACATATAACAAACCCATCAACAGGGCATGAATCACCAGAAAAATCCATACCCGCTTCGATAAGGCATAAAGTACGTAAGCGACAACCAGTTGCAGCAGGTAATCGTAAGGCACCGATGCCGTCAATATTTGCACATCGAATTTGAAGGTACTGATCAGGTAATACAACACATAAAGCAGCGTCGTAGAAAGTAGCGGTAATAGCTTTAGTCGCATTAAGTTAAAGGGGCGTGAATCTGTTTGGGTGAGTGGGATCTATTTTATCATAGCCATGTAGGTCGGGTTAGCGTAGCGTAACCCGACATTTAGCACTTCGACGTGTCGGGTTACGCTACGCTAACCCGACCTACGCTTTGAACCTTGCGCCGCTTGCTTCATCCAGCATAGAATGCTCGCTTTTGTCACTTTTTTGGGAGTATGCAATGTCAGATACAATTTGGTTTAGAACCGGCGAAGCCACGGTATTTTCCAGCGACGGTCAAGGTACAGACGCCATGCCCGAAATATTGATAGGCAGCGTGAAAGGCCCTGCGGGCAACGCTTTTGCCAACCTGATGGGGCAAACCGCAGGGCATACCCGTATGTTCGCCATTCGAGCCTGCAATCAGCAAGTAAAGCCTGCGACGATCATGGTTCCCAAAGTTACCATCAAATCCACCGAGTACGTCAACTTGTTTGGCGGCCCCGTGCAGTCGGCGGTAGCGGATGCCGTTCTGGATAGCGTTATCGAGGGTGTTATTCCTGCCGATCAGGCTAATGACCTGTGCATTATTGCGATGCTGTGGATCGCTCCCGAATGCGCGACCAACCCTGACTTGGATCGTAAGGATTTATATCGCACTAATTACGAAGCGATGAAGTTGGCTATTTCCCGCGCCATGAGCAACTCGCCCGGCATTGACGAGTTAATCGCCAACCGGCACAAGATTGTCCACGAAATGTACGATCCTGAAACCGGCGAGTCCCAGTGGTAAGGAAAACAGTCCATTAAGCCAGGCAGAGCGGGCAATCGCTTTCATCGTTTGCCCGCTCTGCCTAGCGTTATTGATCTTTTGATCGCGGTTACACTAGGCTGCTCCATCAAAACCTTATAAAATTCACGCTTTTTCTTTGCCCAAAATCTTTGCCATGCGTTTATTAATCAAATACCTTTCGCTTTGCTGGTTTACCAATAATCCCGCTGACTTAGTTCCCACCAAATCATTTATGTGGAAAACGGTCGCGTTCTATCTTATTTCAGGGATTATTGTTGAGGGGCTGATTTCTGATCCTGCCGATGGCACGCTGGAAGTTTTGTTGCGAACCGTCATGGCCTTTTCGTCCGTCGCTACGTTGTTGCTGGTTGTTAGACAATGGCCGTATTTTAATCAACTGTTCACGGCTATTTTTGTCTGCGAAAACTTTATTATGACGCTGGCCACTGTCACCGAGGGGCTGTATTTTTTGATGGTAATGAACCATTATGAAAACGCGGAAGAAATATCAATCGGTATAGGCGTATTGTTGGTGGGGTGGTATTTAGCGATTGTCAGCTATATTCTGAGGCAACTTTTTTCTTATAAAACAAGCCTCAGTGTTATTTTAGCGTTGAGCTATTTTGTTTTAACCTACGGCATTCCGATGCTGTTCATGGATATATAAAATCCAGTGTTCTTGTGTTATAGGATGGGGTGAACGCAGTCGTACCCATCCTACGCATTATTCGGCTAGTTCTTAATCTGAGGATTGTTGCCGTCGCCCTGCTTTTTGGCATCTTTTATCGCTAATTGCAGCTCCAGGCGTTGTTTTTCAAGCGCCAGTAATTCGATTTCCCGGCGAAGATAAACATCGGATTCCTTCCTTTTTTTATAACTTTCTTGTTGCATTTCCAGGCGCTGCTGTTCACGACGTTTTTGGTTCTCTACATCGGAATCAAACTCAAGCTGTTTTTGGCGTTGCTCAAAGGCTATTTGTTGAGCATGGATCTTATCTTTGGCTTCTCGCCATCTGGCCTGCTGATTTTCATATTTGGCAATGTCGGCTTCCAGCTCTTTTTCTTTTAGCTTGGCTTGGTGCGCCAATGCTTCCATATGCGTTTTTTGTTCCGCCAGTCTAAGGCTGGCTTCGTGTTTTTGCTGCCCTTCAATATCCGCTTCCAGCGTTATTTCCTTGAGGCTATTATCATGTTTAATTTTTTCGGCGTGGAGCCGCTTTTCAATTTCAAATTGTTCCAGCAGTTGTTTTTCTTTTTCTTCCAGCAACAGCTTTCTATTTAAAGCTTCCTGAGCTTGCTTCAATCGCTCCAGTTCGGCATCGCGGTTTAATTGCTCAAGTTGTTTTTGTTTGTGCTCCAGATTCTGGTTTTCAATTTCTTGTTCCTGATGGAATAATTCCTCTCTTTTCGCCTCGTTAAACTCAAAACTTTTTTTAAGAACGCATAAATAAACGCTTTCCTGGGCCAGTTGTACATCGGGGAATTCTTCAAATGAAGGTTTTAACGTGCATAGTGTTTGTGATTGGATGTTTTGTAATATCAACATTTCACTAACCGCTAAAGAAATTTTCTTTTCAATATCGGCTACGCCTTTTTGTACCCACGCGCCATCCGATAAATTCAGCAACTCTTTATGTATCAGGTTGATCAGCAAATCTTCATAGGCGGTTTTTATATGCCCATTAATGTCGGCCAAAATGTCCATATTGCTGAGGGCATATTTCAATGTAGCCTGAAAGCGAATGTCCAGCGCTACATCAATCGTACAAAAACCGTCATAAAGCTTGATTTGTTGGGTAATGAGCCAGTTTTCAACCGGTAAGGGATAAACATGGTGATAAAAGCGTTTAACAAAGCCTTCAGGGCGTAAAAACAATTTTCCGTAAGGGCCGATTTTGGTATGGACAAGCTGGCGGTCGGCGTCAAAAATAGCTTCCCAGACCTCTGGGTTAGCGACATCGTCGCTCGCTAAGGTACCTTCAATAAACCATGTATCGATTTCAGTTCTGGAGCTATTCATCAGCATCTGCTTGTCTGGCAATGGTGGACTCGGCTTTTAATTTGTTAATCTTATCGCTCATTTTTTCGGCAATCAGCGGATAAAGATTAGGCGCGAATTCTACGGTTTTATCGTCGATCTTTCTTAAGAAACCGCGGCTTAATAATAAGCCTACGGCAAACATTCTGGACCAGTCGGAGTAACGTCTGGCCCGTTCTATTTCGGTTTTCTCGATAGTCATTTCGAGTTCGTTGTTTTTATTGATCCGGAACTCGGTAAATTGCCTTAAGCATTCAAAAACCAGTTCTTCTTCCTCGGCGGTTAATGGGCCGGGGGCAGTGAATTCAAGGCGGTATGACAGCAGCACGGTGAAAAACTCAACCATGGCCGCACAAATAAAAGCGAACAGCGAAAAATCGGACCACATGGCGGCAGAGGGTTGAACCTCGGCCGTAAATTGTTTGTAAGTCATCAATAACGGCGCCTCCGGCAAGGACTGGCCGATATTGCCGGATAACAGGTTGATTTTTAACTGGACGTTCTGGAAGTTCTCCAGCATCGTGGAATAGGCGCTCTCAATATTCGACGCTACATCCAGCTCATTGATACTGGATTGCAGTTTCTGAATATCCTTGTCCAACTCAGAAAAGTCCTGCTCAAATTTCACCTGTTGCTGTTTTTTCTCTTGATAAATCTGGTTGTAATGTTTCCAGAAAGGGCCTTCGCCGACTTGCTTCTTATAACCTTCGGCAATTTGCGCATGGGTTCCGAAATAGGCCTGCTGTACATCCAACGTCGCTTTTTCCAGGTCGGTGCGCTGTTGTTTTAAAACGTCGCCTTTAATGATTAAGACACGGTCTACATAGGACTTTATATCGGTTCTGATTAGATTTAAACGGTTAATGTGCAGGTTGTCCTGCTGGGAAATTTCATAAAACTTGAAATAAGAGAATGAAACCGAAGCGGTCAGCGCAACCAACAGAGAGCAGAGCACCGAAAAATAGCGAAAGCGGTTGGCTTGCCAGTGCATTCCGGCAATTTCCAGCGAACAAATCACAATAATGGATTGAATGGCAACGGTAATGATCAGTGCAATCCACGGGGTAATAAAATGCGACAAGCCGTAGTAGGTAGTGAAGCCGGAAGCGACGCTTAACATCAATACAATCGGAATCGTCCATATCCTTAACAAGCCGACAAACAAGGTCTGGATGCTATTAATCAAATAGCCCACGCCGGAAGCTCTTATTTTTGAGAATTCAGAATTTTTCATTTTAAGGTAATAGTTTTCGAGCTTATGGCTTTGGGTTGGCGGATTGACTGCGCTATTGTCATCTTAGATCATCTTTATTTTTTACCAATGTCGGAACTGATTTTCTTGCTAAAAATTAAGGCAATAAAGGTACTCCTGCAGGAGCGTTTTCCCAAAGTCGACGCTTTAGGAAAAGCAGCTCCTGCAAGTCTGATTCTTAATATTAATGGATGATCTTTTGATTCTTTAACGCGCTGTAAATATCATCAACAGCCTGTGTATCGCTATCAAAACCAATATCCGCCAGATTGGCGCTGTAATTGACGCATAAACAAATCAATCCGGCATTTTTGATGGCAACTATCAGTGACGTATTTTGAGTCTCTAAAACGGTTGCTGCATGGCCGTTATCAAATAATTTTCGCTCCAGTTGATAGGCGACTTCCTTGCTGGCTGAGCCGGTCAATGCAATTGCTGTAGCCGTTTGGCTAAAGCGTGCTGCGCGTTCTTCGGGGCTGACCGGTTGCAGGCTTTCTTCCTCGGTGCCGCCGGTAATCATACCCGCGCCGACCGTGCCGTTGGTCAGGCGGTCTATGATGATGAACGCGCCGGTGCCTTTATGGCTAAGGTAAGGATCAAACACCACCGGCGCGTTCACTGAAACCGTGCAGGAACCGATTTCATTCAAGTGCAATTCGGTCGCGTCATGGTGATCGAGAGTGTTGACGTCGATTCTATGGTGAATCATCGCGACAGAACCCGACACGCTGCGCGTCGCCAGTTTGATAGTGTATTGCCGACCCGGCGTCAGCGCATTTTCAGCCATCCAGACGATAGTGGCTTTGAATTTGTCCGAGACGGTTGGTGCTGTTTTTTCTGCGCCGATCAGCATATCGCCACGGCTAATATCGATCTCGTCTTCCAGCGTCAAGGTGACGGCCATTGGTGAAAAGGCTTGTTCCAGCTCGCCGTCGTAGGTCACGATGGACTTGATTTTGCTGCTTTTGCCTGAGGGCAGGGCGGTGATCTTATCGCCTTTTTTGAAAATGCCGGAGGCTACCGTGCCGCAAAAACCGCGAAAATCGAGGTTGGGACGGTTGACGTACTGAACCGGAAAACGGGCGTCGCTGAAATTGCGGTCATTGGCGATTTCGATGCTGTTGAGCGCTTCCATTAACGGCATGCCGGTAAACCAGGGCATGTGTTCGCTGGGATTGACCACGTTATCGCCGTCCAGCGCCGACATCGGGATAAAGGTGATGTCCTGCAAAGCCAGCGACTGGGTAAAATCCAGATAATCCTGTTTGATTTTGTCAAAGGTCGCTTCGCTGTACTCAACCAAGTCCATTTTATTGACGGCGACGATGATGTGATGAATGCCCAATAATGACGCGATAAAGCTGTGCCGTTTGGTCTGGGTTTGTACGCCGTAGCGGGCATCGATCAGGATAATCGCCAAATCGCAGGTTGAAGCGCCGGTCGCCATGTTACGGGTGTACTGCTCGTGTCCCGGTGTGTCGGCAATGATGAACTTACGCGTGGCGGTGGAAAAATAACGGTAGGCCACGTCAATGGTAATGCCTTGTTCGCGTTCGGCTTGCAGGCCGTCAACCAGCAAGGCCAGATCGATCTTGCCTGCGCCGGTGGTGCCTGATTTGACGCTGTCGGCCTGAACGGCGGCCAGTTGATCTTCATAGATCATTTTGGAATCGTGCAGCAAACGGCCGATCAGCGTGCTTTTGCCGTCGTCGACATTGCCGCAGGTTAAAAAACGCAATAATTCCTTGCGTTCGTGTTGCGCCAAATACGCGTCTATATCGGTACTGATTAAATCGGATTGGTGGGACATATGTTAGGTTCAAGGTAAAAGGTAAAAGGTAAAAGGTTCGATGTCAAGATACGCGGGCTTTGATTAGGCCTGATAGCATCTTTGATATTTCTTGGGCTTCTTGTATCCAGTTTAATCCGGCTTGTTTGTGGATATATCCAATTTCCATACCGATATAAATTTGTGTGCGTAGTTCGCCCGCTGAACCTTTAGCGTAATAGAAAAATTTAGTTGCATCTTTGTTTGTATTTCGTTCATAACCTTCGGCAATATTGCTGGGTATGGATAAGGCACTACGGGTAATTTGGTCTTTAAAACCAGAGTCTCTGCATTCTTTAAGGGATTTATAAATTTCCACGCACAATCTACATGCGCGTTTCCATACGTCCAAATCTTCAAATCGCATGCCGTTTCAAACCTTGGACCTTGCCCCTTTGATCCTTTTACCTGCTCTTAAAAATACCCTTCGCGCTTTTTCTGCTCCATGGAACCGGATTGGTCGTGGTCTATCAACCGTCCCTGACGTTCTGAGGTGGTGGTTAACAGCATTTCCTGAATGATTTCCGGCAGCGTGGTGGCGGTTGATTCAACTGCGCCGGTCAGCGGATAACAGCCCAAGGTACGGAAACGCACCATTTTCATTTCAACTTTTTCATCGGGGCCGATCGGCATGCGCTCATCGTCAACCATGATCAACATGCCGTCGCGGTTAACGACCGGGCGTTCCTTGGCGAAATACAGCGGTACGATGGGGATGTTTTCCAGGTGGATGTATTGCCAGATGTCCAGCTCCGTCCAGTTGGACAGCGGGAATACCCGAATGCTTTCGCCTTTGTCGATCTTGCCGTTGTAGATGTTCCACAATTCGGGGCGCTGGTTTTTGGGGTCCCAGCGATGATTTTTATCGCGGAACGAATAAACCCGTTCCTTGGCGCGCGATTTTTCTTCGTCGCGCCGCGCACCGCCGAAAGCTGCATCAAACTGGTATTTATTCAGCGCCTGTTTGAGGCCTTCGGTTTTCATTACGTCGGTGTGTGTTTTACTGCCGTGGGTGAAAGGCCCGATGCCTTGGTCTACGCCGTCCTGATTGATATGAATCAGCAACTCAAGGCCCAGCTTTTTGACCATCTGGTCGCGAAACTCGATCATTTCCTTGAACTTCCAGGTGGTATCCACATGCAGCAACGGGAACGGCGGTTTGCCCGGATAAAAGGCTTTCATGGTCAAATGCAACATCACTGCGGAGTCTTTGCCGACCGAATACAACATCACCGGGCGTTCAAATTCGGCTGCGACTTCACGGATAATATGAATGCTTTCAGCTTCCAGTTGTTTAAGGTGGGTCAGTTTATAGTCAGTCATTAAAAGTCCGTCAGGTTTGGAGATCGCGCTATGTTTATTGAATGCGCTCAATAAGAAGACGGTTATTTTAATTTGAACGGACTTTTAATGCCAGATTTGCTTGGGATTTATTGAGGGTTAAGCGGATCTTTAGGCAAATAGTGAATTATGGGAAGATAACTCAAGACGGTTATTTAACTGGCTTGTAGCGGATAATTTATCGGGCGTTTTAGTAAGGCTAAATTTTAGTTAATAGCGTCTTGATGGTATTATTTATTCGCTAATACGCACATAAATAGAGAATACATGAGCAATTTTGATTTGCATGCCATTTCGATAAAGGATATTACCCAAGCCAGTTTATTGACCTGCTTGCCGAATGAGACGATGCACGCCGCTGCCGTCAAAATGGCGGAGCGAAATTGTAGCGCCATTTTGATTACAGTTGGCGATGAAATCATTGGTATCTGGACTGAAAGGGATGTATTGAAATTTGACTTCTCGTCGCCTGATGCACGTTCCAAGCCTGTTTCCGAGGGCATGAGCAGCCCGGTTATCTGTGTTAATGAAAATGCGAGCTTGGAGGAAGTTTCGCTTAAATTTAAAAAAGATGGCGTTCGCCATTATGTCGTAACCGATGATCACGGCAAGCAGCGGGGCATCATTTCTCAAACTGATGTGATCAAGAAGCACAATTTTGAGTTTTTCCTGGTTTTAAAAACGGCGGGCAGTGTATTAAAACCTATTCCACCGATTATCAAGTCAACGCAGAGCATGGCACAAGCGAGCAAGCTTATGCATTCTTCGCATTCGGATGCGATAAGAGTTGAATTTCCCGATGAATCAGTCGGCATTCTGACTGAGCGGGATGTGGTCAAGGCGCTGGCTTCTTTAATGCTGAATCCAATCGTTGCGGATTATGCAAGCAGTGATCTGGTTACCGTTAATGAGCACGAAAGCCTTTACCACGCCAAGAAAATTATGCTTCTAAACGGTTTTCGACATCTTGGTGTCAGTGACAATAAAGATAATTTAATCGGTATTATCAATCTGACTGACATATTGGCGGGATTTCGCAGCACTTATGTCGAAGAGCTTAAAGAATCCTTGGCGCACAGGGACGTATTGTTAAGAGATTCGTTAAAGAGCCTGGGCTTGGCGAAAAAGATTATTGATAATACCCAGGAAGGCGTTATCACCACCGATAAGTATGTGGTCATTCAGACCTGTAATGCCGGTTTTACCAAAATCACCGGCTACACGGAAGAGGAAGTTATTGGTAAAACCCCCGGCATTATTAGTTCGGGACGGCATGATAAGAACTTTTATTATGCGATGTGGGAAAAAATCAACAAATACGGTTTCTGGCAAGGTGAAATCTGGAACCGGCGCAAAAACGGCGAGGTTTATCCTGAGTTGCTGACCATTACCGAAATTCGGGATGATGAAACCAATGAGATCAGCAATTACGCGGCCATTTTTAGCGATATTAGCCAGTTAAAAAACGATGAGGAAGAAATCAAGCGACTGGCTTTCTATGACCCGTTAACCGAATTACCCAATCGGCGTTTATTGAATGATCGCTTGGCCCAGGAGTTGGCGATTACCGGAAGATCAGGCAAAAACGGCGCGCTTTTATTTATCGATCTCGATCATTTCAAGAATATTAATGAAACCCTCGGGCACTCGGCCGGGGACAGGGTTCTTGTGGAAGTCGCTTACCGATTAAAGCTGCGTGTCAGGGATTGCGACACGGTCGCCCGTATCAGCAGCGATGAGTTTGTGGTTATTTTGACCGAATTGAACGAGCAAATAGAACTGGCCTGCAATGAGGCCCGGTATATTGCGGAAAAATTGCAACAGACTATTTGCCAGGTTTATTCGGTCATGAACCACAAACTTTATATTTCTTCCAGTATCGGCATTGCGATGTTCTCCGAGAACTCCGACATACCCCCGGACGACTTGCTTAAACAGGCCGGTACAGCGATGTATCGCGCTAAAGAAAGCGGTCGTAATATGTTGCAGTTTTTTCAGGACAGTATGCAGGAAGCTGCGATGGAAAGGATGCTGATCGAAAAAGAATTGCGGCAGGCGCTGGATGAAAATCAGCTGTCTTTGTATTATCAGCCGCAGGTTGATTATCACGGCACTCTTATGGGGGCGGAAGCCCTTATTCGCTGGAATCACCCGAAAAAGGGTTTTATTCCGCCCGATAAGTTTATTCCTATTGCGGAAGAATGCGGTTTGATTCAGGCGGTGGGTGCCTGGGTGCTTGAGCAGTCATTTATTCATCTTAGGCAGTGGGATAGGCTGCAAGTACATTTGCCGCATCTGGCGATTAATATCAGTCCGAGGCAGTTCTATCATGATGATTTTATGGGCATACTTGGCAGGCTTGTTAAGCAGTACCAGATAAGTCCGTCAAGAATCATGCTGGAATTTACCGAAGGGCTGTTGATGAATGATGTCGATGCCGCTATCGATAAGATCAAGCAGTTGAAAAAATTGGGTTATACCTTTTCAATAGACGATTTTGGCACCGGATATTCCTCATTGAGCTATCTAAAACATTTGCCGGTGGATCAGTTAAAGATTGATAAATCCTTTGTTGAGGATATTACTAAAAATGAAGATGATGCCGTTTTTGTGGGTACCATTATTGCGATAGCCCGGCATATGAATCTCGGGGTTGTTGCGGAAGGTGTTGAGTCGAAAATGGAGCTGGAGTTTTTAAAACAAAATGGATGCCTTTGCTATCAGGGCTATTATTTCAGTAAGCCATTGCCCGAAGGTCAGTTTTTTGAGCATTGGTTGAGAAGGGCGAAGCAATAATTTAATTAAATATCACAATAGCTTTTAACTGGATGGGGCGTAAAAATGAAAATTGATTTTTTGGGTTCAGCACACTTTGCAGGGTTGCTAAGGAAAACGTAGGTGGCTTGATTGTGATGATGTTCCTGTTGACTTCGGGATGCGCTACGCTTGGTCATGAGTTCCCGACAGGCTAGGTATCAACCATAAAGATAGGGGAAACCACCCAGAATGACATCTATACCACGTTTGGGGCTCCCTGGAGAACCGGTCTTGATAGCGGTATGAAAACATGGACTTACGGAAACTACTATTACAGTTTGTTTAGCGACGGCAGCACCGAAGATCTGGTTATTAAATTTGACAAGCGTGGTGTTGTTGCATCGTTTGTGTTTAATACGACCAAGCGCTCGAAATGAGTCGGTCGGTATATTCACTAAAACGTAAGCGGATTGATTAATTCACCACGAACGACTGCATGGATGCAGGAGGTAGAGCACCAAAAGTAGGCGCTTTAGGCGACGCAGGGAGCAGTTGCCGACGACTGCATGGATGCAGGAGGTAGAGCAACGCCGGGAGCGGTTGCCGACGACTGCATGGATGCAGGAGGTAGAGCAACGCCGGGAGCGGTTGCCGAGACACGAAGGGCACGAAGTTTTATTTCTTCGTGTCTTCGTGGTGACTGCTCTATTTATTGATTCATATCCAAAGCCAATGCCTCGGCGACTTTGATGCCATCCACAGCCGCAGAAAGAATCCCACCCGCATAGCCCGCTCCTTCTCCTGCCGGATATAGTCCTTTGATATTCATGCTTTGGTAATGCTCATTGCGTTTGATGCGAATAGGCGATGAGGTACGGGTTTCGACACCCGTCAATACCGCATCCTTCATCGCAAAGCCCTTTATCTTTTTATCAAAAGCGGGGATGGCTTCGCGTATCGCAGCTATCGCGTAATCAGGCAAAGCCGAACTGAGGTCGCATAAATGAACGCCCGGCGTATACGAGGGTTGTACCGTACCCAGTGCCGAAGAGGGACGTTTGGCGAGAAAGTCGCCAACCAGTTGCCCCGGTGCCTCATAGGTTTCCCCGCCCAATTTAAAGGCACCCGCTTCCAGGCGGCGTTGAAAATAGATGCCTGCCAACGGATGGCCGGGATAATCGTCAGGCGTAATGCCGACAACAATGCCGCTGTTGGCATTGCGCTCGTTACGCGAGTATTGGCTCATGCCATTGGTGACCACATGTCCCGGTTCAGAGGTAGCAGCTACCACGGTGCCGCCGGGACACATGCAAAAGCTGTACACAGAGCGCCCGTTGCTACAGTGATGTACCAGCTTGTAATCGGCAGCACCCAGTAACGGATGACCGGCATTGCTGCCAAACCGGCATGTGTCGATCAATGACTGCGGATGTTCTATGCGAAAGCCGATCGAAAAAGGCTTGGCTTCAATATAAACGCCCCGGTCATAAAGCATTTTAAAGGTGTCGCGCGCACTGTGTCCGACCGCCAGCAACACATGAGCAGTGTTAATGGTTTCCCCGCTGGCGAGGGTCACGCCGCGAACCTGTCCGTTATCAATGATGATGTCGTCAACCCGGTTTTGGAAGCGGATTTCTCCGCCTAGCGATTCGATAGTCGCGCGTAGTTGTTCGACTACGGTGACTAACCTGAAGGTGCCGATATGAGGCTTGCTGACATGGAGAATTTCAGGCGGCGCACCGGCTTTGACAAATTCAGTCAGTACTTTGCGTCCGTAGTGATTCGGATCCTTGATTTGGGTGTGCAATTTACCGTCAGAAAAAGTACCGGCACCGCCTTCGCCAAACTGCACATTGGATTCAGGGTTAAACACGCCCTTGCGCCAAAGGCCGAAAGTGTCTTTGGTGCGTTCCCGTACCTCTTTTCCCCGCTCCAGAATGATCGGTCGAAACCCCATTTGCGCCAGGATCAAGCCGGCAAAAAGCCCGCAAGGCCCGGTGCCTATGATGACGGGGCGTTGCTCTGGATCTTTTGATGCTTGGGTTACAAAACGATAAGTGCTGTCCGGCGTTAAAGAGATGTGCGGGTCGTCTTGCAGGCGGTTAAGAATGGTCTGTTCGTTCGTGGTTTCAACATCAAGGGTGTAAACAAGCAAGATCGCATTGCGTTTTCGCGCATCAAAACCTTGCCGGAATATTGTATAAGTGATGAGTTCTTCTGTGCTGATGCCAAGTCGATCGAATATGGCGGTTTTGAGCATGTTTTCCGGGTGATCGAGGGGGAGTTTAAGTTCAGTGATTCTCAACATGTAATGTATTCCGATAGGTTCCTGTTACAGAACCGACTGTTTTGCTGGTGGCAGTGTAAAATAATGCTTATTATTTTACCTTAATGAGGCTTTTCTTGTTAGCTGGACATAATGATGGTGAATTTACGTTAAAGTGAGGGCTGCAAATGACACTCGGAAAGTTATTGACGGCAATTGGCGTTATTTTGGTGGTTATCGGGCTTGTTGTTAGTTATGCGCCCTGGTTGATTAACTGGTTTGGCAGATTGCCCGGCGATATACGTATTGAGAATGAGCAACGGTTTGTGTTTATCCCGATTACCTCCATGCTTATTGTCAGTATTATTTTAACGCTAATTGTGAATCTTTTTTTTCGTAAATAGTGAACTACTTAGCATTATTTTTACATTCTATTTGTCGGGCACCCCGAGTTCTTGTAGAATGCTTTAATTAAGTACTGCAGTGCTCATAATAAGTGTAATTTGGAACAAGAATGGAAATATCACAAGAATTGCTACAGAAAAAAATTCTGATTGTAGATGATGCAGCTTCAATGCGGACACTAACCAAAGCCATTCTGCGAGAGGCCGGATTTACCCACGTTTTTGATGCGCCGGGTGGAGAGGAAGCCATGTTAATGATGAGGAAGGTAAAGATTAATATTGTGGTATGTGACTGGAACATGCCGGGAATGAGTGGGCTCGATTTGTTTAAGGCTGTAAAAGGCGATGCTAAATTAGAAACCCCACCTTGGATCATGCTGACGTCTTCATCGGAAGGGGATAAGGTGAAGGAAGCCATTATGGCGGGCATAACATCTTATATTGTGAAGCCCTTTAAGCCGGATAACTTGGTCAAACAAGTCGTAGGCAAACTTTCTTAAAGCTTTCGCTCTTCGGCAATTGCTCTACCTCCTGCATAATCCACATGGATGTGGTGAATGCAGATATTGCAGGAGCAATATCTGTCCATGCAGTTCTGCTCACGCCCCTTACCTATATCCCTATAGATGATACGTTAGAGTCGGTTGCCAGAAACAAAAAAGCCCCATTCGCAATCTACTGTTGCGAATGGGGTTTTTTTTATGGCTGATTTACTTCTATGGTTGGCTTAACTGTCGGTACACGCCTTTTGCCGACATTCTTCTTGTCCCTGTCCCTGATTTTGACTTTTTCGACGGCAGCTTTTTTAGGTTCTATTTTCTTTTTGCCGCCCGTTGCCTTTCCTGAAGCTTTGAGTTTTTTAGGGCCTTTATACTTACCCTCCAATTCTTTGATATTGCGGTGTTTGAATTTCTGTTTCAAAAAGCGCTCAATGCCGGACATTAAGTTCCATTCGGTATGCTTTACCAACGCAATCGTCAGACCCAGTTCATCGACCCGGCCTGTCCGGCCTATGCGATGGATATAATTGATGCCGTTTCTCGGCACATCAAAATTAATGACCAGATTGATGCCTTTGATGTCCAGGCCGCGAGCGGCAAGGTCGGTAGCCAGCATGATTTTGACTTCGCCTTCGCGAAATAATTCCATCATCCGGTTGCGGTCTTTTTGATCCATTTCTCCATGCAGCACACCAACACGGAGCTTTTGTCCCCGTAACGGCCCGCGAAGAGCATCCGCCTGAATCCTGCTGTTGGTGAAGACCAACGCCTTGTCATAGGTTTCATTTTGCAACAGCCAGGTCAGCAGTTTTAGTTTGTGGTCATTGTCGTCGGCCAGCACAATTTGCTGCTCGATGTTACGGTGTCCGTCATGCAGCGTATTTAAGGCGACGACTTCATGATTTTTTAGCACCCTGTCAGCCATTTTGATGACGCCGAAATGAGTCAAGGTGGCTGAAAACAGCAATGTTTGTCGTTGTGTGTTGCAGCTATTGGCGATGGTCAGTACGTCTTCGCTAAAGCCCATATCCAGCATGCGATCGGCTTCATCCAGTATCAACACTTCCAGGTTGCTAAAGTCCGGAATCTCTTGCTCCATCAGTTCCAATACTCTGCCTGGAGTCGCAATAACAATTTCCGTGTTTCTGCGGAGCATGTTTTGCTGTAGCCTAAAATCATCGCCACCGGTAATCAGGCCTGTTTTCAGGTCGGTAAATTCGGTCAATTGTTGGCAGTGCTTAAAAATCTGCTGAGCCAATTCCCGGGTCGGAGTCAGTATCAAGGCCCGCACACCGGATTTTCCGGAGGGCAGGGTTAACAGATGATGCAGTGTAGGTAGCAAGAATGCGGCGGTTTTTCCGCTGCCTGTCTCGGCGCTAACCAGCAGGTCTTTGTGTTCCAGAGCAAGTGGAATCGACTGTAGTTGTACGGGTGTAGGCTGTTCAAAGCCAAGCTTTTTAACGGCCGACAGCAGTTGTTCATCTAGCGATAGGCTTGAAAATGATGGGGTTTTGTCTATTGGATTAGAGTGCATGAATCTTTAAGTAGTTGCTAAAGTGCAAGGATGATGGGAATCAATCTTTGCGGGTATTATAGACTTTTTGCGGTCAGGGTTATGATTAAATAACTATTCATTGCAAATCGGTTTTTTAGCTTTTAAGCTAGATTAAAAGCAGGGATAACATCCCCGCGCCTACATAGATCAGGAAAAACCATGATACCAATTAGAGATACAGCGCCCTGCCATTCAAGGCCTTTAGTCACGTGGGGGATAATGGCGATTTGTATTGTTGTTTTTGTGACGATGAAATTGATGCCTGATCCGTTAAGTTTGCGACTCCTTAACCTTTACGGCATGGTGCCTATCCGCTATACCAATCCATATTATGGGTTGCCTTTCGATGGCTATTTGTCTTTTCTGACCAGCCTGTTTCTGCACGGAAACTGGCCGCACCTGATCATGAACATGTGGTTTTTATGGATATTCGGCGATAACGTAGAAGATAGAATGGGCCGCTTGCCATTTTTGATTTTTTATTTGGCATGCGGTCTTTTGGCTACTTTTTTGCAATGGTTGTTCGATCCAAACCTTGCCATTCCCGTTGTCGGCGCATCAGGCGCTATAGCCGGTGTATTGGCGGCTTATTTTTTTCTATATCCGCTTGAACGTGTTGTGGTGTGGATTCCTATACTATTTTTACCTATAGTCATTCATGTCCCGGCGGTTGCTTTTTTAGGGTTGTGGGTTTTGATTCAATTACACAGTGCGACAACGGCAATGCTATTTGGCGGTGTTGCTGTCGATGTGGCCTGGTGGGCGCACTTAGGCGGCTTTATTGCAGGCTCTGTTTTATATCGGTTGTTTCTTCGTAAAGACCCAGCCGAAAAAAATGAATTATTTTGACGGTGTTAAGGTATAATTTGCCGCTTCAAAAAGCGGTTTTATTGACAACACACTAGGGTTGGGAGTCATTTTCTGGCTAAAAAGCCCCTTAAGTTCTATCAGGAAATTGAAAGTAATATGAAAAAAGTTAACGTTGCGTTGGTCAGGCTACTTCAGTTTGTAGTTTTTGTGGTGTCCGTATTCATGGTAATAGTCTATTTTGGCGCCATGGTTTTATTGCCTTTGGATGCCGTTGTATTGCTGATAAAGCTGATGGGAGTTGTCGGGCTTAACGGTTTTATCGCAGCCTTTATCGCCATCCCTGTTGTTGGTTATTTAGGTTTGATGGTTTACAAAACACCAGGGCTTTGCAAAATGGTGGTCGATGCGGGTGTTGACCTGATTAAGACAGGTAAAACCAGAGTTGAAGCGTTTAATGAAATTGCCGATGCGGTAAAAGCTTAGTTTTTTCGATTACCCGCATTTGAAAAGGTGTGTCGGTTTCGACACGCCTTTTTTTGTGCCTGTTACTTTTCCGAACGCCTTCTCCGCAATGCCCAATAAAAAATCAACGTCCCTAGTGCGGCAACCAAGTGTTTTAGCGAGTGCCCGCTGAGCAAGCCAGCAGCGCTGTAAAGCCGGGCATCGAACAGCTCCATGAGTTTTGAGACCGCATAAGCGCCGATGACGCCCCAAATATACTTGTCGTTATTCAACGTCGAGTCAAACAGCCACAAAATCAGCGGCATCAGCACAACCGGTAAGAATTGCACCAGCATGTAAACGCGCAAATCGCCGTGGTCGTCCAATTCCGTCGCATACCAATAGACGACTGTAGCGATGCCGATAATGACAAACGGTAAATTGGACAGCACATTGAAAAAATTGGCTATATTGAAGAGGCTATGCCGGTCGGCGAAGTTATGGTCATCCGGCTGCTGGGCAATGGGAGCGATGCTGAAAACGGCGATAATTGCGACAACAATGATCGCCAGTATAATTTTCAGGCGATTATCGGTAAGCATAAATTAGAGAGAGTGGAAAAACAAAAGACAGATATTAATCGCTCTTGTATGATTAGGACACACCTTGTTATTTCATGGAGTCCCCTTATGCCTATCCTGCTTGCATTAATCGGTTTCATCATCCTTGTCGCGCTGCTTTTTATCGGTATTTACAACCGGCTCGTCAACTTACGCAACGGCGTTAAAAATGCTTTTTCCCAGATAGATGTTCAACTGACCCGGCGCTACGACCTGATACCGAATCTGGTTGAAGCCGTTAAAGGTTATATGAAGCACGAGAGGGAAACGCTGGATGCCGTTATCAGCGCGCGAAATGCAGCGGTAACCGGGCTTAAGGCCGCCGGGGCAAATCCTGCCGATCCCGAAGCGATCCGGCAGTTGGCAAGCGCTGAGGCTACGCTTCAGGGCAGTCTGGGCAAAATGTTTGCCTTGGCCGAGGCTTATCCCGATCTCAAGGCCAATCAGAACATGATGCAATTTCAGGAAGAGCTGGCCTCTGCCGAAAACAAAGTGGCTTTTGCCCGTCAGGCGTTTAATGACGCGGTCATGACTTACAACAACGGCCGGGAGAATTTCCCCAACAATATTTTGGCTGGCATGTTTAATTTTAATCCTGCCGAGCACCTGGAAATAGAGGCCCCGGAAAAACGGCAGGTTCCGAAAGTTTCTTTTACTTAAAACCGCTTCGGTGAAGCAGATGAATTTCTTTCAAAGCCAGGATGATGCCCGCCGCAAGACCCGCTCCCTGATTCTGATGTTCATGCTGGCCGTGATTGCGATCGTTGCGGCGGTTAATCTGGTGATAACGGCGTTGATCATTAATGTGGGTGATGAGGCGGGAGCTGCGACGCTTCCCGATTTCAACTGGATCATGAACAACTTGCCGATAGTGGCGAGTATCTCACTGGCCACTATCGGCTTTATCAGCCTGTCCAGCCTTTACAAGATTGCATCGTTGAGCTCGGGCGGCGGCAAAGTTGCGCGCAGCCTGGGCGGAACGCTGATCACCGCAGAGAGCAAAGACCCGCTACGCCGCCGTTTGTATAACGTCGTTGAAGAAATGGCGATTGCTTCGGGTATTCCGATGCCGGAAGTTTACGTCCTGGAGCAGGAGTCGGCGATTAACGCTTTTGCGGCAGGATTTACCACCGGCGATGCCGCAGTGACGGTCACTCGCGGCACGCTGGAAACGCTTACCCGAGACGAACTGCAAGGTGTAATCGGCCACGAGTTCAGTCATATCCTCAACGGCGATATGCGCCTGAACACGCGGCTGATGGGCTTTTTGTTCGGTATTCTGGTCATCGGCCTGATCGGCAGGGCGGTGTTGAACAGCGCCCGTTACGGCAATATCCGTTCCGACAATTCCCGTCGTGACGGTGCGGCCGCTATTTATCTGGCCGGATTAGGACTGTTTTTGATCGGTTATATCGGCGTTTTTTTTGGTCAACTGATTAAAGCGGCGGTATCACGGCAGCGTGAATTTCTGGCCGATGCTTCAGCGGTACAATTTACCCGGCAGACCCAAGGCATTGCGGGGGCGTTAAAGAAAATAGCCGCCGCTCAGCAAGGCTCGGAACTCCAGAGAGTAGACACTGAAGAAGTCAGCCACATGCTGTTTGCCACCGGCGCATCATTCAGTTCATTGCTGGCTACGCATCCGCCTTTGATTCAGCGCATCAAGGCCTTGGAGCCGAATTTTGAGGCGTCGGAAATAGACCGGCTTGCCGAGCAAATGCTTGGACAAACTCAAAATGGTTCGGAAGCTATTGAGGGAAGTTCAGCAACAGCCGGTTTTGCGCCACAACACTTTGTCGTAACACCGGCTACAGTGACTGAAACGGTGGGCATGCCCGATGAAGGACACATACAGCTTGCCTCAACCCTTCGCCAGTCGATACCCGAAAATCTTTATCGCGCCGCCCATTCCGGCACTGATGCCTTGCCATTAGTCTTGGCGTTGCTGTTGGATGCAAACGAAGCCGTGCGCCGAATCCAATTAGATTTGATTGCTGAACAATTAGGCGGAACGACGGTGATGGCCGCCGAAACACTGCAACTGGAAATACAAAAGTCGGGCCCGGAATTTCGCCTACCCTTATTGCAAATCGCCTTTCCCCTCATTAAAAACCGGCCGCTGGAGCAGCTTGAACGCATAGCCGACTTGGTACAGCGATTGATCGAGGTTGATGGCGTTGTCGATACGTTTGAGTTCGCCTTGTCCCGCGTGTTAAAAACCCATTTGAATGATGCCGCTCACCCGCAACGCCGGCATGGCAATCTTCGTTTGACGCAGTTGCCGGAAGCTGTCGGCGCGTTGTTTTCGGTCATGGCAAAACAAGGCCATGCTGAAGCCGATGCCGCCTACCAAAAAGGCATGGAATGTCTGGGACGCCATGAGCAGCGTATAAAAATGTTGATCGATACAAAACAATGGCCGGATTATGAGCCACCCCAGGATTGGGTGTCTGCCACCGATGCTGCGTTGAATCAGCTGGACGGACTACAAGTGCTAGACAAACAAGCCCTGGTTTCCGCGCTGGTGTTGACACTATCTCATGACGGCAAAGTCAGTCCTCATGAAGCGGAACTGCTAAGAGCAATATGCGCAACCCTGCATTGTCCGTTGCCGCCGTTTGTTTTCGATGCCAATGGCATCTAGATTATTTGTGGTATATTCTCAATAAAGCTGTACGGGTTGTCTAAAAGCTCAGTTAAACCAGCGCTTAGACAAAATAATAAAAAAATCAATTTAAGGCGGTAAACAAATATGTCAGCAATAATTTATATTCTAACGGTTCTCTATGTAGTTTATGTCGTCTATACCGTAGTAACCGATCGTGAAAAAGACACATGATTGGCGTTGTTATCTTCTTTATAACTTGAAGAAGAATAATAGGTTGGCATTCGCAAATTCACCAACCTGTGGGCGGTAAACTTAAGGGGTCTAATATGCTCTCAAGCCATCTCACTGCCCCTGATCAGGTAACTAGCGAAATTAAATGATTTACCGATTCTTAGCCGACTCCGTTCTTGTTCTCCATCTCCTGTTTATCGGTTTCGTCATTTTTGGTGGGTTGCTTGCGCTTCGCTCTCCCTGGATCGCGCTGGCTCATATACCGGCGGCCTGCTGGGGTGCATTCATTGAATTGACTGGAGGGCTGTGTCCGCTTACGGTGATGGAAGTCGGGCTTCGTCGGATTGCCGGTGACGCCGGTTATTCAGGTAGCTTTGTTGAGCATTATCTCTTGCCCGTCATCTATCCTGCCGGACTTACGAGAGACATTCAATTTGGGCTGGCGGGTTTGGTAATACTCATCAACGTTGCGATATATGGCCAGCTTGTTTATCGATGGCAGGTTTCCCGATCAAAATAGTCGGAGAAGCAAGTAATAACAGGCAAGGCAGGCGGATTCCCTGATTTTTTCAAACTTGATTGTTAAAAATCCATCTTACTTGTTGATTTCAACAGATGCTCGGCCAATTGTTTACCGGCCTCGATCAAGGGGTGAATGACAAAAGTAGCTCCCAATCGATAAAGTTCACTTTCCTCATCGTTATGAAAACAAACGGTACCGATACTGCCGGCGAATTGGAGGTTTTTCAGTTGCTTGATCGACGATGATCTTGCTTCGAATTCCGGCATGGTAAGGATAATCCCTTTGATTTTTTCCAAGGGCAGTGTCTCCCATAGCGCAGAGTCTTCGGCATCACCATAAATCACCCTTCGCCCGTCGGCAAGCAAGTTTTTTAGATTGATAGGGTCGGCATCCAACCCCAGCACACGCATATCCTGCTGCTTAAAAGCGAGATATGCCGACATACCGGTGCGTCCCATTCCCACTACCAGCCATTCCGCTCCCCCGATGCTGCTGGGCAGTCTGTCCAGATGTTCGACCTTACGTTCAAAACGAACTAATCCCGGTTCCAGAAAGGAAAAGATACGGTGCGAAAACCGATTTAATGGTGCCGCAATAGCCAAGGAAAGCGCTACCGCCAGACCGATGACAGCTTCCCAAGCGGGGGGAAGTAGTTCCGCCTTGACGACGACACTCGAGGTGATCAATGCAAACTCACTGTAGGTCATCAACGCCAGTGCGGAAACAAAAGCCGTGCGTGCGCGTAACCCGACCAGCAAAAATAACGCAAAGAAAAGTATGCCTTGCAACGGCAATAGAGATAGCAGCTCAAATACCTGTATAACTTCGTCATAACCCGGCAAATCGGCCAAGCCGATTTGAAGGAAAAATGCGGCTAAAAAGGTTTCCTTTAACCCCCATAGTTTTTTAGAAAGATCGTCTATGTCGGGGTGTCCAGCCAGCATAACTCCCATCAGCAATGCGCCAATATCGCTGGAAATACCGACCTTTTGCGCTAATACGCCGCCTGCCAATGCCAGTACTATGCCCAATAACAATTTCAATTCATCGTCGCGGCTGGCGCTAAGCAACCGATATGCCAACGGGCGAAGCAAAGGCAGCAGCAACAGACAAAGCGCCCAAGGCGACGGTTGTTTATTATTGGCGACAGCCAGCAGGCCGATGGCAACAATATCCTGCAAAATTAATATACTTAGCACATCCCGGCCGTATAAAGTGGAAAGCTCGCCGCTATCTTCCAACACTTTAATCGCGAGAACTGTACTGGAAAAAGCCAAGCTCACACCTATCACTAAGCCGCCGGTAATCTGCCCATTAAAGCCAAAGTAGACCAGCGCAGAAACCAGGGTGACGACAAGCAAGTGCCAAGGTGCCGACACTAAGCACTTCGCGTCGTAACAGCGAAGAAAGCTTCAATTTCAGGCCGACCGTAAACAATAGCAATTCAATGCCGATATCCGCTAAATGACTGAGCGTATCGTTGGACTCAACGCCGGAAAAATTTAAAACATATCCCGCCATCAGGTAGCCTACCAAGGGGGGTAAATGTAATCGGCTGGTTACCAAGCCTGCCAGATAAGCAGCACCAACCCAAATTAATTCCATAATTAAATCCTGTTTCTATAAGTCCAATTGACAGCTATGATAGCGCAGCTTCCGTTTAAAATCAGGATGTCCCGGCAAATAACTTAATGCAATTTGGAGAGGGGATGTACGGCAAGAATGCCCCGGATACCGCGCAATGTTTTATCTGGGTCCGGGTACTTGATTCTTCGACTTAGTAAAAATACTCCCATAGGGATGCGTATTTATTCGTATCGTGCGCATAAAGCTTGTAAGTAATCAGGAACGCTTTTACACTGAAAACTTGAAGTTGAGGCGACAAAGGGGATCATATGGTTAATAAGATAATCCACGATGCTCTCATGATTTGGGTAACCATTGAACCGATTGGGACTGTTGTGCTTTTTTCGGCGCTTACTTCCAGGCTTTCGCCAAGAGAACGTAGAAAAACTGCAACAATGGCGATTGCTTATTCGGCTATCATTTTGCTCTGCGCAATTCTTGTTGGGCAAATCATTCTCACTGCCATGGGCATTCAACTTATTTCGTTGCAAATTGCCGGCGGCATCATTTTGTTTCTTTTTGGCCTCCAGATGATTTTCGGCCGAATGGTAACCGCTTTCAGTCAGCCTGAGGCTGGACATGATATTGCGGTGTTTCCGCTGGCGATACCTTCCATTGTGGGGCCGGAATCTATTATGGTGGTGATTTTACTCACCGACAATTACCTCCACTCCGTCGCCACGCAGGCGATAACTGCGGGTGTAATGCTCGGTGTCCTGGCAGTCACTTACGTGTTAATGCTTCTCGCAGAGCATCTTCTGCGTATCATCGGGAAAAACGGCGCGGCGATACTGGAGCGTATTATGGGAATAATCCTCGCCACACTGTCAGTAGATTTAATCATAGATGCGTTTGCCGGCATTTTTCAATGGACTATTCCAAAGCCATAACTGTATGCGGGTGAAGCATAGGAGCAAGAGGAGGTAAGTCAGAACGGATCTAATTTCTATCTTAATTTAAGTGGAGGATATGACGATGTCTATTGGTGAATTTTGCAATCGCGAAGTAGTGTTCGCGACCAGAGAAATGAGTCTGCCGGAAGCGGCGCAATTGATGCGCGAATACCATGTCGGCGATCTGGTGGTCGTCGATGAGATTGACGGTAAGCGGATGCCGGTCGGTATTGTTACGGATCGCGATATGGTTATCGAGGTTATCGCTAAATCACTGAATATAGAAAATTTTAGCGTGGGCGACATCATGGGGCCGCAACTTGTCAGCGTGCAGGAAAAAGACGGTGTATTTGAAACGATCCGACTGATGCGCACCAAAGGCGTCCGCCGCATCCCCGTGGTTAATCAGGAAGGAGGGCTTGTAGGCATTATGTCGGCGGACGATATTCTGGATCTTCTGGCCGAGGAGATGACCGAATTAGCCAAGGTCGCTCCGCGCGAGCGGGAGCGAGAGGCTAAAACAAAAAGCTTATTAACGTAGGGCGATTATTGCTCATCTTTATGCATCAATGCCTGCAGGTCTCCGGTAAGGATACAAGGGCCGCCTTCGCTCCACATTCATCGTTACCTATTGAAGACGGCTTTGTTGCAATGGGAGTGCAAGCTTTGCTTGCGCTTGCAGGCGAAGCCTGCACTCCACCTATCAGAGCAGACAGCCTTTGCGCGGCTACCCGCAGAAGATGTGTATAACGATGAGCGCTGGAGTGGGGAGTAATGAAATTGTGGCTAAAAAAAACCTTCATCGCTTATCAACGATGAAGGTCAACCCCTGTAAATAGCTATGTTTTGATCGTATCAACTACAGGTATCAATATTCAGTTTCCGATATTTTTTGAGTTGGCCTTAATTCCGTAAATTGAATAAACAACGATGATGATTAAATACACGCTAAGCGCGGTGATAAATTCACTGGGTTTCTCGCCTGAAGCTTGAGGAATCGTATGGCTGTTAACGATATGGGCAGCTAAAGGAGCGACCGGTGAATTTTCCTGATTCAGCGCTATTTTGCCCGGTGTAGTCATCTTCGGCTCTTCCTGAACTTCAACAGCGAAAACATTAAACGACAAGGTTAATACGGCCAGGTAAGTTAAGATGCTTTTCATGTTCATTGTTGCACGCTCGTGAAAAATAAAGTTGACTGAAAAAAGATAGCGATACGAAACTATTATCAGTTTATTTCACTATGAAGACAACGTTTTTTTATGGGCGTTTATGTCGAATGGGATGAGGATGAGTTTTATCCATCCAAGTTGATATTGATGCGCTCACAGCATTCAGCGCATCTTACAAATTCTCCGCATTTAGCAGAATGACTTCAATCTCTTCGGTAATTTCTTCCTGGCGATAAATCTGGGATTTTCTTTGCAGCTTTACGGTTTCATCATCCAGATGATTCACCGCGCCTTCCAGATGTTGCAGGCGGCTGTGATTTTCGGCCATCAGCGAGATATAAAAAATTTCATGCAGCACGGCAAATAAGTAATGATCGAGCAAGTCTGCAAAAAACTCGCCGGGTTCCAGATTGAGTACCGGCGGGTTGCCATAATGAAAGGTTCTTTCATTTGGCTGATTAAACGGCGGAAACACCTGTCGCTGGTTGATCTGATTGGATGCGTTATCGTGATAAACAACGGTCAGCTGTAATGTAGCGGTAGATTTGCCGTGCAATGCGCTGATGGTGTCAATCAGGCGGTTAATGATCGTAGGCACTTCTTCGGCGACATTGGCGCCTTCGAGCGTCGCGACGACTTCGGTGGCAATGTCCTCCTGCCGGTTACACAGTCGGCTGCCGATCGCAATAACGCCGGTATACGCTTTAGCGGCGACGGCATTAATCAGGCTTTCGTTAAAATCGCCGCAAAAGCCGCGTTCCGCGCCCAGCAAAATACAGAGTTGCGCGGCGTTGTTATCAGCCGCCAGGCCGGGATAAAAATCCAGAAAATCCAGCGCCGCGCGTTCGATATTAGCCACGGCTTGCCCCTGCATGGTTTTAAAACGCAGCAGTTTGTGGATTTCGATGAAAGCCAGGTTTTTCATCGAATTTAAAATGCTGCGTATCTCTTTTAACTGGGTGATATGCAGTTGCAGTTCGCGGCTTAAGCTCATGACGGTGGTGCCGGGTTGACGTTAATCCATTCGCCGAGCGCTTGCCGCCACTGCTCCTGGCTGCTTTCCAGCGTCAGTGTCGCGGCTTTAATACCTTGTTCAATGCGACCCAGAATCTCGGCAATGTCTTCAGGATCTGTCTGGTTAAACAGCCCTGCATTAAACGCGGTCAGCCAGGCCAGTTGAAAAAGGTTGCTGTGCGGAACCAGTCGATCCTGTTTTAGTATTTCCCGCAGCAGCCGACCCCGATTGATTCGCGCTTCCATTGACGCTTCCAGACGCTGGCCGAAACGGGTGAAGGCTTCCAGTTCCAGAAATTGCAGGTAATCCAGTTTCATTTGCCCCGCTTGATCGCGGATGCTGATGTCCTGGGCATTGCCGCCTATCCGCGATACCGACCGGGTGATGTCGATGGCCGGGCGAAATCCCGACACGAACAGGTCGTTATCCAGATAGATTTGCCCGTCGGTAATGGAAATCAGGTTGGTCGGAATGTAGGCGGCAATTTCCCCCTGCTTGGTTTCGATGATCGGCAAGGCGGTCATGCTGCCGCCGCCGTTTTCGGCATTCAAGCAGGTCGAGCGTTCCAGCAGGCGCGAATGGACAAAGAAAATGTCGCCCGGATAGGCTTCGCGGCCCGGCGGCCTTCTCAGCAACAAAGACAGTTCCCGATAGGTTCGGGCATGGGTAGACAAGTCATCGTAAATGATCAGCGTATCCCGGCCTTGCGCCATCCAGTATTCGGCCAGCGCACAACCGGCAAACGGGGCGATATATTGCAAGCCGGGCAGGGCGCTGGCTTCGGCAACCACGCACACCGTGTAGTCCAGTGCGCCGTGCTGCTTCAAGGTTTCCAGGGTGCTGACCACGGCAGAGCGCTTCTGGCCGATCAGCACGTAGATGCACAACACATTTTTGCCTTTTTGATTAATAACGGTGTCGATGGCAATTGAAGTCCTGCCCAGACCTTCATCGCCGACGATCAATTGCCGTTGTCCTTTGCCGATCGGAATCAGGGTGTCGATGATTTTTATGCCGGTGTACAGCGGCTTATGGACAAAATCACGGGCGATAATCGCGGGCGAACCTTTTTCCATGTTTTCGCGCCCTGCATGGGGTGGTGAAGCGAGTCCGTCCAGCGGCGTTCCCAGCGGATCGATAACCCGGCCCAAAAATTCGTTGCCGACCGGTATGCTGAGCGAGTGTTTGGAAAGATGAACCGTGGTGCCTGCGGTCAGGGCTTCGGTTTCATACAGTAAAATTGCGCCGATCCGGTCGCGGTTAAGGTCGAAGACCATGCCCCGGCTGCCGTCGGCAAAAACCAGGATGTCCTCGATAGCCGCGGATGGCAGGCCTTTGATCCAGCTGATGCCGTCGCCGATGGAAACCACCGTGCCTTGTTCGATAATACGCAGCCCCGGCTGATAGTTAGCCAGCCACTCGGCCTGTTTGTCCAGTAAGCTGTCCATTGGCGCCGGAGCTGAATCGGGTAACTTCTCATTATCCATAGGTAGCGGCAGCCCGAATCAAATCGGATAGCGGTGGAATGTTACTTTCGCCCAGCAGCCTATCCTTAAGATAATGCCAAAATGAAAGCCCATGCTTTAGACAGGTCT
>Ga0208117_100056_pt1 | contig 113667 bp, 96 predicted proteins | sample LakWasMet26_LOW6_2_FD_183870 | JGI IMG/M metagenome (GOLD analysis project Ga0208117, IMG submission 183870) | Freshwater sediment methanotrophic microbial communities from Lake Washington under simulated oxygen tension - Sediment Metagenome... | ecosystem: Environmental > Aquatic > Freshwater >...
TTGCCCTGAATCTGATCAAGGCTGAAAAAACATCGAAAGTCGGCATCAAGATCAAGCGATTAAAGGCCGGGTGGGACAATGAGTATTTACTTCGCGTCATCGGGATAATTTAAGCGCGATTGCCCTGCCGGCACATCAGCCAGCATCCGACAAATTACACGTCCAAATTAGTAACATCCAACGCATTCTTAACAATAAAATCCCTACGCGGCTCGACCACATCACCCATCAGCGTTGTAAATATCTCATCAGCAGCAATCACGTCCTCAATCCTGACTTGCAGCAAGCGGCGGTTATTGGCATCCAGCGTGGTTTCCCACAACTGTTCGGGGTTCATTTCGCCCAGACCTTTGTAACGCTGGATATGCTGACCTTTTTTGATTTCCTTCATCATCCATTCAAAAGCCTGCTTAAAGTTGCTGACGGGCTGCTGTCTTTCGCCCATTTGCATGAATGAGGCTTCGTTAAACATGCCTGCTGTGTCTTGGGCATATTGCGCAATCTTTTGATAATCCTTGCCGTTGAAAAAAGTCGACGGCAGGACGAAGGTTTTGGTTATTGCATGGAGACGTTTATTAACCACAACCGAAAACTCACTACTTGATTTGTAGTCCAGCTCAACGGTGTATACCGCCTTGCTGTTAGAGTCAGTCAACCGTTGCTCCATATCGGCAAACCACGCGGTAAGCTTTTGCTGATCTTGCTTGAGTTCATCGTTGATTACAGCCATATAGGCAAACTGCTCCAGGAAAACCTCGTCGTAGCGCCTGGACAAACGGTTGTTGATGCTGTCTACATCGGTAAACAGTTTGGCCAGTTTTTCCAGGCCCTGCCCTTGAATCGGCGGCGCAGATACGTCGGTAAAAAGCTGGGCTTTATCCAGCGCGAGCTGAATCAGGTATTCATTCAACTGGGCATCGTCTTTAACGTAATGCTCCTGTTTGCCTTTTTTAACTTTGTACAAAGGCGGCTGGGCGATATAGATATAACCTTTTTCGACGATTTCGGGCAATTGGCGGTAGAAGAACGTCAGCAACAAGGTTCTGATGTGCGATCCGTCGACGTCCGCATCGGTCATGATGATAATGCGGTGGTAACGCAATTTAGCCAGGTTGTACTCGTCTTTGCCAATGCCGCAGCCTAACGCGGTAATTAATGTTCCGACTTCTTCCGATGAAATCATTTTGTCGAATCGCGCTTTTTCAACGTTAAGGATTTTTCCTTTTAACGGCAGAATGGCTTGGGTGCGGCGATCCCTGCCCTGTTTTGCCGATCCGCCCGCAGAATCCCCTTCCACCAGGAACAGTTCGGATAACGCGGGATCTTTTTCCTGACAATCGGCCAGTTTGCCCGGCAACCCGGCAATATCCAATGTGGTTTTGCGGCGCGTCAAATCACGCGCTTTACGGGCTGCTTCCCTGGCACGGGCGGCCTCAACAATCTTGCCGACGATAGCTTTGGCTATTTGCGGTTTTTCCAGCAGGAATTCTTGCAGTTTCTCGTTCATCGTCGATTCGACCAGCGGTTTAACTTCCGAAGAAACCAGCTTGTCTTTGGTTTGCGAGGAAAACTTCGGGTCAGGCACTTTAACCGACAATACCGCCGTCAGGCCTTCCCGTGCATCATCGCCGGTGGTTTGTACTTTTTCTTTTTTAGCCAAACCGCTGGCTTCAATGTATTGATTGATGGTTCGGGTCAAAGCGCCGCGGAAACCGGCCAAATGGCTGCCGCCATCGCGTTGCGGAATGTTGTTGGTGTAGCAAAACACATTCTCTTGGTAGGAATCGTTCCACTGCATCGCCACTTCAACGGTAACGCCTTCCTTTTCCGCAATGAAGTGGAATACTTCCGGAAACAGCGGCGTTTTGTTTTTATTGAGATGTTCGACAAAAGCGCCTATGCCGCCTTCAAACTCAAATACGTCTTTTCTGTCGGAACGCTCGTCTTCCAGGCTGATGCGTACGCCGGAGTTCAAGAATGATAACTCCCTGAGCCTTTTTGCCAGAATGTCGTAGTGAAACTCGACATCGGTAAACGTTTCAGAACTGGGCTTAAAGTTAATCAGCGTGCCTGAGCCTTCGGCAGGCCCTACTGCGGCCAAAGGAGCGACCGGCTCTCCCATACGGTACTTTTGCTTGTAAAGCTGCCCGTTCTTGCGGACTTCAAGGTTCAGCTCTTCGGATAAGGCATTAACAACCGACACACCGACGCCGTGCAAGCCGCCGCTTACCTTATAAGCATTATCATCAAACTTACCTCCGGCATGCAGCACGGTCATAATGACTTCCGCCGCCGACCTGCCCTCTTCTTTATGAATGTCAACCGGAATACCTCGACCATCATCAGAAACAGAGACCGAGCCATTGCTGTGAATAATCACTCTGACTTCTTTACAGTAGCCTGCCAAAGCCTCATCTATCGAGTTATCGACGACTTCAAAAACCATGTGATGCAATCCGGAACCGTCATCCGTGTCGCCGATATACATGCCCGGTCTTTTCCTTACGGCGTCCAATCCTTTTAATACTTGAATATTGGTGCTGTCGTATTCAGGCCTAGCAGTTACAGCGGCCGTTGGGCTTGACGTTTCGACAACTTGATCACTGGAGTTACTCATGCTTGTTTTTTCCTATGGGTTGCGAATGTTCCACGTGGAACACTACACGGATTTTATGGTGCCATGTTCCACGTGGAACATTTTGTAATTTTGTATCTGGCTTAAATCGCCAAAATCAATTTCTTCTGTAGCCGTTATAAATACCTGACATGCCATCTCTGACAAATAACGCAGTAACTTAGCACGGTTAACTACATCAAGTTCTGCCGCAAAATCATCAATCAATATGCAGCCGGTCTGGCTCTGTTCATTGGCAAGCAATTGAACTTGTGCCAGTTTCAAGCTCATGACCAACAGCTTTAATTGGCCTCGTGAAACAAAATCCCTTGCTAACCGGTTATTGATTAATAATTGAAAATCCCCGCGATGCGGTCCGCTGTGCGTAAATCCATAACGCAAATCTTTATCCTGATCTTCGATTAAGACCCGACTCAGTTCTTTAGACGTATCCCAGCCTGATACAAGCTTCAGATCGATTCCATCAAGGGAAAGAAATCTGCCGACAATCTCGATAAAAACCGGCTTGAATTTTTGCAAATATTGCTGACGGTAGCTATCGACTATTGTACCGTAATAAACGAGTTCATTATCCCAAACATTGATTTGTTCAAGCCGCCTTGTTTTTAGCAAGGCATTACGTTGCGTTAAGGCTTTTTTAAATTTACGCCATGCCGACAGGAAATTTTGTTCGTTATTAAAAACACCCCAATCCAAAAATTCCCGTCTGACTTGCGAGCCGGCATCGAGCAGTTCATAGCTCTTGGGATGAATAAGCTGCAACGGCAATGCGTAAGCTAAATCCGACCGTTTTTGCGTCGACTGCTGGTTGATGCGGATTTCGATGTTTTTACCATCCAGCTGGATTCCCAAATGCAGGCGGTTGCCATTCTTCTGCAAGATTTTCGCTGAGACTATCAGATGATTTTGATTAAAATTGATTACAGACTTGATGGCTGACGAGCGAAAGGACTTCGCTCGTCCCAAGATAAAAATGGCTTCAATAACTGCGCTTTTTCCACTGGCATTTTCACCGACAATAAGATTGATCGCCGGTGAAGGATACATAGATTCCTGTTGGATATTCCTAACACCGTAAATATCCAATTTCAACAAACTCATAGCTGCAATATTACAGTCTCATGGGCATAACAATAAACTTGTACCCGCAATCGCCAGGTTCATCGATAAAACAACTGCTGGCATTGCTCGCAATGGTCAGAACCGCAAGTTCGGAATCCAGGTTTGAAACAGCGTCCAATAAGTACTGGGCATTAAAAGCAATCGTTAAGGGCTCGCCTGTGTATTCAATAAACAGCTCTTCCTCGGCTTCATCATGCTCAGGATTATGGGTACTCATTTTCAGACTGCCGGAGCTGATGTCAAAGGTCACGCCCTTGAATTTTTCATTCGCCAAGATGGCGACCCGGGTCAACGCTTCTTTTAAAAGCTGCTTTTGAATATGGATTTGATTGAAAAACTCCTGCTGAAAGACTTTCCCGAAATCAGGATATTTAGAATCCACCAGTTTTGCCGAGAAAATCAGGTTCTTGATAAAAATTCTAATATTATTGCTGGAAAACTCGACTTTTAATTCAGCATCCGGATCGTCAAGCAGCCTGCTCAGTTCAAGAACGCCTTTTCTCGGGAGAATAATCCGGGCTTCAATACCGGTAGCCTGATCCAGAATATCCTCATAGATGGATAAACGGTGTCCATCCGATGCAACCAGCTTCAACTTACTATTAGAAACATTAAACAACAAGCCATTCAGGTAATAACGGACATCCTGATTAGCCATGCAGAAAACGGTTTTATCGAGCGCTTTTTTAAACTTGCCGGCATTGATGAATAAGTGGCTCTCTAATTCCGATTCAGCAAACTCAGGATAATTATCTGCCGGCAGACAGCTCAACGAAAAACGGCTGCGGCTGGAGGCGATTTTTACTTTATCGCCCTGCAACTCAAATTTGATTTCAGCTCCATTAGGGAGAAGCCTGCAAATATCCAGGAACTTTCTGGCCGGTACCGTAATTGAACCGGGTGTCGCCGTTGCGATATTAATTTTTGCGATAATCTGAATTTCCAGATCAGTCCCTGTCAAAGTAAGCTGGTCTTCTTCGATAACCATCAGGACGTTGGAAAGAATAGGCATCGTTTGCCTTTTTTCTATCACGCTGACTATTTGCTGCAACGGAAGCAGAAGTTCTTCTCTATTAATAATAAATTTCATAAAAGAATATTTTTATATTATTACTACTAGCTTAAAAGGAAACTGTTGATAACAGGTTTTTATCCTTAATAATCAATTAGCTGTGTTGTTATAAATAGTGTGGTTAAGGATGCTATTTTAACGTGTGCGATTTGTTGTTAACTAAACGGCACTGGCAAAAATGCATTTTATCCACAGGTTGCTCCAGGTTAATGCGACAGAGTTCTCAACAGGTTGGAATAATCTTCCGCAATTTTGTTATCAGCCTCTTTTAACTCGGAAATTCTTTTGCAGGCATTCATTACCGTGGTGTGATCGCGACCGCCGAAGGCATCGCCGATTTCAGGAAAGCTGTGCGATGTCAGCTCCCTGGCTAGGCTCATAGCTATTTGCCGTGGCCTGGTAATGGACTGCTTTCTATTTTTAGAAGATAAATCTGCAACGCGAATTTTAAAATACTCGGCAACCGTTTTCTGGATATTGTCGATATTAACCAATTTATCCTGCAACGAAATTAAGTCATGCAGCGCTTCCTTGGTGAACTCGATGGTAATTTCGCGGCCGGTAAACTGGGCGTTGGCAATGACTCGCCTTAAAGCGCCTTCCAGATCCCGAACGTTGGATGGAATCCGTTTAGCGATAAAGAAAGCCACATCCTGAGCCAGCTCAATATTAACCAAAGCGGCTTTCTTCATTAAGATAGCGGCTCGGGTTTCCATATCCGGCGGCTCGATTAAAACAGGAAGCCCCCAGCCAAACCGTGATTTCAAGCGGTCTTCAAGGCCTATAATTTCCTTGGGGTACTTGTCGCAGGTTAAAATCACCTGATGCTTCTTTTCCAGCAGCGTGTTGAAGGTGTGAAAAAACTCTTCCTGGGAGCGTTCCTTGCCGGCAAAGAATTGAATATCGTCAATTAAAAGCACATCAACGCCGCGATAGAATTCTTTAAAGGCATTAATCGCATTTTGTTGCAAGGCCTTGACCATATCCTGGACGAACTTTTCAGAGTGCAGATACACGACAGTGGCTGATGGATTTTTTTGCAAAACCGCGTTGCCTATCGCATGCATCATATGGGTTTTACCCAAACCCGAACTGCCGTAAATAAGCAGTGGGTTATAAGCTTTGCCGATATTTTCAGAAACTTGTATCGAAGCAGCCCTCGCCAACTGATTGGATTTACCTTCAACAAAATTGTCAAACGTAAACGCCTTATTGAGGTAATTAGGGCTGGTTTTTTGGGGACCGGCAGGCTTGGCTATTTTGGCAGCCGTCGCAACGGTTGAATTTTTGGAACCGATTTCCAGACTTAGATTTAATGTTCCGTTGGAAAACTCATGAATGGTTTCTTCAATTTTTGCAAAATGATGTTCTTTAACCCAGTCCAACACGAATCGGTTGGGCGCCAGTAATTTTATTTGTTCTTCGGTTTCTATGGCCTGAAGGGGCCTTATCCATGTACTGAAGTCAGAACCCGAAATTTCATTTTCAAGTTTAGAAAGACAATTGTTCCAAATTGAGCTCATCGAAATAGTAAAAAGTTGATTATAATTAATAGTGTAATTTCGCTTTTTATCACTGTACAGCAATAAAACATTGGTCTATAGAATTGACAGGCCTAATGGTTTATTTTATCATCCGCTGTCTTTTTTATCTGTTTTTGTTAACACTCATCCGATCAGGCCTTAAGTAAAATGAAAAGAACATACCAACCAAGTAAAATCAAACGCGTAAGAACTCACGGCTTCCGTGCAAGAATGGCAACAGTAGGCGGCCGTAAAGTTCTTAATGCTCGCAGAGCAAAAGGTCGCGCCCAGTTAACCGTTTAGTTGACGGTTGGTGACTGAAGAAGTTTTTAGTTTCCCCCCGCAGTTACGGTTAAAAAAACCGGCTGAATATAAAAAGGTTTTTGCTAAGCCTGTAAAATCAAGCGACCAATATTTTACCCTATTAGCCATAAAGAATGATTTTGATCATCCGAGGCTAGGCTTGGCAATTGCTAAAAAAAATATAAGAAAGGCAGTGCAAAGGAATGTAATTAAACGAACTGTCCGGGAAAACTTTAGAATGAAACAACATGGTTTGGGGAATATTGATATTGTTGTTTTGGCTCGTAGAGAAGCCGTAGATGCTCCGCTGGATTTGTTAAGAAAATCATTGGAAAGGCATTGGCTTAAGCTGGTATCCCGATGCGATTCATACTCATAGCAATAATAAAGTTTTACAAATACTTTATTAGTCCCCTGCTTGGAAACAGGTGTCGTTTCTATCCAAGTTGTTCAAGTTATTCTCTGGAAGCGCTTCAGCTCCACGGGGCCATTATCGGCTCTTATCTCACCCTCAAAAGATTATTAAAATGCCATCCGTTCCATGAAGGTGGCATTGATCCCGTTCCAGAAAAATTTGGTAATAAGAATGGATAATATAAGATTTATACTGATCGTTACTTTTGCAATGCTTGTTTTTATGCTACAGCAAGCCTGGCAACTGGATTATGGCCCGAAACCTGAAGTTGCCGCTATTACAGACCCTCTAGCCAATACCAAAGAAGATCTACCTTCTGCCACTGGGGCATCAGCCCAAACAGCTCCGGCAGAGCAAAATACCGCAGCCGTTCCGTTATCAACGACGTCCTCCGCCAATGTCATCAAGATTAAAACCGATGTGCTGGCTCTTCAAATTGATCTGAAAGGAGGCACCATCCAGAATCTGGATCTACTGAACTACCCGGTAGAAAAACCCAACACTGTTGTAGACAAATTACGCACAATGGTTGGTTTGCCTGTTGCGGAAAAAAACACCAATCCAGTCCGCTTGTTTGACAGTAGCCAAGAAAAATTATTTGTTGCGCAAAGCGGCTTAATTGCCGACAGCGGTTTTGCGACGGCGCCAACTCACCACACGGTATTTAAGGCTGAAGCAACCAGCTACGAACTAAAACCGGGACAAGACAGTTTAACAGTGCCGTTAACATGGACTGATAATAATGGTCTGACTGTCACCAAACTGTTTACCTTTAAACCCGGCAGTTATGAGATAACGCTGGCACAGAATGTCAAAAATGATTCCGGCAAGCCTTGGACAGGCAGACAATACAGCCAGTTACTCAGAGTCCCCGATACTTCCAGCAAGGGCGGAATGCTGACTGGTGGTATGAGAGCTTATGACGGTGGCGTTATTTATACCGAAAAAGAAAAGTACCAAAAAATCGCCTTTGATGACATGGCTGATGAAAATCTTGATGTTGCGACCAAAGGCGGTTGGACAGCAATGATTCAGCATTACTTTGCTTCTGCGTGGATTCCGCCCGCCGATCAGGACAACCATTTCTACACCAAGTCATTAAATGACAACCAATACGTTATCGGGACTTATTCTCCCGCGGTAACCGTTAACGCAAATACTGACGCGCAATTTGTTGCCAGATTATTCGCCGGCCCTAAAATCCAGCCGATGATGGAAAACATAGCGCCGGGTCTTGAATTGACTGTCGATTACAGCTTTTTGACCTTTATCGGTAAACCGATTTATTGGTTATTGAACCAGATCCACGATGCGGTCGGTAACTGGGGCGTGGCCATTATCGGCGTAACGCTGTGTATTAAATTGCTGTTTTTCCCATTGTCGCAATCCAGCTACAAGTCAATGGCCAAGATGCGCAAAATTCAGCCGCGTCTGAAAGAACTGCAAGAGCGTTTTGCCGACGACAGACAGCGTTTCAATACTGAAATGATGGCCCTGTATAAAAAAGAAAAGGTCAATCCACTGGGCGGCTGTTTGCCGATCTTGGTGCAGATCCCGGTGTTCATGTGCTTATACTGGGTATTGAGCGAAACCGTCGAGTTCCGTCAAGCGCCTTTCATGTTATGGATACAAGACTTATCGATCCAAGACCCGTTTTATGTATTGCCGGTTATCATGGGCATCACCATGAAAATCCAGCAAGGCTTAAACCCTGCGCCGATTGATCCGATACAGGCTAAAGTGATGAAGATGTTCCCTATCGTCTTTACCATCTTCTTCCTGTTCTTCCCGGCCGGTCTGGTTTTATACTGGGTAGTCAACAATACCCTGTCTATCATTCAACAGACGGTTATCACCAGGCAGATTGCTAAAACTGCTTAACCCAGGACAAAGTGGATATAGAAAACCCAGATACCATTGCAGCCATTGCAACACCGCCAGGGAACGGCGGTGTTGGTATCATTCGCATTTCGGGCGCTCTAGTTCCCGAAATCGCCAAACATCTAATCCGCCGCGCCTGTTCCCAACAGGCCAGCGGCATACACACCATCCCTGGCGACAAACCCTTAATTCCCAGGCTGGCCCAGTACTCATCTTTTACCGATGAAGACGGCTCAGTCATCGATTCTGGCATCACCCTCTACTTTCCGGCTCCCGCTTCGTACACCGGCGAAGATATCCTTGAACTTCAGGGCCACGGCGGTTCAGTCGTACTGGACATGCTGTTGCGGCGCGTTTTATCGCTGGGCGCGCGCTTAGCCAATCCCGGCGAATTCACCGAACGCGCATTCCTTAATAACAAACTCGACTTGGCCCAAGCCGAAGCCGTCGCCGACTTGATTGAAAGCAGCACCGAACAATCGGTCCGTTCGGCGCAAAAATCGATGCAGGGCGTTTTTTCGATACAGGTCAATGAGCTGGTTGAAGAACTGACCGAGCTCAGGACTTATGTCGAAGCGGCGATTGATTTTGTCGATGAAGAAATCGACTTTCTGACTGACGGCGTAGTCGAAAACCGGATGGTTAAAATACTGAACCGTATCGAACGAATCCAACAAACGGCGCAACAAGGCCGCCTGCTGCGTGACGGCATGACTGTAGTACTGGCAGGCAAACCCAACGCCGGAAAATCCAGCCTGTTAAATGCGCTGGCCGGACATGAAGCCGCGATAGTCACCGATATAGCCGGAACCACGCGCGACGTATTGAAAGAACGTATCCAGCTGGACGGCATGCCCTTGCATATTATCGACACCGCGGGCTTGCGCGAAAGCGACAATGCGATAGAACAGGAAGGCATCCGCAGAGCCCATCAGGAAATCAAAAACGCCGATAAAATCTTATTGCTGATCGACGCAAGAGAACCGGACATAGAATCGATATTAAAAACGCTGCCGTCCGGTAGCAATATCACCCAGATCTACAACAAAATAGACTTGCTGGGACTGGAACCGGAAATCAAACAAACCGAACTTGGTACCCAAATCTATTTGTCGATAAAAACCGGCAACGGCATGGAGCTGCTAAAACAACACCTCAAACAGAGCGTCGGTTTTAACGAAGCGACCGACAATGTTTTCATCGCCCGAAGACGGCATATTGAAGCGTTAAACAAAGGCCATGAATTTGTTGAAAGCGCCTTAAACCAGTTAAGAAGCAGTCAGGCCGGAGAACTGGTCGCCGAAGATTTAAGACAGGCGCAAATGAGCCTTGCGGAAATTACCGGAAAATTCACCTCGGATGATTTGCTCGGGAAAATATTTTCCAGCTTTTGCATCGGCAAGTAGTTAACGCCACAGCTAATCTGTCCTTGATTTAGCATAACCAAATCAAATAGCCAGTCTGGCTATTCCAACGCTGGCGTCCCAAGTTTTCAAATTTCCTGAAAATAGCTTGAAGCCGACCTGCATGCAATTAACTTTCCGCTTTATCTGCAAGCCGTTTCAGCAAACGGTGAAAATTGCCCCGGTCCAGACCCAGCATTCTTGCCGTAGCCGCCATATTGCCTTGCTGGGCGACAAGCTGCTGTTGGATGAGTTGTCTCTGGAACTCGTCAACTGCGCTTTTAAAATCTATTGGTGCGGATAATGTTTTTGATGTATCTGCTCCAGTTTTGACAGGCGCATCACTCAACGGTTCCGGCACTATATCCAAATAAGCCAGGGAGATGGTTATAAAATCCGCTTGGCGATTTTCCGGTGTGGCCGATTTAAGCGCCGCCCGACTGAGCAAATGCTCCAATTCACGGATGTTGCCCGGCCAGTGGTAAGCCAATAAGGCTTTCTTGGCATCCTGATCCAAGCGCAACTTTTTAATGCCCAGGCGCTGCTGGTTTCTTTCCAAAAAAGCGCCAGCCAGCAACAGCACGTCCTTCTCCCGCTCACGCAATGACGGAACATGCATGGGATAGACGGCCAAACGGTGGTAAAGATCCGGCCTAAACTGCCCCGCCGCGACTTCCTGCTGCAAGTTGCGGTTGGTTGCGGCAATAATCCGTACATTAACCTTGATTTGTTTATCGCTGCCGACGCGCTGTATCTCGCCATTTTGCAAGGTGCGCAATAGCTTGGCCTGAAGCGAAAGCGGCAGCTCGCCGATTTCATCAAGAAAAATCGTGCCGCCGTTGGCCAGCTCGAATTTACCGGTCCGGTCGCCGGTCGCGCCGGAAAACGCGCCTCTGATATGGCCGAATAATTCGCTCTCGGCAATACTCTCAGGCAATGCCGCGCAGTTGACGTAGACCATGACTTGATCCGCACGATTCGATTCCAGATGAATGCGCCGCGCAACCAGCTCCTTGCCTACGCCGGTTTCACCCAAAATCAACACGGCCAATTCGGACGGCGCAACGATGGAAATTTCATTGCGCAATTTCCGCATGCACTCGCTGTCGCCGATCATGTCGTGATCAGTGTGTTCCTTGAATAACGCCTGGGTCGCATAGCGCACCCGCTGTTCCAGCAAAGTAATCAGCTCCGCCGCCTTGACCGTCGCTGCAGTCAGACTGATAAAAGTGCTTAGCTGAACCGGGTCTATATTGTCAAAAGTGCCGGGAGACAGCGCATCCATTGTCAAAACGCCCCAAGGTTCGCCATCGATAAACAGCTTGACGCCCATACAGTCATGCACCAGCAATTCATCGTTATCGGTTTCAATTAAGCCGTCATAGGGATCGGGCAGGTCGGAGTCGGCGGCAAAGCGTACCGATTGATCGGAGGACAGAATCTGCGCCAAACGTGGATGTTCGCTGATCATAAATCGCCGTCCCAGAGTATCTTCCGACAAGCCGTTAACCGCCAGCGGTATCAGGCAAGGGTCTTCAAATTTGAGCAACGCGGACGCATCGCAAGGAAAAATCCGGCACAAATGCGCCAATAAGCGCTGGTAGCGCTGTTCTGCCGACATGTTTGTGGATAGGTCGGCAACAATGGAAATTAGCGAGCTGGAAAATAAGTTTGTCGTCATAGTGATAACGCCGATGTTAATTAGACAGCTTAATAATGATGTTAATAACACAACGATACCTTAATTAAACCAGAAAATACAAGGTTTTTCGCTTGGCATGGTAAATGCTCTTACCCAAGAGATTGGAAAAATCCAATAAACCGTTCGATCTTAAATAAAGCTATTCAAGCTTGAGGAGAGTACCTGATGTTTTGTTACCAATGCGAACAAACCGACCGCTCCAATGCCGTCAGCGGTTGCGCAACCGCCAAAGGCATGTGCGGCAAAGATGCCACGACTTCCGATTTGCAGGATCTGCTGATATACGGCGTCAAGGGCATTGCCCAATACGCCAAGCGAGCCCGGGCTTTGAATGCCCCGGATAATGCGGCAGGAGACTTCATGCTGTACGCGATGTTCACGACATTGACCAATGTGAACTTCAACGCGACCCGCTTTGTCGCGCTGATACAGCAAGCTGCGCAGGTACGGGACCGGGTCAAGGCGAGCTATATTCAGGCGGCGCTTGCATCTGGCCTTACGCCAGAACAACTTACCGGCCCCGCTGCCTGGCAGCCTGCCGCCGACATGGACGGGATGCTCAAACAGGCTGCCGGTGTAGGCATCAATGCCGGGCTCGATCAAGTCGGCGCGGACATTATCGGCCTGCGTTCGTTAGTGCTTTACGGCCTCAAAGGCGTTTGCGCCTATGCACACCATGCCTATGTGTTGGGCAAGGAAAGCGATACGGTTTATGCCGGCATCGAAGATGCGCTAGATTTTCTTAGTAATGATCCTACCGATGTCGAAGCGTTGCTGAATCAGGCCATGGCGTTGGGTACGTTAAATCTTGAAGTCATGGCATTATTGGATGAAGCCAACACCGGCACGTTCGGTGCGCAGCAGCCGACCCAAGTACGCGTCACGCCGATCAAAGGCAAGGCCATTCTGGTGTCCGGCCACGATCTCGGCGACTTGGCCGCTTTGCTGGAGCAAACCCAAGGCACAGGCATCAATATTTACACGCACGGCGAAATGCTGCCCGCCCATGCCTACCCAAAACTTAAGGCTTATCCGCATCTGGCCGGCAATTACGGCGGCGCCTGGCAGGATCAACAAAAAGAGTTTGCCGAGTTTCCGGGCTCTATTTTGATGACCTCCAACTGCATCATCGAGCCGCAACCCCAATACCGTCAGCGCATTTTTACCGCAGGCCCGGTAGGCTGGCCCGGCGTGCGCCACATCAGCAACAAGGATTTTGCGCCGTTAATCCAGGCAGCTCAAGCATTGCCGGGATTTAAAGATGACGCCATTGAAAAATCGATTACCGTCGGTTTTGGCCGCGATGCGGTCTTGGGCGTGGCGGATAAAGTGATTGACGCGGTCAAGTCCGGCGCTATCCGCCACTTCTTCCTGATTGGCGGCTGTGACGGCGCAGCTCCCGGCCGCAATTATTACACCGAGTTCGCCGAGCAGGCTCCCGAGGATACCGTGGTTATGACCCTGGGCTGCAACAAATACCGCTTTAATCAACATGATTTCGGCGATATTGGCGGCATTCCGCGTCTGCTGGATTTAGGCCAATGCAATGATAGCTACTCGGCGATCAAAATTGCCACTGCGCTGGCCGGCGCTTTTGAATGCGGCGTAAACGAGCTGCCGCTGTCCCTGATCGTGTCATGGTTTGAACAAAAAGCCGCTGCCGTATTGCTGACTTTGCTGGCTCTAGGCATCCGCAACATTCGCCTTGGCCCTACATTGCCTGCTTTCCTGACGCCTAACCTGGTGCAGGTGCTGGTGGATAAGTTCGGGCTAATACCGATCACTACTGCGTCGGCCGATATCGAAGCAGCGCTGTCGCGTAAAGCCGCATAATTTTATTTCTCCCGCCGCCGGAAATGCACAAGTCTTTGTAACCATTCAGCCTACTTCTACTTTGAAATCCCTTTTTTCAAAGAAAGCTTGAATATTCACAGCCTTTCCGGCGGCATTTTTTGGAGTCCAAACAAAACATGAACACTCACGCTATTGAACTGACTACCCGAGACGGAGAACAGCTCCGTTTTGAATGCGCCGCCGACCAGAATCTGCTGGCTGCGGCCGCCAGCGTCCACATCGTTTTGCCTGCCCAGTGCGGGCAGGGTAATTGCGGCACGTGTTATGCCAATGTCACTGATGGCGAGTTTACCTTGGGTAAACACAACCCAGCCGCACTGCCCGTAGACGATGAAGCAAAGGGAGGCACCTTGCTTTGCTGCACCTTTCCGCGTAGCGATTTGCGTATTGACTTGCCTTTTGCCCATGACCGTATCCTGATCGGTGAAATCAAGGTCAGAAATGCTGAAATTACCGCTATCGATTCCGTCGGCGAAAACACCTTGCGCCTGGAATTGCTTCTGGCGCCGGATGAGGACGGCGGCAGCGTTGCCGAATTTGAACCTGGCCAGTTCATGGAACTGGAAGTGCCGGGGCAGGGCATCAAGCGCGCTTATTCGCTTGCTAATACGGGCAATTGGGAGGGCCGACTGGAATTTTTGATCCGTCTGCAACCCGGCGGACTTTTTTCCACTTGGCTTCAAAAACAGGCCGCTGTCGGGCAGACCTTGATCGTTCACGGTCCTAAAGGCGCCTTCGGTTTGTCTGAAAACGGCCTGAAGCCACGTTGGTTTGTGGCTGGTGGCACCGGTTTGGCACCGATGCTGTCTATGTTAAGGCGTATGGCCGAGTTTCAGGAACCGCATCCGGCACGGCTTTATTTCGGTGCAAACCGCGCCGAAGAATTGTTTTTCCAGGCCGAATTGAAAGCTCTGCAGGCGGAACTGTCCCAGCTCCAGGTGGTTTTCTGCGTATGGAAACCTGATGACAATTGGCAGGGCTTTTGCGGTACGCCGGTTGATGCCTTGGCCCAAGACTTGGCGGATGCGACGGTGTTTCCCGATATCTATTTATGCGGCCCGCCGGCTCTGCTCGATGCTGCCGAAGCGGCCGCTAAAGCCACAGGCGTACCTGCCAACCAAATATTGAGCGAGAGATTTTTGCCGGCTTAAAGACCGGGGATCTGAAACGAGCGGTCAAGAAAGAATTGAAATAATTCGGAAGGGAGAGAGCACCGGCTTGTGGCCGAAAAACAGAAAGCGGTAAAAACCCTATCAGGAAAACAAATGCTCTCCTGATAGGGTCAGGTCATTCTTAGATTAAGCTTTTCAAAGCTTCAAATTTCTTTGCTGCTTCTTTTAATGCTTCTTCTGCTTCTTGTGTCTTGCCTTCTTGGGCAAGTTTTTTAGCTGATTTCAGAACGTTGTTAGCTGATGCGCGAGCTCTATCAACTTTATCGTTAGCATTGATTTCTTTGCTTAAATCAGACGCATCTTTGATCAGATCGGCAAGTGCATCGCCCTGTGTACCTGAAGCCGCAGCGTCAATCGCAACTTTGATTTTAGCGCTTACATTGTTAATCGCATCTGCGGGAGCATAGGTAACTCTTCCTTTATCAGTTTCTGCCATAGCTGAAGTTGAAACAGCACCCATAGAAGCTGCAATTAATGAAGCCAGTAAGATTTTTTTTAACATTTTCATATTCCACTCGACAAGTGATTGTTATATTTTAATTAAATTGGATGTGTAACTATTTATACCAATAGCCATATACCGGCATAAATTCTAACACATATTGAAACTGTACAACTAGCAGTCGAAGAATGAAAAAAACGATTTTTAGTAAGGTTTATTTTTGAATTAAAGATCAGATTCAAACACTCTACAAATGATTGAATCTGACTTAACAGCGGATAACTTGTGACTTAGTGTCCTGCGTCGTAAGTTACTTTCATTTCTTTAAATTGGGCTAAACTGGCTCTTAATGTTTCTTCGGCTGATTTATTGTCGCCGTTTTCAACAGCTTCACGAGCTACTCTCAATTTATCATTGGCTCTTTGGCGAAGACGTTCAGTTAACTCATAACGAAACTCTTTTTGGTATTGGCGAGCTTCAGCAATGGTGTTTGAAGTCTCATCTTTGCTGGCCCCTTTTTCGATTAAGCTAATCGCTTCTTCGATTTTAGAAATTGTATTTTCAGCGGCTTCTCTAACAACAGCATTGCCGTCTTTTTTTTCAGCAGCAAAAGTTGTTGATGAAACTGCCGCCATTGATATTGCGATAGCAACAGAAACTGCGATTTTTTTTAATACTTTCATTCGTTAAACCTATGATGTTATATATTTTTGTGTTTAGCATAACTATTAAAAATGAGAGTTAATGCTAAAAAGCAAAAATCCAACATAATGAATGGCTAATACTGCACGGCATTCTAGCACAGAAAAAATTAATCGCTTGATTTTAAAGAAATAATTACCATTAAAATTAAATGGTTATAAGGCCTCGCATAGCAGCCGTCTTATCACTCAGATGAAAATAGCATTTATAAAAACAGCGTTATTCATCATCTCTTTTAACGTCAAGAACCATTTCCCCAGCCTGATCTTCGGACACAATAAATAAAATAGGCTGGCAGCAAACCGAACAGTCTTCGTAATACTGTTGAGGGCCTGAGCTGGTATCTACCAATACATCCTGGGATTCGCCGCAATAGGGACAAACAACAATAATTTCATCGAGATCGTGCATGACTAAACCTTTCTAAGCAGGGCATCCAACCAGGGCAGGGGCAGAATGCGTTTAAGAAAGCCAAACAAATAGGTTGGGAAAGTAACGTAATAACGCACTTTAGGTCGTTTGGCTTCCAGCGCGTGGATAACTTTTTTGGTAACGGTAGAAGCCGGAAGCGTAAACGGAACGGCGGCCCCTTCTTTTTGCAAACGGGCTTCCATGGTTTGATAAATTTCTTTATGGTAGCTGTGCGTAGCATCTATATTTTTCTTATATAGAGCCAAAGAGTTTTTTCTGAACTCGGTCAGAATCGGCCCAGGCTCAATCAGCGAAATGTGAATATCAGTGCCGTAAAGCTCAAGGCGTAAGGTATCGGCCAAACCTTCCAATGCAAATTTGCTGGCATTATAAGCTCCCCGATAACGCATCGCGACCAAGCCCAATACTGAACTGTTATAGATAATGCGGCCATGCCCCTGTTTTCGCATCAAGGGTATGATCAGGTTGGTCAACTCATGCGTGCCAAACAAATTAGTCTCAAACTGAAACCTGAGTACATCGCGGGACAAATCCTCAACAGCGCCGGGTTGACCGAAAGCGCCATTGTTAAACAGCGCGTCGATTTTTCCGTCGCTTAATTTAATTGCCGAGTTGACCGCTTGTTGAATGCTATCGCTATCGGCCAGATCCAGCTGGATTGCGGTAAAGCCTTCCTGTTGCAGCCGGAATACATCTTCCTGCTTTCTTGCCGAAGCAATAACCGTATGGCCGCGTTTTTTTAATTCAACCGCAGTAGTGTAGCCAATGCCGGTGGAGCAGCCGGTAATTAAAATGGTTTTTGACGAGTTCATTAGTAACTATTTGATTAATTCAGGTTCGATAAATTGGAAATTTTTTCCACTGCTACAGCTAACTGAAAAGACTAATGTTTTCTTGGTGCTTTGATTATGCAGTTCGGATGATTCAACGCGTGTGCATTGCCCTGAGGCCAACGCTTTTTCAGCGGCTTTCCCTCTTAAACGTTCAATATCAGGAAGTCTGGATTGAAAGCTTTTAACTAAAACCGGCAACTGATCCGGAGCATAAGGCGGGATAGAAAAGGCGGAAAATTTCTCGGGATTATTTTTAATAAGGAACTGGTTTTTTGCACTTTCGCTCATCGCGTCTTGCTTAAGCTGAATTTGCTTTTTGGATATCTGTTCCTGCTCAAGCTTTTCTTCCTGTTGCTTTTGCTCTAAAGCCTGTTTTTCTTTCTCCTTCTGCTGCAAGTCGGTCAAGCCGCCTGTTTTAACATTAATTTCTATAGCCTTATGTGCCGAATCGCAAGGCTTGGACTGATAGTCCGTTTTGCCATTAATGTCAGTGCATTTGTAAATGCCTGCAAAAGTACAGGTCGAAAAAAGGCTTCCTAAAATAAGCAGAGTAATACGCATTTTTTTCCTCGGTTTTACCATCGTAAACAACATTTCCCAGAGTATAGGTGATAACGACTATTGAGCAGATTTTTTGTTCAAGCTAACAGTAACAAACTAAAGAAATTAAAAAACTACTATTACTACTAGCCAAGCACTGTCTTGTTGATAAGCCTGTTTTCATATTTAATATCATGCACTTGAGTCTTGTGGTAAAGTGCGTTTAAAGTTATCCGGATCTTGTGGATGGGGTGTGGATAACTCAAGTATCAATGTTATCCACATCTTCATCCACAACTTGTTCAGTATTTCTTAACAGACTTACTCTATGTTGCCTCAGGTAATAACTGTATAAAATAGGCCGCTTTCGTTGAAAAACGCTTTACGGACAATATATTTGCCAGTTGAAAACCAGCTTGTGCTGAATGTGCAAGGCTTTCGTACTGTGATTTAGGAATAAACAACATCATGTCAGAACAACTATGCTAGAAAAAAATCGCAATAATGACACTGTTCAACCTGCATTAATGCGGTTGAAAAACTATATCAATCAAGAGATTATCGGTCAGGATGTGTTGGTTGAACGGATGCTGATCGGCTTGTTGGCTGACGGTCATATTCTGGTTGAAGGCGCTCCGGGCCTTGCCAAGACCCGAGCGATCAATGTCTTGAGTAAAGGCATACAAGGCGATTTTCATCGGGTGCAGTTCACCCCCGATTTATTGCCCGCCGATTTAACCGGCACTGAAATTTACCGTCCGCAGCAAGGCACGTTTGAATTCCAGAAAGGGCCTTTATTCCATAACCTGATACTGGCTGACGAAATCAACCGATCGCCGGCAAAAGTGCAGGCCGCGTTACTGGAAGCCATGGCCGAGCGGCAAATAACCGTAGGCCAAGCGACATACCCTTTACCAAGATTGTTTATGGTCATGGCAACGCAAAACCCTATCGAGCAGGAAGGCACTTATCCGTTGCCGGAAGCGCAGCTGGACCGTTTTTTACTGCATGTGAAAATTGATTATCCGGATGCCCAGCATGAAAAAAGCATTCTGCATTTAGCAAGGGAAGAAGCACGTTCCGGTTCGATAAAAGCGGACAGTCAATATGAACCGATCGAGCAACTTACCTTGTTTGCCGCTCGTAATGAAGTATTGGATCTGCATATGGCGGAAAGTCTTGAAAACTACTTATTGCAGATTGTGCTGGCAACCCGCAACCCTGCTGCCTACGGAAAGGATCTGGCAACCTGGCTGCAATATGGCGCAAGCCCCAGAGCTAGCATAGCGCTGGATCGCTGTTCCAGAGCCAAAGCCTGGCTGGCGCAACGCGATTTCGTCAGCCCGGAAGATATTCAGGACATGGCCTTTGACGTGTTGCGGCACCGCCTGATATTGTCTTACGAGGCCGAGGCCGAAGGCATCACGACCGATCATGTTATTAAAGAACTTATTGCCAGAGTTGCCGTACCTTGATGTTTTTTGCTAAACAAACGCCAACAACCAGTGAACTGGTTTCAGTGTCGTTAAAGACGCTGCTCGACTTGGCCAGACCGGCCGCCGGATTAAGCCTGAAGCATTCGGCGATACGTGCAGGACAAAGCGGCGGCTATGTGTCCCGGTTTAAAGGCCGCGGCATGGAATTTGAAGAAGCCAGGGGCTATCAACCGGGCGATGACATACGCAGTATCGATTGGCGGGTAACAGCGCGTACCGGCGAAACGCATACCAAGGTGTTTCGCGAGGAGCGTGAAAGACCGGTATTCATTTCTGTGGACAGCCGCCCTGCGATGCATTTTGCCACGCGCGGCGTTTTTAAATCGGTGCTGGCCGCCAAGCTGGCCGGTTTAGTTGCGTGGGCCGCCCAACATCATGGCGACAGAATTGGCGGGCAGATATTCACAGGTGATGTGTGCCGCGAACTGAAACCGCAAAACGGTAAGCATGCCGTTTTGCGGTTTTTAAACACTATCTGTGATCAGGATGATAACGGTGCAGAGCAAACGACAATTACGCTGGAGCATGTGTTGGCGAGGCTGATGCACCACGCTCGCCCCGGCAGCCTGGTTTATATTATCAGCGATTTTCGCGGCATTAACGATCAGGTTGAGGCTCATCTGGCAAAGTTGTCGCGGCATTGTGATGTGGTTTTGATTTTTGTTTATGACCCGCTGGAAAGCCATTTGCCGGAAAAAGGCCGCTATCGTTTTACCGCCAGGGAAGGTGCGTATGGCGCCAGCCGGTCTGGAACAGGCGCGGCGACCGGCGATAAACGGGATGTGGTTATCGATACCGGCGACCGGCAACGGCTATTACAATACCAGCAACACTTCACCCAGCGGCTGCAACAGCTGGAGCAGATAGCCAAAAAAATGGGTCTGGCGCTTATCCAGTGCAGTACCACAGACGATCCGATACAACGTTTACGATAAATGAATCCAATCCTAGATTTAAAAGACATTCACGAACCTGAAGCCATAGGTTGGTGGCCGCCGGCGATCGGCTGGTGGATATTGGCTGTCGCTATTCCGCTGCTGATTTTTTTGCTGGTCTGGCTTTATAAAAGGCTGACCCGCAAGACCGCGATTAAAACCGCCAACAAAATACTGGCCCAAATCAAACAGGATACAAGCCGGGATAACCACCAGAAATTATCCGAGCTTTCGGTGCTGATCAGGCGTGTAGCCATCAGCATGTCGCCGAGGGAAAAAGCCGCCGGTTTGACCGGGCGGCAATGGCTGGCATTTCTAGATACTTCGGTAAAAGGCTTGCCTTTCAGCGAGGGCATTGGCCAACTTCTGGCTGATGCGCCTTACCGAAAAACGCAGCCCACGGAGCTGGAAATTTCCCAATTATTCACCTTATGCGAAGACTGGCTTAAAGCCCAGACAAAATCATGATTCACTTTGAATGGCCCTGGCTGTTGGCCGCGCTACCGTTGCCGTTACTGATCCGCTGGCTGGCTCCGGCCAAGATGCCGATTGAGCAGGCGGCGTTAAAAGTCCCTTTTCTGGATGATTTCTCCGATGGCGAAACCCGAGCGATTTCGCAAACCCAGCAATGGCCGCTATGGTTGGCGGCCATTGCCTGGCTGTTATTGGTCGTCGCTTGCGCCAGGCCGCAATGGCTGGGTGAACCGATTGAGCAGGCGGTCAGCGGCCGGGACTTGATGCTGGCGGTGGATTTGTCCGGCAGTATGGAAGAGCAGGATTTTGTGATTAACAAGCGGTCGGTCGACCGGCTGACCGCAGCCAAAGGCGTTGCCAGCGATTTTATCAACCGCCGTGTCGGCGACCGGGTGGGCTTGATCCTGTTCGGCACCCAGGCCTATCTGCAAACGCCGTTAACCTTTGACCGGAAAACGGTAATGACCTTATTGAATGAGTCGGTCATCGGCCTTGCCGGCGACAATACTGCGATAGGCGATGCGATCGGTTTGGCGGTCAAGCGCCTTAAAAACGAGCAGACCAACAGCCGGGTTTTGGTGTTGATGACGGACGGCGCCAATACCGCCGGTGAAATCTCGCCGCTTAAGGCCGCCGAATTGGCCGCCGCCAATCATCTGAAAATTTATACCATCGGCATCGGCGCGGATGAAATGATCGTGCGCAGCTTTTTTGGCAATCGCAAGGTTAACCCGTCCGTAGATCTTGATGAAAAATCCTTGATAAAAATTGCCGAAAGCACCGGTGGCCAATATTACCGGGCCAGAAATACCGATGAGCTGAATAATATTTATATGCGGCTGGACGAGTTGGAACCGGTCGAAAAAGACAAACAATATTTCAGGCCGCGTAGCGAATTGTATTACTGGCCGTTATCGCTGGCATTAGGTCTGGCGGCGGTCATTGCGTTGTCCAAGGTGAAATTGTCATGAACCTAGCCGAATTTCATTTTATCAGGCCGTACTGGCTGCTGGCGCTTATACCGTATCTGGCGATACTGGCTGTGATGCTCAGAAACAAGCTAAGCCAGGGCAACTGGTCGGCGGTATGCGATGCCGCATTATTGCCGTATCTGTTGCAGGAAAAAGCGGTCAACCAAAGCCGTTGGCCGCTAACGGCAGGAGCTCTTGCCGCATTGCTGGCGATTGTCGCGCTGGCTGGGCCAACCTGGGAACGATTGCCTTCGCCGGTGTTTAGAAACGATTCCGCCCTGATTATTGCGCTGGATTTGTCCCGGTCGATGGATGCGACCGACATTAAGCCCAGCCGCTTGGTGATGGCGCGTTACAAAATTGCCGATATCCTGAAACAGCGCAAAGACGGCCAGACCGCGCTGCTGGTTTATGCCGGTGACGCCTTTACGGTAACGCCGCTGACCGATGACACCGAAACTATCGACAGCCAGCTGTCGGCATTGAATACCGACATCATGCCCAGTCAGGGCAGCAATACCGTGTCGGCGCTGGAAAAGGCCGTTGAACTGTTTAAACAGGCCGGCCTGCAAAAAGGCAGTATCTTGCTGGTCACCGATGGCGTCGATGCGGATAAAACCTTAGCCGCAGTCAAATCATTGGATAAATATCAACTGTCGATATTGGGTGTCGGAACGGATGACGGCGCGCCGGTCGCGTTGCCTGAGGGCGGGTTTCTTAAAGATGAGCAAGGCAATATCGTGGTGCCCAAACTAAATTCCAGTGAGCTGAAAAAACTGGCGCAGGCCGGGAATGGCGTTTATCAAACCATAACGGCCAATAACGGGGACATTCAAGCCGTGCTAACCAACGTGGACAGATCGGTGCAGCAGCAGGGCAAGCAAAACGATAACCTGGTATTGGATCAATGGGCGGAAAAAGGCCCTTGGCTGTTATTGCTGGTGTTACCGCTGGCTGCGCTGACGTTCAGGAAAGGCCTGTTATGTTTTGCCTTGCTGCTGATGCTGCCGCTGCCGAAAAACAGTTATGCGCTGGGTTGGCAGGATCTGTGGCAAACCAAGGATCAACAGGCGCAACAGGCTTATAAAAAACAGGATTATGCCAAGGCGGCGGAACAATTCGAAAACCCGGACTGGAAAGCGGCGGCGCATTACAAGGCGGGAGAATACGACAAGGCGCTGGAAAGCCTGAAAAGCAGCAAGTCCGAAAGCAGCGCTTACAACCAAGGCAACGCGCTGGCGAAAGCCGGTCAGTTGGAAGAGGCTATCAAAGCTTATGAAAAAGCCTTGGCTGTTAATCCTAATGATAGCGACGCCAAACACAACAAAGAGGTCGTAGAAAAAGAGCTGGAAAAGCAAAAACAGGATCAGCAACAGGACGACAAACAACAGTCCAAAGACGATTCCCAGCAAAACAAGGACAAGGACCAACCGGAAAAATCAGGCGAACAGAAGTCCGATCAAAATAAAGATGAGGAAAAGCCCGAACAAAAACCGGAGAAGAAGCAATCGGACAAGCAGCCGTCAGACGAAAATCAGCAGCAAGACAAAGCCGAGCAAAAAAAGCCGGAAGATGGAAAATCCCAGCAAGCCGAGCAGGGCAAAGACGAACAGAACAAGGAGCAAACTAAAGAGCAAGCGCCTGTTAACGCCGAGCCAACGGATGAACAACAGCAAGCCAACGAACAATGGCTCAAGAGAATCCCGGACGACCCGGCCGGGCTGTTAAAACGTAAATTTAAATATCAGTACGGGCAGCGCGGCCGTCAAGAAAAAGGCAATGCCGATGGTTGGTAAATATGGCTAGTAACCCAATCGCTATTTTCGGTGAAGCGCTGTTCGATCAATTCCCGGACGGTCAGCAGATATTAGGCGGTGCGCCTTTTAATGTGGCTTGGCATCTTCAGGCTTTTAATCAGCGCCCGTGTTTTATCAGCCGGGTCGGTGACGATGAAAAAGGCGATGTCATCAGGCAAGCCATGCTGGCTTGGGGCATGGCTGTTGATAACCTCGGCTGCGATCCCGATCATCCTACCGGAACGGTGCAGGTGACGTTCGACAATGGCGAACCCAGCTATGAGATTTTAGCCGACCAGGCCTACGATTTTATTGCCGCGCAGCAGTTGGATAGCGGCCGTCAGTATGACGTTATTTATCACGGCACTTTGGCCTTGCGTAACCGTGTTTCGGCGCAGGCGTTGCAGGATTTAACGGCGCAGCATCGGGGCAAGGTTTTTATCGATGTCAATTTGCGAGCGCCCTGGTGGCAAAAAGAAGCGGTTAACCGCTGGATCGGCAAGGCGCACTGGGCCAAGCTTAATCATGATGAGTTAATGTGCTTGGCGCTACCGCAAGACACACTGCAAGATACGATGCGCTTGTTTCTGGAGCAGCATGAGTTGGAGGCTCTGGTGGTTACTTGCGGCAGTCGGGGCGCGCTGGCAGTCAGCCAGGCTGGGGAAAAGGTTGAAGTTGCGCCGACTGCTGATTTAGATGTGGTTGATACCGTCGGAGCCGGCGATGCGTTTGCAGCGGTTTTGCTGCTGGGCATGCAGCTGAATTGGTCATTGCAACTGACTATGGAGCGGGCGCAATCGTTCGCGTCCGCTGTAGTAACCCAAAGAGGGGCTACAGTTCAGGATTTGAGTTTTTATCGGCCGTTTATAGACGCCTGGAACCTTGATTAATCTAAATGATGAACATGAATACGATAAAAAAATTAGTTTTTCTTTTGCTGCTGTCGAGCTTTATGCCCGGCAACGTCTTTGCCGCACAAATCGGCGTGTCGTTCGACCGCAATCCGGTCAGCCTGGGTGAGTCTTTCCAGATTATCTTTACCGCCAATGACACGCCGGACAGTGACCCGGATTTTAGCCCACTGGAACAGGATTTCGATATACTCGGCCAAAGCCAGAGCAGCAACTCGTCCTGGATCAACGGACGCTCCAGCAAGACTGTACAGTGGACGCTGAACGTGATGGCTAAACATCCGGGCAGCCTGGTTGTCCCGGCAGTGAAATTCGGCGCTGATGAAAGCCAGCCGGCAAGCATTCTGGTGACTCAGGCGACGGCCAATAAAGCCGTCAATACCGATGATGATTTGTTTCTGGAGGTTGATGCGAACCCGCAAAGCCCTTATGTGCAATCCCAGGTTCTGTACACCGTGCGCTTATACCGGCGGGTCGACATCGCCCAGGCGGCTTTGAATGAGCCGGAATTGAGTGACGCGGTGATCGAAAAGCTGGGCGATGACAGTAATTACAATACCCAGATCAATGGCGTTAATTACCTGGTCACTGAGCGCAAGTATGCGATTTTTCCGCAAAAAAGCGGCGCCTTAACCATCAAGCCCTTGATGCTGACGGCAGAGGTTATGGCTAGCAACCGGCCGAACTTTAACGGCTTTTTTAATTCGCAGATGACCAAAACCAGGAAGATTTCATCTAAATCGGTGACGCTGGAGGTGAAACCCGCTCCGGCGACTTTTACCGGCCAGCATTGGCTCTCGTCGGAACAACTGGTTTTAAAGGAAGAATGGTCCGGCGATAACCAGCAAATGAAAGTCGGCGAACCTTTGACACGGACTCTGACGCTGCTGGCAAAAGGCACGACCGTCGGCCAATTGCCCGAGTTAAATATCGGCAAAATCGATGCTCAGCTGAAAACCTATCCTGATCAGCCGGTATTGCGCGAACAGAAAAAACCGGAAGGCTTGATTGCTTTCAGGGAAGAAAAAATCGCCATAATCCCGTCCAAAGCGGGTTTTTATAAATTGCCCGCGATTGAAATTCCCTGGTTTAACAGCCAAAGCCAAAAAATGGAAATAGCCAAAATACCGGAAACCACCATCACGGCGCTTGAGGCGGCAGGAACGCTGCCGGATATGGCGGCTCCCGTGGCTCCGATGCCGGTGGAACAGCCGCAAAAAGCAGAGCAATCGACGCCGATTATCACCCAGCCGCAACAACAAAATACCTGGTTTTGGGTGGCTTTATTCTTGGGGGCAGGTTGGTTGGCGACGCTGGCTTATTTGCTGATTAAGCGCCCGGTTAAAAAACCGGTTGAGGAAAAAAGCGCTACGGAAATACGTCTGGAAGACAGCATCAAAAGTTTGAAAAAAGCCTGTGTCGATAATAACGCCATAGTTGCCAAGGATGCTTTGCTGGCTTGGGGCCGGCAAAAGTATGGCGCCGCGAGCCTGGGGGCAGTCGCCGAGCTAAGCGATGCAAGGCTGAGGGATGAAATTTTGCATTTGAACCAGATTTTGTACGGCAAGGCAGCCGGGCAGTGGCAGGGCAAAAAACTGTTTCAGGCGTTTGTTGAAAATAAAGCCAGAGAAAAGATTGCGGTTACGGACGATGGTAAATTGGAGCCGCTGTATCGATTGTGATTAGAAGCATGTCACCACGAAGGCACGATGGACACGAAGTTTTTAATTTATCTTTTGCTTTTCTCTGTGTCCTTCGTGCCTTCGTGGTGAAATAATTCTATTCAGCTCGAAACGCTTTCAAATATTCCAGCGCCATAAACAGCGCGGCAATTGAGCGAGCTTCGGTGCATTCGCCGGTGGCCAACAATTCATTGATTCGGCTTAATTTCCACGGCACAACTTCCAATTCTTCAGGTTCATCGCCTTCCAGTTTTTCGGCATACAAATCCTGGGCGATGACAACCTCGGTCATGTGTTCCAGATAGGAAGGTGCGATCGAAAAAGAGCTCAGGTGGTGCAGGCGTCTGGCGCCAAAGCCGACTTCTTCTTTAAGCTCGCGGTTTGCGGCCTCCAGGAAAGATTCACCGGCGTCGGTTTTGCCCTTGGGCAAACCTAGCTCATAACGATGCACTCCGGCGGAATATTCTCTGATTAATAATACCGTTTCGGCATCCAGCATCGGCACAATCAGCACGGCACCGCCGGAGCCACTTCGAGCCAAGCGTTCATAGTTGCGCTGTTCGCCATTGCTAAACTCGATATCCAGCGATTCAATGCGAAACAGCCGGCTGGTCGCAATAATGGTTTTGTTACGGATGGTTGGTTTTTCAGCCATTGTGCTATTTTAGTAATAATTTTTACAAATATAACGCACTCTAATGATTGATTGGAAAAAAATTGATACCGTTTTGCTGGATATGGACGGAACACTGCTGGATTTGAATTTTGATAATCACTTCTGGAAGGAGTTTGTGCCGCTAAAATTTGCCGAAAAGCAGAGCTTGTCGATAGAAGCCGCAAAGCGGCAGTTGGAGCCGCGATTCAAGAGCATGGAAGGCAAGTTGGAATGGTATTGCCTGGATTATTGGAGCGATGTTTTAGCGCTGGATATTGTCGGATTGAAAGCGGAAATTTCAGGGTTAATCTCGGTATTGCCGCACGTCACGGAGTTCCTGGAAAAAGCGCATCAATCGCCGAAAAAAGTCTATTTAGTCACCAATGCGCATCGGGGTAGCTTGGGTCTTAAGATGGAGAAAACCTGCCTGCATGGATTTTTCGACGAGATTATCAGTTCTCATGATTTGGGATTTCCGAAAGAACATGCCGAGTTTTGGCGGTTGTTGCAACAGCGCGTGCCGTTTGAAAAGCAAACCGCACTGTTAATCGATGATAGCCTGGCGGTATTGAATTCAGCCAGGCAATTCGGCATAGCCCATTTAATTGCAGTGAGCCGGCCTGACTCCCGGCTACCTAAAAAAGAGATAGCCGGTTATCCTGCTATTGAGGATTTTCGGGAGCTGATGGCTGGGCTTTAGGCTTCCAGCTTTTATCTTGATTCGGACGTTTTCCCTTATATTCGGTTTTGATTTTGTCATGCTTTTTTTCCGGCTTAACAATTTCAGCCAGAAGATCATCGGTAATCGGAAGAACCGGGATTTTCTGCTCAATGTATGTTTCGATATCCGGCATTGAATAAGCATATTCTTCACAGATAAAACTGATCGCGACACCGCTGGCGCCAAAGCGCGCGGTACGGCCGATCCTGTGCACATAATCCTCCACATCCTGCGGCAGATCGTAATTGAATACATGAGAGACATCGGCAATATGCAGGCCACGGGCCGCAACATCGGTCGCAATCAACAAGGTGATTTTGTTTTCCTGAAAATCGCTCAACAAGCGCTGGCGTTTATCCTGCGGCACATCACCGCTCAGTGCGGCCGTTTTGTAGCCGTTAGCGTTCAGGAAGTCATCGAGTCGTTCGGCACAGCGCTTGGTGTTAACAAAGATGATGCTGCGTTGAGGTTTGTGCTGGTTCAAGATGCCAACCAGCAACGGAATTTTTTGCTCATTCGAAGGACAAAATGCGCTTTGCTGGATGGCTTTGGAGGTGACTTCCTCGGCCTCGATGCGAATCAAAACCGGATTGTTCATGTGCTCATAAGCCAGCTCGGTCACTTTGTAGGATAAAGTGGCCGAGAACAGCATGTTCAAGCGTTGCTCAGGTGGCGGCATGCGACGCAGCAAGTAACGGATGTCTTTAATAAAGCCCAAATCGAACATGCGATCGGCTTCATCCATCACCGTGACTTTCACGTTATCCAGCGTGAACGCATTTTGCCTGTAAAAATCGATGATACGGCCGGGCGTGCCGATGATGATATCAACGTTGGACTTTAGGCTGTCCAATTGCTTTTGGTAGTCGGTGCCGCCGTATATCAGTGCCATTTTAAGGTTAAGGTGCTTGCCCAGTTGCAGTGCATCCTTATGGATCTGAATCGCTAACTCGCGGGTTGGCGCGAGAATGATGGCCCTGGGATTTTTTATTTTTTTGATTTTGGCGACGGCTTTGGGTGCCGGATTTTCTATATCAAGCGCATCATCGGTTTGATCTTCTTCATCGTCGTCTTCAGCATCATTAATTAAATACTGAAAAGTTGCCAGCAAAAAAGTAGCGGTTTTGCCGGTTCCGGTTTGAGCCTGTCCCGCAATATCCTTGCCCCGCAACAGTAAGGGTAGGGCTTTTCTTTGGATCGGGGTGCAGTGGTTAAAACCTGCGTCTTTTAAGCTGCGTAAGATAGAATCAGACAATTCAAGATTGCTGAAGCGGATTTCTGTTAAATGTGTATTGTTCATAGGCTATAGGATAACGTAAAAATCAAATCAGCTGAAATTGATTGACTACCGGCTTTATCCCTCCTATAGTTTTGATTTTAACAATTGGAGAAATAAAGTGAGCGATTCAGTCCTTCATGTAAGCGATAGTGAGTTTAACGAAACTGTTCTTAAAGCTGCGGGTCCTGTCCTGGTTGATTATTGGGCTGAATGGTGCGGACCTTGCAAAATGATTGCACCGATTCTGGATGATATTGCAAACGAATATGCAGGCAAGCTGACCGTTGCAAAACTAAATATAGACGAAAATCCGGATACGCCTCAACACTATGGTGTACGCGGCATTCCAACATTAATGCTGTTCAAGGACGGCGAAGTGGAAGCGACTAAAGTGGGCGCCTTGTCAAAGTCGGAACTTGCCAAGTTTATTGATAGCAACATCTAAACTCATTACCCAATTACTTAGATCAAGCTCAGATTCAGCTCAGGCCTGTCACAAAAGGTTGGACGGGGCTGAGTACTTGAGTTAAACTTATGCGGTGCGATAATCATGCGCACCCAATCATATCGTCCGATAAACTACATCCCTGAATTATTCCTGTCCTAGTAGTTGCGGTTTAACACCGTAGTTACTTTTCCTTGAGTTTCTTTTATATGAATCTAACTGAGTTAAAACTAAAACAAATAAGTGAAGTTATTGAAATCGCCGAGTCCCTCGGGCTTGAAAACGTTGCCAGATCGCGAAAGCAGGACTTGATTTTTGCCATCTTGAAAAAACAGGCCAAGGCTGGCGACGATATATCAGGCGACGGCGTTTTGGAAATTTTACAGGATGGTTTTGGTTTTTTACGGACACCCGGTTGTTCATATTTAGCAGGTCCTGACGATATTTATGTTTCACCCAGTCAAATCAGGCGATTTTCTTTAAAGACCGGCGATACGATCAGCGGAAAGATAAGACCCCCGAAAGATAACGAGCGTTACTTCGCAATGCTCAAGGTTGACCAGATCAATTTTGAACCTCCCGAAAATACCAAAAACAAAATCACCTTCTCAAACCTGACTCCACTATTTGCCAAACAACGATTTGTTCTTGAGCGAGGCAATGGCACCAGCGAAGATTTAACCGGACGCATCATGGATTTAATCGCTCCGATAGGCAAAGGCCAGCGCGGCTTGATCGTATCGCCGCCCAAAGCCGGTAAGACCATGATCCTGCAAAGTCTGGCGCAGGCGATTGCGGAACAGAATCCTGAGTGTTACCTGATTGTTTTGCTGATCGATGAACGTCCGGAAGAAGTAACCGAAATGGAGCGATGCGTTCGCGGCGAAGTCATTTCCAGTACCTTCGATGAACCGGCAACCCGGCACGTACAGGTTGCGGAAATGGTCATCGAAAAAGCCCGCCGCCTGGTCGAACACAAACACGACGTGGTCATTTTGTTAGACTCGATCACTCGTTTGGCCCGAGCCTATAACACTGTCGTACCTTCATCAGGCAAGATATTAACCGGCGGTGTCGATGCCAATGCTCTCGAAAAACCGAAACGCTTTTTTGGCGCGGCACGGAATATCGAAGAAGGCGGCAGCTTGACCATTATCGCCACTGCGCTGGTTGATACCGGCTCAAGAATGGACGAGGTCATCTACGAGGAATTCAAAGGTACCGGCAACATGGAGTTGCATCTGGATCGCAAAATTGCCGAGAAAAGAATTTACCCTGCGATTAACATCAACCGTTCCGGCACTCGTCGTGAAGAATATCTGGTTGATCCCGATACCTTGCAAAAAACATGGATCTTGCGCAAGATTCTTCAGCCGATGGATGAAACTGCAGCGTCAGAATTTTTGATCGGCAAGCTCAAAGACTTTAAAACAAATGCCGAGTTTTTTGAGTCGATGAAGCGGTAGTTTTTGTAAATCAGATAAATTGCGCAACATGATTGAGTGTTGCGCATTGCTTTAAAGGCTAAGGATTAGCCTTTTGGCGGCACATAGCCTTCCGGCATTTCGTTGTTGCCTTCAAACAGGAACTTGTTTCTTTCTTCCGCCAAGAATGCCCGGGTTTTTGGGTCAAAGCTGGCTAATCTTCCTTCATTAATCAGCATGGTTTGCTTGGCTAACCATTCATTCCAGGCTTGTTTGGATACTTTTTCAAATATTTCCTGACCTTTAGGGCCCGGAAAGGGCGGCGCATCCAGGCCTTCGGCTTCTATTCCCAATTTTACGCATTTAACCATTCTAGTCATTTTATCCCCGTGTGTGATTGTTGGAGCAACAGCTTAATCGGCGCGGCCAAGCCAAGCTTATTAAGTTGCCCGGTTTTATACCAGACAGTTCGATCGGCTTCCATCACAAAATTTATAGGGTTATCGGATCGAACCAGTAGCGGCGTATAGTCCAGATGATAATGGGAAAAGGTGTGGCGCCGGGTTGACAGTATTTGTTGGTCAGCAATATGAATGTTCCGGGTCAGGCACCAGTCGTGTGCCTCAGTAATACTATCGAATTCCGGCAGGCTCCATAAGCCGCCCCAGATACCGGTTGGAGGCCTTTTTTCCAGTAATATACAGTTATCGGCATTGCTCAGTAACAATAAGGTCAGCTGTTTGACCGGCAAGGTTTTTGCCGGTTTCGGCGTTGGGTATGCCGAGACATTATTTTCACGTCTGGCTAAACATTCGGCATTCAGCGGACAGGCCTCGCAAGCCGGTTTACCGCGGGTACAGACGGTCGCGCCCAAGTCCATCATGGCCTGGGTATAATTCGCGACGCGGGCTATCGGGGTCAGCTTGGCGCTGAGTGCCCACAGCTCTTTATTGACAGCGCTATTGCCCGGCCAGCCGGAAACGGCTCTAAACCGGGCCAATACTCTTTTAACATTGCCATCGAGAATCGGGTGGCTTTTGTTAAAGGCGATGCTCAATATTGCTCCTGCCGTTGACAGGCCGATGCCGGGCAATTCGAGCAGCTCATCCAGCGTATCGGGAAAGCGGCCTTGTTCGGCAATAAGTTGCGCTGTTTTGTGGAGGTTGCGGGCGCGTGCATAGTAGCCCAGTCCCGACCAAAGATGCAGGACTTCATCAACAGGTGCACTCGCCAAGTCCGCGATGTCCGGGAATTTTGCAATAAATGCATTGAAATAAGGTATGACAGTTGCGACCTGAGTTTGCTGCAACATGGTCTCGGATAGCCACACACGATAAGGCGTCAGGTCTTTTTGCCAGGGCAGGTCTTTGCGGCCGTGTTGATCGAACCAAGCCAGGATATTGCGTTGAAAAGCGGATGGACTCATAAGAGGCAAAAGACGAAAGATGAAGGACGAAGGGGCGCGTAGTTTAAGGGCTGCTTTTTTCGCCCTGTGTCTTTCGCCTTTTGCATCCTCCTCACTTCAAAATGCCTTTTAACAGATTGCCCAGGCCAGGACCGAGTTTCTTGTCGAGTTTATTGATGAGTTTGTCGATTTTGGCTTTGTTTTTATCGCTCAATAATGACTCCAGGTCTATCGTATAGAGCGGTTTGTCGAGCGTTCCGGCAACATTAATCGCTACAGCGCCTTTAACTTGCTCGGGCTCAGTGGCAGTTGCATCAAGCAGCTTGGCGTCGATTTTGTAGTCCACAGCTTCAGAATTCAGGTTTACGTTGCCCTTGCCGTCGACTCGCAATTTGGAGGACTTGGCAACAAGGTCGTTATTCTGGATCAGGCCGTTAGCGATCGTGGCGGTGCCGGTCATTTCCGAAAACAGCGTTTGGTCATTTTTGTTATCTGAAGGCAAGGCGGAGCCTTTAATGAGCGCCTTGCCTTCATCGATAATTTTTTGCAGATTAAAACCCTTAAGCACGCTGTCTTTGAACATGAAGCTTAGCTGGCCGTTAAGTGATGTTTTCAATTCCTTTGTTTTTCGGCCCTGTCCCTGTAGTTGCGCGGATGCGTTAACCATGCCGCTTATTGGGGCTTCTCCCCGGTAATCTTTCAGTAAGGGCTCAATTTGCACATGGTCTATTTTTTCGTTCACTGCCAGCGCTGGCTTATCGCCATGCGTATCCATATGAAGATCACCGGAATAGCTGCCTTGGTAAAACTGCTGAACCGCTTGCTGCGTGGTGAACACGCCGTTCTTGCTGCTCAAGTTTATACGGACATCCTGCATTGCCAGATCGTTGACCTTAAGTTTTTCGACCGACACTGTGCCGTCGGCACTGAGTTTCCTCAGTGTTTCAACAGGCAGAGCGGAGAGGCCGACAGCCAATAAAACCGCAGGGCTGGCGATGGGTTTGGAGGATTTATTGCGGGGGGATAAATAACGATCGACATCAAGCGCATCAATGCCCAAGTTGAAGCTAATAACCGATTCGGCAAAGCTTTTGATGCTGATAGCGCCTTTAATCTGGGTATCATCCAGGGTTAGTGCCAGATTTTGCAGGTCGGCCGAATCGCCTGTCGCGGTCAAATCAAAGTTGACGGCTAGCTTGCTTAGGGCACTGGCATCCTGCATTGCGGGCAAGGTGATCGCCAGTTGTTGCATAACTTTGGCGGGGCTGAACGGCGCAATGGTAACCGGCCCCTGAAAGGAAGGCTTATTCTTAATAGAAGTGCCGGTCATTTCGGCGGCGGCAAGCGACACGTCGCCCGATTTAAGCTGCAACCCTTGAATTTTGGCTGTTTGTTGGTTCCAATTCAGCGCTGCATCGGCGATGGCTAATACCGTTGTTAATGGTTGGCCGGAAACGGCTTCGCCTGACGATACAACGTGCAAATCACTACGGCGTAGCGCAAAAGTATCAAGCTTTTCATTAACGGTTAACTCGGTGTTGAGTTTGATGGCGTGGATTAACGTGGACCCGCTCTTCAAAGCGGTCATGGAAGCAGTGATATTAGCCGGCTCATCAAAGATAAGCTTATCGGCATTCAGGTTAAGGTCTTTTATCTCGATGTGTTTTTCGGTTTTCAGGTCGTCCCAGTTAATTCGTGCATTTTCAATAGTCATGTCGCCGATGGAAAAAGTCGTCTGCTCAGGTACTGGTTGGGCATCCGTTTTGTCGGCGACAACGGCGGGGGCGGTCTTGAGGTCAGAAGCTGTCAAATCATCCCAGTTGGTGAGTCCTTGTTTATTCCGGGCAAGATTTAAAACCAGGCCTTTTAAGACGATGCGGCTGATTTCTACTTTTTTCGATAACAGCGGCAATAATCGTATGCCTATATTGCCTTCTTCAATTGTTGCAAAAGGGCGGTCTTGAAACTCCGGCGCATTGCTCAGCGCAATTTTTTCTGTTGAAATACCGGCCCAAGGGAACAACGAGAGTTTTAATTCACCGTCCAGCGTCAGTTCCCGGCCGGTTTTGTCCTTAACTGCGGCGATAATCTCAGGCTTAAAATCATTGGGATTGATGACGAATGGCAGGATGGAGACGACGGCTATCAGCAGCAAAGCCATTGCGGCAATTGTCGATAGGATGATTTTAAACGGTTTGCCCATAATGTTCCCCTTGCTTAAAAAATGTAATGACGATCAATTATGGAAATGATTATCTACTTATAACAGCTGTTGCCGGTTAAACGCTAATTGGATAAAGTCCAAGTTAGTAACTATTTATTATAATGAAAATGAGGTGTCAAAATGTTGCATTTAGCTAAATTTGCTGGAATTGCAGTGCTTGTATGGTTTTATTTATCTGCAAAGGAAAAGGGTGCGTCGCCTATTAATTGGGCTATCACCGGATTGGTTGGCTATTGGATTACGTGGTGGGCGGTTAAGCTGACCGTGGTTTCCGCTTTATTAGGTGTGGTCGCTAAAAATCCTACCGGAACTTTTCTGCTTCTGCAAATACCGGCTCTATGCGCGATCGGCGCGGCTTTTTTGATCAGAAAGAAATTATTGGCGGATGTTCCCGGAAATGATTAAACAGGGTTGCTGCTAGAAGGCCAAAAGACGCATGAGGCTTAGATGATGAAACATAAATATATGGTGTCGCTATTCTAATCTCGATTACCATGAGAAATTTGCTCATGCTCAGCTGGTTAGGTTAAGGTTAGATTAAAGTAATAAAATATAGTTAAGCTATGTGCTAATGTTCTTATTCGCCAATGAGACTGTACAATGGAATGGCCATCCTCAAAAAATCGATCGTGTAAGGCATCCAGCACAGCGTCAAACCCGCCTGTTAGGTAATAGTACTCATTGAGTGAAGTAGTTACTTTCTTTATATTGCGAACTGTTGAGCAACAGATTGACCCTTAGACTGATTGGCAACAAGATTTCGGATTTTCATAAAAAACGCAAATACACCCTCGGCAAATATTTTTGCCGGGGAAAACAAATATTATTTCAGGCATAGTGAATGATTCTAGTAACGGGCGGAGCCGGATTTATCGGTGCAAATTTTGTATTGGAGTGGCTGGCTCAATCCGGCGAGACCGTCATCAATCTTGACGAACTGACGTATGCCGGCAATCGCGAGAATCTCGCTTCCCTGGCCGAGGACCCGCGGCATCTTTTCGTGCAAGGCAGCATCGGCGACTCGGCGCTGGTGGAAAGCTTGCTGGCCCAGCATCAGCCCCGCGCCATCATCAATTTCGCCGCCGAGAGCCATGTCGACCGCTCCATCCACGGCCCGGAAGATTTCATCCAGACCAACATCGTCGGCACCTTCCGGCTGCTGGAAGCGGTGCGCGCCTACTGGAATAACCTGCCAGTTGAAGCCCGGCAAAACTTCCGTTTGCTGCATGTGTCCACCGATGAAGTCTACGGCTCGCTGGTTAAAGACGCGCCGGCTTTTACCGAAACCCACCGTTACGAGCCCAACAGTCCTTACTCGGCCAGCAAAGCCGCCAGCGACCATCTGGTGCGGGCCTACCATCATACTTATGGCTTGCCCGTGCTCACCACCAATTGCTCCAACAATTACGGACCGTACCATTTCCCGGAAAAGCTGATCCCGCTGATGATCGTCAATGCGCTCGCAGGCAAGCCCTTGCCGGTGTATGGCGATGGTCAGCAAATCCGGGACTGGCTCTACGTCAAAGACCATTGCAGCGCCATCCGCCGCGTGCTGGAGGCGGGCAAAGTCGGTGAGGTCTACAACGTGGGCGGCGGCAACGAAAAACCCAACATCGACATCGTCCACACGGTTTGCGCACTGCTCGACGAGCTCCGCGCCCGAGCGGACGGCAAGAGTTATCGCGAGCAAATTACCTATGTCACGGATCGCCCCGGCCACGATCGCCGCTATGCCATTGACGCCAGCAAGATAGAGCGTGAACTCGGTTGGACGCCGGCCGAAACTTTTGAGACCGGCATTCGCAAAACCGTCCAGTGGTACCTGGAAAACCAGGACTGGGTCGCCAACGTCCAATCCGGCGCCTACCGCGAATGGGTAGAAAAGAATTACGCAGGACGTGCCGCATGACGAATGCGCTACGAGCGGATTTGCACGGCGCAGCCGCCCGCAGGGTGTCGGGCAGGGCTAGCTCGACATGAAAATCCTGCTGTTCGGCAAAAATGGCCAAGTCGGCTGGGAGTTGCAGCGCAGCCTTGCGCCGTTGGGCGAGCTGGTGGCGCTGGGCACCGACAGCCAGGATCTGTGCGGCGACTTCACCGATCCGGACGGCATCGTTAAAACCGTTCGCGCCGTCGCCCCGGATATCATCGTCAATGCCGCCGCCTATACCGCCGTCGACAAAGCCGAGAGCGAACCCGATCTGTCCCGTACTATCAACGCCCTGGCGCCCGGACTGTTAGCCGAAGAAGCCCAGCGGCGCGGCGCCTGGCTCGTTCATTATTCCACCGACTACGTGTTTGACGGCAGCGGCGACCAGCCGTGGCTGGAAACCGACCCGGTCGCCCCGTTGAGCGTCTACGGCAAAACCAAGCTGGAAGGCGAAGCGGCTATTCGCGCTACGGACTGCCGGCATCTGATCTTTCGCACCAGTTGGGTTTATGCCGCGCGCGGCGCTAACTTTGCCAAAACCATGCTGCGGCTGGCGGCGGAGAAAGACCAACTGACCGTCATTAACGACCAGATCGGCGCCCCCACCGGCGCCGATCTGCTGGCGGATATCACCGCTCATGCCCTTCGGGTGGCGTTGCCGCACCCGGAAGTCAGCGGCCTGTATCATCTCGCGGCCGGCGGCCACACGTCCTGGCACGACTACGCCGGTTTTGTCATTGAGCATGCCCGCCAGGCGGGCAGTAAAATCAAGGTTGCGCCAGAGGCCATCCAGCCCGTGCCGACCAGCGCCTTTCCCTTGCCGGCCCCGCGCCCTAAAAACTCGCGGCTGGATACCGGCAAACTGCGGAACACGTTCGAGCTCAACCTACCCCATTGGCAAAGCGGCATGGCCCGTATGCTGACCGAAATTCTTGAGAAACAATAATGACCCAACGCAAAGGTATCATTCTCGCCGGCGGTTCCGGCACCCGGCTTTACCCGGTGACCAAAGTCGTTTCCAAACAACTGCTGCCGATTTACGACAAGCCGATGATCTACTATCCGCTCAGCACGCTGATGCTGGCGGGCATTCGAGACATCCTGATCATCTCCACCCCGCAGGATTTACCGCGCTTTGAGCAATTGCTGGGCGACGGCAGCGACTGGGGGCTCAACCTGCACTACGCCGTGCAACCCAGTCCGGATGGTCTGGCCCAAGCCTTTATCATCGGCAAAGACTTTATCGGCAATGCCCCCAGCGCCCTGGTGCTGGGCGACAACATCTTCTACGGCCACGACCTGCCCACCCAGCTTGAGCAGGCCATGGCGCGCCAACAAGGCTCAACCGTTTTCGCCTACCACGTGCAAGACCCTGAGCGCTATGGCGTCGTGGCTTTCGATGCTCAAGGCCTCGCCACCAGTCTGGAAGAAAAGCCGGCAAGCCCCCAAAGTAACTATGCCGTCACCGGCCTGTATTTTTACGATAATCAGGTCGTCGAGTTGGCCGCCAACCTGGAGCCATCGGCCCGGGGCGAGCTGGAGATTACCGACCTGAACCGCATTTACCTGGAGCGCAACCAGCTCAATGTGGAAATCATGGGGCGAGGCTACGCCTGGCTCGATACCGGCACCCACGAAAGCATGATTGAAGCCAGCAACTTCATCGAGACCATCGAGCACCGCCAAGGCTTGAAAGTGGCTTGCCCGGAAGAGATTGCCTACCGCAAAGGCTTTATCGATGCCGAGCAACTGGGCAAACTGGCGCTCCCGCTCGCTAAAAACGGCTACGGACGCTACTTGCAGCGCCTGCTGAAAGAGGAGAGTCATCTGTGAAAGTTATCCCCACCCCGATTGCCGACGTGTTCATCATCGAGCCCAAGGTGTTCGGCGATGAGCGCGGCTTCTTTTTTGAAAGCTTTAACCGCCGCCAATTCGCTGAGCTGACCGGACGCGATGTCGATTTCGTGCAGGACAATCACTCGCGCTCCGTGAAAAACGTGCTGCGCGGCCTGCATTACCAAATCCAGCAACCCCAGGGCAAGTTGGTGCGCGTGGTGCAAGGTGCGGCACTCGATGTGGCGGTGGATATCCGGAAAGGCTCATCGACTTTTGGGCATCATGTTGCGCAAGAGCTTTCCGCCGAAAACAAGCGCATGTTGTGGATACCCGAGGGCTTTGCTCACGGCTTCCTGGTGCTTTCCGACACGGCCGAGTTCCTTTATAAGACCACAGACTATTGGCGTCCAGAGTATGAGCGCAGTATCTGCTGGAATGACCCGACGCTGGCTATAAACTGGCCATTGCAAACGGCGCCAATATTATCTGCAAAGGATGCGCAGGGAATGAGTTTGCAACAAGCGGAATTGTTTGAATAATGTCGCCGGTGGTCATTTGCGCAGATGACGCTGGTTTTTGAGTCTTGCTGTCACAAGCTCAATGACGGCTCAGAATTCATTAGATGATCAAGTATAAGGCCCTGAAATATTTCATTGAATTGGGAACTTGTCTGTAAAATCGATCGCACAACAAAGCGACCATGAGTTACAAGCATAATGAATCCATAGCAAACACCAAAGCTAGGGAATCAATCGCCAACATTTCCGCTTCCAGCGCGAACAGAAAAACGTGCAGCTGCCGATTTTCATTTCAGAAAGTCTTGTCCTGCTCTTCAATTATGTTGAGAATACCAGCATATTTTTGAGAGAGAAGCCCCTCCATAACGCCATGAACCAAAAACAACGCCTGGAAATTTTCGATCGGCTGGCTACCGCTATACCTGATCCGACTACAGAACTGAACTACAGCAGCGCGTTTGAATTATTAATTGCGGTCGTTTTATCGGCACAGGCGACCGATAAAGGCGTCAATAAAGCGACAGCCAAATTATTTCCCGTTGCCAACACGCCTAGCGACATTTTGGCGCTGGGTGAGGCAGGGTTGAAAGAACACATCAAGACCATCGGACTATTTAATAGCAAAGCCGCCCATATCATCACGCTTTGCCAGCAGTTGCTTGATAAACATAACGGACAGGTGCCGCAAACGCGGGAAGAACTGGAGGGGCTGGCAGGCGTCGGCAGAAAAACCGCCAATGTCATACTGAATACCGCTTTTGGGCAGCATACCATTGCGGTGGATACGCATATCTTCCGGGTTGCCAATCGTACCGGCCTTGCGCCCGGAAAAAATGTGCGGGAGGTGGAGCGGAAATTGGAAAAATGTGTGCCTAAAAAACATATAAAGGATGCGCATCATTTGCTGATCCTGCATGGCCGCTACACCTGCATTGCCAGAAAGCCGCGTTGCTCAAGTTGTGTCATTGAAGATTTGTGCGAGTATCAGTTTAAAACCGGCTACCAGGATGAGGATACTGGGAAAGCCAAGCCGTTAAGCTAACGGAATTTATGGAAGATAAGGAATTCATTCTTTATTTAGTTGATTTTGATATGATGAGTGCATTCGATGCGTTTTACGTATCGATTCATCTCCCGGGTTAACAGCCGGGAACGAATTGAAGCTGAATATTTTTTTATCTCAACACACTGGAGTTAACATGAAAAAAATTAATAAATCACCTCTAGCTGCTGCAATGGGTGCTGCCGTTCTGTCCACTTTTGCTGCAACTGCGGTTAATGCCGAAGCTAATCCTTTCGGCATGACTGAATTATCAAGTGGCTACATGCAAGTTGCAGAAGCTGATAAGGCTGGCGAAATGGCATGCGGCGCGGCAATGGGTGGCATGCAAAAACCTAAGGCGGCGGAAGGCGCATGTGCAGGCAACAAACCTGCGCCAGCTAAAGCGGCTGAAGGCAAATGCGGCGAAAGCAAATGCGGTGCAATGATGCAAGACGGCAAAATGAAACCCGGCATGGAAATGGCTTGCGGCGCGATGATGAAGGGCAAGGAAGGCGCATGCGGCAATATGAATATGCCTAAGGACTCAGGCAACACACCTAAAGACGCAACCGGCAAATAAGCCCAAGCGTGCTAGTACAGGGAGGGCATGGTTAATCTCATGCCCTCCAGTTCCTCTCAAGTCACAGCAAGGTGTTCTTATGGACACAACCCAAAATCTCGTTCACGGCGCCGGCTTAGGCTTGCGGCGGTCATTTCTAAATCAGATCGTTGAATCTCCTCCCGAAGAAGTCGGCTTTTATGAAGTCGCGCCGGAAAACTGGATCACCATCGGCGGAAAATTCGGAAAGCAGTTTCGCGCAATGACCGAGCGTTTCGATTTTGTCTGCCACGGTTTATCGCTGTCGATCGGCAGTACCGATCCGCTCGATGAAAAATTCGTCCGTGAAGTCAAGCAGTTCATGGCCGAGCATCAGATCAAATTCTACAGTGAACATTTAAGTTATTGCAGCAAAGGCGGGCATTTGTACGACCTGATGCCGATCCCGTTTACTTCGGAAGCGGTGACCCATGTTGCCAAGCGGATCAAGCGCGTTCAGGATATTCTGGAGCAAAAGATCGCCATCGAAAACGTGTCTTATTATGCCGCTCCCGGTCAGGAAATGGCGGAAATCGATTTTTTCAACGCCGTTATCGAAGAAGCGGACTGCGATGTGCTGATCGACATCAATAACATCTACGTAAACAGCATTAATCACGGTTACGATGCCGAAGCATTCTTGAAAGCCATGCCTGCGCACCGCATCGCTTATGCGCATATTGCAGGGCATTATGTCGAGGCTGAGGATTTTCTGGTCGACACCCACGGCGCCGAGGTGATCGATCCGGTCTGGAAACTGTTGGGCAAAGCTTATGAGCTTTTTGGCGTGTTTCCGACGCTGCTGGAACGGGATTTCAATATCCCCTCGATGGATGAATTAATCAAGGAAGTGAACACCATCAGTGCGATACAAAAAGCCTGGGGAAGCCAGCATGCACAGCAATCCGCTTGAGGCCCGCATGAGCGTCGATTTTAAAGTCAAGCAGCTTGAGTTTGCCGCGTATATCCGAGATCCTGAGAACAATCCGCCGCCTGCCGATGTCAATCCGCAACGGATGGCGATATATCGCGAACTGTTTTTTAACAATATCGACAGCTTTTTGTCAATCAACTTTCCGGTGTTGCGGACGCTATTGAATGACCGGCAATGGTTTGAGCTGGGCCAGGATTTTTTTGCCAAGCATGTCAGCCAATCACCGCATTTTTCGGAAATCCCGGAAGAGTTTCTGGATTATCTGCAAAACGAGCGGGACAGGTCGGCGGATTTCCCGTTTATGCTGGAGCTCGCGCATTACGAATGGGTGGAAATGGCCTTGTCGATCGCCAAGGAGGCCGCGCCAGCCAAGCAACAGAACCTGGATGATTTGCCTTGCCGACATGTCCGCTTGTCGCCTTTGGCTTGGCCGTTAGCCTATCAATACCCGGTCCATAAAATATCTCCCGATTTTTTACCTGAAACGGCACCGGAACTGGCTACCTTCCTGGTTGTTTATCGCGACCCGGAGGATGAGGTTAATTTTATAGAAATCACCCCGATCACTTACCGGTTGCTGCAAATAATTCAGGAACATGAAGGTGGGGTGCTGGCGGCTGATTGCCTGAAACAAGTTGCCGAAGAGTCGAAGCATCCCAATCCCGACCTGATTATTGCGGGCGGTTTGCAGATACTAAGAGAATTGGCGGAAAAGACAGTTATTGCGGTAGTGTAGACCGGAATACCCATAGGGCACAGGTAAGCCGTTTTGAGCGATAGCGGGAACCGGCCTGCTGTCCTATATCTGGTAAGAACGTTGCGAGTCAGACCTTCCAGGTTTTTACTGGAGCCGCTCCCGGCGGCTCCAGCACTTCCGCCATCCATGGGAGTCGTAAAACCTGGAAGGTCTTCTATCGGCATGTTTCTCGCCTAACGCAGAAGACGATTATTACGTGTTGGTGGGTGAGGGTAGACAATCACCACGAAGAAAAGCCAACAAAGTTCAACTTCGCGTTCCTCGCGGTGAATTGTTTTCAAGTCAATTATTCAGTCTGTGGCGCTCTGGAAAAATCCGGTCCTTTAGGGTGAGCATTCTGTTGCAGGCAGTGATAAGCGGCATTTTCATATTTAATCACTAAAGACTGGGCATTTTTATGCTCACCGATAAACAGTTGAGCTTCGTCGGCAGTCAGATCTTTCATTAAATATTTGGCGATGCACATGCAAGGCGTCGCGTAGCGGTTCTTGTCGAATTCTTTATTAGTTGAATTCTTCAATTCCCGTTGTACGCACTGGTCGGCAAAATCATGCTCAAACTTGTGTTTTTGTATATCGGTTACAGCGGTATCGTGAGAATGGTCAAATGGGTTATGCACGGCGGCGGGCGCTGCCGGTTTCGCCGCTGCGATTTTTTCTTCATCATCCGAGCAGCCGGTAACTGATAATACAATAATCGCGCTAGTCAGCGCGGCAAAAAAGAAGTTCTTGGTAAATGTGGGCGTTTTCATAAGTTTAAATCATAAATAGTTATTGAAATTTATTGAACTTTATCATTTTATTAAGCCTCGTTCTACTCATCTTCGCCGATCTTAACAACATGCTTACAAATAGCGCTACTTGTTGCCGGTGTGTTTTCGTTATCATGGGCTTTTCATTGCTGACTTCCACTCATGTCTTTTATCAAAAATCTCGAACCCGAATTTGCAGCGCTGCCTGATCAGTTAAGATCTACGGTAACCGATTCGTTGGCGAAATGGGGTGAACGGCTAACGGAGCTTAATCTCAATATCAGCCAAACTCCGGAGTTTACTGCATCTATCGCCAAGGTCTGGTGTTCGAGCCTGTTTGTTGCCGAAAGCTGCACCCGTAAGCCCGAGTTGCTGGTCGATCTGGTCAATTCCGGCGATTTATCGGCGGCTTATCATCAAAACAGTTATGTTGAAAAGCTGGCGCATGCGCCGGTTGAGACGCAAGCCGAGTTAATGACGAAATTGCGCGATTTTCGGCGCAGGGAGATGGTCAGGATAGCTTGGCGGGATTTGGCCGGGTGGGCCGAATTGTCGGAGACGCTGTCTGAGTTATCGCATCTGGCCGATGCCTGCATTCAATACGCGCTGCATTTTCTCTATCAGGAAGCCTGCGAACTGCGCGGTACGCCGCTATTGTCCGACGGCAGCCCGCAGCAGATCGTGGTGCTGGGCATGGGCAAACTGGGCGCTTACGAATTGAATTATTCTTCCGATATTGACCTGATTTTTGCCTACGCCGAAGACGGCGTGTTGCCGGACAGGAAGGAAACGAGCTATGGCGAGTTTTTCACCAGGCTGTGTCGCAATCTGGTCAAGGTTCTGGACGAGATCACCGTGGACGGCTTTGTGTTTCGCACCGACATACGCTTAAGGCCATACGGCGACAGCGGCCCGATCATCATGACCTTTGACGGCATGGAAAACTACTACCAGACCCAGGCCCGGGAATGGGAGCGATATGCGATGATCAAGGTGCGCCAGGTCGCCGGCGACTTTAAGGTTGGCGCAGAGCTGATGGCGATGTTCAGGCCTTTTGTGTACCGGCGCTATCTCGATTATGGTGCGTTTGAGGAATTGCGTTCGCTAAAAGCCCAGATAACCCAGGAGCTGCGGCGCAAAGACCGCATGGAAAATATCAAGCTGGGGCCCGGCGGCATACGCGAAATCGAATTTATCGGCCAGGCGTTTCAATTGATCCGCGGTGGCAACGACAAAGCCTTGCAAACCCGGCCCATTCTGGATGTTCTGCAATTGCTCGGCGAACGGGAATTATTGTCTCAAAATGACGCCGACCAGCTTAAGCAGTCCTATTGCTTTTTACGTCGGGTAGAAAACCATATCCAGCAATACCAGGACAGGCAGACCCACGATTTGCCGGCAGATCCGGCGGCGCAGCAAGCTTTGGCCTATTCGCTGGATTATCCGGACTGGGACAGCTTTAAACAGCATCTGGATGAGGTAAGAAAACAGGTGCATGGAATCTTCGATCAGGTCTTTTCGCTGTCAAAGCAGGACAGCGAAAACCAGGATAGCCATAAGATTTGGGCATGCGTGGCGGATGAAACGGAGTTGACGGAGTATCTAAAAGAATACGGTATTCAAGACGCCGCCGCCATGCTCGCCGCGATAAGAGACTTTAAGCATTCGCTTGCGGTCAAAAGGCTGACAGCCAAAGGCGCAGGCGTGCTGGACCGGCTGATGCCCCAATTGATAGAAGCTATGCGGCAGGTCAATAATCCGGATGAAACCTTGGCGCGGATACTCGGTTTGTTTGAGGCGGTAGTCGGCCGGAATGTGTATTTATCGTTATTGGCTGAAAATCCCGGCGCCTTGGCTCAATTGATCAGATTGTCGTCGGCCAGTCCGTGGATTTGCGATTATCTGGCGCAATATCCGGTGTTGTTCGATGAATTGCTGGATACCCGCTCCCTTTATGAGCCGCTCAAAAAAGCCGACCTTGATGAACAACTCAAGGTTTTGCTGGCTCAAATTGAGGTGCAGGATCTTGAGCAATTAATGGTGGTATTGCGCCAGTTCAAGCAATTGAATGTGTTGCGAGTGGCTGCCGCCGATATTATGGATGTCATTCCGCTGATGGTGGTCAGCGACTACCTGACTTATATTGCCGAAGCTATCGTCAGCCATGTTGTCGAGCGTGCGTGGCTGATGCTGATCGACAAGCACGGCCTGCCGCCCGACACTGATAACACTGCGATCAACTTTGCAGTTATCGGCTTTGGCAAACTGGGCGGTATCGAGTTGGGTTACGGCTCCGACCTGGATCTGGTGTTTTTGTACGATTGCAAAGACGGCAATGCGCTGACTGACGGCGACAAGCCGATTTCCTGCTCGCAGTTTTACGGCCGCTTGGGGTTGAAAATCCGGCATATTCTCGATACCAAGTTGTTGTCCGGCGTCCTCTACGAAGTCGATATGCGCTTGCGCCCCAATGGCGACTCCGGCTTGCTGGTTACTCATATTAACGCTTATGAGGATTACCTGAAAAACCAGGCCTGGACCTGGGAATTGCAGGCGCTGGTCCGGGGCCGGTTTATCGCCGGCGATCCGCAGCTAAAAGTACAGTATGAAGCCATACGTCGCCGGATTTTGAGCCTGCCGCGGGATACCGAAAACTTAAAAAAAGAAGTCCGCGAGATGCGCGAAAAAATGCGTGAAGCTTTAGCGGCTAAAGATAAGGACAAGTTTGACTTAAAACAAAGCAAAGGCGGTATTGCGGATATTGAGTTTATAGTACAATTTGGCGTTTTAGACCAGGCGGCTAAAAATGTAGCGCTGACGACTTACACCGATAATGTCAGGCTGCTTGAAGGCTTGCAGCAGCAGGGATTTATTTCCAAAGCCGATGAGCAAATACTTAAAAACGCTTACTGCGCCTACCGGGATTTCGGGCATAAGCTGGTTTTACAAGGGGACAAGGCGGTTATAGCCGAGGCCGATGTCGCCAAAATGAGCACTCAAGTCGAGCGGATTTGGCATGAGTATATAGAATAGATATTGTCCACGAAAAGCACGAAAAAAAGGTATAGAAAAGGACTGGGATTTTCTTGATGCTTTTCTATAGCGGCATGCCGGAAACACCGGTTCTCGCTACTGATCGAATCGGTGTTTCCGGCCTACAAGGCTTTGAGCAATAGTTGCACGAATTGCGTCATAAATATTTTTCGCGCTTTTCGTGTCGCCTAAAGGCGACTACTTTTGGCTTTCATGGACAGCGATGTTATATCAATAAATAGTTACTAAATTAATGTTGGAGAATAAACGATGACGATGGACGATAGAGACGGCGTTATTTGGCTGGACGGGCAATGGGTTGAGTGGCGTGAAGCTAAAGTCCATGTGTTGACACATACCTTGCACTACGGCTTGGGCGTGTTTGAAGGCATCAGGGCTTATCACGCAGAAAAAGGCACGGCGATTTTTAAGATGCAGGATCATACCGATCGCCTGTTCCGTTCGGCGCATATCATGAATATGAAAATGCCGTATGGCAAAGACGAGATCAATCAAGTTCAGCGCGATGCGGTTGCCAAAAACAATTTGGACAGCGCTTATATCCGCAGCATGTGCTTTTTGGGTTCCGAAGGCATGGGCCTGAGAGCCGACAACCTGAAAGTGCATGTGATGGTTGCCGCCTGGTCATGGGGCGCCTATCTGGGCGCGGAAAGCATAGAGCACGGCATCCGCATCCGCACCTCGTCTTATACCCGCAATCACCACAACAGCACCATGTGCAAAGCCAAGGCCAACGGCAATTACATCAACTCCATCCTGGCGTTACAAGAAGCGCGCGCCAACGGTTACGATGAAGCATTGATGCTGGATCATGAGGGCTTTGCGGCTGAAGGCAGCGCCGAAAACCTGTTCATCGTGCGCAACGGCAAAATTTATACGCCTGAAACCACTTCGGCATTGGAAGGCATTACCCGCGATACGGTCATGACCATTGCCAGAGAGCAAGGTTATGAAGTGATTGAAAAGCGCATCACCCGCGATGAGATTTACGTTGCCGATGAAGCGTTCTTTACCGGCTCTGCGGCTGAAGTGACACCGATCAGGGAGCTGGATAACCGCGAGATTGGCTCTGGCAGCCGTGGCCCGGTCACCGAGCAGTTGCAGTCGCTGTATTTCGATTACGTGCATGGCCGCAGAGACGATCACGCCGATTGGCTGACTTACGTCGCGTAAACGTTATGTAGTTATGTAGGGTACGCATCGCGTACCTTTGTTGAACTTGGGTGATGCTGGGAAAATGGTACGCGATGCGTACCCTACTTCGTGGTTTATAAATATATAGTCAGATAAGGTCTTGAAAAGATATCACAAGATTCTAGTTGTCGGCCCTTCCTGGGTCGGCGATATGGTGATGGCGCAAAGCCTGTTTATCACCCTGAAAAACACCCGCCCGGATTGCCAAATTGACGTGCTGGCTCCGGCATGGACATTGTCGCTGCTGGAAAGAATGCCGGAAGTGAACAAAGCTATCGTCATGCCGCTGCCGCGCGGCAAGTTTGGCCTGATGGAGCGCATCAGGCTGGGCCTGAGCCTGCGTTCGGAAAACTATGATCAAGCTATCCTGCTGCCGAATTCCTGGAAATCGGCAATCCCTCCGTTTTTTGCCAATATTCCCGTGCGTACCGGTTACATCGGCGAATGCCGCTGGGGTTTGTTGAACGATGCCAGAAAGCTGGATAAAAACCGGCTGACCATGACTGTGCAGCGTTTCGTCGCATTGGGCCTGCCTGTTGATGCGCCCATGCCGATTGAATGCCCAAAGCCTGCGCTAACGATCAGCAACGATAAGCAACAGCGGGTCATCGAAAAATTCAAGCTGGCGCCGTCAGCCGCCGCATCTGCTCCCGGAAGTCCTGCGGCATACACACCGATAAAAATACTGGCCTTATGCCCCGGCGCCGAATATGGCCCGGCAAAGCGCTGGCCGATCGAGTATTACGCCGAAGTAGCAAAGCATAAACTCGATCAAGGCTGGCAGGTCTGGCTGTTCGGTTCCGAAAAGGACAAAACCGACTCCGAGCAAATCAACAAAGCAACTTTGGGGCTCTGCACCGATTTTACCGGCAGAACTTCTCTAGCCGAGGCGGTCGACTTAATGTCGCTGGCGAATACCGTGGTCAGCAACGATTCGGGCCTGATGCATGTCGCCGCCGCGTTGGACAAAAAAATCATCGCCATTTACGGCTCGTCGGATCCGGGCTTTACGCCGCCTTTGAATGACAAGGCCGAGATTATTTCATTGAACCTTGAATGCGCGCCCTGTTTCAAGCGCGACTGCCCACTAGGCCATAGCCACTGCCTGACCGGAATCACGCCGGAGCGGGTGCTTGAATCTATAACGCTCACCCAAGCAGGGCGCAAGTGAAAATCGCCATTGTAAAGCTCTCGGCCCTGGGGGACATCGTGCATGCGATGGTCGCCCTGCAGTTCATCAAGGCGCATTCCCCGGAAATTCAGATTGATTGGATCGTCGAAGAACGGTTCGCCGGGCTTTTAAAAAACAATCCGGATATCGATAACATTCTGACGGTTAACCTGAAAGCCTTAAAAACCGACAAGGCGGGTATTTTTTCGCAGTTTAAAAAGATACGCAGCTATGCAGTCAACAACTACGACCTGATCATTGATGCTCAAGGATTGATTAAATCGGCAGCCATCGCCAAATTGGTATTGCCAGGGATGGTGTGCATGCCGCAGGTCGGCCAGGAACTGGCGCAGCGCGGAACACGCATCGCCGGATTCGATGCCGGTTCAGTCAGGGAGAAAGCTGCGTCATGGTTTTATGACGTCAAAGTAGCCTGCGCTTACGACGTCAATACCATCGACAGAAACGCGCTGATACTATCCAGCCCTCTAGGGTTCAACATCAGCACAGAGCAAATCCTTAACAAAAAACGGTTCCTGTTTTTCAACAACGAAGACTCGCAAATATACGATCTCCTATCAAAAGACCGGAGCAATATCGTGCTGGTGATCGGCTCGACTTGGGATAGCCGCAACTATCCGGCCGCCAAGTATGTAAAAATAGCCGAGGCCTTGCAGCAAAACTGTCTGGCCACCTGGGGCAATGAGCAGGAAAGAACCACGGCGGAATGGATGGCGTCGCAATCCGACCTGATCAAAGTCACGCCCAAGATGGATTTGAACAGCCTGAAAGCGCTGATCGCCAAGGCCGATTTACTGATCGGCAACGATACCGGGCCGACGCACATGGCTTGGGGGTTAAACAGGCCGTCAATCACCATCTTCGGCCCGACGCCGGTCAGCCGGGTTTACCAGACCGATATCAACAAGGTGGTCAAGTCCGCGTCTATCGTCAATCCGTATAAACTCAACAAGCAGGATTATTCGATCCGGGGCATTGATGAGCGTGAGATTATCGAGCAGGCGAAATTTTTATTGTCGTTATGAAAAAAGGCTATGGTGTTAACTTTAAGGCTTTGCCGTTTCTATAACGTCCTATTCAGCAATCCAATATCGATCTTACCAAGAAACGGATTTAAAGGCAGCCATGTTACGCTTGGTGAGCTTATTAAGTCCCCCGGATTTTGCCGGGGGAAGCAACTTTAGAGCAATACACTAAATTTTATTAACATTTAGCTCGATATTTTTCACTAGCTAACAACAGGACGCCAATCAAGATAGCAATTGCATTAGTCCCTGATGATGCATTAATTTCCGGAGCTCGTGCGACGCCGCCGTGGCCTGGTTCATGCTCCCCTTTCTCATGGTAGGTGGAAATATTGTTGTTAACAAACGCTTCCAGTGCAGGTCGTTGCTCCGGATGTTTACTAAAATAAGCAGCGCCTCCGGCTGAAGCTAAAAAAATGGACAAAAGCAACGCTATCAAATAATTGGACATAATGGTTTCTCCATGTTGTTGTATTTATGGTCTGGATTGGCATAACGGCATTACCTTATTTAAAAAAAGTAACTTATACCATTCGATAAAATACGTAATCCTGAAAAATTCCTAATTAGATAACGGCTTGACTGTGGCAAATGAGTGGAGCTCAGCGCCAAAATTATCATTTTATCGAATGTACCGGTTACGGGTAGTGCTGTAAGAGGATTGGCGGCATTGGTGAGCGTGAGATTATCGAATCGGCAAATTTTTTTGTCATTGTAAATAACAAGCAATGCCTGGAGCATCAACTGATGCGGGACGGCTTCATAGCCGGGCAGCTCGGGCGAACAAATTAAAACTGCTGCGCGCTCCTTTCACTGAATAACTTGCAGGATGACGTGTGAGCCATCCTGATTTTAAGGAATACCATGACTGATATTTATCAGCTGAAAAAAATCATTTTGATCGACAGCTTCTGGTCTGGAAAAACCGTTTTGCTGAAACTGGACGGCCATACCAATCTGAGCGGCACCAACGGCGCCGGTAAAACCACCTTCCTGCGCTTGATGCAGCTGTTCTGGGGCGAGCGGCCCAGCAACATCGTCGGCGGCAGCGGTAGCAAAAAAGGCTTTCTGGATTATTACCTGCCGCGCGCCAGCAGTTATCTGGTTTACGAATACCAGCGTCCCCATGAACAGGTTTGTCATGTGATGGTGCAAAGCGATGGCCGCGCCGCCAAATACAAGTTCATCGATGCGCCGTACCGGCAGGATTTTTACATCAGCGAAAACGGTTACCCGCGCGACAGCCAGAGCATAGAGCGGCTTTACCGCAGCACGGCGGAGGTCTCCAAATTCGTTGCGGTCGATGACTATTGCAGCATCATCCAATGTCATCAACTGAGCGGCGGCAAGAAAGACCTGCGCCTGTTGCAAAACCGTTATGCGATGGCCAGGACGCCGATCAACCACATCGAAAAAGTCATCGGTTCGGTGATCGAAAAAATCGGCGATTTCGACGTCATCAAGCAAATGCTGATCGATATTTCCCGCGGCAAACTCAGCCAGGCCTTCCTGCAAAACGAAGACGAACAACAACCCTTTCAGTTGAACAAGCAGCACATCGACGCCTGGCTGGCCGATTTGAACGCGGCAAGGGAAATCGAGGCCAAGCGCGCCGATTTCGACCGCTTGCTGCAAACCATAGCGGAACTAAAGCAAACCCTGAAGTCTTTGTCCCACCTGCATTTTTTGGCTCACGGCCAATACAAAAGTTGCCAACAGGAAACGCAAGCACTGGAAAACAGCCTCAAAGAGTTAAGCCGGCAGCGCGAGCAATTGCAGCAAGCCAACAAGCAACAGTTGGAGCCCAACGAAGATGCGCTGAACGAGGCCAACAGCCGCCTGAAAGAATTAAGCTATCAGATCGAAGCGCTGGAAGCGAAAAAACTGGACTTTGAAGAACAAGGCGCCGAAAGCTTTGCGATCAAAGCCGCCAAGGCGGAGCAATACGCTAAAGCGCAGCAGGATATTCAAGCCGAGCTGGATGCGCTGGAACACAAAACCCAGGAAATCAAACGCTTTTACGAAAAACAATTAAGCGAATTGCAGCACCGGCACGAAAAACAAATCCAACTCTATCAACAGCAATGCTCCGACTCGCAACTGCGGCAAAGCCAACACTTACGGGAAGCGGATGCCGAATTCCAGCAGCGCAAGGACCGCTTGTTTCAGGATAAAGAAGCACGCCTGCATCCTGTAAAAGAACAGCGCGGGCAATTTTCGACCGAGTTTCAAGTCAAACAAAATCAACAGAAAAATCCGCCGGTTCCGGCCGCGTTGATCGAACAACAGCAGAAAAACCGGGACGCTTTGGAAGCCGCCGGCAAATCCTCCAAACAGGCTTATCAAGTCCAGGCCAAAGCGCAAAGCGATTACCAACAGACCTTGAGCCATTTCCAGCAAACCGAACAGGAACTTAAGGACAAAAAAATCGAACTGAAGCGCAGCCAAGAGCGCCATGTCGATTGCCAAAAACGCCTGCGGCCGGAACCCGGTTCGCTGCAATATTTCCTGGAACAGGAAGCCGACGGCTGGCAGCAGAACATAGGCCGGGTCATCGCACCGGAACTGCTGGACCATACCGGCCTGAATCCGCACTGGAGCGACCAGCCAGGCAACGACTTTTACGGCCTTGACATCAACCTGGAGGCTTTAGCCGATCACAGTTATTTGACTGCCGACAAGGCGCAGCTGGAACAACAGGAAAAATCCCTGTTCGAGCAGGTAACTAAACTCAACAAAGAATGCGAAGGGCTGGAAGCCGGCTTGCAGGCCGTCAATAAGTTGCGCGAGCAAGCCAAGTCGGCATTGGACTCGGCTCAACAACGCGTGAAGCAGGCCGAGCATCAGGAGGATACGTTACGTAGCGAGGCTGGCGCGCTGGCCGACCAGATCAAGGCTGAAACCGAAAAGGCCAGACAGCAACTGGAACAGGAAATCAACCGATTATCCGCCGACATCAAAGCCTGCGACCAAGCCCTGGCCGGCATCGAAACCGAACACCGGCAGGCGTTACAGGCTTTGCAAGACGAACATCTGGCGCGCAAAGGCATCATCGAATCCGACTGCAAAAACCTGTTGGCAACGATAGCCGAGCAAACCGAAACCGACACCGGGCAATTCAAGCAGGAACAACGGCGCATCGAGCAACAACTGAAAAGCGATTTAAAGGCAAGCGGCACCGACGATACTACTGTCGTTACGCTGAGCGCAAAGCTCAAGGAAACCGCACAGCTGGAACGCGAAGCGCGGGGCTTTCAACGCAAAGCCGAAGATTACCAGGACTGGCTGAAAAATCGCTGGCAACAACATCCTGAACACTGCCGGCAACGCGACGACTGCCAGCGTCGAATCCAGCAGTTGCAGGACGAAATCGACCGCTTGAAGCAGGATTTTCAACGGCAGCGGGCGCAGTTGAATCAACAAATTAACGCCCAGGAAGAGCAACTGAAGAAAAACAACAGTTTATTGGCGCAACTGGAACAATGCACCGATCAATTGCGGAGTTGCCCGCCGGTCTGCGCGGAAGACCAGCCCGAATACGCGCCCGGTACGCTGCCGCGTCTGACGCAGGACACCCTGAAGGCGCGCAAGCGTCAGGAACGCGACATTCAAAGCGGCAAGCAGGCTCTGGCTCAGTTCTTCAACAAGCACCAACGCAGCCAATTGGCCGAAGCCTGGTCGCAGGCCCAGAACGCCTCGTCTCATCACAGCGAATTTTTCCAGGCCGAAGCGCTGGAAATCGAGCAACCCCTAATCAACGTGTTGCAGATGGTCGGCCATGTCAAACAGGCCACGGTCCAACAAATCGAATTGCACGCTTTCAGCGTCAACAATTTTTATCAACATTTGCATAACTTCGACCGCGCGATCAAAAGTACCGGCGCGGAGTTGTCCAAGTACGTCAGCGAGGAACGCTATTTCGTTGCACTCGGCGAGATCACCGTCAATATTCGCTCGAAGATGAGCGACCTGGAATATTGGCAGGCTTTGAAAAAGTTCGGCGACCACTACGGCCAATACCGCGACAACGCCGCGTTGGGCGGCCAAGAGGATATCCCCGATGCGCTGGTGCAAGCCATGGGCGAACTGACTGCGCTGCTGCCGGCCACCGGCGTCAAGATCAAGCATTTGGCGTTGTTCGATATCGAATTCAGCATCTTCGAAAACGGCCAGCTCAAGCATGCCCGCAACACCAGGGAATTGAAGGACGTCAGTTCCACAGGATTGTCCTATCTGGCCCTGATCACTTTTTTTACCGGCGTTACATCGATGCTGCGTAAGAAAAGTCCAACCGTTATTTGTTGGCCGATCGATGAGTTGGGCGACTTGGCCCCGGAAAACATCGAAGCGATGATGAATCTGTTAGCCAGGCAGAACATCCACATTCTGTCGGCGACACCGACCGCTGATCGCCATGTGCTGGGCCTGTTCAAACGCCGCTATCTGATAAACCAGCAAAAGCTGCACGAAGTGGAACTGCCGCAAAGCAAGCTGGATCAACTGTTGAACGCATTACCCAAGGAGGCCGCCCATGTTTAAGCACGTTGCCGAAGCCCTGCTCAGCGGCCACTTCATTTGTCCGACCGCTTACCCTGATGCTTTTGAATATTTGTCTCAGCCGGCCAATGCGGACAAGATCAACGCGTTTTTGCAGCCCTTGGAGCGGGAATTACTGAATCTGGACGGCGAACTGTTTTACGCCGCCTACACCGTGGTCGATGACAGCAACCGCGCGGCGATCAGGGACGCTTTTTCCGAAACCCGTTCGCAATTGCGGCCGGTGGTCGAATGGATGGATATGGTCATGACCGCGTTGGGCCAGGATATGCCGATCCGGGCTCGCGACGAAATCCGCCTGCACCAGTTGTTGCAAGTCATCGAGCACGAGCCGTCGCTGTCGGAACAACTGAACCGACTGACCCAGTTGGCACTGTTCAAGACCAGCAAAACCACCATTTCCGAGCAGTTGTCCTGGGTGTTGCAAAAACTGGAACAGTCGGGCTACCTGGCGCGGCCCAATGCGCAAGCCTCGGTTTATATCGCCACCGGCAAGATCAATTATCTGCATAGGATCATCGCCTTTTTGAACGACGCCGAAAACCTGGAACTGGACCAGCATACGGCCGGCGGCGAAGACGGTGAACAGCAGGAACTGTTTTTATGAGCTTCGACCACGAGCAAATCGCAGGATTAATCCGCAAGCTGGCTGGCGCCGATCAACTGTTGGCGCAAACTTATATCAACGGCACGGTGTTTGCCGACGACGACAACCGCGGCGCGATCGACAGCCTGAAGAAATCCGGCATTTTGCGCAGCGCCGACGCCAGCGACGAATACCGCCTGACCGGCGATCTCAAGCGCCTGATCGACCGCCTGCTGCTACGCAACCAGCGTTACCAGCAAAACATCAATATGGCCAAGATGATCGTCAGCGTCGAGGAGGACATTGAAGACTACCGCCGGGCGCTGGAACAGAACAATCAGGACGAGGCCCATCATCATCTGGAACAGATCGACGATACCCTGTACGAAGCGACCGAAGCGCTGGAGAACAGCCTGAGCGTGATGTTCGCGGCGATCACCAGCCAATTCGGCTTCGTCAGTTCGCTGAACAGCAAAATCCGGCAAAACCAGCGGGCGCTAACCTATGCGCAACAACTGGTGCAGGAACTGAACCAGGTCAGGATAACCGATTGTTACGACTGGTTGAGCTGGAGCGGCATTCCACCGGAACTGAGCCGGAAAATCATCCGCTTCATCGATCAATACAAAAGCATCGTCGAACGGCTGACCGGCATCGTCGGGCGCATGAAAGAGTTGCTGTTCAAATTGAGGTTGCAGGAGCAAACCGCCAACCGCTGCCGGGCAATGGCCCAGTTTTTGCGGCAACATCCGGAATGGGAACCGCTGGACTGGAGCGAGGACATCGGCGTTCCCGACCTGTTGCGTCGAGGCACAGGCCTGAAACTCCAGCCGGGCATCGACACAGCCAACCCTGTGTTGCAGGCCGATCTGGCCGCTATTGTCCAGGAACTGCGGCGCCAGTCCAAACCCGTCGCGCCGTTGGGACGGGACAGTGCCGTAGCGCCGCTGGACACCCGGATGCCCAGCCGGATCGAACACGATCAAGACTTGTACGACAGCCACATCGAAAACCTGCTTGCGCTTGCCCTTGAACAGCAAGGCCGCAAGGTTTCGGCGCTGTGTTATTGGAGCGAGCAAGGTTTGGAAATCAAAGCGGAGCTATGGCTGGACATAGTGTTCGCGCAATATTGCTGCCTGCCGCAACGTATGCGCCGCACGATTGCGTTGGACATGCAAGGCGAAAACTTGGAAGGCTTCGACGGCAACCAGGTTATCGAGGAAATCCTGTTGCAGCGGGTTGCATGACATGAACCGGCAGATTTATGACTGGGTTAGAGAACTGGTCAGAGACAAGCCCGACCAAACCACCAGCCGCCGGATTAGCCAAATAGGGAGTCAAGTTCTGGCGCGTTACGGCTGCGGCTATATCAGCAACAACTGTTTGGTTTTCAACGCCGAGCACAAACGCCGCCTGCGCCAACGGGTAAAGGACGAAATGGGCCTTGACCCGTTCACGGAGCAACTTCCGGACGACCGGTTGGAAATGGCCAAATACCACGCCAACGAAAAACTGGCCGCCAAAACGGCCGGAAACGACCAACTGTTGTTGAACAGCGCGGACGGCATCGTCCGCGTCAATAACGCACAAATACAACTCTATCCCGAAAGCATAAAGACGGCCGGCCTGCTGTGCCTGAACTCCAGTATTAACACAGTCGAGCACCGGACTATCGTAGTCGTCGAAAACTTAGCCATCATGCCGTTGTGCCACACTTGGCAACTGCCATTGCCAGATCTACACGCTCTATGGGTCTATCGCGGCGATCACAAAAGCGGCGCCAAGGCCGAGGCTTGCCGCGACTTTTTGCAGCGCTTCGGAAAAGATAAAACCGTCATTGTCTTCAGCGACATGGACCCCAAAGGGCTGGAAATAGCGCTGACTATGCCTCATGCCCAATATTGGCTGGGTCCGGAACCAAGTGCATGGGACGGCTGCTTTAAGAGCACTTATGCCAGTCGTAGCGGCTATGATATACAAAGCGATGCCATGGCTTCTCTCATGAAAAAATGCGATGCGGGGCTTTTGGCCGATCCGTTCAGCGACCTTGTGTTACGGATAAAAAAGGAACGTAGCTCTTACCGGCAAGAACATGGTTATGCGCATAATGTTGGCCTGTCGCTCTTTCCCATCAAGCAGGAGATTGCATTGTTAGGTTAAGACATCGCACTAATCTTACCGCGTCCCCTCATCAAGGGAACGTCGGGCAATCGAAAACGCTTGCCCGAACTCAAGGAGATTAGATAAAAATATCAACGACAAGATTGAGCAAGGTGAGCACCAGGCTGCCGATTAGCGCGGGCCAAAAACCTTGAACGCGTATACCCGGAGCCAGAGCCGCCACCAGCCACAGCATCAGCGCGTTGATTACCAGCAGAAACAGCCCCAGGCTGAGAACCGTAAGGGGCAATGTCAGAAAAACCATCACCGGCCGGACCACGGCATTCACGAAGCCAAGAACAAGCGCGCCGATGAGCGCGGCTCCCCAGCCTTCGATTTGAACGCCGCGGACGAAGTGGGCCACGATCAGTAACAAGCCTGCTGTCAGAATGAGATGTGCAAAGAACGATAACATATGGACCTCCAATCAGGTTTTAAGCTGCAAGGCGCAGGATGGATCCGGGCAATCCACCCTTCGTGATGGGCTGTTGCCAGTCAAGTAAATCAGGTATTCCATACCGGCCAGTTTCAATTAAGTACAGGGGTATAAATTGATATAAATTTTCAGCTTTTGTTCAAAGCCGGAGTGCAGGCTTCGCCTGCTTTGCAAGCGGAGCTTGCACTCCAAGATACCGAAGAACTTTTGCTCGGTTACTTACAAGCCTTATGCCTGGACTAAAAAACCCGCCCGGCTTAAACCAGATACCGGCTCCAGCTTCCGTAGCGGTTTTCGATTTTGCCGCGAGGTATGCTCGACAGAATCAGCAGCACCCCAGCCAACATGCCGGACCAATCAGCAGCCGGGCTTCCGCCGTCGAGCATCCAGGGCGCGATCATCAGCGGAATGGCCAGCAATATATTGATAAAGCGCGCAGGGCGGGCGGATTCCGCCAACGCGGTAATCGCCACGGTAATGACCAGGGAGCCGATCAGGTGGTCACTGTTGGCTTGCTCGCCCTGGGTATCAAAAATCAGCCGGGTGCACATTAACCAGACCCCGATTGCCATGCTCAAAACCAACGACCACGGCACATTCACGCCGCCGCCGAACATGTCCTGGAGCACTGTCCAAGCCGGCCTTTCAAAATTATCGACTTCCATTTTACGGCCGCCTTCCATGGTGTCGCCGCGCAGGAAGGCCAGCAGCACCGATTTGCCTTTGCGGCGGCGTTCCGCCAGAAACTGGCCGGTGGCAACCAGTTCATCGACCGAATAAGGAATCTGGATGAGCATGGCGGCAGCGGCAAACAGGCAGAGCGTGCACCAGGTTCCTATCAGGATGGGCTGGATGATGATAAAGAAGATGCTGACGATGCCCAGGGGCACAATCATCACGCCGAACAGGACCACCAGCCAGGGCATGGTGCGCCAGCGGTCGCGGCCGCCAATGATGCCGGTCAGTATCTCCAGCGCATAAGTCACCGCGCCGAGGCCGGCATCGGGAACGGGCCATGCCTTGGAGATGTCGGAGGTGATGATGCGTGCGGTGCCGTCGCCGAAAAAAGGGTCCCAGGCATTGCCGATATGGCCCAATTGATAGGCGGCAAGATAGCGGGAGATGTAGAATCCGATGAATGCGAGGAAGATGATCGGTATGCGCTGGGTCCACGACGACGGGCAGTAGTCCCAGCCGGGCGGGATATCGGGCCCGGTCATGCGCGCCACCAAGCCGATGCCCGGCATGGGGCGCGCCAGCACGGCAAAGCCGATTACCAGCAAGCCCGCCAACGTATCATTCAGGTAAGCCGAAGCGCTGGGCGTCCAGAATACCAATGGTGCAAACAATAGCCATAATCCTACCGCGGCGTTGGCGATACGGGCCCAAGCCATCCGTTGCGATAGCGACAGCGCCCCGAACAGAAGTACCAGGGCGCCGCTGACCAAGTCATTGATAATCATTGTCTGCTGTTGATAACCCAGAATGGCCGGGCTGGTTATCAGCCAAGTGCCCATGGCCATGTTCAGAAAATGCGCCCAAAGATTTTGCCGATGCTCATCGCGCAACGACCGGTTATAGGATTCGATAAAACGGTCGGCGGGCTCAGGCTGCGCGACCATGGTTTCGACCCACTCGGCAGGCCTGAGTTTATTGCGCTTATACCAGCTCATAGGGTCGGCTTTAAGTTCTTTGACCATCGGCGGCAGCGCGTCGCGTAGCGAATGTTTGGGCTCCCAGTCCAGCAGCTTTCGGGCGTTGGCTATATCCAGTTCATAATGGTCATCAGCCAAATCAACCATAAACGGCTTGATAAAAGGTTTTTCGCCTTTGTCGATGGAATCCGGTATCACAATCTCCATCTGCTCTTGCAAATGCGCGCCGACTTTGGCAAACATTTTCGGCAGCGTTTCCGTATCCCACGTTTCGCCGTGGATCAGAAAGCCGATTTCATTTTGCAGGGCCTCATAGCCCATCGTCGACGGTTCGCCCAGCAGTAGCCGGGTTTCCGCAGGTAATTGCTTACGCCTTCGGACGGTGCGGGAAACAGCGTCAAGCAGATCGTCGATGTGAATAAACGCTTGGCCGTGAGAAATATCGCCGGCAAAAACGCGGCTGGTCAATTGGCGTTCGTAAATCCGTTGTATCTGATGCGCCAGTGTCGGCGGCTGGACATGGTCCGTATATACGCCGGCGATGCGGAGCAGCGCATAGTGAATGGCGCCATGCTCGCTTTGGACGACCTGCTCCGTCTCCAGCTTTGACTGCGGATAGGCCCACTTGGGCTGTAACGGCCAATCCTCGTTGATCGGTACGCCGGGCTCGGAGGGGGCATGGACCAGCATGGTGCTGGCATAAATGAACTGTTCGACTTCGAAGTTTTGCAAGGCGTGCAACAGGCGGCGGGTGCCTTTGACATTGACTTCTTCATAGAGCGGATTGGGCTCGCCGGTGAAATCATAGTAGCCGGAAAAATGGATAACCGAGGCGATGCGCTTGCCGAACCGCTTTCGCAACTCGTCCATGGCCTTGTTGACCGACTGGTCCGAGGTTAAATCGCAAGGGATGCAGGAAACATGCTGCAAAGATTCGGATTTACTACCCACATTGGGGGCGCAATCTTTATCCAGGCCGATAATGTCATAATCTTGTACCAGCGCTTTGCTGAGTGAAAGTCCGAGAAAGCCGCCGATGCCGGTAATAATTATGATGTCTTTTGCACCGCCGTCAGTTTTCTCTGATATCGGATCTTCCGTTGTTCGCAAAACGATGTTGTCTTTTTTCTTCATGATCGCTTTCTCCTCAACTGTTTGAACAGTCCCCAAGTTTTGGGTGACTTACCTATCCAGTGAACAGTCATTACCTTGCCGGAGCGTAATGACGCGAGAACTTTGTTTTGTACTCCCTTGGCAGTGGTTGTCAACTCTACTTGCCAACTGCGCGGCCATCACAACTAAACCGGTATGTACAGAAGCCATTGATGAGGAAAGAGCCCGACAGTTTTTGTAGAAATGCTGGGGCGGTATTATCGCTGGGTTTGGTACGAAGAGCAGACTACGGTTTCTTGTGGCACCAACAGGTTTAAGCCAGCCTTAATCATCAGTCTATATAAATATTATTTGACTAAGACATCAGTGAACAGGCATATTTCGGTGGTTACAACAAGATAGTTCAATTTAAAAGCATAAAAACTTTAATCCCAAGAAAATCACTTGGCATTAAACCCAGAGACTTTAATATCAAATTCAGCTAAAGAGCTGGCTCATTTGATAGGTAATAACGCCTATTGATTGAACAACTTTAACGCTCTATTCTTAAGACACTAACATAAAACCTACCGGGTTCTCCAGGATAATGGCATATGAATCGCTGCTAGCTGTTTTGCAAGATAAACAGAAACTTTCCGCCACAGAACTAAAAAAAGTTGAACGCATGCAAAAAACGTCGGTATCGGAAAGCGTACCGCAGTTGCTGGTTAAGCTTGGGCTGTGTTCGGAGCTGGATGTGGCCGACGCTTTTGTAGAGTCAGGCCGCTTCGAAAAGGTTACACCGGATCAATATCCGCTGGAAATGCAACTGCCGGAAACCGTGCCGTTGCGCTTTTTAAAAAATTATCATGTTATCGGTTTGCATAACAATAACGTCATTACCGTCGCCCTGATGGATCCGGAAGACGGGTTTGTCATTGATGCGTTAAAGCTGGCGACCGGAAAAAACATTGTTCCCAAAGTCGGGTTGCTTTCGGAGATTGATGCCGCGCTGGAAGTGCAGTATGGCGAAAGCCATGCGCAAACGGACAAGCTGACCGACGATCTGAGCGTCGATGATCTGCGCGAAGAAGACCTGGAGCATTTGAAAGACCTGGCCAGTGAAGCGCCGGTGATCAAAATGGTCAACTTGATCATGCAGCGGGCGATTGAAACCCGCGCCTCGGATATCCACATTGAGCCTTTTGAGCAATCCCTGAAAGTCAGGCTGCGCGTCGACGGCGTATTGAAGGATATCGATGCGCCCTCGGTCAAATCCACCGCGGCGGTTATTTCGCGTATCAAGATCATGGCCAAATTAAATATCGCCGAGCGTCGCCTGCCGCAGGACGGCCGCATTAAAGTGCAAATGCTGGGCAAAGAGCTGGATCTGCGGGTTTCCACGATACCAACGATGTACGGAGAAAGCGTGGTGATCCGTTTGCTGGACAAGGAAACCACGGTGCTGGACTTTGCCGCACTGGGCTTTTCCGGCAAACATCTTCAGCAATTTATCGAGGTCCTGTCCCAACCGCACGGCATTATCCTGATTACCGGTCCGACCGGTAGCGGAAAATCGACCACGATGTATGCCGCATTAAAGCAGCTCAACACCTCCGAGCGAAAAATCATCACCGTCGAAGATCCGGTGGAATACCAGATGGAAGGGGTCAACCAGATTCAGGCAAAACCGCAAATAGGTCTGACCTTTGCATCGGCGTTGCGCTCTATCGTGCGGCAAGACCCCGATGTGATCATGATCGGCGAGATGCGCGATCTGGAGACCGCAAGAATCGCCGTGCAATCGGCGTTAACCGGGCATTTGGTGCTATCGACGCTGCATACTAACGATGCGGCCGGCGGTGTCACCCGGTTGCTGGATATGGGCCTTGAAGAATATCTGCTCACCTCCACCGTCAATGGCATCCTGGCGCAACGTCTGGTAAGAAAACTGTGTCCTGAATGCAAGCAACCTTATACGCCGCCCTCGGATATCATTGAAGGCATGAGGCTGAAGCAGTTTGCTTCGGGTATCGCCAGGGATGGTGTGTATGCCGAAAACCTGTCGGGAACAGGTTCGGCAATCGCCAAAGAAGGTGCGAGTGTTGCAAGCCAGCCGGGAACTGGCGCAGAAGCCGATATTGTCTTATACAAACCGGTCGGCTGCGTGTCTTGCGGGGGTCTGGGCTATCGTGGCCGATTGGCGATTATTGAGTTTTTGCAAATGACCGATCCGCTCCGTAAATTGATTATGGCGCATGAAGAAGCCGGGGCCATTCAAAAACTCGCTATTGAAGAGGGCATGACCACGATGTATGAAAACGGCTTGGTTAAAGCCCTGCAAGGGATTACCACTTTGGAAGAAGTGCTGCGGGTAACGTCGGAAACATAATGTTATTTGCATATAAAGCGGTTAATAGTCTTGGCGAGACTGAAGAAGGCGTCAGAGACGCGGTTGACGAACGGCACCTGATTGCGACTTTGCAGGCGGAAGGTTATATCCCGGTTCGTGTGGTACCGGCCAGTGCCAAATCGTTTCTGGGTTTAAGACTGGGTTTGAAACAGTCCAAGTTATCGCAAAAAGATATTGCGCTGTTCACCGGCGAATTGGCAACCTTGCTGGAGTCCGGTTTGCCTTTGGATAAGTCCTTGCTGGTATTGATGGATTTAACTGAAGACAACGAGCGGGTCACCAAGTTGATCGGCAGGGTTCTGGACAAAGTCAAAGGCGGCTCCACCCTGGCCGATGCGTTGGAAAAACAATCCGGCATTTTCAGCAAGTTTTACCTGAATATGATACGCGCCGGTGAGGCCGGGGGCAGTTTGGGCGAAGTGCTAACGCGGCTGTCCGAATATCTGGAGCGTTCCCGCGAGCTAAAAGACACGGTCAGCACGGCCTTGATCTATCCGGCCATCTTGCTGATCATGTCGTTGGCCTCTTTGTTCGTGATGCTGACTTTCGTGGTGCCGCAGTTTTCCGAGATGTTCGAAAGCGCAGGCAAGGCGCTGCCGGTATCGACGCAGATCGTGGTGGGGCTGGCCGAATGGCTGCAAAGCTATTGGTGGGTATTGATTTTGGGTGTTGTCGTCATCACTGGGTATATGAATCTTCAAATGGCCGATCCGGCCAGAAAGAAGGTCTGGGACGGGCGTTTTTTGAAATTGCCGCTGGCCGGGATGATTATTTTGAACAAGGAAACCGCCAACATCAGTCGCACCTTAGGCACTTTGTTGGGTAACGGCGTTTCGATACTGTCGGCTCTGGTGATCGTCCGCGAAACAGTAGACAACCTGGTTTTGGCGGCGGCCATTCAAGATACCGAAGACCAGTTAAAACAGGGCAAAAACATGTCCGATGCCTTGCTGGAAAAAGGAATATTTCCAAAAATGGCTATGCAGATGATAAAGATGGGCGAAGAGACAGGGCGTCTGGAAGAAATGCTGCTGCGCGTGGCGAATATTTACGATAAACAGCTTAGAGTGGCAATACAGCGTATGCTGGCGTTGTTGGAACCGGCTTTGATCATCTCGCTGGGACTGATGATTGCAGGCATTATCGTCTCGATTTTGCTGGCTATTCTGAGCGTTAATGATTTGGCTTTTTAAACGAGGAAACACGACATTATGAAACAGATGAAAAAAACTATCGCGAAGGATGGCATGAATGCCGCAACCCGTCCGGGAACCGAAGCAGGTTTTACACTGCTTGAGTTGCTGGTCGTGCTGGGCATTATTGCGATGCTGGCCGGGATAGTCGGACCGCAGGTCATGAAGCACATGGGCGAGTCCAAAACCAAAGCGGCCAAAGTGCAAATTGAAGATTTGTCGGCGGCCCTGGACATGTACAAACTGGATTTGGGCAGCTACCCGAGCACAGAACAAGGCTTGAAAGCTTTGATTGAATCGCCCGACAGCGCAAAACGCTGGAACGGCCCTTATTTGCGTAAGGCCAAAATGCCGCTGGACCCATGGCAACAGGAATACCATTACACTGCACCCGGCGAGCACGGGAAATTTGATTTGTATACCTTAGGGGCGGACAGCAAGGAAGGCGGCGAAGGCGAAGATCAGGATATTGTTAGTTGGGAATGATTTATACGGCACAGCGCTGTAAAGGTTTTACCCTGCTGGAACTGGTCGTAGTGCTTTTTGTCGTGGTGCTGGGGTTCTCGGTGATCGGTCTTAACCTGTCATCAGGGAGCGACACGACAGAAATCAAGGCGGCGGCAAGAGATATCGTTTCAGCGCTGCGTTATGCCAGGGGGCAGGCTTTAATGACCCACCAGGAAACCACGGTAGCTCTTGATCTTGCCGGCAACAGTTACACGGTCAGCGGTCGGGACAAGCTTTATCAAATTCCCGAGGGTGTTGACTTGACCGTGGTGACTGCGCAAACCGAACTAACCGGGGAAGGCGCCGCAAACATCCGCTTTTTTCCCGATGGCTCCTCCACGGGAGGAAGAGTCACATTGGAGCGGGGGCAGACAGTATGGAAAATCGATATAAACTGGCTAACCGGTCAGATTGAACTTGAAAATGAATAAGCAACGCGGCTTTTCTTTACTGGAAATACTGATTGCGTTTTCAATTCTGGCGCTTTCCTTAGGGATTTTGCTAAAGATATTTTCTGCCGGCGTCAACACCGCCGGCGTTGCCGAGGAATATACCGCAGCCGTTCAAATTGCTGAATCCATCATGGCTAGAGCCGGCGTGGAAACACCCTTGCAGCCGGGCGAGGCTACCGGGCTGGAAAATGAAAAATACCATTGGCGAGTGTCCGTTAGCCCGTTCCAGTTCACGGCTGAAAATTTGGATGTCACGACCATAGCGGCAGTGCTTTATAAGGTTAGGGTTATCGTCAGCTGGAGTGATGATGCCAGGGCCGATGGCAGGCAGGTAGAGCTGGTGACATTGAAACTGGCGAATAAAATATTATGAGCAAAGCCCCGGCACAAGGCGCAAGGCTAAGATACGCGACAGGCTTCACCCTGATTGAAGTTCTGATAGCCATGACGTTATTAAGCCTGATGGTGGTGCTATTGTTCAGCAGCCTGAGAATTTGCGCCCAAAGCTGGGAACAGGGAGAAAACAAGATAGCCGAAGTGAACGAAGTCGCCGTGGTCTATAACTTTTTTCAGCGGCATTTATCTTCAGCCACACCCTTATGGAACGATTTTATCGCCGGGGCTGAAGTGGACGCTGCAAACCAGCCGGAAACGGCGGCGACGGCGGACGACAGTGGCGCGGACACGGAAAACATGAATAAGACATTCTCTTTCCAAGGCAAAAAAAACGCCTTGCAGTTTGTTTCGTCTTTTCCTGCAAGCGTCGGCAGGGCGGGCATGCAGCTGTTTTCAATAGAGCAGCGGCAAGAAGACAAAGAGCAGGTTATCAAGGTGACGCTGACGCCGTTTTTTCCGGCAATGGAAGGCGAAGAATGGAATCAGGAAGAGGAGATATTGTTAAGGCATGTAAGCGACTTTGAGCTTTCTTATTTTGGCGCTGTCGATAATACGGATAAATACGCTTGGCAGGATGAATGGCTAAAAAAAGACGTTCATCCCCAATTGGTCAAAATCAGCATCAACACGACAGATGGCGTTTTTTGGCCGGAAATAGTTATAGCCCTAAAGGTGGCAGGTGCAGGGACTGGAGCAAATTCAGAACCTTTAGAGGGCAGCCAATGAGAATGATCAGGTCTGGCGGTTTTGCCCTTGTGCTGGTGTTGTGGGTGTTGAGTTTGCTGACCATTATGGCCGGCAGTTTTGCTCTTAGCATGCGGCGCGAAGCGGGCATTGTAACCGGCAGCAGCGATAATGCCCGGGCCGTGGCGATAGCAGAATCAGGGCTTGCCATTGCAGAGCTGATGGTCATGAATCCGGACCCGCAGCAGCGCTGGCGTACCGATGGCAGTATTTACCAAATTGATTACGCGGATTCGAAAGTCCGCATTCGGCTGCTATCTGAAGCCGGCAAAGTGGATTTAAACAGCGCAGATGAGGCTCTGCTGCAACAACTGATGATGCGTGCGCCTGTTGATGAGGAGTTGCAAAGCAAATTGCTCAATGCGATTCTCGATTGGCGTGACGGGGATGACCTGGTGCGCATAAACGGCGCGGAGAAAGAAGAATATAAGGAGGCGGGATTAAGTTATCAGCCTCGCAACAAGCCGTTTCAATCGGTTGACGAGCTACAAATGGTATTGGGCATGAATGAACAGATGTTCAAATGGCTTGAAAGCTTGGTCACGGTCCACTCTGAACAGACGAATGTTGATATGGCTCAGGCTGCCAAAGAGGTTTTATATGTATTGCCGGGTATAGATGTTGAGTTGATAGACCAATACATTGAGGCCAGGCGGGAAAATGCGATCAATGGCTTGCCCCCGCCGGCAGCACCGGTAGCCTCTAATTCAGGCACGGTGTCCGGGCAAGCAGGTGTTAACACGCCCGCAGCAGTTATTAGCGGTGGAGCAGAACAAAAAGGCGCAATCACGGTTGTTGCCGAAGCACTGTTGGAGGAGGGCACGACAGCCACCATCAGTGCGCTGGTAAAAAAGCAGGATAGTACGACGGGGACGTCGCCGTTTCAGGTTTTGAAATGGCAGCGTAATGCAGCGGTTGACGAGTCATTGTTTGTAGATGAAAAAAATGAGTTGCTAGTGGGACAGTATGCCGAACCTGAATTCAACAATTGATCTGGATGTTAAAAAGTTCTTCCGCTGGTGGCTGCGCGAACTTGACTTTTTAGTGCCTGAAAAAATCAGGCAGCTGATTAATGAGAAACAGGGCTTTATTATTGTCCGGCCCGAAAACAATAGGCTGGCACTGACTTACATACTTAATGACCAAGCCGAGCCTTTGGCGGTACTGGAGCGCAACGCCGCAGGAATAGAGCAATATAAAGCCTTGCGTGCCAAGGATGAACGATTGGCTAAAGCGAACTTAATACTCCGGCTGACAGGAAACGAAGCGATTCAAAAAGAGCTTGCCTTGCCAGCTGCGGTAAAAGAAAACCTGTCCCAGGTTGTCGCCTACGAACTTGATCGCTATACGCCGTTTAAGGCGGAACAGGTTTATTTTGCGGTTAAGCCGATGGAAGGCGAGCATGAACCTGGGCAAATCAGGGCCATGCTGGTGTTGACTCCAAGAGAAACGCTGGATGCCTTATATGAATATATCAGGGCAATGGACATGTCGCCGCTGTTCGTCGATTATGAGGCGACGCCAAACGATCTTGAGCAACGTTATGATATCTACAATTTATTACCGGAAAACCTAAGGGAAAAACCCGCAACTACGCCGCGTCTGATTTATAGCGGCTTGATTGCCGGAATATTATTGCTACTGGCTGCCGCGCTGATGCTGCCGGTCTGGTTTGAATCTCAGACGGTCAACACCTTGCAGGAAAAAATCGATGCCATAGAAAAGGAGGTCAGGGAAGTTAAAGCTTTGCAGCTGGAAATTGATGCGATGATAGATGAGACACGGCTATTAATAACGGAGAAAAACGCGGCTCCAACCATAGTGGATATGCTGAATGCCTTAAGCACGCTAATAAAAGACGATACTTGGATATCCTATGCGCAATACGCGGACAGGAACCTGCAAATACAAGGCGAGTCGCCCTCCGCGTCGACATTGATCGGCGTTTTGGAGGACTCTGAATTATTTGCCAATGCCCGCTTCGTGTCGCCGGTCACTCAGGACAGGGTTACCGGACAGGAGCGGTTCCAGATTACCGCCGACGTTATTCCGGCAGCCGAGCCTTCATCCATGCCGACGGCCGCTATGCCGGATTCCGGTCGTGCGGCACGCACGCCATCCCAAGCAAAACCGGGAGGGGCAAATGGCCAAGACCGGTAGTCAGCAAATGCAGCGATGGCTGGCCGTCGCGCTGTTGCTTGCAGCGATACTGCTTGTCATCCTCGTCGTTATCGTACCCGTGGTTAACAAAGGTTTGGAGCTGCACGACGCCAAAAATAATCTTGTTTTCAAGCTACAGCAATATGAGCGGGTTCTGGCAAGAAAAGATGCCGTCATTGAAAACATGAGTGTCATAAAAGAGCAGTATCAAGCGCGTGGACTTTTGAATAGGCAGAGCACCCCCGCTCTAGCGTCCGCTGAGGTTCAGGAGTTTATTAAAAGAACGATTGTAGAGGCCGGCGGACAGTTGAGCAGCACTCAGGCGCTTCCTGTCTCGGCATTTTCTCCCGGCGGCAATGCCCGCTCTCCTGCCGCCACGCAGCCTGGCAATAAGAATGAATTTAACCGGATAACCGTCAGCGTAAGGATGACAGGCAATAGCCGAGTGTTACGGGCGGTGTTGTACAAGATAGAAACATCAACCCCGTTGATTATTATCAATCAGATAGAGATAAGGCCGGTACGCGGCGTCAGAAGCAGAGCAACGCGTCAGATAGAACTGAGTAACGAACTGGACATCAATTTTCAAGCGGTTAGTTTTATGAGAAAGCAGCCGGAATGAATATTAAACTTATAAAATTGCTGGTAGCTGTCGGCATAGGCCTGTGCTTGGTTATTGCCGGAGAATGGTTATACGCGCACTATATGAGGGAGCGTTTATTGACATCAATCTCCTCGGAGAAACCGCAAGAGTATAAAGCGGATCAGTTGCCCGACATAGAACTGACACGCCAGCCGGAAGACAATTACGTTGATCTGGTTGCCAGGCCGTTATTTATTAAAGGCAGAAGACCTGTCGATGAGCCGGTTCGTGAGACAGGGCAAGCTGCCACTAAAACAGAGACTTTCGATTGGCAGCTGACCGGCGTTTACAGTACCAAGAAAACCGTATCGGCGTTATTCAGCCGGGCTAAATCAAAAGTTGCCAAGGATAATCACCGAAAAATAACCGTAGGCGAAGATCTTGACGGCTGGAAACTGACCGAAATAAACAAGGACAGGGCCTTACTCAAACAGGGCAGTAAAGAGAAAGAACTATTGCTTCGAAAACCAAAATTAAAAACACCATTGCCTGGCGCGAATGGCACAGTGCCGCCTGCTCCTGCTTCGGCCCCTGCTCCGGCCGCAACACCTGAATCTGAACCGCCACCGCCGCCTCCACAAGACAATAACGGAGACGCATCTGAGGGTAACCAATGATAAATATAAAAACAATAACAACAGCTTCCTGTTTAGTGGCCGTAGGTTTAACACTTTCAAGTTGTGAATTACTCGGACCCAGACAGGCCGCCAAACTGCCGTTGACGCCGATCAAAAAAGATCAACCCGATGTGGTTATAAAAGAACTGCAAAACAAAGTGCCGCCTACCGGAGCAACGGAGACCCTGCCTGAATTATATCCCGGCACCAACCGGTTTGTGAGCGAGACAACAACGCCGCACAGGAGAGGCAAGAGCGCTGGCGAAGGCGCATACAGCCTTAATTTCGACGAAGCCGATTTGGGTGAAGTGGCCAAAGTGGTGTTAAGCGACATCCTCGGACTGAACTACGTACTCAGCCCCAAAGTGGCAGGCAAGGTTACCCTGCAAACCACCGAGCCCTTAGCCAAGGACGAACTCATTCCCACCCTGGAAATGCTGCTGCGCATGAATAATGCCGTGTTGATCAGGGATGCGAATATTTACCATATCGAACCTGCCAGCGAAGCTATGTACAGTTCCGGTTTTTCAGCCCCTAGCGGCGCCGGCAAGACAGGCTTCCAGGTCAGGGTTATCCCGGTCAGAAATGTTCCCGTACAAGACATTGCCGATGTGATAAAACCGCTGGTGCAGGAAAAGACCATTCTCAATGTCGATGCCTCGCGCAATATCCTGATTGCGTCCGGCACCCCTGATGAAGTGGGCCGGGTAATGGACATGGTCAGCACTTTTGATATTAATACGTTGAGGGGGCGATCGTTCGGCCTGTTTCCCTTGGCGCATGTTGAACCGGAAACACTCATCAAAGAACTGGAGGAAATTTTTTATAAAAAAGGCAAAGAGGGAGACGGAGGCAATGAGTTTTTCCGCTTTATTCCCGTTGAAAGATTGAATGCCGTTATGGCGATTACGCATCAGGCCAGCTATTTAAGAGATATTGAAAACTGGGTATCCCGGCTGGATAAGGCAAATACAGCTTCCGGCGGCGGCGTGAATGTCTACAGGGTTCAAAATGTCGATGCTGAAGAACTGGCGGCAACGTTAAATGAGATTTTTACCGGCGCCGCCAGAAAAGAAAGACCTGCCAAGGTCGCACCAGGGCAAAATGCGGCTGAAGTAAGCAATAAACAGGCGAGTGACAAACAGCCCAGGAAACCATCAACCGGTACAGGCTCCACGCAAACCGGAGATGCGGAAGTGGCCAATGTGGGGGAAGTGAAAATTATTTCTGACGTCGCCAATAATTCGGTGGTTGTAGTTTCCACACCGCAGGAGTATGAAGTGATACTCCCCATCATCAAGCAGTTGGATGTATTGCCGCTGCAAGTGCTGATTGATGCGTCGGTGGTCTCGGTTAGGCTGACGGATAATTTACAGTACGGCATAGAGTGGTTTTTAAGCCAGGGAGACACTGCAATCGGTAGCAATTTAGGCGGACAAGGCGGATTGAGTGGAGTTAATCTGGGAAATCTGGCTGTTGCTGGGGCCCAAGCCTTTGGTACGGGGGGGCTCAGCTTGGTACAGAACTCAAGTGATATAAAAGCTGTCTTGCATGCGGAAGCCAGCAAAGGTAACGTTAATGTCATTTCATCACCGTCTTTAATGGTGTTGAATAATCAGCAAGCGAAAATAAATGTCGGTCAACAAGTGCCCATATCAACCGGCACCTCATCGATTCCACTCGCTGGCGGGGCGGTGGCTCCCTCCTTTGCTCAATCCAATACAATTCAATACAAAGATACCGGTGTCACCCTGGAAGTTACGCCCAGGGTGAATGCGAACGGTATGGTTATTATGGAAATCAAACAAATTGTTAGTAGCGTGGTGAATGTACCGGCTACAGCTTCTGCTACTCAACAACAAACTCCTACCATTGATAAAAAAGAGATTGAAAGCTCCGTGGCTGTACGAGACGGGGAATCGATAGTATTAGGCGGCCTGATTGATGAACAAGACACTGAGAACAGAGATGGGGTTCCTTTTTTACACGATCTTCCGTTGATAGGGCCATTATTCGGCAATACTTCTCATGATAAAACTAAAAATGAACTGGTTGTCCTGATCACGCCGCGCGTAGTAAAAAGCAAGCAGGATTCCAGGTTGATTTCTGATGAGTTCAAACGAAAATTAACCGGAATTTATGAGGAAAGACCTGTTGTTCCAGAGGTCTCGGTAGTGCAATAGTTGAGAGGGCGCCGCTGGCAGGTATGCCGCTTCCGCTCCTCGGCAATGCAGGAGCAATTGCCGAGGAGCGGAAGCGGCGCCTAAAGCGCTATTTCGAGAGCAGCAATAAATTTGCCGGCTGTAGATGAAGGGCGCAAACCGGGCGCAACGGCCCGGTCTGCCGACAAGCTTAGCGAGTAATAACTTCGGTACCTTTGCCGATCAGCACCACATCTGCGGGGCGCATTGCAAAAATGCCGACGGTGACCACGCCGGTAATGTTGTTGATGATTTGTTCCAGCTTGATCGGGTCGATAATGTCCAGGTTGTGCACATCGAGAATCACGTTGTGGTTATCGGTGACGACATTTTCCCGCCACACCGGTTGACCGCCTAATTTAACCAGTTCTCTGGCGACATAGCTTCTGGCCATCGGGATCACTTCAACCGGCAACGGGAACTTGCCCAGCACATCGACGCATTTGCTTTCGTCAACAATACACACAAACTTTTTACTGGCTGCGGCAATGATTTTTTCGCGGGTTAGTGCACCGCCGCCGCCTTTAACCATGTGTTTATGCGGAGTCACTTCATCAGCGCCGTCGACGTAAACATCCAGCGTGCCGACCGCGTTCAGGTCCAGCACAGGAATTCCGACTTTTTTCAACTGGGCCGTGCTCATTTCAGAACTGGAAACCGCGCCTTCAATATCCGCCTTAAAGTCGGCCAAATAATCAATGAAGTGCTTGACCGTAGAGCCCGTGCCTACGCCGACGATAGAAACATCTTTAATATAATGTAACGCGGCTTGGGCCACTTTTTGTTTTAATTCATCTTGAGTCATGAGGCTTCCTGATTTTAGTTAAGGGTAAGTAAATGGTGTGTGATAATACCGCAGAACCAAAGATTCCTCAGCTGATTTTTAAAATGCCCACGATAAATTCAAGCGCTCATGTTCATTCTGCACAGCTCCAATAAAACCGAAAATCTGGTCCTTCACCTGACCGCCGTCATCGAAAACTCGCCGCTGACATCGCCCTTTGCCAAGGAAGTTTTTTTGATTCAAAGCCAGGGCATGGAGCGCTGGTTATCGCAGCAATTAGCCAGCCAATTCAAAGTCTGGGGCAATTACCAATTTTTATTTCCGGGCAAGTTTTTCAGCTCCCTGGCGCAGAACATCGACAGCCGTTTAAGCGATGCGGCTTTCGAGCGTAATTTGATGCTGTGGCGAATTGAGGCTTTGTTACGCAGGCTCGACGGCGAGGTGTTTTTACCATTGACGCAATACCTGTCCGGCGAAAATGTCGCCTTAAAACGCTATCAACTGGCACAGCAGCTATCGCAGATTTTCGACCAGTATCAGATGATGCGGCCGGATATGCTGGAAGCCTGGCAAAAGGGCCGGTTGCTGTATCAAACAACAACCGAAGCATGGCAGCATGCACTGTGGCTGCAAATAACCGAACAGACCGGCAGCAAGCATCGCGGCTCGTTGTGGCTGGATGTGATCGCCAAACTCAATGGCGCAGAGGAAGGCGCATTCAGTTCGCAGCTGCCGGAGCGGATTTCGGTGTTTGGGCTTAATACCATGCCGCCGTTATTCTTGAGCTATTTACAAGGCCTGTCCAAGCATTGCCAGTTGCATCTTTTCCTGCTCAATCCGGCGCAGGATTTCTGGGCCGATCTGGCCGGTAAAAGGCAGCGCACCCTTGACGAAAGCTTTAGCGGGCATCCGTTGTTATCAACCTTAGGCCAGCAGGGACGCGAATTTCAGGAAATGCTGCTGGAGCAGGCGCAGTTCGATTTCGAACCGGAAAGCTTTGAGCCGAGCGAGGCGCGCACTAATCTGCAATGGCTGCAAAACGGCATCTTGAATAACCGGCTGGACGGTCAGGCTTTACAAGCGGACAACTCCATCAGCATCCATGCCTGCCACTCCCGGATGCGCGAAGTGGAAGTGCTAAAAAACCAGTTGCTGCAAGCGCTGGAAAACGATGCAACGCTGGAGCTGCGCGATATTGTAGTCATGGCGCCGGATATTCAGGTGTATGAGCCGTTTATTTCCGCCGTGTTCGACGATATTCAACATGCGATTGCCGACCGAAGCCTGCGCCTAAGCAACAACGCGCTGGATGCGTTCATCCGTTTTTTGGATTTAAGCCAAAGCCGTTTCGGCTGGCAGACGGTAGTGGATTTGCTGGAGCAGCCGGTGGTATATCCGGGCTTCGGTTTGTTCGAGACCGACCTGGAATTGATCAAACATTGGGTGCGGGATACCCATGTACGTTGGGGCCGGTCGGCGCAACACAAGCAGGAACTCGGCCTGCCCGAGCTTAGCGAAAACACCTGGCAAGCGACATTGGACAGGCTGCTGATGGGCTATGCGGTGGGCAGCGATCAGGATTTTGTTGCGGCGGTGCTGCCTTACCGGGATATTGAAGGCTCATCGGCGCAGGCCTTGGGAAGCCTGTGCGATTTTATGCAGCTGCTGTTTAAAGCCAGCAAGGAGCTCAAGCAAGCAAAACCGCTAAAAAGCTGGAGTACGCAGCTTTATTATTATGCAGACCAGTTATTGGCGGCGGCGGAACCGGTCGAGCGTCAGCAGCTTAACGAACTGTTGGCGGAGTTATCCGCCGAGCTGGCCACAGTGCATAATGACGATGTCGATCTGCAAGTCATCATCAGCTGGCTGAAAGGCATGGTTGCCGAGCATAAATCGGCGAACGGTTTTTTGCGCGGACAGCTGACTTTTTGCTCGATGTTGCCGATGCGCTCCATCCCCTTCAAGGTAATTGCGCTGCTGGGCATGAATGACGGCGAGTTTCCCAAAATCGACCGCCCTCCGACCTTTGATCTGCTGGCTAAAGACTTTCGCAAAGGCGATCGCTCGCACCGCAGCGATGATCGCTACCAGTTCCTGGAAATCCTGCTGTCGGCCAGGCAGCAATTGATTGTGACTTATATCGGCCAGTCGATCAGCCATAACGATTCCATTCCGCCGTCGGTAGTGATCAGCGAATTGCTGGAAGCTTTACCGTGTGAAGGCGGCCTGATTACCCGGCATCCCTTGCAACCGTTCAGCCGACGCTATTTTGACGGAACGGAAAATCTGTTCAGCTTTTCCGAGCCCGATTGCGAAACCGCAAAGGCGTTATCCGGCAGGGGCAACCAAGCCGCTACAGGATTGTGGTGGCAAGGAACAATCCCTGAAACAAATGTGGGAACGGAAGTGATCGACCTGAGCGAATTGTTCAGTTTTTTCCGGCATCCCCAACGTCATTTCATGCAACGGCAAATGGATCTGCGCTTTACCGGCATGAGGGCCAATGCCGAAGAGCGCGAGCCGTTCAGCATTGCCAAGCTGGAAGGTTACGGCATTTATCATGAATGGATACACGACGGATTAAACGGCAAGCCGGTATCGGTAAAAAAACTCCAGGCGCAGGGGCGGTGGCTGGCAGGTGTGCCGGGCGAGTTGGAGTTTGAGCGGCAGCAGCGCGTGATTAATGAATTTATCATGCGAATAAAAGGTAAAAATCTGGGCGCGCCCTTGGATGATTTGCCGATCGACATCACCGTCGGCGGTTACCGCCTGGTAGGCAAACTCGGCAATCGTTATGAATGCGGCAGCCTGTTTTATCGCTATGCCGACCTTAAGGGCAGGGACTTTATCTGTGCCTTATTGCATCACCTGATTATTAACCAGCACCAAGAGCACTCGACGTTTTTACTCAGTACCGATGAAGACTTAGGCTGGCTGCCTGAACATTGTCAGCCGGAACATCTGACCGGACTGATCCAAATATACCAACTCGGCCAAAGACAGCCCGATGCGTTTTTTGTGGATCCGGCGCTGGCGTACATTAAGCAGGCCCACAAGCTGTCAGCCGGCAACCGGGCGTCAAGGTCTGCGCTGAACGCCGCCATAGAGCAACTGTCCAGAATCGCCCAGCAGCCCTACGAGCCGGAACTCCGGCGGCTTTACGGCAATGTGTTGGATATCGGGCTGGTGCTGGGAGAGTCGTTTGAGCAGCAATGCCAGACTCTTTTGCAGCCGATGTGGAATGCAGTGCATTAAGAACTTAAATGCGACGAAAGCGGCAATCTCCGGTGCTTTGATCCCAAGGGCTTCCGGCTTTGGTAAAAGCCGAGCCAAGACCAGCTCTGATTAAGTACAGGGTATCGCTATTGAGCGGAATAAAGAATGCCGGCCAACGAAAAAGCTGTTGTCCGACCTACCCAGTAAACCAAAGGAAAAACTTCGTGTCCTTCGTGTTCTCTGTGGTGAATAATTGTTTATCCCGGCTTGGATAATACTTTTTAACATACTCGCAATTAATACCGGTTCAAATCCAAAATAGCATCCACAACCATCCCTGTTCCCATCGCGATTAACAGTATGTCGGACCCTACGCGCGCATAACGGTACCCTGGCAGTGGCGGCCCCATCTGCGAAATGACCGACGGAGGCAGATCGTAGTAAATCACGTTACGAGGAAGCGGTCGGCCTATAGCCCACTTTTTTGCCTGGCCCGGCGGCATGCAGCCGTTATTCTTCTTGGCGAGTCCCGGCGGGCAACGGCCGGTACGAAACTGCTCACTATAATAGTCGCGGACAATGGTTCGATGCCGATCATCAAAATAGTGACGTTCTTTAGAGTTTCTTGCGTTTTTTGAATGAAACGACCGGTCATCGTAACCGCTGTCATGACGTTGTTTCTCACTCCGTTGATGTTTATCGGCCTTGTTTTTACCATCCGATGAGGGCTTGTCGGCGAGCGCCGGGCCGGTCGCCAGTATTGCGATGATTACAGGGATTAACGCGTGACTCATTTTCAAGGTAAATTGCTGCATGTCCTACTCCCGTAAAAGTTAATAAATCCTCACTGTCTTGTTTGCGCTAATGCACATAAAAGCTTTTTAAGTATGTCGGATAATCATGTCGGGAGCAATTTTCAAATCAACTAACTTGAGGGACTGCATACTTTTAATTGAGCCGGACAAAAAAAATGCCGGCCTGATCGTTACAGGCCGGCATTAGCTGCTGAGGTAAAGAGGAGGTTAGCTGGTTTTAGTATCGGACTGTTCCCAGAACCGGTTGGCGATTAAAGTATCGAAAAGCCCCAGTTGATCGCCGAAATGTTTAATCGCAACAACTGGAATCGGCGAATCCGACATGACCTGCGAGGTTACGCTGCCGAGCAGAATAGTCACGGCGGAGCTGTGGCCGCGGGTGCTCATGACGATCAGATCGGCTTCAAGCTCTTGGGCTCTGCGCAAAATGGCGTTGGCCGGGATGCTGCTTTCGACAAAGTCAGGTTTTACCGTTATGCCATGAGTGTCGATAGTAGACAAAAACTCCTCAAAGGCATGCACTTCATGCCATTTAACTTCGCTGACATGTTCTTCGTAGCGTACCGTCGAGGCGTCGAAATAGACATGCATTGCCGTTATCTCGCTTAAGCCGTGCCGTTTTGCCAATGCTGTCGCTTGCGATAAGCTGTCTGCCGAAGGGCTGGAAAAATCGATTGCGACGAGAATCCGCTTGATGTCGCGGCCGGTATGCTCCGGAACCATCCAGACCGAAGCTTTGGTGACCATTGCCAGACGGCGGCCCAGCGAGCGCTGCCCGGAACGGCTTTTGCGATGGCCAAGCAGAATCAGGTCGGAGTTGGAGGTAGCCGTATACTCGATCAGCTTGTCGAGGCGCGACGTTCCGCTCATGACGTGATGGTTCAATTTCAAGCCTTCAATAGGTGTGTCGAAATATTTTTCAACTTCATCGCGAATGCGCTGTTTGATAGATTCCTGCTGTTTCGCCTGAATCGGATGTTTTTGCGGTGGAATCACATGCACGAAATGGAATTCCTTACTGAGTTCCCGCTTGGCAAGCTTGGCTGCGTATTGCAGTAATTCAGAATCATCCTCATCGGTCATCGCCAGAGGAACTGTAACGCAGTTGAAATAGCCGGGCGAAGCGGTGATTGCTTGCAGTTCGCCAGTGACCTCAGCAGGCTGCATTTCTTCGTGCTTAACCGGTTTATCCAGGAATTTGAACAGCACCGCATAAAGAATCAAGGCTGACAGAACACCGGTCAAAAAGTCGGTCATCGGCACCATAATCGCGGTATAAACCATCAAACCTGCATGAAATTTGTTGTGGTTAAGGACTTCTTTGATCTCAGCCGGTTTAAACATGTTGCTCGCCACCCACAGTAAAATGCCGCCGATACAAGCCATCGGCACAAGTTCCAGATAGCTGGCTATGTAATAAGCCAAAGCCAGTTTGAGAATTGCCTTGAAATAGCCGGCCAGCGGGGTAACGGCTCCGGCCTTGATGCTGGTCGCGGTCCGGGCCAAGGCGCCGGTGCAGGGAAAGCCGTTAACCATCGGTACGATAACTTGCACCAGACCCTGACCCCAGAATTCCTTGTCGGGGTTGAACGGGGTCTTGCGGTTGTCGGCCAGGCGGTCGGCCATCGACGAACATAATAGACTCTCAACGCCGGATACAAAAACGATGGCTAAAACGAAATAAACAATGTCAACAAGAACGCCTGAAGTCATAGCCGGCAATATTGGCGGCGTGAACACGAAAAAATGATTCGGGATGGAGCCGTAAATGTCACCGACAGCGACAATGCCTTTATCGCTCAATAATGTTGCCGAAACCAACGTCGATGTGGCGATGGCGATTAGCGGGGCCGGAATGAATATCGAAATGCGCAGCAGAAACTTGGTCAGGAAAAAAGTGCCCAGACCGATCACGACCGACCATCCGTTTATTTTATCCAGACTAGAGAACGCCAGCTCAACATTGCGCGAAAAATCGTTGGCCATGTCCATGCCTTGGCCCACAATATCTCCAAGGCTTTTCACTCCCAGAATATCCTTGAGATTGGTCAGCGCGATAACGGCCGCAATGCCGACAGTAAAGCCGACGACGATCGAATTCGGCACCAATTTGGCGTATTTGCCGAGGCCGAATACGCCCATCATCATCAGTATCACCCCGGCTATGATCGATACCAGCACCAGAAAACCGTGCGCCGTCTGCAATGTTCCGCCGCCAGCTTCGCCATACTTGGCTACCAGCCCGGCAATTAACGGAATAAAGGCGGCGGTAGGACCGTAGACCTGATATTTTGAGCCACCCCAGGTTCGGCCAACCGCGCAGGCTAAAGCACCGGCAATAATACCCTGTTCCGGACGAAGTCCCATCGCCATTGAAAAACCCATAGCCATCGGAATCGCGGTCAGCGCTACGATCAAGCCGGCGCTAAAGTCCCGGTACGTTGTCTTTATCCAAGTGTCGCGGGTTAAATCCTCCCAGCGACTATCGAAAAGTGTGTTGAAAAGTTTTAATCGTTGCAAAATCATTGATGGTATCCTCGTGTATGGGACATGCTAATCCTTACGGCTTCCTTGGTCAGTCCATCCTGTAACTCTTGGCTTAAACAGCAGTGAGTCTTTGGTCGGCAACCATTAAGTACGTTGTTATCCTAGCTCTTTAACCTTTCAAGAACCTTTCGCAACACCCTGAGATATGAATATTTTATTGATAGAAGACGACGCCGTTCTGGCTGACGGCTTGACTCATACCTTGAGCGATAGCGGCTATTCGGTGATCTCCGCTATGACCGGCGCTTACGCAGAACAGTTGCTGCTGGCTCAAGACTTCGATTTGATCGTGCTGGATTTGGGGCTACCGGATATGGATGGACTGGAACTGTTGCGCAGACTGCGCAGCCGGAAAATCCCGCTGCCGATTTTAATCCTGACGGCGCGTGACGGGATCAACGACAGGATCAACGGTATTAAACAGGGCGCTGACGACTATATGACCAAACCTTTCGAACTCCGGGAATTGGAAGCCAGGGTGCATGCGCTGATTCGGCGTTGTTACGGCGGTTTTAGTAACGATATAGTCATCGGCCGGCTGGCGCTGGACACCCATAACCATCAGGTACTGGTCGACGGCCAGACCATCAGCCTGTCAGCGCGGGAATACGGTGTACTGGAAATACTGCTGGTTCAGGCCGGCAAAGTCGTCAGCAAAGACCGCATTGCGCAACGCTTGGCCGTGGACGGCGACGCGCTGACCGATAATGCCGTGGAAATCTATGTGCATCGGTTACGCAAACGCATCGAGCCTTATGGCGCGGTGATCCGGACGGTGCGCGGGCTCGGTTATTTACTGGAGCGCTCCGATGACCAATAAACAGCGGAGTCTCAAAACGGAAATTCTTTTGCGATTGGCGTTGCCGCTGATTTTTTTTATCAGCATCGAGTCCGTGCTGTCCTATTTTGTCACCCTGCACCATGCTGACGTGGCTTACGACCGCTGGTTGCTCGATTCGGCACGGTCATTAGCGCAGGAAATCAAAGTGCGCAAAGGCAAGGTGTTCGTCGAATTGCCTCCTGCCGCGTTGGAGATATTTAAATGGGATGAAACGGATCAAACTTATTTCAAAATCATCTCGGAAGAACAAGGCATGCTGACGGGCGACAAATTCGTGCCCGAGCCGTTTGATGCGGAAACCGACTGGACGCGGCCGGTTTTTTTTGACGATAAGATGTATGGCGAACCGGTCAGGGTAGTGTCCATGCAAATTACACGTGAAAATGCCCGGGAAAAGGTTTTTGTCCATGTCGCCGAGACCTTAAATAAACGGCGGAAAATGATGGTGGATATTTTGCTGGCCGACCTGGTGCCGCAAATGGTGCTGGTTTTGTTGGCAGGTATTTATCTGGTGGTCGGAGTAAGGCGCGGCTTGCAGCCGTTACATACCTTGGCAAATGAAATTGCCAAGCGCTCGCCACGCGACTTGCGGCCCATTCCAGAGCAGCACGTTTTTCTGGAAGTGCGGGCGCTGACCGATACCATCAATGATCTGCTGGAACGGTTAGGGCATGCTATCGCCGCCCAGCAACGATTTATCGCCAATGCCGCTCACCAATTGCGCACCCCGCTGGCAGGCCTAAAACTGCAAGTTGAGCGCGCGCAACGTGAACAGGATTTGCCCGCGATGAAACCCGCCCTAGTGCAAATTCAGGGCTGCGCCGATCGCATGTCGCATCTGACTACGCAATTATTAGTTTTAGCCAGGTCGGAGCCGATTAATGGCGATTTTGAATTGCGACCGATCGATTTGTGCAAATTAGCTAAGGAAACCTGCATGGATTGGGTGCCTAAGGCATTGCAGCGGCATATGGAGCTCAGCTTTGAAGGCTCGAAGCGGGCCGTGTATGTGCGTGGCGATGACGTTCTATTACGGGAGTTGCTGGCTAATTTGTTGGACAACGCCATTTGTTATGGGCGCGACCGGGGCAATATAACGGTTAAAGTCGAGCCTTATCCATCGCCTCGTTTGAGTGTTGAAGATGACGGTCCAGGCATACCCGAGGCTGAAATCAGCAGAGTATTCGAACGCTTTTACCGTATTCCCGGAAGCTTCGGCGATGGTTGCGGATTGGGGTTGCCGATCGTCAAGGAAATTGCCGACCTGCACAAAGCCAGGCTTGGGTTAAGCCGAGCCAGTGCAGCGGGAGGCACCCGGATCGAGCTTAGTTTTTAAGGAGACGTGTGAACATAAACCCAGTCGGGTTGAGTTTATGCTTTAGATAGCCTGGGTACGCGCTGAAAAATAATACCCGTTTCCAGTGGCGCGCTATTTACCGAACAAATTACGCATATGCCGATTGGCTAGCCATTTCAGGCTGACAAATAGCAGCATGGTCGGTATGGCGTAAGCCAATGCAACGCCGGTTGCACCGTAGTAGGAGCCCAACATATAGCTCAAGCCTATCATGCTGATCGTAGCAAATGACATTAAGCTGACGACCACGCGATTGCGACCCATGAATTGCAGATAGTAGGGCGAGTCGGAAAACAGGGTACTAAAAGCGGCTCCGGTCGTGGTGATGAATAAGGCTTGGTAACCTTGGGAAAAATCGGAGCCGAACAGGTCGAGTATTTCTTGCCCCCAAACGCCGATAATACTCAGAAAAACTGCGATAAAGCCCGCGATCAAGCGCATGCGTTTATCGAGTAGGGCTTTGATGCCGCGTTGGTCTTTGCGCTCCAGCAAAACCACCAGCATAGGCAGATAATAGCGATTAGTCGATGTGCCGATCAGCGAAATCAAGGCCGATGTTTTCATGGCAACAGCGTAAGTTCCGACCACCGCTTGGGACGGGTGCAACACTTCCAGGATGATAATGCCTGCGCTGGTGAGTACGGTCATCATCACACTGCTGAGCAACAACGGCAGTGAATTTATCAGCCACCAGCGTCGGCCTTTTGAGTTGGCTTCTGCCTGTCTGAGCGCTCTTGGACTGGCCGCTCGCGCCGTGATTATCATTAGTATCAGTGTCAAACACCAGGCTATACCAAAACACAGCACTGCCGAAACAGCTGTCAGCTCAAATTGAAAATTGTGTAAACCGGTAATCAGAAGCAAAAATACCGCAGGCAGAAAAAAGCGATATAAAGCAAAAGCCAGAATCCGCACACCGTAGACGGTAATGACTTCAACCAAAAACAGGCAAAGCGCAATCACCGGCAGAAAGCCGGAGTAGACAATAGTCACTGCGTGATAATCGGTCTTATGCAAGGGCAAAAAGGCACCCAGCCCTAAGCTGAGCAAGCCCATCAGTAAAATACTGAACAGTATGATCGTGCGCAACGAAAACAGCCAGAAGCCACGCAGACGCGGCCAGTTTTTGCGCTCGATATACAGGGAAACCAGACGCAGGGCGTATTTTTCGAGACCTAATGTTGCCAGCGTCGATAGCAAAGTGACGATGGATATTGCCACGCTGTAATCACCGAAAGCCCCGATAGTAAGATGTCTGGCCAGAAAAATATTCGCCCAATACATCAGCGCATAATTGGTCAGGCTTAAGCCAAACAGCATCAGGGAACTGAAGTTATTGGGATGAACGGAAAAGCCGGGGTTCAACATAAATCCGTTAAATTGATTGTTTTAGTGGGCGTGAGTATAAAGCAACAGACTGTGCAATATGATGACAATAGCGGATAAATTTTCTCAAGGATGGAGATAGTGGTGGGTCGCAAAGCATCTACTTTGGGTATTTTATCTTATCGTCTGCATCTGTAGTGGTGTGTTCACGGTTTCCATTATTCAGGCAAAGCAAGCTTTGAACTTCGGTATCTGTAGTTTTTGGCGGTCAAAATTTACTTTGGTCAATTATGCAGTATTTTTGTTGCTAAAAAGATAATTGGTAATCTGCTGGATTTTATTGAAAATTTCACCAAGATCTAACGATGTCTTAAATTCTTTGTAGATCCGCAACCGCGTATCGCTTTTGTTGCGCTGTCATGAAGTTGTCATGAAGCTGTCATTAAGCTGTCATTTTATTTCCATATTCTTGCTCAAACTTTTTGATAACAACCAAGAGCAAAACATGAAAATATCTAAACTTACATTGGCAATCGCTACCGTTTTAGGTGCAGGCGCAACATCCGGCGCTTTTGCCATGGATCTTTATGTAGATACCAAAACCAAGCAGATTTATGCAGAACCGGGCCGTGGCCGGGAACTGATGGGTTCGTTCGAAAAAGTCGATAAAGCTGCCAAGACAGTTGATAGAGAACAAAAACTGGATCAAGCGGAAATTAAAGCGATCCGTGAAGATCTGGCATTAAAAGAAAACTCCATCAAAGCCTTGCAAGAGCATGCCGATGCGGATTCAGCGGCTGATTCGGTTAATGTTAAGTTGGATAATAAAGGGCTTAACTTTGAAACAAAGGATAAGAACTTCAAGTTTAAGCTGGGTGGTCGTATTCATGCCGATGCAAATTACAGCGGCAATGATAATTTTGTTGCAAGAAACCCCGTAACAGGCTTACCAAATGGTACGCATCATGAAGCCAATGACGGCACGGAATTTCGCCGCGCACGTATAGATTTTAACGGCACTTTCTACAAAGACTGGAGCTTCAAAACCGTAGCGGACTTCGCTGATGACAATGTCCGTATGAAGGATGTATTTATTCAATACAGTGGCCTGGAGTACGCGAATATTTTCGCAGGTCAAATGAAGCAAAACTTCAGCCGTGAGTTGCAAGAAAGTTCTAACGATATGATGTTTACCGAGCGTTCATTAATGAACGTATTAAACGCACCGGTTGTCGACCGTGCGATCGGTTTGAATTTTGAGAGTAAAGCACCGAAACACTGGATGGCGGAAGCCGGTATTTTTGGAAACTCAATTACGCCTGCCAGAACCACCGGTACTGAAGTTGCCAATGCCGGAGATGAAGGATGGGCTGTTAACGGACGCGCCACGTATGCGCCGATCGAAGAGAAGGGCAAGGTTGTGCATTTAGGTATCGCCGGTAACTACCGCAAGCCGGATGATAGCGGCGATGTCGCTTCGAGCAGAGCGCTTCGGTTTGAGTATGAAACCAATCACATGTCTAACTTGTTGTTATTAGATAAAACAGCTCAAGATGTAGACAATATCAAGATGTTAGGCCTGGAAGCTGCCGGTTTGTACGGGCCGTTTTCAGCAGGCGCTGAATATACCAGGATGTGGGTTGACCGGAAGCAAAAAGGCACAGGGGTAGTGGCTGCTGATGGCGGTTCAAGCAATCTGGAGCTGGACGGCTGGTATGTCGACGCAGGCTGGACTATCACCGGCGAATCACGCAAGTACAAGGCGGGCAGATTTTTCAAAGTTGAGCCGGCGAAGAAATTCAGTCTGAAAAATGGCGGATGGGGCGCATGGGAACTGGCGACACGTTATTCGGCAGTTGACTTGAACGATGGCGGTTTCCGCGGCGGCGAAATGTCGGCTGTCACTGTCGCTTTAAACTGGTATCTTAACAATAATATCCGTTTAATGGCTGATTACAACAGAGCGTTCAGCATGAACAACACCGCTGTTGTTACACCAACAGGCGCTGATCCGGATAATAACGATACTTTCACAGTACGTGCACAGTTAGCGTATTAAATAAACCCAAGTATCAGCTGAACGCAAAGCCGCGCTGGAAAGCCAGCGCGGCTTTTTTTATTGGCAAGAATTCATATATGATGGCTATTTTAAATATCAGGCCAGAAAGCAAGTTCCTGGCTTGCCAAATGGTCGTCAACGAGGTTAGCAGTGAAAGTTAGTCACTTCATTAAATTTGTACCGGTTTTGTGCTTGGCCGGATGCGCAACCACGCCTGTTCCGCCTGCTACCGCTAATTGGAACATAGAGCCTGTGAGTGTCTATGACTCGGGCCACGAAAGAGGTACGGAAATCGTCAGCATTCAGCAATCCACTTTGCGGGCCGTGCTTAGCAATTTTGAGACAGGCGAAGCTGATGTACTGGATGTCAGCAAGCCTGAGCACTTGCGCCGGATATCCCGCTTCAACATGAGGCTGGGTATAGGCGAGGAACTGACCTCTGTTGCATTTCATCCTAAACTGGATGTGTTTGCAGCGGTTATCGATGCCGGTAACAAGCCCGGCAGGCTGGAGATTCGTTCGGCGTCAACCGGTTTTTTGATAGATCGCGTCATCGTCGGCTTTGGGCCAGATTCGGTGGTTTTTTCCGGAGACGGCAAGTTTGCCATGATCGCCAATGAAGGCGAAGATTTTTTGTTTGAGCCGTCAAGTAAGCAGTTTTTCACGCCGGAAGGCAGCATTTCTATCGTTTACTTGAGCCCGTCCGGGCACATTGAGCGCCACAAAAATCTGGAACTGGCTAATGCGATGAATTATGAAGGCTTCGTGGTAAGCAAAGGCGGCCGGTTTATGGAAAGGGAAATCGACTGGAATGGCGATGGTGCTATCAGCAAGAACATGGATTTTGACGGCAACGGCAAGATTGACAAGAAAAAGGTCCTGCTTGGATATATTGAAGGACGGGAAGTTTTCGGCTCGGAAACTCAAGGCGAGAAGAAAATACTTATTCCGATAAGAACCCATTCTCCAGCCCTATTGGAGCCGGAATATATCGCTATTTCACCGGATGCAAAGAAGGCCTATGTCACCTTACAGGAAGACGATGCGGTTGCGGTCGTCGATTTAACCAGTGAGCAAGTCATAGGCTATTACGGCTTGGGCGCGAGCCAGCATAAAGTTGATGCCCGCTATGACGGCTGGGTGAAATTCGACCAATCGATGACAGGGCTGCGCGAACCCGACGGAATCACCACAGTAGCTAATGGCCGTTATTTCGTTACGGCCGATGAAGGCGACACAGACGAGGATAATGGTTCTGCGTCAGACAAGGATCAGCCGGTTAGCGGCGGACGTACGGTCAGTGTTTTCGATACGGCGACTGGCGCTTTGTTGGGCGATACCGGCAACCAGCTTGATGAGTTTGCTTTCGCCAATAAAGTCTACCCGGATCGGCGCAGCAATAAAAAAGGCTCGGAGCCGGAAATGCTGGTTTCCCTGGAACTGGACGGCGTACCGTATGTTGCCGTAGGCATGGAAAGAGCCGGGTCGGTTGAATTAATTTCCCTGGCCGATCCTTTTCACCCTAAAGTAGTCGCTTTGGGCAAGATTGCCGGCGATGAAGACAAGTCGCCCGAAGGCATCGCCCATTATGTCGTGGATGGCGAGCATTATCTGCTGACAGCCAATGAAATGAACGGAACTGTGGAGTGTTTTAAAATTGCTCGGCAAGGTGCTGAGTAAGAGGTTGCAAGCAGCAGGGCAGATGGATATTTCTGATCTTCAACCATGCTGCATTTTTTTCAGTTCAGCACGCAGGTTTTCAAGCTCTTCCATCAAATCCAGCGCCAGCGCGATGCCGGCCAGATTAACGCCCAGATCGCGCTGTAGCCTGAGCGCAGAACGCACCCGCACCAAGCTTGCGCCTGAAAAACGCCACACCTGTATTTCATCCCCTTGCGGCTCGATAATGCTTTCTTCAACCAGGCTGATAACCCATTCTGCGTGGACGCCGCAAGCATGGCACAGTTGCTCAAGGGTCAGGCTGTCCTCTTCGATGACCGTTCCGGTATGTATGGGCAATAGATCATGTGAACTCATAGGCTTATACCCCAAGCGGCTGGCGCGGGTTAAAATTAAGTTCTTGCTGCATCTTTTGATAGACCGCCTTGGCGCGGTCGGTGTTTGCCGGCGGCAAGGCGATTTGCAGCACCACGAGAAAATCGCCCGGCGTTTTGGCCGGTAAGCCACGGCCTTTTAAACGCAGTTTGCTGCCTTGCCGGGAATTGGGCGGTATTTTCAGGTCAACTTTTCCATCCGGCGTCGGCACTTTGACGGTGGCGCCTAATGCCGCCTCCCAAGGCGTGACCGGCAAATCCAGATAAATGTCGGCGTCGGAAATCCGGTATAGCGGATGGGGATTAAAGGCTATTTCCAGCAGCAAATCGCCGGCTTTGCCGCCGCCTGAGCCGGGGTCGCCCTGGCCGGACAGCCGGATATGCTGGCCGGGTTTAATGCCTTTGGGGATTTTGATGTTCAGGCTCCTTTGCTTGACCTGTACATGGCCGCGCGCATCCATCTCCGGCGCGCTCAGGGTAATATTGCGAGTCGCGCCCCGAATGCTGTCTTCCAGATCGATATAAATTTTGGCATGCGCATCCTGGCCCCGCGCCTGGAATCCGCGCGTACCTTGTTCGGAGGTACGAAATCCGCCTTGCCCGAACAATTGCTCAAAAAAATCGCTAAAAACGCCGCCACCGCCGCCGGTAAAGCCGCCGCCTTTAAATTCGAAGCCTTCATCCCATTTGGGTGGCGGTCTGAAATCCTCGCCGGCTTTCCAGTTGGCGCCCAGTCTATCGTAAGCGGCTCTTTTTTCAGGGTCCTGGAGCACTTCATAGGCCTCGCCCAGTTCCTTGAATTTTGCTTCGGCATCCTTTTCCTTGCTGACATCGGGATGATATTTGCGCGCCAGCTTGCGGTAGGCGCGTTTGATCTCGTCCTGAGTGGCGCTCCTGGATAGTCCCATGATCTTATAATAATCTTTATATTCCATGTGGTGCCTGTCCGATTACAATTGAATTAGCCCGGAAAACCAGGTTGAATTTTGATGCTGCAACAAATCAGCGATGGATATTCAGCGCAGCAGGTTTGCCAGACCTGCTGCGGATTGTTTCAGTCAAATATAATGAGAGCCTGGAATTATTCCTCGGACATTACATTGATGCGTTTTGGTTTAATGGCTTCCCGTTTAGGGATGATTATTTCCAGTACGCCGAGTTTGCATTTTGCATTGATCGCCTCGCCATCGGCGGAATCCGGCAGGCTGAAGCGGCGATAAAAAGAACCGGATGTTCTTTCGACCCGTTTATAGCCTTCTTTTTCGGTTTTGGTTTCGGTTTCTTTTTCGCCTTTCACTGTCAAAACCCCGGCTTCCATGCTGATGTCGATATTTTCCGGCTTGACTCCGGGAATGTCGACATAGATAACGAATTTATCGGTTTCTTCTTTTATATCGACTGCGGGCGTCCATTCGGCCGTTGCAACCGAACCCTCACCTGGTTTTTCTTCCCGTGAAAGCGATAGTTCTCTTTGCAGTTGATTCAGTAAACCCCATGGTTCATAACGTATAACAGCCATTTTTTGTCTCCTAATGATTAATGTCTTAATGCAATAACAAACTTAAAAACGATTATTTGTCTTTCAGCAATTATGTGGGGGCGGCGGTTTTTTTTGTCAAGTGGCTGAATTGAATTGATGCTGGATTTTAATATTACTTTTTGGGCTCGGTTAAGCGGCTTGCCCGGTACGCATGCATTAAAGCGATAAACGCCAGGAAATCGTACAGGCCGTGAATAACAATCGGCAGCAGCAAATTCCTGTCGCCGCCATAATCCATGGCTAAGCTTAAATACATTCCGGTTAAAGTCGCCAGCACGGCATAAAGCGGCGTCACGGCATGAGCCAGGCCGAAAATGATATTGCTGACGACCAAGCCTGCGGTCATGCCCCAGGACGATTCAATCCAGGGTTGGATAACACCCCGGAACAGCAGTTCTTCCGATAGCCCGGCAATCGATGCGAGCACCAGCAAATCAGTCCAATGATAGCGGTACAAGCCGGGTGCCAAGGTTTCAAACAGTACTTTCCTGATTTTTGCCACCGGTTCCGCTTGTATCTGCTCCATGCTCAGATACAGCAAAAACAAAGGCGCAGTCCCTATCACGCCATAAGCAATGGCTGACTCTGAAAAATGCAGGTAAGCGAAAGGGTCGATGCCGGCGATCCAACCTAAAATAATCGCGACCAGAATCAGGGCCGCTTCAAAAGAACAAGCCTTTTTAAAAAACTCATCGGGTTTGATCTGATAGTTAGCCATTGGTATTAACGGGACAGTAAGAAAAGGCCATTCTAATCAAAAATGGTTAAAATAGCCGTTTGATTCATTATCTGCGACTGACCCTATGCTGTGTTTTATTTATAAGAGCTTGAAAAAAGAACATCTTTATTTGTACGTTGATACAAAAGATGATTTTTCCAAGGTGCCGGAAGCGCTTTTCGGCAGCTTTGGCAAGATGGAATTTGTGATGGAGTTGGAACTGACGCCGGAACGCAAATTGGCTAAGGAAGACGCCGTCAAAGTCATCAACAGCCTGACGACGAAAGGTTTTTTTGTGCAGCTGCCGCCGATCAATCTGCCGGCGCCGTTAACTATTCAATAGTTTTGATAAGAGCATAAAACCACGAAGAGCACGAAGTTTTTTACCTTGTTTTTTCGTAACTGCTCACGCTTTAAAATCGTTAAGCCGGCTTTAAAGTAGCCAAAGCAAGCTTTGGACTCCAGGAAATTTAGATGGCGGAGTTCAAAGCTTGCTTTGAACTTTACAATTCTAAACACTCCTTACCTTTCTGTGTTTTCCATTGAGTCAGTTGAAACGTTCACACGAAGTTTTTTCTCCGTGTTCTTCGTGTCGCCTCGGCAACTGCTCCTGCGTCGCCTAAAGCGCCTAATGTTGGTGCTCTCGGCAATTGCTCCCTGCATTGCTCTACCTCCTCCATCCGTGGAGTCGTACCTCCTGCATCCTTGCAGTCGTAGAGGCGCCTATTTTTGGCTTCGTGGTGAATTATTAAACCTGCTTACGCTTTCGGTAAAGTAACGCCGGTCTGGCCCTGATATTTGCCGCCCCGGTCTTTGTAAGAGGTTTCGCAAATTTCGTCGCCGCCAAAAAACAGCATTTGCGCAACGCCTTCATTGGCGTAGATTTTTGCCGGCAACGTGGTGGTATTGGAAAATTCCAGCGTCACATGGCCTTCCCATTCCGGCTCCAGAGGCGTTACGTTGACAATGATGCCGCATCGCGCATAAGTCGATTTGCCCAGGCAAATCGTCAAGACATCGCGGGGAATGCGGAAAAATTCAACCGTTCTGGCTAACGCAAATGAATTCGGCGGAATAATGCAGACATCGGACTTAACATCGACAAAGCTGCTTGAATCAAAGTCTTTAGGGTCGACGATCGCAGAGTTGATGTTGGTGAAAATCTTGAATTCGTCTGAACACCGGACATCATAGCCGTAACTGGAGGTGCCGTAGGAAATCACCCGGCCGCGTTCCGAATCCCTGATCTGGCCGCTTTCAAACGGCTCGATCATGCCATGTTGTTCCGCCATGCGGCGTATCCACTTGTCCGACTTAATGCTCATGGAGTATTACTACCTGAATTGATGTAAAAAAACAGGATTTTAGCATAGAACTTGATAACTTCTCATACACAGGCAGCGCAAGGGTTAAGCATGGAAGTTGAATGAAGACCCGAGGTTAAAAGTTTTTTATTCACCACGAAGGACACGGAGAACACGAAGTTTTATATTTTTTTCTTCGTGCTCTTCGTGTCCTTCGTGGTGAAAAAGCTTTTTACGTATTCTGCACAACGATCTTGGGGAATTTTGTCGTGAAATCCTTGGCCTTTAACGCCAATCGTGCCGCTGTCTTGCGGGCGATTTGCTTGTATATCTGCGCCGCGCGGCTGTCCGGGTCGGCGACCACGGTCGGTCTGCCGCTATCGGCAAATTGCCGGATGTTGATATCCAAAGGCAAGGAGCCCAGAAACTCAATCCTGTTGCGCTCGGCCATCAACTTCCCACCGCCTTCGCCGAATATGGCTTCTTCGTGGCCGCAGTTGCTGCAAATATGGATGCTCATGTTTTCAACCAGGCCCAGTACCGGCACGTTGACTTTCTCGAACATGCCCAAGCCGCGTTGGGCATCAATCAGCGCAATATCCTGAGGCGTGGTGACGATAATCGCGCCGCTGACCGGAATCTGCTGAGACAGGGTCAGCTGTATATCGCCGGTGCCCGGCGGCAAGTCGATTACCAGATAATCCAGGTTATCCCAGTTGGTGTCTTTAAGCAGTTGCTGCAAGGCATTGGTTACCATCGGGCCGCGCCAGATCATGGCTTGGTCGGCCTCGACCAGATAGCCGATTGAATTGGTCTGTATGCCGAAAGCGACCTTGGGCATCATGGTTTTGTTGTCTTTGCTTTCAGGAAAACCTGAAAGCCCCAGCATCATCGGGATGCTGGGGCCGTAAATATCCGCATCCAGAATGCCGACATTGGCGCCTTCCGCGGTCAGAGCCAGCGCCAGATTGACCGCCGTTGTCGATTTGCCGACGCCGCCCTTGCCGGAAGCCACGGCAATAATGTTCTTGACGTTGGGCAGCGGCTTTAAGGCCTGTTGCACGGCATGGGAAACGATTTTTACGCTGACTTCGACGCTGGCATCGCCGATGCCGGGAAGCGTTTTAAGCAGCTCTTCAACCTCGGCTTTAAGTACGGGTAAATAACTTTTAGCGGGATAGCCCAGCTCCAGTTTTACGCTGACGTTGTTGCCGTCAATCGCAATGGCCTTGACCGATTTTGCCGAAACCAGGTCGGTTCCATTGTTGGGGTCGATAAATGTTTGCAGAAGATCTTCTACCGCTGCTTTTTCGAGGCTTGCCATGACCATGCTCCATAATTGTTAATAAATTCGCCTGATCAATTACCAAGCATAAAACTCAAGATATAGGCCATTTTACCGATTTCAACTCGCTATTGCACTTGTTGGCTGCTTGATAATCGTAGTTTGCGTTTATTTTATGCCATAATAACCAGCTAATTTTGCCTTCGAATTGCTTGAGCTTTTACACTATGCCAGATAGAAAAATTCTCGTCACCAGCGCACTGCCTTATGCCAACGGCCCTATCCATCTCGGCCATCTGGTTGAATACATTCAAACCGATATTTGGGTGCGTTTCCAGAAACAACGCGGCAACCTCTGCTATTACGTTTGCGCGGACGATACGCACGGCACGCCGATCATGCTCAGGGCGGATCGGGAAGGCATTACTCCTGAACAACTGATTGCCCAGGTCGGCAAGGAGCATCTGGCCGATTTTACCGAGTTCAGCGTGGCCTTCGACAACTACCACAGCACGCATTCCGAAGAGAATAAGACCCTGTCATCGCTGATCTATGAACGCTTGCGAGATGCCGGGCACATCAGTTCACGCAGCATTACCCAGGCTTACGATCCGGTTAAGAACATGTTCTTGTCTGACCGTTTTATCAAAGGCGAATGCCCCAAATGCGGCGCGGCCGACCAGTACGGCGACGGCTGCGAAGTGTGCGGCACAACCTATGCCCCAACCGAACTGAAAAACGCGGTGTCGGCGATTTCCGGTGCCAAGCCCGTCGATAAAGATTCGGTGCATTATTTCTTCGATCTGGCCAACTTTAGCGATATGTTGCGCGATTGGACCCATGCCGGCCACTTGCAGCCCGAAGTTAGCAACAAACTGGCCGAATGGCTGGACGGCGGCTTGCAGCAGTGGGACATAAGCCGCGATGCGCCGTATTTCGGTTTTGAGATTCCCGACGCGCCGGGCAAATACTTTTATGTCTGGCTGGACGCGCCGATCGGTTACATGGCCAGCTTTAAAAACCTGTGCGATAAACAAGGGCTGGACTTTAACGAATTCTGGTCCAAGAACAGCGACGCTGAGCTTTACCATTTCATCGGCAAAGACATTATCTATTTCCACGCCCTGTTCTGGCCTGCGATGTTGAGCGGCGCGCATTTTCGGACGCCCAGCGCGATTTTCGCGCACGGCTTTTTGACCGTGAACGGCGAGAAAATGTCAAAATCGCGCGGCACGTTTATCAAAGCCCGGACTTATCTGGATCATTTGAATCCCGAATACCTGCGCTATTACTTCGCCGCCAAGCTCAGCGCCGGGGTCGATGACATCGATTTGAATTTCGACGATTTCAGCCAGCGGGTCAATTCCGATCTGGTCGGCAAAGTGGTCAACATCGCCAGCCGTTGCAGCGGTTTTATCGCCAAGCGCTTTGATAACAAATTGTCCGAGCAATGCTCTGAACAAGCCTTGTTCCATGAATTCGTTAAGGCCAACACGCAAATTGCCGAATTTTACGAAACCCGCGAATTTGGTAAAGCCATGCGCGAAATCATGGCACTGGCCGATAAAGCCAACCAATATATTGATGAGCTTAAGCCCTGGCTGATTGCCAAGGAAGAAGGCAAGGATCAGGAACTGCACGAAGTCTGCACCATGGGACTTAACCTGTTCCGCTTGCTGGCCGTTTACCTGAAGCCGGTTCTTCCTGTGCTGGCAGGTAATGCAGAAAGCTTTTTAAATATCGAAGCGCAAGCCTGGCCGGTTGATGCCAAGCCTTTGTTAAACCACGCGATCAACGAATTCAAGCCGCTGATGACGCGGGTTGAGGCCGATAAAATCGCGGCAATTATCGAAGCATCCAAAGAAAATCTGGAAAAAACCGCCGAGCCTGTGAAAGCTAAAAAATGCGAGCCGATTGCCGACACCATCGAGTTTGACGATTTCGCCAAGCTGGATTTACGTATCGCCAGAATCATCAAGGCCGACCACGTCGATGGCGCGGACAAATTGTTGCAGCTGACCGTCGATATCGGTGATGAAACCCGCAACATCTTTGCCGGGATTAAATCCGCCTACAGCCCGGAAGATCTGGAAGGCAAGTTGACCTTGGTCATCGCCAACCTGGCGCCAAGGAAAATGCGTTTTGGCGTATCCGAAGGCATGGTGCTGGCGGCAGGTCCCGGTGGCAAGGATATTTGGGTTTTGCGCCCTGATGAAGGCGCTCAGCCGGGCATGCGAGTTAAGTAATACCAAGAGGCAAAGTGGCCGCCGGGCAGAATTTATCGTTCCCGCGCTCCGGTGGTGCTCGCCGTTATACAAGTGTATTTCAGAGTCGTCATCATGGACAAAAAGGCATATACCGGTTACCGGATAACGCTGCCGATTAGACCTTCCAGGTTTTTAAAACCTGGAAGGTCTGCCTCTCGCTCCGTTTCCTGCCTAACGTCAGGCCAGGGACTGTCGGAATGACGAAAACCCGCGGATACTGGCATATAACGATGAACGCTCCGGCGTCCCGCAATGCTAGAGCGTTGCGAACTGAATTCCCTCGCCGGAGCGTAGGAACTATTAAAAGACCCTATTCAAAACATGTCTGTTTCAACTAAATCTCCCACCTTGATCGATCAAATCAATGCCTTACTGCCGCAGACCCAATGCGGGCAATGCAGCTTCCAAGGCTGCCGTCCTTACGCCGAGGCCATCGCCTCGGGCGCGGCGGACATCAACCAGTGTCCGCCGGGCGGCGACGAAGGCATACGCGATCTGGCCGAGTTATTGGGCGTTCCATCCAAACCGCTGAATACCAAATTCGGCGTCCACAAGCCGCCAAGCGTCGCGTTTATTATTGAAGAAGACTGTATCGGCTGCACCAAATGCATCGCCGCCTGTCCGGTTGACGCGATACTGGGCGCATCAAAATTCATGCACACAGTTATCGCTGCTGAGTGTACCGGCTGCGAATTATGCGCGTCGCCTTGTCCGGTCGATTGCATCGTCATGCAGCCCGCACCGCCAAGTAACGCCAGTATAAGCCGGGCGCAAAAATCCGCTCAGGCCAAACGGCGTTATGACGCGCGTTGTTTGCGCAAAGAAAAAGAAGAGGCTGAAAAAGCGGAGCGGGCGAAAAAGAAAAGGCTGGCGTTGCTGAAGATGCAAGCGGTGAAAAAATAGATAGCAGAGACCAGTTTTACGCCACGAGACTGCAAGGATGCAGGAGGTAGAGCAATGCAGGGAGCGATTGCCGACGACTCCACGGATGGAGGAGATAGAGCACCAACAGTAGGCGCTTTTAGGCGACATACAATATTAAATACAGTCGGGCATAAAGAATCTCCGATTGGAAAAATTAGGGCAGGGATAATAAACCTAAAAGCTAGATACCGCAAACCCACGCCTGCCTAACCAGAAAATCCAAAATTATTCAACAAAATATGGGTTTCGCTCGCGCTCCACCTATCCTACGCTGTATAATACACGGTTATTTTTCACTGAGTTATAAGGTGTGGTCTATGCAAATTCTTCAGGAAGCGCTCACGTTTGATGACGTTTTATTAGTGCCTGCGCACTCGACTGTGCTGCCACGCGATGTAGAAATGAAAACAAAGCTGACGCGGGGCATTACGTTGAATATCCCTCTGGTTGCTGCGGCGATGGATACGGTTACCGAAGCGAGGCTGGCGATTGCGATTGCCCAGGAAGGCGGTATCGGCATCATTCATAAAAACATGACGGCTGAGCAGCAGGCGAGCGAAGTGCGCAACGTCAAGAACTACGAGAGCGGTGTGATCAAGAATCCGATCACGGTTTCGCCGGATGTGAGCATTCGGGACGTTATCAACTTGACCCGCTCTAAAAATATTTCCGGCGTGCCGGTGGTTGACGGTGATGAGTTGGTCGGCATTGTGACCAGCCGTGACTTGCGTTTTGAAACGCGCTTTGACGAAGCGGTTTCAAAGGTCATGACGCCCAAAGAGCGTTTGATTACCGTCAGCGAAAATGCCGATCGTAAAGAAGCGGTGGCTCTGCTGCACAAGCATCGCATCGAAAAAGTGCTGGTGGTCAATGATGACTTTCATTTGCGCGGCATGATTACCGTAAAAGATATACAAAAAGCCAAGGATTATCCGTTGGCTTGTAAAGACGAACATGAGCAGTTGCGGGTCGGCGCAGCAATCGGCACCGGCCAAGGCACCGAAGAGCGGGTCGCCGCGCTGGTTGCCGCCGGCGTCGATGTAATTATCGTCGATACTGCGCACGGCCATTCTCAAGGCGTGCTGGACAGGGTGCGTTGGGTAAAACAGAACTATCCCGATGTACAGGTCATCGGCGGCAATATTGCTACGGCGGCTGCGGCGTTGGCCCTGGTTGAAGCGGGCGCTGATGGCGTTAAGGTCGGCATCGGCCCCGGCTCTATTTGCACGACCCGTATTGTGGCCGGTGTCGGTGTGCCGCAAATCACGGCGGTCAGCAATGTTGCCGATGCGTTAAGAGGAACCGGTGTGCCGTTGATTGCCGATGGCGGTATCCGCTATTCCGGAGACGTCGCTAAAGCGCTGGCTGCGGGTGCCTATGCGGTGATGTTAGGGGGTATGTTTGCCGGTACCGAAGAAGCGCCGGGAGAGATCGAGCTGTTTCAGGGGCGGTCTTACAAATCCTATCGCGGTATGGGTTCATTGGGTGCGATGTCGCAACAGCAAGGCTCCAGCGACCGTTATTTTCAGGAAGAAACCGAACTGGCCGAAAAACTGGTGCCGGAAGGCATTGAAGGCCGGGTGCCGTATAAAGGCAGTCTACTGGCTGTTATTCATCAGTTGCTGGGCGGTATTCGCGCCAGCATGGGCTACACAGGCAGCCAAACGATTGCAATCATGCATGAAAAGGCGCAGTTTGTGCGGGTGACCAGTGCCGGTATGCGGGAAAGCCATGTGCATGATGTGACTATTACTAAAGAAGCGCCTAATTACCGAATGGAGTGAGTTTTGGCGAAAGACGAAAGGCGAAGGGCTAAAGGTTAGGATTGACCTAATTTGAAGCACGGTTTTTTCGCCTTTCGTCCTTTGCCCTTCGCCCTTAACCTTTCGCCTGATCTAAAAGAGCTCTATCGTGAATCAACAATCTCCAAACATCCATAGCCACAAAATCCTGATCCTGGATTTCGGCTCGCAATACACCCAGCTCATTGCGCGGCGTATCCGAGAAATCGGCGTTTATTGCGAAATTTATTCCTGCGAATGCAGTACGGAACAAATCAAAAAGTTCGCGCCTAATGGCATTATTTTATCCGGCGGCCCTGAAACGGTAACTAGCGGCGATACGCCAAGAGCGCCACAAATCGTTTTTGAATTGGGTGTCCCTGTGCTGGGCATTTGCTACGGCTTGCAAACCATGACCGAGCAACTGGGCGGCAAGGTTGTAAGTTCCGATCACAGGGAGTTCGGCTATGCGCAAGTCAGAGCGCGCGGCCATTCGAAACTGTTGTCCGATATCGAGGATCATCTGTCGCCGGAAGGTTTCGGTCTGCTGGATGTGTGGATGAGTCACGGCGACCGCGTGGTCGATTTGCCGGCCGGTTTCACGCTGATTGCCAGCTCGGACGGCGCACCGGTTGCCGGTATCGCCAATGAGGACAAGGGTTTTTACGGTTTGCAGTTTCATCCCGAAGTGACCCACACCAAACAAGGCGGACGGATATTGTCGCGCTTTGTGCTGGAAATTTGCGGTTGCGAAGCGCTGTGGACTTCCAGCAATATTATCGAAGACAGCATTGAGGTTGTCCGTAAAACGGTCGGTACCGATCATGTGATTTTGGGTTTGTCCGGCGGCGTCGATTCGTCGGTCGTTGCTGCATTGCTGCACAAGGCCATTGCAGATCAGTTGACCTGTGTTTTTGTCGATACCGGTTTGTTGCGTTTGCACGAAGGCGATCAGGTGATGGCGACTTTTGCCGAGCATATGGGCGTTAAAGTGATCCGGGTGGACGCTGAGCAGCGCTATCTGGACGCGTTGAGCGGCATCACCGACCCGGAACAAAAACGCAAAATCATCGGCAGTCTGTTTATTGATATTTTCGACGAGGAAGCCGCGAAAATAACCGATGCAAAATGGTTGGCGCAAGGTACGATTTATCCTGATGTGATTGAATCGGCCGGCTCCAAAAGCGGTAAGGCGCATCTGATAAAATCGCATCACAATGTCGGCGGTTTGCCGGAAAATATGCTGTTAAAATTGGTTGAGCCGTTGCGCGAACTGTTCAAGGACGAAGTCAGGAAACTAGGTGTAGAGTTAGGTTTGCCTGCGGATATGGTTTATCGCCATCCGTTTCCCGGTCCTGGTTTAGGCGTGAGAATTTTGGGCGAAGTGAAAAAGCAATACGCTGATTTGTTGCGTCAAGCCGATGCCATTTTTATTGAAGAATTGTATCGCCATGAACTTTACGACAAGGTCAGTCAGGCTTTTGCGGTATTCCTGCCGGTCAAGTCGGTTGGCGTGATGGGCGATGGCCGTCGCTATGATTACGTGATCGCCATCCGCGCCGTCGAAACCATCGATTTCATGACCGCTCGTTGGGCGCATTTGCCTTATGAGTTTTTGGATCTGATTTCCCGGCGCATTATTAATGAAGTTCCGGGCATTTCACGTGTAGCTTACGACATCAGCGGCAAGCCTCCTGCCACTATCGAATGGGAATAAGCAGTACAACGGATGAAGCATGGATGCGCCATGCGATCAGGTTGGCGCAACGGGCCGAGCAGCAGGGCGAAGTCCCGGTCGGCGCTATCGTGGTCAAAGATAATCAATGCATCGCGGAAGGCTGGAATATTCCAATAATCAGCCATGATCCGACCGCTCACGCCGAGATGGTTGCAATGCGAAGCGCCGGTGTAGTCATGGAAAATTACCGGCTGACCGATGCGACCTTGTACGTGACGCTGGAGCCTTGCGTGATGTGCATAGGCGCTATGAGCCATGCACGAATTAAGCGGCTGGTGTTCGGCGCATATGACCCCAAACGGGGCGCAGTGTGCAATGCATTGAGCCTGACCGACGCGAGCTTTTTAAATCATCGGATCAGCTGGGATGGCGGCGTGCTGGAAGAGGACTGCTCGGAATTGTTGAGGGCTTTTTTCAAAGCCAGACGATAAAGGCATTTTAAATTCAGTCAATAGTCACCGCAGCAATAGGGCCCCTATCCGCTTAATGTGCCCCGCTTGTTAGGCGATAGGAATCCGTTGCTGCAAGTTGTTAGCGCGGCAAAATAATACCAGGCAATCCGTCTGGGCTAGTGAATCAAGATTGCCGTAAGTGTTTGTATTGATTAATCAATGCATTGGTTGAGCAATCATGGCTATCGATGGCTTTGTCGTTTTGAAGTTCCGGCAGGATGACTTTAGCCAAGGTTTTGCCCAGTTCCACGCCCATCTGGTCGAATGAGTTGATATTCCAGATGACCCCCTGAACATAAATTTTATGTTCATAAAATGCAATCAGCGAGCCTAAGGTTTTTGGCGTCAGTTTGGTGAATAAGAACGAATTCGATGGTTTATTCCCGTCAAATACTTTGGAAGCGACCAGTACTGTGTCGGCCTGGTCTTCGGGTGATAATTCCTGTTTAACTTCTTCGGCAGTCCTGCCTTTCATTAAGGCTTCCGGTTGGGCGAGAAAGTTTGAAATTAAAATATCGTGATGGTCGGGCAGCTTGTAGTGACTGTTTGCGGCGGCCAGAAAGTCACAAGGTATGAGTTTCGTGCCTTGATGGATCAGTTGGAAAAAGGCATGCTGTCCGTTAGTGCCGGGTTGTCCCCAAATAATCTGGCCGGTGCTGTAATCGACATGTTGACCATTGAGATCTATGCTTTTGCCGTTGCTTTCCATGTCGCCTTGCTGAAAATAATCGGCGAAATAAAGCATGGACTGATCGTAAGGCAAAAGGGCATGGGATTCGGCATTGTAAAAATTATTATACCAAAGGCCCAGCAAGCCCATGATTACAGGAATGTTTTTCTCAAAAGGCGTGGCGCGGAAATGTTCGTCTGCTTCATAGGCGCCTTGTAAAAGCTCTTCAAAGTTGTCCATGCCCACATATAAAGCGATAGATAGCCCGATGGCCGACCATAATGAATAGCGCCCGCCGACCCAATGCCTGAATTCAAACATGTTGTTGGTATCGATGCCGAATTCGGCAACATTATCGGTACTTGTGGAAATGGCAACAAAATGCTTGGCAATAGCTTGCGGATCTTTCGCACTGTCAAGGAACCAGCTTCTTGCCGATTTTGCATTGGTCATGGTCTCTTGCGTAGTAAATGTTTTAGACGCAATAAGAAATAGTGTCGTTTCAGGAGAGAGGTGCTTTAGGGTTTGCACAAGATCGGCCTGGTCAACATTGGAGACGAAGTGAACTTTTAGTGACTCGGACGCGTAGGGCGTAAGCGCTGTCGAAACCATCTTTGGCCCCAAATCGGAGCCGCCTATGCCGATGTTAACGATGTCGGTAATCGCTTTGCCGGTATAACCTTTCCATTCGCCTGAGCGGACGCGAGTGCTGAAAGTTCGCATTTGGGCGAGAACACTGTTGATTTGCGGCATTACATCCTGTCCGTCAACATAAACAGGTTGGTTGCTTCTATTGCGCAAGGCGGTATGCAGGACAGATCTGTGTTCGGTGTTATTTATTTTTGCTCCGCAAAACATAGCCTTAATTTTTGCATTCAGTCCGGCATGATTGGCGAGATTTATGAGTAAGGGCAGGGTTTGATCGGTTATTCTGTTTTTGGAGTAATCAAACAGTATGTCATTAAAATGAAGAGAAAATTTGAGGTGGCGGTTGTGATCTGCATTAAAGCTGTCGCGAAGGAGAATATTTTTGGTTTCGTTGTGATGTTTTATTAAAGCTGTCCAGGCTGTAGATGTGGTCAAAGATGACATGCGTAAAAAGCTCCGTTTAAATAAAGTTGTTTAAGTCTACGAAAAGCAGTGCAGGATAGCAATAGTGCAACCGCGCATTACCTTTTACTTATATAATGGCGCCTGTAGATTGGTCGCCCATCAATTCCTTGTATTTGGCTAAATCGATGTGCTAGAGTGGCTTATTGCTATTAATCAAAGTACAGCGAAAGACGTGTTTTTGATGAGTTCAAAATCCATTAATGGCATCTACATTCTCATAATAATAATTTTATCAAAACTGGAAGGCATTATGAACATTACACACATTTTAAGAAAGAGTTTCCTGGCGCTTCTTGGGTTGTTATTTTCTGCATCGTTATGGGCGCATGGCGGGGCTGCAGGTACCGATACAGACCAATGTAAATTCGAATTGGAACCTAGCCATTGGTTGCATTATACCGCCTACCAGCCTAACGCATTTCCCGCTGAAGATTTTTGCGCCAATATTCCCAGAGCTAACGAACTTACCTTACTGGTGTTCGATTATCAGGACATGAAATACAGAGATATGTCGGTTGAGTTTGAAGTGACAAAAGAACCTGAAGGAACTCGCGTATTCTTTTTGCCGGGTGCAAAGCATAAAAAAGGCACAGTTGAATTAAAACTTCCAAATGGCGTGCCGGAAGCAGGCAAATACCTGATTCATATTACACTGGTGCCTGATCAAGGCGAGAGATTGGATGCGCACATGGGATTTAACGCTGGCGGTGGTAAAGCAGTCAGCAAAAATAACCTGCTTTTGTATGCATTTTTTGCATTCGCCGGTTTATATGTGCTTTATCTGTCACACGCTGGTTTCAAAAGCAAAGTGGATGAAGCAATCGCGAAGCTTAAAAGCTAAGCTGACATGACTTATTGATAAGTTGTGTTGTGCCATTGTGTAATTGCGCGTAGAGTTCACCGCATATGCAATGGCATTGCCTACATCGGCAGATATTTACTCCTGAAGTATCTGCCTTTACCACACTCGTGGATTATGTAGAAAAGGAGCGAGAATAGGAGCGGAGGTTATGATTTTATTGAACAATAGAGGTAATGAGTAATGGTGAAGTTGTTATCGGCTGGGGCGCTGATTTTTCTTTTGTCTGCGCCTGTATCGGCAGTGGAGTATGAGGATCATGATGGGATGCTCATGGATCACGGTGATGGCCATTTAATGGATATGGCTGGCGGTATGGTTATGGGTCAAAATACCAGCACGTTGCCGGGTGGCTGCGACAGTATTGCTGAAACCAAGGAAATTACTGTTCATGCCGGACATAAATATGCCGAGAAATTTCCAGGCAGAATGTTCGCGTTTGACACTCAAGAATTTAATTTTAAACCGTGCACCAAATTGACGGTTCATTTCATCAATGAAGATAATGTCCGTCATCAATGGATGATGCACGGGTTGCCTAAATATTTATATCCTAAGGGCATGTTCCACTTAGAAGTATCCGGCCCTGCAAAAATTTCCGGAACATTGATCCTGCCTCCCGGCGATAAAACCTATCTGGTGCATTGCGACATTGCCCAGCACATGGAAAAAGGCATGAAAGCCCAGTTGAAAGTCGGTAAAGGCGATGGTGATCTTCCCAGTATCCCAGGCGTGACAGCTTACGTCATACCCGATGACTACAAGGGAAGCTTGCCAACGGTGATGGCCGCAGTTTCGGCCGCAGCCGAAGCCGCGCCGGCGGCTGTTGCGGTCAATAAGCCTGCTCCGGCAGCACAACAGCCGCCGAAAGAGGGTTCTCTTGTGTCGGGCGTTACTGTGATCGGCCTGGTGATTGGTTTGCTGCTTGCTCCATTTTTAGCGAAAAAATTTAAAGGCATGAGCGCATCAGAAATAGTAGCCACTATTTTTGATATGTTAAGAACCGGAATTGGGCTAGTTATAAAACTGCTGTCTAAGTTGGTTAAGCTGGTCATTTCTAATAAAAATAAAACGTTGCCTGAAAATTAAACTCGGGCAATACAAGAACCCCTGTGCTCTTTGAGTACAGGGGTTTTTTTTGAGAGAAAAGTGCAAGACATAGGGTTTGAAATAGGTGGACTGTTTACCAGTGCATTTATATCGTCAACGATAGCTCCCGGAGGCTCGGAAGCCGTTTTGGCTTATATGGTAGCGGCAGGGCATCAGGCTGAGCTTTTGGTTATCGTTGCAACAATTGGCAACACATTGGGCGCCATGACAACATGGGGCTTGGGCGTGCTGGCAGCTAAAAAAATGCCGGTTGCCGAGCTTTTATCAGAAAAAAGACAGAAAGCGCTGGAAGTAGTTAGGAAAAGAGGTATCTGGACGCTGTTTTTTACGTGGTTGCCGGTAGTTGGGGATGTCTTGTGTTTTGCAGGTGGATGGTTAAGGTTACCATTCTTTCAGGCTTGTACGATCATATTGCTCGGTAAATTGGGTCGATATGCGGTGATCGCCTGGATTTTTACTTAAAAAAGCTTGTCTTTATAAACATCAACTTGAAATATATCAATTAGATACTTACAAAAACTGTAACTACTAACAGCCAAACTAAAACGCTGATTATTATATTCATTAAAATCTTCATCAAAGCGCAGTATTTATCATATTCCTCTGCACTACATTGTACTTTTTGATATTAAGTAGCTACGAAAAACTAAGATAAAATTTGAGCTTCATGAAATTAATCCGCTTGCATTTTATTGATTGAATACGAGGTAATTGTGCTGCGCCATTTTCCACAGATTAACGTTGCTTATGCTCACAGTAAACGGGATTATTTTATAGCAGCGTTTACTTTTTTTTGCGTTGCAGTTTGTTTGATAAGCGATGCAAATGCGAGCTTGGAAAAGCAAAATGCGCTCGGTGTTTGCGCCTGGGTATTTTTGATCGGATTGCTGCTCGGAGAAAATAGGGAAATAAGAACGCAAGTTGGCATAGCCATCATTTTTGCGACCATCGGCGAGCATTTTGCGTCGCCTTTTATGGGCGGATACACTTACCGGTTCGAGAACGTGCCGGCCTATGTGCCGCCAGGTCATGGCATGGTTTATTTGACCGCCGTGGCTTTGGGGCGGTCCGGATTATTCCAGCGCTATGCCAAGGAAATTGCCGCGTTGGTGGTGATGGTCTGCGGTGTCTGGTCGCTCTGGGGAATCAGCGGTTATGCCGAGCAGGGCGATTCGGTAGGCGCGCTATTATTTTGTGTTTTTTTGGGTTATCTCTTTAAAGGCCGTTCGCCTATGGTTTATCTGGCAGCCTTTTTTATTACCACATGGCTGGAGCTAATCGGCACCGCCGTTGGGACCTGGAAATGGGCGGCAATAGATCCCGTATTAAGTTTGCCACAAGGAAATCCGCCTAGCGGAGTTGCTGCCTGGTATTGTCTGGTCGATGCGGTAGCCATGGGTGGCGCTGCGCCGTTATTAAGAAGAGCGAAAAGTACCCGTGAATGGATAAAGTCCGGCAAGTATCGGAAAAATGCATATCAGAGCGCGGATAATGAATAAGATATTTACACAATCGCGTAAGGTCTGGTTGCTAATTATGTAAGTGCCCCTGTTATAGGCAAGATAATCAATAATTAAAAGGGAGTGAAACATTATGGAACGCGTGATTTTATCCGATTAAGTGTAGCGACTGTAGGTGCCGGCATAATGATACCAACCATGGCGCTGGCCGACAGTGGTAAGCAGATAGCTAGAAGAAATATTTATTATACAAAAGAAGCCCCAGGCTCCTGGAGCGAGAAGGTTGCAACTCATCTGCCCAACATTGAAATACAAAAAACGGGAGGGAATGTCGCTGTAAAAGTCGTAACGGCACATGAAATGAAGGATCATGAGCACTATATTGTTAAGCACGATTGTTAAGCACGTTTTGCTGGACCAAAACTATAAATTTATAGATGAATATCTTTTCCATCCTGTCAAAGATAAGGCGGCAATTTCAACATTTACATTACATGACTACAGTGGGCCGATTTATGCGCTGAGTATGTGCAATAAGCATGATCTCTGGTTGAACGGCTCAGAAGTGTAAGGATGCGTTTTAGATCATTATTTGGCGTTGATGTTATTGCAAGTAGCTCATTGAAGTCCATTAACTCAATGAGCTGTTGTTTAGTAGGCGCTGCAACACAATTCAGTCAATGAAAAACAATCAACTTTTATACCCAAAGCCCAAAAAGATTCTGGTAATCTCAATGCGATACCTCGGCGATGTACTGCTGACGACACCCTTATTGCGTTCGTTGAGGCAGGCCTATCCCGATGCTCAACTTGATGTGCTAGTGTTTCGTAATACAGCTTCCATGCTCGAAGGCAATCCTGACGTTGACCATATTATTACTACGCCTAATCGCCCCAAACTCTTAGATTATCAGCAATTATTTCGTCAAATATTCAGGCAATATGACCTTGCTATCTCTACGCAGTCAGGCGATCGCCCTTTTTTGTACACGCTACTCGCGGCGCCGTTACGGGTTGCCGCAGTACCGCCAAAAAACACTACTGGCTGGTGGAAGCGTTTTTTTGTTCAGCATTGGACAGAATTTGATGACGACAATACGCATACGGTTCTGCAACACCTGAAATTACTGGATTTGATCAATGTTCCCCGGTGTTTTTCATTGGTACCGCCACAAATTGGCAATACTCAGCCGCAAGTGCAGCAATTTCCTTTTTTGGCCGATCATTCCGGCTTTGCAGTGCTACACCCGTACCCGCAGTGGAGATACAAGCAATGGACCGTTGAGGGTTGGATACAAATAGGACTCTATCTCAAAAGCTTGGGATTACAACTAGTTCTTTCGGGAGGGTCTGCCCAAGAGGAAATTGACTATGTAGCCAATATTCAACGTAAACTTCTCGAGGATACGATCAACTTGACGGGTCAGGTTTCGTTGGCGCAATTGGCAACCATTATTGCCCAAGCAAAACTATATATCGGCCCGGATACTGGCATCACCCACTTAGCTGCTGCAACCGGCATTCCCGTGATTGCGCTTTATGGGCCGACCAATCCGGTAAAATGGGCGCCGTTCCCTTATGGATATCAAGCAAACGATAATCCTTTTGATAAAATAGGCGATAAACAAGTTAATAATATTTACTTCGTACAAGGTGAAGGAGATTGTGTTCCGTGCGATCTAGAAGGTTGCGATCGCAATCGACAAAGCCGTAGCCAATGTTTGGATAATCTGTCACCGGAACGTATTAAGCGTTTAGTGCGGCAATTGTTAAACAAATGAGCGTTCTAAATTGAGTCATTCGCAATCTGTCAATTTAACAATGAAATTATGAATATCGCCCCCTCTAAACTACTCGATCGCATTTACGTCCTTAACGTCAAAAAATTTACCGAGCGCCGGGCTTTCATGGAAAAGCAGCTCGCTAAAACAGGATTGCAGGCGGAATTTATTTTTGATTGGGATGCCGATGAGTTGAACGATGAGATAATCGACCGGTATTTTTCGAAAAATAACAAATTATCAGTCGCGCAAAAATCCTGTGCTCTCAAACATATTACCGCTTTACGAAAAATTACGGAAAGTAACGGCAGGTTCAATTTGATTTTAGAAGATGATGCCGTTCTTGCGAAAGAGTTTGGTTTAGGCTTACAACGCGCATTAGCACAAAGCGAGCAGTTTTTGGAAAACAAAGTTATTTATATAGGTTCAGGAGGGAATTTTTTTACGCCGAAAAGCCAGCGAAGACCAGGGCAATATCTATATCTTGGTACACGCGGTCGATTTACAGATTCCTATATTATCGATAGTGCCACCGCACAAAAAAGGTTGGATTGGATCATTATCCATAAAGTCAGTGAACCCATTGATAATCAATTTGATAAAATCGATAAGCAATTAGGTATCAAAATACTGTGGCTAGAAGACCCTATTGTTGAGCAAGGCAGTAAAAATGGTTTGTTTGACAGTGCCATAGAGTCAGCCCCGCCAACTTGGTTACAAAGGCTGCGTTTTAACTTTGAAAAGTTAAAGCGAAAATATATCTATCAACTATGGCGTTAATTGAAAAGTCTATGTTTTCTTATTCTATTATTTCAGAAAAATCCTTATTAGCTTGCCGATATCTGGCAATAATTGCTGCGATTGCAGCTCCTCTATCTACCGCTGTTACCAGTGCTGCTTGCGTTGCCATGTTGTTAACCTGGCTTATTTCAGGTCACGTTTGGCAGAGCCTGAAAGTATCGACTCAACAGTCTACGGGGAAAATGTTGTTAGTGTTTTTTGCTTGGCTTATTGTTAGCAGTTTATATGCTGACACTTCCTGGACGGATAAAATCACTACATTGTCGAGCTGGAAAAAATTATTTTACACTTTCGTGTTGTTAGGCCTTTTTTGTCAAACACAGTGGAAAGCGCGCTTTATTTATTATTATTTAGCGGCAATGTCTTTCGCAGCATTTATTGTCGTTTCATTATGGTTGCTGGGTATTCAAGTTAGAGGTCAGCCGCCCGGCATTGTTATGACAAATTACACTTCTCAAAGTTTAGCATTTGTGATTGCTATCTTAAGTTGCATTTTTTTAATTAAAGAATCTATCAGTCGTCAAAAAAAAGGTTTATTAATAGGAATGATAGTCCTATTTACATTTAACATTTTCTTCATCAGCACTTCTCGGAGCGGTTATCTTGCTCTGCCTGTGGCTGCTGTTTTCATAGTTATTAATCTTTATGGCTATAAAAAACTGCCTCATATTTTGGGGATTACGCTAACTGCTCTTTTATTGGTGGCGTTGACTTCAAACACCTTGCAGCAGCGCATTAAATTAGGATTGGAGGAAAATAAAAATTCTCAATCCAGTGAAAATTTAACGTCTATAGGTGTTCGTGATATTTTCAGGCAAAATACGTTGGAATTAATTCAGCAAAAAACCTTTCTTGGTTATGGAACATCTTCTTTCAATAGCGTTTACAGTTCTCACGTTGCTGCAAAATATCAAGACTGGCGCGGCAAACCGTCATCCGACCCACATAACCAATATTTGTTTATTTGGCTGGAAAATGGTCTAGTCGGGTTGTTATTGTTTTTGGCTTATATTTTTACGGCTATCAGACAGGGAGCAACCCAACAGTTCTACGGAGTCATTGCTGCAAGTGTGCTCGTTGCGTTCGCCACGACTAGTTTGTTTAATTCACATTTCAAAACTTTTCCAGAGGGACATTTACTGGCTTTTTTTGTAGGTTGTTTATTAGGTCAACAGCCGGTAAACAAGATGGAGGAAGGAAGTGCTTAGCGTAATCATCATCACAAAAAATGAAGCGTCTCATATTGGGCGGTGTATGGAATCTGTTTTATGGGCTGATGAAATCATCGTTCTGGATTCCGGTAGTCAGGATGATACGGTATCCATCTGTCATCGATATACCGAGAAAGTATATGAAACGGACTGGCCCGGGTTTGGTATTCAGAAGCAGCGCGCTTTGGATAAGGCGGCTGGTGACTGGATTCTATCTATTGACGCCGACGAAATGGTAACGCCGGAACTAAGGATGGAAATCGAACGCACGCTCCAGCAAAAGGAGTATCAGGGCTATGAAATTCCTCGTCTTTCCAGCTACTGTGGCAGGCAAATGCGACATGGCGGCTGGTGGCCCGATCATGTGCTTAGGCTATTTCGACGTGATTGCGGTCGATTCACTGATTCAGCCGTTCATGAGCGTATTGTTGTTCAAGGACAAACCGGACAATTGACCACTCCGTTGCTGCATGATGCTTTTGTGGGTCTGGATGAAGTCTTACATAAAGTAAATTGCTATTCGTCCTTAGGCGCAGAAATGCTCTACCAAAAAGGGACACAATCATCCATAAGCAAGGCTATTTTTAAAGCGTTCTGGACTTTTGTGCGCACCTATTTCCTTAAATTAGCTATTATGGATGGACGTCAAGGTCTGATGCTTTCAATTTCCAATGCTGAAGGAACGTATTATAAGTACGTCAAATTGTTGGAATTACAAAGCCGACAAGCACAACAATAATGAATCTAATATCTGTTATTGTAACTACATATAATTGGCCCGCCGCTTTAAATCTTTGCCTGGAAAGTTTATTTGCCCAAAGTGATAACAATTTTGAAATTATCATAGCTGATGATGGGTCGGCGCCAGCCAACCTTAATCTAACACAGTCTTTTTGCGCTAAAAGTCCGGTATCAATTCAATATGTTCACCATGACGATCAGGGATTCAGGGCGGGAACCATTAGAAATAAAGCTGTGGCCGCCAGTAAAGGCGAATATTTGCTATTTATTGACGGTGACTGCATTCTTCGGCCTGATTTCATCGCTGGGCATCGCCAGCTTGCCGCACCGGGATGCTTTGTGCCTGGAAACCGGGTGCTGTTGAGCCAGGCATTTACTCAGGAAGTCATAGAAAAGCACATTTCATTGCATGACAAAACGCTGAGCTATTTCATTGCTCTTTGGATACAAAATAAAATAAATAGAATTTCTGCCTTTATTCGGTTTCCTCTGGGGCGATTAAGAAGCTTACAGCCTAAAAAATGGAAAAAAGCCATGACATGCAATTTAGCAATGTGGAAGCGCGATTTTTTACAGGTAAACGGTTTTGACGAGCTTTTTGAAGGCTGGGGTTTTGAGGACTCTGATTTGGTTATTCGTTTAATACATGCAGGCATTAAACGTAAAGAAGGAAGGTTTGCTGTGCCTGTGTTGCATCTATGGCATGTTCATAATGATAAAAGCAAGCAAGATATTAATTACCAGCGCCTGCTGGATCGCTTAAACAGCCAGGATTTTATTTTCGCAAAAAAAGGCGTTTCCCAGTATCTTGGGTAACTCGGTAACTTAGCGCAAGCTGGAAGAATAGCTTCACTCGTTCATTCAAACTTCAAAAATATGAAAAAAACATCCAAAGCAAGCGCTCAAATATATAAGCGACTACTGACCTATTTAAAGCCGCATCGTGGCCTCTTTGCAATCAGTATTATTGGCTTCCTGATGTATTCAGGCACTCAGACTTTATTTGCTGCGTTAATCAAGCATATTATTGATACGTTGCAAACTGAGGCGCGGGAGGGTATGTATTACTTGCCGTTATTCTTTAGCGGCCTGATTATAGTGCATGGGATTGGCGCTTATGTAGGCAATTATTTTTTAGCCAAAGTGTCCACAAATATCGTGCATACGCTGAGATGTGAAATTTTCAATCAATATACGCAGCTGCCAACGGCTTATTTTGACGCAAACAATAGCGGTCATATGATTTCCAGAATAACCAATAATGTAGGACAGGTTACTCAGGCGGCCACAGATTCTATTCGTACTTTTGTGCGGGAAGGATTTACTGCGATAGGCTTGTTAGTTTATCTGTTTTATTCAAACTGGATGTTATCTCTGGTTTTTATTGCTATCACACCTATTTTGGTGGTGCTGGTGAGTTATGTTAGTAAGCGACTTAGAACGATTAGTAAGAGAATACAAGAATCAATTGGCGATATAACGCATATCACTTCGGAATTGGTGGATGGGCATCGGGTGGTGCGCAGTTATGGCGGAGAAGAATATGAGCGGCGGCGCTTTTTAGAAAGCAGCTTATATAACCGTAGACAATCGCTCAAGCTGGCAACCACTATGGCGGTGCATAACCCGATAATGCAATTCATTATAGCGATAGCATTGTCAGTTTTGATGTATATGGCATTGTTTTTTATGAAACAAGCCAGTGTGGGTGAGTTTGTGGGCTATTTGACGGCGGCATTTTTATTGCCTAAACCGATCAGAAGTTTAAGTGACGCGAACAGCGAAATCCAAAAAGGCATAGTCGCCGCCGAATCGTTGTTTGAAATTCTGGATGAGCCGGGCGAATTGGATGAAGGCACTTATCAGGCAGAAAGATGCAAGGGAGCTCTGGAATTTAAAAATCTGACTTTTCAATATGCCGGCGCAAACGAGCCTGCGCTGATTGACATCAGTTTTAAGGCTGAGCCAGGGCAGACAATTGCTTTGGTAGGAGCTTCCGGCGGCGGTAAAAGCACGCTCGCCAGTTTGGTTTCTCGTTTTTATCCCCATGATACTGGCGAGATACTACTGGACGGTGTGGAAATTAATAATTATCAACTGGCAAATCTGAGGAAGCAGTTGGCATTAGTCAACCAGCAAGTCACATTATTCAATGACACGATAGCCAACAATATAGCTTACGGGGCGCTTGCGACAGTAACTAAAAGCGAAATAACTCAAGCTGCAACAGACGCTTATGCGATGGAATTTATCGCCAAGCTGGACCAGGGGCTGGACACGGAAATAGGCGAGAATGGTGTCAAGCTGTCCGGCGGACAGCGGCAAAGATTGGCTTTGGCCAGGGCCTTGCTAAAAGACGCGCCCATACTCATATTGGATGAGGCGACATCGGCGCTCGATACCGAATCGGAGCGGTTTATACAAGCGGCACTACAAAAAGTAATGAGTAATCGAACGACGCTGGTTATTGCTCACCGACTATCGACCATTGAAAATGCCGATATGATTTTGGTTATAGATCATGGCCGCATTGTAGAAAGAGGCTCTCACCGCGAGCTCATTGCAAAAAATGGAGTCTATGCGCGTTTGCATTCGATGCAATTTGAGGAACATTCCAAGGGCAACCATCCGGTCATTTCTGCTGAACTGATAAGTTCAGACTTAGTTTAAAGGGCATAATTTTGAAAACATTTATTTCTGAGCTTGAGCAGCATAAAGCCGTGATAGAGGGGCTGGCTGATTGTTCTGATGCGATTGAAGCAGCCGGGGCGTTGCTGATTAAGACATTAAATCAGGGCGGAAAAATACTGTTGTGCGGTAATGGCGGCAGTGCTGCCGATTGCCAGCATATTGCTGCGGAGCTGGTGGTGCAATATCAAAAAAGCCGCAAGGCGCTGGCTGCCATTGCGTTGACTACGGATAGCTCGATTCTGACGGCTCACAGTAATGACTTTGGCTTTGAGACGGTCTATGCCCGCCAGATTGAGGCTATTGCCGGTGAAAAAGATTGTTTAATTGCCATTTCCACATCGGGGCGTAGTAAAAATATATTAAAAGCAGTGGACGCTGCAAGGCTAAAAGGCATGGTTGTTATCGGATTGACCGGGTGCGAAGGCGGTGAGTTGGTCAAGCATGTTACCCATTCGGTGATTATTCCTTCGAACGTGACTGCAAGAATTCAAGAGGCTCATATTCTGATAGGGCATTGGTGGTGCGGTGCAATTGAGGACTGCTTGGATACAGAAGATAGAGCACTAACAGTAGGAGCTTTAGGCGATGCAGGAGCAGTTGCCGAGGGGGCTCATTAATGTTGGCGGCTGCACCTGATTTTACAAAGGCTCGTATCATAGTCATCGGCGATGTAATGCTGGATCGATACTGGTCTGGCCAGGCCGCGCGCATTTCGCCGGAAGCGCCGGTGCCGGTGGTGAGAGTTAAAGCCATTGAGGATCGCGTTGGCGGCGCGGGTAACGTTGCGCTCAATATTGCCAAGCTAGGGGGCAAAGTTACACTACTGGGCGTTGTTGGTGATGATGCCGAGGGCGAGATACTAAGGCGGCTATTGGAAGCGGAAGGAGTGAATTGCGATTTTGTCGTTGAACGGGAAATTCGCAGCATCTGCAAGCTACGGGTTATGGCCCAGCATCAGCAACTCATACGCATTGATTTTGAAGAGACGTCTCTTCAGTTTGATTCGTCGGCTTTGCTGGCAAGACTGGTTGAACATCTGCCTAAAAATAATACGGTTGTTTTCTCGGATTACGGCAAAGGCACGTTGGCGGATGTTGCAACGTATATCATCAAAGCCAAGCAGGCCGGTATTAAAGTTTTGGTGGACCCGAAAGGCGTGGACTATCAACGTTATACGCAAGCAGACCTGATAACGCCAAATTTGTCTGAGTTGCAGGCGGTGGTCGGTGTTTCTGAACATGAAGATGATCTGATTGAAAGAGGACGGGCGCTGTTAAAACGCTATCAAATCCCGACGCTGTTACTGACTCGTGGAGAAGCAGGCATGACGTTGATACAGGATGATCAAGTGCATTCATTGCCGGCTCAGGCCAAGGATGTCTTTGATGTGACCGGTGCCGGAGATACCGTTATTGCTGTAATGGCTCTGGGTGTGGCGCTGGATATGGCGTTATATGATGCAATGTATCTGGCTAATCTGGCAGGTGGCATTGTGGTCGGAAAGCTGGGTACATCAACAGTGTCAATGCAGGAATTAACGCGAGCAATGCACGGTGATCGAGATTCCCGGTACGGCATCGTTTCGGAAGATGAATTGGCGCAAATATTGACTGGAGCCAAAGCCCATGATGAGCGCATCATTATGACCAACGGTTGTTTCGATTTGTTACATGCAGGACATGTGACTTATTTACAGCAGGCAAAGGCCTTGGGTGACCGCTTGGTTGTGGCCGTAAATTCCGATGCGTCAGTTAGACGGCTTAAGGGTGAGTCCCGGCCTATTAATGGGTTGCAGGAACGGATGACAGTATTGGCAGCATTAGCTTATGTAGATTGGGTGGTTTCATTTGAAGAGGAAACTCCCGAAAGACTGTACTGCAGATTGCTTCCGGATGTAATTGTCAAAGGAGGCGATTACAGCTCGGAGCAAGTCGCCGGTGGTGAATGCGTTATTCGGGCGGGCGGCGAAGTAAAGATTTTACAGTTTGTTGACGGGCAATCTACAACTGCAATGATTAAAAAAGCGAGGGGGCAGGAATGATAGTTGTTACAGGTGGGGCGGGTTTTATTGGCAGCAATTTGATTCGAGCATTAAACAAGCGAGGCGAGCGCGATATATTGCTGGTCGATCACTTGGCTAATGGGCGAAAAATGCATAATATCGCTGATCTTGATATCGCCGATTATATGGACAAGGAAGAGTTCATGGAGAAAATAGAAATGGCGCACTTTTTTGATGGGGTGCGGGCTGTTTTTCACCAAGGGGCTTGCTCTGCAACAACGGAATGGGATGGGCGATATGTAATGATGAACAATTACGATTACTCCAAGCGTCTATTGCATTGGTGTATCGCCAGAAATGTCGCATTTTTGTATGCTTCTTCCGCTTCGGTCTATGGGGATGGCAAACGCGGCTTTCGAGTTGATCGTAGTTGCGAGCATCCTATCAATATGTATGCCTATTCAAAGTTCCAATTCGATCAATATGTACGTCCTTTATTAGCTAAAACAAAAAGCCCGATTGTCGGTTTTCGCTATTTTAATGTTTACGGCCCAAGAGAGCAGCATAAAGGCGCTATGAGCAGTACAGCGTTCCATTTTAATCGACAGGTAATTGATCAAAAAAAGGCAAAGCTGTTTGAAGGATGCGATGGTATGGATAACGGCGAGCAAAAGCGCGATTTTGTTCATGTTGATGATGTTGTAGATGTAAATCTGTGGTTTTTGGATCACCCTGAACAGCGCGGCATTTTTAATGTAGGAACAGGACGGGCTGAAACTTTTAATGCGGTTGCTCAGGCAGTGATTGATTGGCATAAAGATGGAAGCATTGAATATATCCCATTTCCTGAGCATTTAAAGGGTGCTTATCAAAGTTATACCCAAGCCGATATTTCTGGGCTAAGAGAGTCTGGCTATGAGAAGGACTTTCTGACAGTTAAACAAGGTGTCGCAAAATATTTGGATTGCTTGAATGCATAATATACATTTATGTAAATAATTTCTTGACGCCGGCTGTAAAGGCTGTAAAATGCGCAGTTCTTTCGGGGCAGGCAGCCCTGGCAGCCTCGACCGGATGTCGAGGGCAGGAAATAAAGTTGGCAGGGAGCTTGACAAGCGGGTTAGACCG
>Ga0208117_100058_pt1 | contig 111819 bp, 128 predicted proteins | sample LakWasMet26_LOW6_2_FD_183870 | JGI IMG/M metagenome (GOLD analysis project Ga0208117, IMG submission 183870) | Freshwater sediment methanotrophic microbial communities from Lake Washington under simulated oxygen tension - Sediment Metagenome... | ecosystem: Environmental > Aquatic > Freshwater...
GCGGTCGTACCGGGGACTCCTCGCTGACGGCCTCGCGGTCGTACCGGGGACTCCTCGCCGACGGCCTCGCGGTCGTACCGGGGACTCCTCGCCGACGGCCTCGCGGTCGCACCGGGGACTCCTCGCTGGCGGCCTCGCGCTCGTACTCCGAATCCCAGAAGCCTCAGCCCTTCGGCGCGAGGCTCAGCTCGATGCGGCCGAGCGAGGGGTCCGTCTTCACCACCGTCACCCGCACCGCGTCGCCCACCGCGTAGCGCTTCGTGGGAGAGCGCGCCGCGCCTCCCGAGGGCTCCACGGTGTACGGCCCGTCGGGCAGCGCCTCGAAGGGCAGCGTGCCCTCCACCAGGGTCGTGTCGATCTGCGCGACCACGCCGAAGGGCCGCACCTTCACCACGCGCGCGCTGAAGTGCTCGCCGATGTGCCGGGTCATGTAGCCCGCGACCAGCATCCGGTGCCGGTCGGTCTCCGCCCTCGCCGCGAGGCGGGCGCGCAGGTTGATGTGCCGCGCCAGCGACTCCAGCGCCGGGTCTCGCATCGACCAGGTGCGCGTGCCGTGGAGGTAGGCCTTCACCAGCCGGTGCACCGCGAGGTCGGCGTAGCGGCGGATGGGCGAGGTGAAGTGCAGGTAGAGCGGCGCCCCGAGCCCGAAGTGCGTCGAAGGAAACACCGTGTAGCGCGCCGGACCGAGCGAGCGCAGCAGCACGCCGCGGATGGCGGGCTCGCTCGGCGAGGTGGCGATCTGGTGGTCGAAGGCCGCGAGCGAGAGCGGAGAGAGCGTCGTGCCGAAGCCCGAGGCGTACCCGAAGCGCTCCGCCACGGCGCTCAGCTCCCGCACCGCGTCAGGCCCCGGAACATCGTGCACCCGGTACACGCCCGGGACGCCGCGCTCCACGAGCCAGCGCGCCACGGCCTCGTTCGCCGCCACCATGCAGCGCTCGATGAGCACGTGCGCCGACGTGGGCTGGTGGGCCTCGATGCCCGTCGCGAGCCCGGTCACCGCGTCGAGCACCACGAAGGTCTCGTCGCGCGCCACCTCCACGCCGCCGCGGCGGGTGCGGGCCATGTGCAGCCGCGCGGAGACCGTGCGCCACCACGGCGCGGCCTCGAAGACCGGCTCGATGCCGGGGGAGACGTCCCCGTGGTCGAGGAAGTCCGCCACCTCGTCGTAGGTGAGCCGCGACCACGAGCGGATCAGGCTCTCGTACACGTCCACCGCGACGACGGTGCCCTCCGGGTCGATGCGCAGCTCGGCGGTGAGGCACATCCGGTCGACGCCGGGGAGCAGCGAGATCCACTCCGACGACAGCCCATCGGGCAGCATCGGGATCACCCTCCCGGCGAGGTACACGCTCGTCGCCCGCGCCCGCGCGTCCTGGTCGAGGGCGCCTCCCTCGGGGACGAACGCGCTCACGTCGGCGATGGAGACCAGCAGCCGGACGGCGCCGTCCTCGTCCGCGGGCAGCACGCTGATGGCGTCGTCGATGTCGCGCGTCGAGGCCGCGTCGATGGTCACCGTCGGCACCTCCCTCAGGTCGCGCCTCCCGTTGACCGTGTGAGGGATCTTCCTCGCCCGCTCGGCCTCCGCCTGCGCCGCCGGCGGAACCACCGTGGCGATGCCGTGCCGCGCGATCACCTGGGCGAGCGTCTGCGCGTCGGGCGTGTCGAGCACCTCGACCAGCACGACCTTCGTCCCCTCGATGCGGGCCAGCACGTGCGCCCCGGCCGCGGGCGCGGGGCCCTCGTGCACCAGCGCCCAGTCGGTGTTGGCCACCTCGCGGTCGACCTTCAGGTGGGCCACGCCGCGGTGGATGACCACCGTGCCGAAGAGCTCGGAGCGCGGACGGTCGATGAGCCGGAGGTTGGAGGCGGTGGTGCGCCCGTCCTCGCCGGCGGTGACCAGGGCCTCGACGACGTCGTCGGCGAGGAAGGCGTTGAGCTCCGGCGGCGTGACGAACGAGCTCCTCGGGGGGTCGGTGTCCTCCTCGGTGAAGAAGCCGAAGCCGCGGGGGTGGACGCTGACGAGGCCTCGGGCCTGGCGGGTGTTCGGGTCGCTCATCGGGGTGTGCTTTCGAGTGCGGAGGTCAGCTTGCCGTGGATGCCGCCGAAGGCGCCGTTGGAGAGCACCGCGACGGTGTCCCCAGGCCGGGCCTCCGCGGCGACGCGGGCGACGATCTCGTCGACGCTCTGCGGCCCTGCGGCGAAGGTCTCGGCGCGCCCACCGCGGGCGGTGATGTCTCTTACGATGGCAGGTATGTCGAGGCGGTCGTCGGGGGGGATCTCCATCCGACCGACCGGCGCGATGAGGCTGAGGTCCGCGGCGGCGAAGGCCGCGGGGTACTCGTGCTGGTGGGTGCGCCGGCAGGCGGTGGCGCTGCGCGGCTCGAAGATGGCGATGAGCTTCCCCTCGGGGTGGTGCCGGCGCATCGCCCGGAGGGTCTCGTCGACCGCGGTGGGGTGGTGCGCGAAGTCGTCGTAGATGCGCACCCCGTTCACGGTGGCGACGAGGTCCTGGCGGCGCTTGACGCCCTTGAAGTCCCGCAGCGCCTTGGCCATCAAGGGGATCGGCAGGCCCATCCCCTCGGCCAGCAGCGCCATCGCCGCGACCACGTTGCGGAGGTTGTGCTCGCCCATCAGCGGCGAGAAGAACCTCCCAGCCAGCGACCCCCCGATGAACAGCTCGAAGGGCTGCATCCCCCCGCCGGGCGCGATGGGCGCTGCCATCCAGGTGGGCGTGACCCCCTCCGGCAGCTCGTCTCCGTGCAGGGCGTAGAGCACCGTGCGCGCGCTGCTGCGCTTCGCGATGGCCACCACCTCCGGGTCCCTCGCGTGGGCGACCAGCACGCCCTCCGGGGCGATGCGCGAGGCGAAGCCCACGAAGGCGTCCCGGTACGAGTCCGCCGTGGGGTAGATGTCCACGTGGTCGTGCTCGAGGGAGGTGACGATGGCGCCCCACGGACGGTACGCCCAGAACTTCGGGGTCTTCTCGAAGAAGGCCGAGTCGTACTCGTCGCCCTCCACCACGAAGGCCGCGCCCCGCCCGAGGCGGTAGCTGGCGTCGAAGTTCTTGGCGAGCCCGCCCACCAGGAAGGACGGGTCGTGCCCGCAGGCCTCGAGCAGCCACGAGACCAGCGCCGTGGTGGTGGTCTTGCCGTGCGTCCCTGCGACCACCAGCGAGCGCCGCTGCGCGAGGAAGAGCTCGCCCAGGGCCTTCGGGAAGGAGCGGTAGTTCATGCCCCCGTCGATGGCCGCGCGGGCCTCGGGGTTGTCCTTGCGGCAGACGTTGCCCACCACCACGAGGTCGGGCCTCGGGTCGAGGTGCGCCGGATCCCAGCCCGTCATGGTCTCGACGCCGTAGGCCTTCAGCGCGTCGCCCATCGGGGGATAGAACGCGGTGTCGCTCCCGGTGACCCGATGGCCCGCGGCCTTGAGCAGACCCGCGAAGGCGCCCATCCCCGTGCCCGCCACACCGATCAGGTGCACATGCATGCGCGCCTCTCTCGCACGATCGCCCCGCGTCGTCGAGCGATCTGAACCCCCGCGCGCGATCGTGATAGCGTCCGCGCCCTCTTCATGAAGCGCTTGTCCAACCGTGGTTCGATGATGGCGTTGACCCTCGCGGCGGGGCTCTCGCCCACGCTCGCCCGGGCGCAGACGCCCCCCGGTTTTCGCGTCGACGGCGGCCCCTGGCGCCCCACCGCGGCGGTCGACGGCGACGCCCTCCCGTGGGCCGAGACCACCCTTGTCCCCGGCCACGGCCGCTGGAACGTCGGGCTGCTCAGCGAGTACGTGCGCTCGCCCCTGGTGCTCACCCTGCCGTCGGGCCAGGGCGCGTCCTTCCTCCGCGACCAGCTCTGGACCACCCTCTCGCTCCAGGTGGGTCTCGGGTCTCGCTCCGCCCTGGCGGTGCAGCTCCCGATGATGCTCTACCAGGCCTCTGGGACCGTCCCCGCGGGCGTCTCCGAGCCCTCCTCCACGGCCCTTGGCGACGCCCGCCTGCTCTTCCGCTGGTCGACCCGCTCCGAGCTCTCCCCCACCGCCGGCCGCGGCGCCACCCTGACCCCCGCGCAGGTCGCCCAGCAGACGCGTGAGCACCGCGAGGGCCTCGGGCTCTCTCTCCAGCTCGCCGCGACCATTCCCTTGAGCGACGCGACCAGCTACGCCACCGCGGGCGCGCCCACCACCCACGCCTACGCCGTCTTCGACTACCGCCTCGCCCGCCTCTTCGGATCGATCTCCCTCGGCTACCGCGCCCGCCTCGCCGGCGACTGGCCCTCGCAGCCCTCGCTCTGCCTCGACCCCACCTCGGGCGCGTGCCTCTTCGACCGCCCGCTGCGAGACGAGGTCACCTTCGCCATCGCCGTGAGGGGCCCGCTCGAGGCGATGCTGGCCGGGGTGTTCCTGCTGGCGAAGCCCGCGTGGGCGAGCGCCGCGGTGCTCTCCGGGTATTACGCCTCCACGTATCTGACCCTCGTCGGCTCGTACGACGCCCGCGACCCCTTCGGCGGCCCGAGCGGCACCCCGCTCGAACTCGGCGGCGGCCTCCAAGGGGTCTTCGGGGAGTTCACGGTGTCGGCGGGCGCGGCCTTCGGTCTCACCCCGGCGCCGGGCGCCTCGGCGGTGCGCGGGGTGCTCTCGGCGCAGTGGGCGCCGCGCTTCCTCGACGACGACCGCGACGGGCTGCGAGACGACCCCAGCGTCGACCACTGCATCGGCCTGCGGGAGGACTTCGACGGCTTCGAGGACGGCGACGGCTGCCCCGAGGACAACGACCACGACGCGGTCCCCGACGAGGAGGACCGCTGCCCCCTGGTCGACGAGGACGAGGACGGCTTCGAGGACGACGACGGCTGCCCCGACCCGGACAACGACGGCGACGGCGTGCTCGACGCGGCCGACCAGTGCCCCGAGGAGTCGGTGGGCAACAGCCCCGACCGGGCGCGCCCCGGCTGCCCCGACGGCGACACCGACGACGACGGGGTCGTGAACTCCGCCGACCAGTGCCCCACCGAGGCCCGAGGCAGCATCGAGGACGCCGCCCGCGCAGGGTGCCCCGCCCCGGACGGCGACCACGACGGCGTCCCGGACCTGAGCGACCGCTGCCCTGCGGTGCCCGCGGGCGACGGCGCCTCGCCCGAGCAGCGCGGCTGCCCGGAGACCGACCGGGACCACGACGGCGTCCCGGACGTGAGCGACCGCTGCGGCGACCAGGCCGAGACCATCAACGGGCTGCGCGACGACGACGGCTGCCCGGAGACGCCCGTCCGCCCCGGAGCGCCCGTGGTGGGAGTTCTCCCCAGGGTGCGCGTCGAGGGAGCGAGCGCGACCTCCGCCGGCCGCGTGGTGCTGCTCGAGCCCGCGCGCTTCGACGCCCGCGACCAGGTGGCGCTCGCCAGCCAGAACCTCGTCGCCCAGCTCGCTGTGGCGATCCGCGCGGTGTCCAGGGCGGGCGCCGGGCCGCTGAGGGTGACCGTGCCCACGAGCGCCGCGACCGCGAGGGGCCCAGGGGTTGTCGACGTCGCAAGGGCCACGAGGCGCCGCGACGCGGTGATCCGGGCGCTGCTCTCGGCGGGGGTCACGGCCGCGCAGGTGGAGGCTGGCGACATCGTCGGGGCCGACGCTCCGGCCGCCGCCCGGGGCCTGCTGGTGCTCCCCCCTGCGGAGCGCTGACGTAGAGGGCTGATGCAGGCCCGGAAATGTCCCGACCCACCGGGGTCGGTGGTTGCGCCAAGGTCGAGCGTGCCGTAACGCTCTCAAGGGTTGTCGACGCGGTGTTCCTCCGGCTCAGGCGCCAGAGGGTTCAGGGTGGCGGACAGACCGACGGATGGAGCAGAGAGCGTGAGCACGACGGACGAAAAGGGACACGACAGCGATCCGCTCATCGGCCAGAACATCGCCGAAAACCGCTACAAGATCGTCAGGATCATCGGCGAAGGGGGGATGGGCAAGGTGTACCTCGGCGAGCAGAAGCTCGGCGACCGCGTGCGCCCGGTGGCCATCAAGACGCTCCAGCCCGACCTCGCAGGCGACCCCCAGATCGTGGCGCGCTTCCACCGCGAGGCCGGCACCGTCTCGCTGCTCGACCACCCCAACACCATCAAGTTCTACGAGTCGGGAGAGCTCCCGGGCGGCAAGCTCTTCGTGGCCATGGAGTTCATCCAGGGCGAGAGCCTCGCGCACAGCATCGCCCGGGGCCCGCTCGCTCCGCAGCGCATCGAGCACATCCTGCAGCAGGTGTGCGGCTCGCTCGCCGAGGCCCACGAGCACGGCATCGTGCACCGCGACCTGAAGCCCGAGAACATCATCCTCACGCAGAAGGGCTCCAAGGGAGACTTCGTGAAGGTGCTGGATTTCGGCATCGCCAAGCGCGACGAGTCCTCCGACGCGCAGGACGCCAAGCTTACCCGGCAGGGTATGGTGCTCGGCACGCCGCCGTACATGTCCCCGGAGCAGTTCACGGCGCAGCCGCTTCGCGCCACCAGCGACGTCTACTCCCTCGGCATCGTCGTCTACGAGATGCTCACCGGGCAGCTCCCCTTCGTGGCGAGCACCCCGTGGGAGTGGGCCACCAAGCACCTCACCGCGGCGCCGGTCCCCTTCGAGATGCACTCCAACGGGGCGACCATCCTCCCGCGGCACAAGGCCGCCGTGATGCGCGCCCTCGCCAAGGACCAGGCGCAGCGCCCGCAGACCGTCATCGACTTCCTCAAGGAGTTCACCGGCGACACCGGCGCGGGCGCCGACTGGGCGGTCTCGACCAACCAGGGCCACTCGTCCGGCCCGCAGGGCCAGCAGATTCCTCCCACCGCGATGGTGCCGCAGCACCCGTCGAACCCGGGCTCCCACCCGGGGATGCAGGGCGTTCCGCAGACGATGGCGGTCAACTACCCGACGCCCACGCCCTTCAACCCGGCGTCCAACCCCAACTTCGTGCAGCCCTCCAACCAGGGCTTCACCCCGGCGCCCTCCAACGCGGGCTTCAACCCCGTCCAGCCGCCGCCGTCCAACCCCGGGTTCCAGCCGGGCTCGGGCCAGGGCTACAGCCCCTACGGCTCGCAGCCGGGCGGCTACAACTCCCAGCCCGGCGGCTACAACTCCCAGCCCGGGCAGCGCCCCAGCGGCGGCGGCAGCGGCAAGATCATCGCCGGGGTCGTCGCCCTGGTGGTCATCGTCGGCGGCGTCGCGGCCTTCGCCATCGGCGGCCGCGACGACCCGGCCCCCGCGCCTGCGCCCAACGCCAACACCACCATCGCCACCACGCCGACGCCTCCCGTCGGCGTGCAGACCCCGGTCGTCCCGGTGCAGAACCAGGTGCCCACCAACGGCATCCAGCCGATTCCGTCGCCGATCAACAACCCCAGCATCCAGGCCGTGCCGGCGCCCAACAACGGCAACGACATCCAGCCCATGCCCGCGCCCAACAACCCCAGCATCCAGCCGGTGCCTCCGCCTCCCACGACAGACCCGCCGCGCCCGGTGATCCGTCGCCCGTCGAGCCCCTGCGGCCGGGAGTCGAACATCGACGACCTCATCATCAACGGCCGCTGCTCCCAGGCGCAGGCGCTGTTCCGCACGCTCCGCTCGGCGGGGTGTCGGGTGAGCGCCTCCGACCACTTCGGCACCGCCTGCGCCGCTCCCTGACCTCGCCTCTGCTTCCGTCTGTCACTCCCCCCACCTCAGACCTGCCCTGGCAAGCCCTTGCGTCGCGAAGCGAACGGGATCATGGTCCCCTCCGGTACGCCGATCGAATGCTCCCCAAGGGCCTCGATCGCAGCGAACCGGGTATCGTCCGCAGAGGCCCTGAGAGACCAATGAACGGTTCACATACCCCCTGCGCCTACGAGAGCGCATTGCTGGTTGAGCCCCACGTCTCCCTGACGGACCCCCCGGAGCCTCCACCGCGCACGGTGCGCGGTGCGACGAGGCACTCCCGCCGCGACGCAGCGGCCGGGATCGTGAGGATATAGCTACGTTCATGGGCACCAGTCCCTCGGCACGATTGTCGTGGTCGGAAATCTGCTCCAACCGAAGCTTCCGAGGCCGCTGGGTGGCCCTGGACGACTGTCGCTACGACGAGCGCTCCAACCAGCCCGCGGAGGGCACCGTCATCGACGCCGATGACGACCTCGGCGCGCTCTGCAACCGCATGAAGCAGGAGCAGCGTCGGAGCTGTTCGATCCTGTTCTGCGAGGGCCTCTCGGGCATCCGCAACTTCTTCAAGCACTGACGCGCCAGCGAGGCGCGAGCGACGCTACCGCGGCGGCTTGATGGCCGCTGCGAGGCGCGCCCTCACCAGCTCCGTCGTCAGCCCGGAGACCCGCACGCGCTTGCTGCGGTTGGCGGTCCCGGCGATCACCGCCACGTCGCGCTTCGGCACCCCGAGGACCTTGGCCAGCAGCGCCACCAGCGCCGCGTTGGCCTCGCCCTCCACCGGCGGCGCCGTGAGCGCGACCCGCAGCGCCCCCTCGCGGACGCCCTCGATCGCCTCGCGCGACGACCTCGGCTGCGCCCTCACCGCGAAGGTCACCGAGGCCTCCTCGGCGCCCACCACGAGCCCGTCCAGGGGGTCGGGCGCGTCGCTCACCGGGAGGGCTCCAGGGCGACCGCCTCGACGATCTGCTGCGGGTCGTCGGGACCGAGGGGCTGTCCCGTGAAGGTTCCGAGGCGACGGGCGAGGCGCAGGCCCCCGAGGGTGAGCAGCGCGCGGAGCTCGTTGGGGAAGATCTGTCGCTGGGTGAGCAGGGTCTCGTGCGCGGGAGACCCGTCCTGCGGCTCGAAGCGGATGGTCACGTGCTGCACCTGCTTCAGCGGGTCGTAGCGGAAGCGCTCGGTGTAGCGCACCCGCACCCCGAGGGTCGGGTGCTTGATGGGCCGGCCGACGTAGGCGCGGTCGGGGTCTCTCGCGAGCTCCGAGGGCGAGGGGACCCGCACGTCGAAGATGAAGCGCCCGCCCGGCGCGAGGTGCTCTCGCACGCAGCGGAAGCAGGCCGCGATCTCGTCGGGCTCGTAGAGGTGGAGCAGCGCGTTGAAGGGAGCCGTGATCAACGGGAAGGTGCGCCCCAGCTTGAAGCGGCGCATGTCGCCGCGGCGCAGCGAGAGCCGACCCCGGGGGACGCCCCGCTGCTTCGCCGTCTCCCGGGCCCTCGCCAGCATCGCGGCGTTGAGGTCGAGCCCGATCACCTCCGAGCCGTCGAGCGCCGTCGGGATCGCCACGCGCCCGCTCCCCACGCCCAGCTCCAGCACCGGGGCGCCGCAGCGTCGCGCCGCCTCGCGGTAGAAGGCCACGTCCTCCGCGCGACGGGAATACGCGTGGTCGTAATACGCCGCGTCGTCGTAGTGCTCCCGCGAGCCTCGCTCCAGCGGGTCGGTGTCGTCGCGGCGGATCATCGCGCGCCCCCCGCGTCGGGAGCGGGCGTGTTGGCCGTGGCGGTCCACTCGGCGACCTTCCAGGCGCCGTCGACGAGCACCAGCACCAGGCGCTGCCCGCGGCGGCTCTCGACCATCCGGGCGTCGTCGGGGGAGGGGCCCGTGGCGTGCGCCTCGCCCAGCACCAGCCTCCGGGCGAGGCCGTCGCTCGCGGGTGGGAGCTCCGTCACGGTCACCCGCTCCAGCCGGTAGCGCGACGCCTCTCGAAACACCCTCACCCGGCGGTAGAGCTCGGCGTGCTCGGGCGGCAGCTCGGCCCCGGCGCGCTGGTCACGCTGGCAGCGGGCCAGCGTCTCCCCCGTCGCCAGCGCCGCCGCGTCGACGTAGTGGGCCCGCCAGAACGCGCGGAGGAAGCGCTCCGCCACCGCGCCAGGTGAGCCCGGGGCGTAGGCGTGCTCGTCGTCCACGGCCGGGGGCGGCTCTCCCGCGACCCGAGCCGCCGGGGCCTCCCCGTGCGACGGCTCGGTCACCGTCGCCGGCGCCTGAGGGCGGGTGAGCACCAGCACCGCGCCCAGCGCCGCCACCAGCGACACCCCCGCCATCGCCATCACCCGCGTCCGCTTCGCGCTCACTCCGACCGCCCCGCCCTCAGCGCTGCCACCACCTCGGCGAAGCCCTCGGGGCCGTCCCCCACGGTCACGTAGGCGGGCCACGAGGGCATCCGCCCCCCGAAGCGCCGCACGCCCGCCACGCCGAAGGAGAGCGCCATCGCGCCGAAGGCGCCCGCGTCGTTGGGGCTGTCGCCCACGTAGACCCAGCGCTCGTCGAGGGCGCTTGCGTCCAGGCCCAGCGCACCGAGCGCGGCGCGAAGGCCCCCGACCTTGTCCGCCCGGCGATAGCTCACGTGCATGTGGATGCTGCTGGTGATCCCGTGGAGCCCCGCGTCGCTCACCATCGCCAGCGCCTCCCGCACCACCGCCGGGTCGACCGTCGTTCGCTCCCCGATGTCGAGGGCCACGTCCGTCACCCTCGCCGCCGGGTCGTGCACCACGCGCAGCGCCGGGAGCCGATCGACGATCTCCTCCACGCAGCGCCCCACCCGTCGCATGCCCTCGTCGCGCACATCGTCCGGCTCCATGAACGCCACGCGCAGCCCGCGGTCTTCCCGCAGCACGTACGCTCCGCCGTTCTCGGTCACCACCGCGCGCACCGGGAGCACCCTCGCCAGCACCGCGCCCCAGCCCAGCGAGCGACCGGTGGCCACCACGCAGGGCAGGCCCAGCGAGCGCACCTCCTCCAGCGCGCCGAGCACCGCCGCGGTGAGCTCACCGTGGAGGGTGAGGGTGTCGTCGAGGTCCGTCGCGACGCCCAGCACCGAGCGCCAGCGATCGGCCCCGACCGACCCGAGCGGAAGGCAGCGCTCGCCCGACCCGAGGCTCATGTGATCCGCAGCGTGGCGCGATTCGGATATCCGAACGGATCGCGCGGGAAACAAGGCACTTCGCGTAGGTTCATCGAAAGAGGGGGAGCCGATTCCGGGGGCAGGGGACGCATCCGACGGTGATACCGCTACCACCAGTAGCGCTTCCCCGTCGACAGGCCCGCACCTCGGCGAGGCGCAGCTCTACCTCTGGTTCGAGCGGCGGCTGCTCGAAGAGGACGGCGACGGGGGAGGGGAGCCGTGACGCCCACCTGGCAGTCCACCCCGCCCGGCGCCTTGTCGCAGTGGGTGATCTACCGCGGGGCGCGCGACGTCGAGACCCCCTACTTCGTGCGCCGCTGGGAGATCGGCCCCAGCGCCGCGACGCCCTACGAGGGCTGCGGCGCCGTGTCGCTCGACGCGGCCCGCGCGCTCCTCCCGCCGTGGGTGGTGTCGCTCGGCCGGATGGCGGGCGACGACCCCGCGATCGTCGAGGTGTGGACGTGACGGGCTTGCTGGCCGTGCCCGCGATCCTCGCGGTGGCGGTGGTGTTCGGTTGGCTGCTGCGGCCGCTCGGGCCGCGATGGAGGGAATGAATGGACGGCTGGAATCACGAGTGCGGCGCCGGGATCGCCGCGCACCCCCACGACCTCGCGTGCGCTCTCCGGCGCGGCCACGCCAGGCCTCACCAGGGCGAGGGTCGGAGCTGGACGGACGAGGAGGCCTCCGCCCTCGACGGGCGCCTCCGGAGGGCGCTCGACGACGCGCAGACGACGGCCCGCGCCGTGGTGCTCGGGACGATGAGCCCGAAGGCCGCGGCGTTCCGGCTGGGCGGCGCCGGCGGCGTGAACCGCCGCGAGCAGCGGCAGCTCGCCAACCGCGCGAGGCGCCGATGAGTGCCCCCCGCCCGGACGCCCGGAGACGTCCCAAGACGTCCCGTGACGCCCCGCCCCCCTCCCCTCGCATCCTCGCGTTCGCCGGGCAGAAGGGCGGCGCGGGCAAGACGACCTCCGCCATCGCCACCGCGTGCGAGTGGCAGGCCCGCGGGCGTCGCGTCCTCCTCGTCGACACGGACCCGCAAGGCTCGGCGCGCACCTGGGCCGACGTCGCCGGCGAGCTCGGGACGGAGATCCCCACCGTCGTCGCCATGGGCGCGGGCCTGCACCGCCCGGGGCAGCTCCCGGCGCTCGCCGCGCAGTACGACGTGACGGTGATCGACTGCCCGCCGCGCCTCGACGATGTGCAGCGGGCGGTGCTGATGGTCGCCCACCTGGTGGTGATCCCCTGCGGCCCGTCGACGCTCGACACCTGGGCGATCGCGGACTCGCTCGAGCTCGTGAGGAAGGCGCAGCAGCTCCGGCCCGAGCTGCTCGCGCGGGTGCTCATCACCCGGAAGCAACCCGGGACGATCGTCGGGCGCGCGGTGCGCGATGTGCTCGCCCAGAGCGGGCTCGCGGTGCTGGCGAGCGAGCTCGCGTTCCGGGTGACGTACCAGGAAGCGCCCGCGGCGGGCCTCGGGCCCACCACCTACGCGCCGGAGAGCGCGGCGGCCGACGAGGTGCGGGCGCTCGTCGACGAACTCGAGGCCCTGCGGTGAGCGCGCGGACGAAGCGACCCGCCGCCACCGTGCGCGCCCCGTCGCAGCTCGCGGTGGCGCCGCCCGTCGATCCGGCGGTGGTGGAGGGGTTCATCCAGGAGGGGCGGGCTCGTGGTGCCGTTGGACGTCCCGGGGCGTCCGGAGACGCCCCGGCACCGGCCCCGCGCGCGCCGCAGGGATCGAAAGTGCTGCTCACCCGCAAGAGCGGGAGCGTGCGCCGGCGGATGACCGTCTACCTCACCGAGACCACCGCGGCGCGGCTTCAGGCCTGGTGCCAGACGGAGCGCCGGGAGGCGAGCGCGTGCATCGACGACGCGATCAACGACTGGCTCGACGCCGAGGTCGAGCGCACTCGGAGGCCGTCGGGCCGGGGCTTCGGCTGATGCGGGCGAGAAGGGATCGGCAACCCGTTGCTGGTCACAGGACGTCTCGGGACGTCTCCAGACGTCTCGGGACGTCTCGCCGTGGTAGCGTCGCGGGCGGCCGTGACGGAAGTCCCCGCGCGGCCGACCGAAGCGAGGCGCGCGATGGGGAGGGAACGTGGGGGTCGGGAGACGCACGTGCGGAGGCACGTCGCTCCGCGGCGCGGGTCGAGGCAGGGTCGAGAGGAAGGCGATGAGCAGCTCGTCAAAGATCGAGTGGACGGACGCGACGTGGAACCCCGTGCGGGGGTGTCGCAAGATCAGCCCGGGGTGCAAGTTCTGCTACGCGGAGACCTTCGCCGAGCGCTTCCGCGGCGTGCCGGGGCACCCCTACGAGCAGGGCTTCGACCCGCGCCTCGTGCCTGGGAAGCTCGCCGAGCCGCTCCGCTGGTCGACGCCGCGCACGGTGTTCGTGAACTCGATGAGCGACCTCTTCCAGGAGGAGGTCGACACGGCCTACATCGCGGCCGTTGCGCGCGTGATGCAGCTCGCCCCCTGGCACACGTTCCAGGTGCTGACGAAGCGAGCCGACCGGATGGCGGACCTGCTCTCCGGCGAGCTCGCGTTCGCCGCGGCGCTCCCGCACGTCTGGTGGGGGGTGAGCGTCGAGGACAAGAAGCACGGCGTGCCTCGTATCGCGCACCTGCAGCGCGCCCCGGCGACCGTGCGCTTCCTCTCCATCGAGCCGCTCCTCGAGGATGTCGGCGAGCTCGACCTCTCGGGCATCCACTGGGCGATCGTCGGGGGCGAGTCGGGACCGGGCTGCCGGCCGATGGACAAGGCCTGGGTGCTCGGCCTGCGTCGGCAGTGCCGGGCGGCGAAGGTGCCCTTCTTCTTCAAGCAGTGGGGCGGGTTCCCCAAGGGCCTGCTCGGGCGCGAGCTGCAGGGGAAGACCTACGACGCATCGCCCCCGCGGTTGACCAGCCCGATGCCCGCGCGGGCGGTGCGGGAGGCGGCCGTCTCCGAGGCGGAAACCCTCGCAGCCTCGTGGAGCAGCGCACCGCTCGTGCCGCTGCGGCGGCGGCGATCGCCGCCCTCGACTGCCGTCGCCTGAGTGCCGGGCGGGCTCGGGCGTTCCGCGGTCCAGCCCAGACAGGGCGCTCGGCGCCGGGTGGGGTGGCCTGATGCCACGTCACCCTTACCTCTGGTCACCAGGGCAGCCTCCGCCAGCCATCGGACCGCATAGCCTGAAGAAGCAGGAGGTCACCGAAGACTACGTCGCGAAGTGCGTGGGGATCATCGCCACCAATCCGATGATCAGCCACCTCACGGTGCAGGTGGTCGACGGCTTCGCCGGGGGCGGAACCTACAGCATGGAGGGAACGCGCGAGATTCACGAGGGTTCGCCGCTCTACCTCATGCGCGCGATGAAGCGGGCCGAGGCGCAGATCCGGTCGACGCGTACCAAGGATTTTCAGCTCAACGCGAGCTTCCTCTACATCGAGAAGAAGAAAGAGGTCGCACAGTATCTAGAGTCGACCTTGGAGGATCGGGCGCCCCAGTACTACCCCGACTGGAGGAATCGGACGACGATCGTACAGGGCTCCTTCGATGACCATATCGAAGCGATCCTCGCGCAGAGCGGGCCCAGGTCCGAGAGTCGCCGGACGATCTTCATCCTCGATCAGTACGGCTACACGGACGTCCCGATGGCCACCATCCGGAAGATCTTCGCGAAGCTGAAGAACGCCGAGGTGATCCTGACTTTCGCTGTGGATTGGCTGCTGGGCTATATGAGCGACACGCCCTCGTTTCGGAAGGCACTGTCCAGCACCGGACTCGAGGTCGACGTCGACGAACTGTGCGACCTCCTGAAGAGCGATTCTGCCAACGGCCTCGCCAGGATCCAGCGGCTCTTCCACGCGCAATTTCACAAGCTGAGCGGGGCTGCCTATTACACGCCGTTCTTTATCCGATCCCAAAAGTCCAATCGCGCCTTCTGGCTTCTTCACTTCTCCGCCCACTCTCGAGCCCGGGATGCGATGGCGTCGCTCCACTGGGAGAAGCACGACACCTTCATGCACTTCGGCGGGGCAGGCCTCAACATGCTGGGCTACGACGCGAAAGAGGACGAGTCGCTAACGCACACGGGATCGTTCAACTTCGACCTCAACGCCCGGGCATTGACCAACGCTACCCTCGCCGACCACATCGTTCGGCGCATCCACACCATGCCCGAAGGAGAGACCTTCGGGCGCTTGTTCGACTCGACAACGAACGGCACGCCAGCCAACCAGGCGATCATGCGGGAGGCCTTGGGAAGCCTTCTCCGCGAGAAGGAGATCCAGCTCTTCGACGGCTCGCGCGAGCGGGCGCCCGACGTGATCATCCGACGGGATGACATCATCCGGCCCCAGGCCTCGCCGCTGCTCCCGGTGTTCAGGCGAACACGCGGCAGCGAGTGACGTCGCCCCCCATCAAGCCACCGAGCAGCGGCGGAGCTATGAGGCTGCGAAGTGCCGCGGCGCGGGGCTGGACAGACCCCCTGACGACCACTCGCCGGAGCGCCCCCGGCACCGGTTGTTGAGCGCGTGTCCACGCCAGGTCAGGTCCTCGCCGCGAAGTACATCGCGCCGCCGCGCGGGTACGCCTCGACCTCCCCTTCGGCGACCAGCCCGGCGAGCGCCCGCTCGAGCCCGAGGTAGATGGCCAGGCGCGCGTCCATCCCCGTGCCTGCGCCCGGCATCGAGGCGATGCCGTCGAGGACCTCGGCGAAGCCGTAGAAGTCGCCCGGGGCGCGGCGCAGGACCTCCAGAGCCAGGCGCTCGGCCTCGCGCACCGCGGGCTCGACGGCCCGGTTGGCGGGGCCACGGTGCGCCGCGAGCGTCCGGAAGAACTCGTCGCGCGGGATGGGCATGGCCGCGATGATCGCTGCGGCGTCCCCGGGCCGCAACGCACGGAGCGGAACGCCCACATCTCCCCCGCCGCACCCCAGAAACGCCCCCCATCGACTAGCCAGCTCGTCTTGGGCGCGAGACGCTATTGGGATGTGCGGGCGCGTGGTGCTGGACGTCGGCTACGACGACCTCGGCCAGATCATCGAGGAGGTGCAGGACATCCGCCTCCCGACGCGCCACGCCTTCGCCTGGTCGCCGCACTTCAACCTCGCACCGATGCAGCAGGCGCCGGTGCTCCTGCGCGAGGGCGACGAGCACGCGCTGCGGCTGCACCGCTGGGGCCTCGTGCCGCGCTCGGCGGCCGACGATCCCGACGGGTTCGTGCGGCGGTACTCGACGTTCAACGCGCGCGCCGAGGCCCTCACGTCGTCGCGCCTCTGGGGGCCGCTCCTGCAGGCGCAGCGGTGCGTCGTACCCCTCACCGGCTGGTATGAGTGGCCCGAGCGCCATGGGGTGAAGCAGCCGACGTACTTCTGTGCGCGCGACCGGCGGCAGCTCTTCTGCGCGGGCCTCTGGGAGTCGGCGCCCGTGGCCTCGGGCGAGCTGCGCACGCACACGATCGTCACCGCCGAGTCGGGGCCCTTCGTGCGCCGCATCCACGGCCGTGAGCCGGTCACGCTCACCCCCGCGGGCGTCCGCCGCTGGCTCGACCCGGAGAGCTCCCTCGAGGCCGTGCTCGGGCTGCTCGCGGCCGCCCCCGAGGGGCGCCTGGACGCGTACCCCGTGGGCCCGGTCGTCGGCGAAGGGCCCGAGCTCATCCGCCCGGTGGCGTTGCGACGGACGCTCTTCGACTAGCAGTGCCCTTCGCGATCGCTTTGTGCCAGCGCGCCGCGGTGCGAGGATCGGGCGCGATGAACCGAGCGAGAGGACGCAAGCTCTTCGAGGCGATGGCCCGCACGGTCGCTCGGCGCGCGCTCACGATCGAGGAGCTCGCCCTCGAGGTCGGCTGCACGCCGACCGAGGCGATCGCGGTGCTGCTGAAGTTCGACCATGACAACGCGGTCACCGTCACCGTCGCCGCCCGGAGCGCCGTGGCCGCGGGCGACATCGCGGTGCGTCCGAGCAGGCCCTCGGGGACCGATCCCGCGCCGTAGGGGCCAGCGCCTCCCGCGCTCAACGCGCGGCGCTCAGGCAGAGAGCATCGCGCGGAGGTTCTCGATGGCCTGGGTGTGGAGCTGGGAGACGCGCGACTCGGAGACGCTGAAGCGGAAGCCGATCTCGCGGAACTTCTCGCCCTCCTCGTAGTGCAGCCGCAGCAGCTCGCGCTCGCGCGGCGAGAGGCGAGCGGCCGCCGCGGCGACCCGCGAGCGCTCCTCCCTCTCGGCGACCTCGTCCTCGGGCAGGGCCGTCTCGGCGGGGGCGCGCTCCTCGCGGTCCGTGCCCTGGATCGTCGCCGCGGCGTGGATCTGGGCGACGCGCGACCGGAACTCCTCGAGGCTCAGCCCCAGGGCCTTCGCGATCGACTCGTCACGCGCGCAGTCGGAGTCGTTGGCCGTGCGCGTGACGCGGCGGATCTCCTGGGTGAAGCGGCGCTGCGTGCGGGTGAGCGGGTCGGCCCGGCGGAGCTCGTCGAGGAGAGCCCCGCGGATGCGGTGATCGAGGAAGGCGTCGAGGGACTCGGCGCGCTCGGGGTCGAAGCGGAGATAGCCCTCGACCACGCCGAGCAGGCCCGCGCTGATGAGGTCGTTGAGCGCGATGTGCGGAGGGAGCCGACGGGCGAGGCGCCGGGCGTGCACGATCACTCGGGCGAGGTAGTGGCGCGCGAGGTCATCGGTCATGCGAACGCCAGCGTGCGGATCTGGAGCGGTCGGGGAGGTCGCCTGGGTGAGCATGAGAGCCATCCATTCCGTGAGACACGGCGAAGGTGTTGGGATGGGCCCAACGCCCCGCAGCACCCTCTGCTGCTGGGCGGCCCGACCCGCACTCGACCCCTATGGAAGTTCAATGCCACAAAGCGGGAAAAACGACCGTCAATATCCTGACCGTAGCCCGAAGGAACTTGTCATGATTTCGACTGCCCCTGAGGCGTAGTTGTCATTCTTCCGACTGCCCGAAACGCGGGTTGGACTGTCGTCAGTGCGGACAGTGAGCCATGCTCCGTTCACGCAAGGACGTGGTGATCGGTCGTCCTCGGAGCGCACGTCGCGCAAGGCGCTTCTCCGCGCTCGTGCGCCTGGAGTTGGGAATCTGACGAGCTGCGCGCCGATCGCGGATGCGGTCTCCATCGGGGCGGGTCGGAGCGCTCTGTGTCCGGGCGGGTCGGAGCGCAGATGTTGCGACCAGCTCGTGCGTGGTTGCAGCGCCTGCACTACGACGGGGCCGCGCTCGCTGGAATGGCCTCGCTCAATGCGGTCTGAGCTCCCCATCGTGTAGCAAAATCACCCAGCCCCCCCTAGCCGTGGGTGCGCGTACCGGGGCATCCTCACAACCGCAGGGGGCGGAGGACGCTGGCGCCGCACCACGAGGCGCGAGGGGTCAACGATGGGCTGGTGTTGGACGCAGGTGCCGCTCTACGTGGTGGGCCTCGGGGAGCCGATCGCCGCCGGGGCGGACGTGCCGGGGCGAGTCGTCGCGATGGAGTGCCTCCGGCGCGACGGGCGCCTGCCGAGCTACCTCCGTTGCGCGGGGGTGGAGGGCGCGGAGGCGCCGGGCCTCGCCACCGTGGAGTGGGGTGGCCTCGACGAGGCGATCGCGCGGCTCAGTGCGCAGGACGTGGTGGCGCCCGCGGTCGTGCGGGTGCCACGCGGGGAGGCGTAGCGACCTGGGCGCGGTCCGATCGTTGCTCGCCTCGGGGACAGCGCGAACGGTCTCAACGTCACCGGCGCTACCCCCCAGAGGTATGTGATGAAGAACTTCAGCAGACGAGGATGCCTCCTCTCCACCTCCTTCCTGATCGCGATGATGGCTCTGCTCACCGCGTCATCAGCCGCCTCCGCGCAGGAGATGTTCGCGGGATACGATTCGTTCTGTGGCCTGCCTGTCGTGGTGGGACCGGACTCGATGAACGCCTCCGCGCGGCGAGACGAGAGCGGACGCCCCTACCTCCACGTCGATCCGCGCGTCATGGGCAACTGGACGATGTCGAGGATGTTCGCGATCGCACACGAGTGCGCGCATCATCGCCTCGGCCACTCCTCGGCGGTCGGCGTCGCTCAGCGTTTCATGGGCGGCACCCGGCAGCAGGAGCTCGAGGCGGACTGCTGGGCCGCGCAGGCCCTGCGCCGCGTCGGCTACAACGACGACATCACCCGGATGGTCATCGAGCAGGCGAGTCAGGGCCACTTCGCGCCGGGGGGCTACCCCTCGGGCGTTGAGCGTGCCCAGGCGATCATCATGTGCAGCGGTGGCGGTGGCGGTGGCGGTGGCGGTGGCGGTGGAAGGCAGGTGGTTCCCTGCTCTCACCCTGCCCATCCCGCTGGAGATCAGGTCCCGTGCTCGCACGTCGGTCCGGCTCATCCATTCGATGTGGTCCCGTGCGGTCACTTCTGCGGGTTCGGCCCCTGCCATCCCCGCGGCGACATGGTTCCTTGTCAGCATCCCGCGCGCCAGCATGAGTTTGACCTCGTGCCCTGTCGGCACGCCGCCCACCCCTCGGGGGACGTGATCTAGTCAGCGTCGCCCAATGCGACTTCACCTCCCGCTCGCCCTCGCCCTCGCCCTCCTCGCGGCGACCCGCCTGACCCCGGCGCAGGTCTGCGAGCCGACGACGCAGCTCGAGCGGCAGTTCCGCAGCGCGATGAAGCACCGCGCGCCCGGACCCGCGGGTGGCCGCAGAGTCGTCGTCGGCGAGCTCGCCGCGTGGCCGCCGCCCGCGGGCGCCGCGAACTTCCAGGTGCGCCGCCGCGACGCACCCATCGACCCGCGCGAGCAGCAGGCCGTCGTCCTCGAGGGCGACCTCTGGCGCGTCGTCGTGGAGGACAACGACTGCGACCTGCACCTCGAGGTGAGCGCGCCCGGCGGCACCGTCGACGCGCCGCGCGTGATCGCCGAAGTCCCCGCGGGCCCGGGGTACGAGGCGGCGCGCGAAGCCGTGCTCGAAGCAATCCACCTGCGATCGGCGCGCGCTCGCGACCGGGTCGACCTGGCGACGCCGGTGCGCGTGCGGCTCACCGGGTACGGCTTCTGGGACGGGGCGCACTGGTGCCGGCGCGACGGCGTACGCGGCTGCGGGCACGGGACGCCGCATGTCGCGACGCTCTGGGAGCTGCACCCGGTGTGGCGCGTCGAGCTCGTGCCGGCGGGCGCCCCGGCGCGACCCGACGGCCTGCGGGGGCCGAGGTTCCCAGACGCTCCGCCCGACGGCCTGCGGACGCCGCCGTACGACCTGCAGTCGGGCAGCGTGGGCGAGCGCCTGCGCTGCTGCGACGGGACACGGTCGCCGACGTGCACGACCGCGCGTGCGAGCTATCGCGGGTGCTGCTCGCACCACGGCGGCGTCTGTGAGGAGTGAGGAGCGATCGCGCCGCGCGGCGCGGCCGGTCAGGCGTTGCGCTCGAAGATGAGCGTCTCGCCCTGCTCCGGGGCCCAGAGCAGGAGCGTGACCGCGAGACACAAGAGCTGCACGAGCGCGGTCAGCACGGACACCTTCGCAGGGAGGACCTGACGGAGCCGGAAGCCCTGCTGGTTGTGCCGCTGGATGGTGTCTTGGAGTTTGCGTCGGCGGTCGGTGAAGGCGCCGATGATCCCGCCGGTGTAGTTCACCGAGTCGACGAGGCACTGGTAGCTGCCCGAGGCGGCGGGCACCATCGAGATGTGGGACGGTGTCTGGTTGATGTACGGCTGCATGGCGGTCGAGTCTCCGTTGTGTAGAGGACGCACCATCGCGCCCCTCCCCAGCCGGTGACGCTACTCATCGCCCGAGGTTGATCGCAAGAGCCGCCCCGCTCACCCGGCGCGGGCGCACATCACGCCCGTCGCGAGCCAGCGCCCTACTCCTGCACGGCAGCTCGGCTCCCGCCGCTCGCGCGCCGCCCGGAGCTCGCGCGCGTAGGCGTCCGCCGCTCGGAGCCGCTCGACGCGCTCGCCCCAGGCCTCGTCCGGGTCGTACCCCACGGCCGCACGCGCCCGCTGGAGGTCCAGGCGCTCGAGCGCGAGGCAGCGCACCGGGCTGTCGAGGGTGCCCCGCTGGAGCAGCGCGCAGGTCGAGCCGTCGATCCCCCGGCATCGGCGCCGGCGCGGGCATCGGCAGCGGCTCCGACGGGGGGCCATGCGCGGACAACGACCGCTCGGGGGCGATCCCTTCCCGCGCAGCCATAGAGCCGCGGCTTAGGAAGCCGCTGTCCTGTCGACTCCGCAGAGGCCTCGACGCGCAACCCCGGCGCCCCGACGCGCCGATACGCTCCGCATGAACCCTGAACACCTCCCCGGCGGCGCCACATGGTGGCAGCTCCGCGGCCTCGACGGACTCACCCGCTACGTCCTCCAACTGCCACCGCACGGCCCCGGTGGCGCCGCCCTCGAGCTGCACCTCACCGGCCTCGGCGCGCGCAGTTGGTGGGCCTGGCTCACCGCCGACGGCGTGGTGCTCACGACGGTCGCCGCGGCCCGGGCGTAGGTGCGGCGCCGGGTTGGACCGGGACCCGCTGGCAGACCACCCCGCCGACCGGACCCCGTCCCGGCGCCGCGCGTCGACCGATACCACGGGGGCGACGCGCGAGGGAGCAGCGCGCGGGGCTTACGCGGTCCCGTAAGCCCGCGGCCCGCCCTGCCTCAGCCCCAGGGACCGCCCGCCGCGGCGATCGCCCGCGCGAGCGGCACCCACGCATCGTCCCAGCTCTCGCCCTTGGGGTAGCCCCGACGGATGATGTCGTCGCGGCGCTCGCGGTACGCCGCGGCAAGGCGCCGCACCTCAGCGCGCGCCGCGCTCTCCCCCCGGCGCGGGCCGCTCGGTGTGGCAGAGCGGGCAGCGCAGCCGCCCGCAGGAGCAGCCGAGGGCGCTCACGCGACCTCCCGACCACGGATGGTGCGGGAGAGCGCCGTCGCCGCCTCGCGCGCCTCCCAGAGCCGCTCGGCGCGGTGGCCGTGGTGCGAGACGACGTCGTCGTTGCCCGCGTCGTGCGCCGCCCAGGTGGCGACCTCCGCGGCCACGGCCCGCACCCGGAGGGCGTTGGCGCGCGCGTCGACCTCCGCAGCCTGGAGCTCGTTGGCGGCGTCGCGGCGGTCGGCGAGCCAGGCGGTGAAGTCCTCGTCGGCGGCGAGCTCCGCCTCGCGGGCCGCCACCTCGCGGCGGGCGAAGGAGAGGCGCCCGATCAAGAGGGCGTCGGCGACGTCGACCGTCGACACCTCGTCGAGGAGCGCCAGCAGCCGGTCGCAGGCGCAGTCGTCGCAGCGGCCACGGCCGTCGACGCCGTCCACGGCCTCGCCACAGTGGGTGCAGGGGATGAGGCGGGGGTCGACGGGGAGGCGGGCTTCGAGGCTGCGGAAGGCGCGGGCGGTGGCGGCGTAGGTGGTCATGGGGAGCGTCGCTTTCTGCCGGGGGCGGGTCCAGCGCCTCCGACGTCTACAGGTTTACCACTGTAAACCGATCACGCAAGGGGGGGCGTACACTTGGTTTACGATTGTTGACCTCTGGGCGATTCATGGGCACCGTGGGGGCATGGCCACCCGCAAGCCCGTCGCCCCACCTGCCGAACCGCCGCCCTCGAGCGACGACGACCCGCCCGACCTCACCACCATCGGAGGGCGCCTCCGGTACGTGCGAGAGCTGCGCGGCCTGAAGCACAAGCCGCTGTCCCTCGCCGCGGGCCTGTCGACCGCGGCCGGGTTCCAGATCGAGGACGACCCCACGCGCGATGTGCGCGTGGGCACCCTCGTCGCGCTCGCCGAGCAGCTCGACGCGCACCCGGCCTGGCTCGCGTTTGGCCTCGGGCCGATGGAGCCGTTCCCGCCGGAACTGCGCCCGAAGAAGACGCATCGCTCGCGCTGATTTTCTCTCCGATATCGGTTTACAGTAGTTGACTCATTATGTTCACGCCTTAGGTTTGAGGCATGAACAACGAGCTGCTCATCACCTGTCCTGAGTGCAACGGCTTCGGCGAGGTCCGCACCTGGCGCCTCTCCCCTGAGAGCGACTGCGACCTCGCGACCTGCCCCACCTGCCACGGCGAGGGGACCGTCGACCACAACTCCGGCCTCGACGCGGACGCCGCGCTGGAGTGCGACACCCCGCTCGGGATGGCGGACGACGACGGCGACATGGAGCCGCCCGACCTCGACTCCGACGCCGGATACGACCCGTACACGGGCGGCGCGGAAGACGACGGCTTCGACACCTACGGCGACGACTACTGAGAAGCGGAGAGGGGAATCACCATGAGAAGCGCGAACGACACCACCAGCATCCTCCACCTCGACACCGTGCTCGGGGCCTTCCTCCCGATCCTCGCGCTCGATGCGCGGTGGATGCTCGATGGCTGGGCCGGGCACCTGCGCGCGACCTCGCACGCGGTCCACGCGGCCAATAGCTGGGCCAAGCACCGCACCGACTTCGCCGAGTGGGAGGGCTACGCGGAGGCGCTGACGGTGGCGCACCTCGTCGACTGCGGCCTCCGCGTCGAGGCGGCGCGCGAGCTCATCCGGGCGCGCATCGCGGCCCGCGCGCGGAAGGCGGCGGCGTGATGGACCCGTGAGAGGTGCTGCGCGCCCTGCGCGCGCAGCCGCTGGTCAGGGTGACGGAGCGCGACACGGACATCCCCGGGGCCGACGCCGTCGAGGGGCTCTGCGACATCCGGGAGCAGCTCGACGCGTCGCTCGCGCACGCGCCGCGGGAGGGGGAGAGAGGGGACCATGGGTGACGGGATCTGAGAGGGAGCGGAGGTGCTCTCCGGCAACCGCCGCGCGGCCGCGATCGTCGACGGCCTGCTGGTCGGCGTGACGGCCGCGGCGCGCCCACGTGCCGTGGCAATGGCGGCGGCGCGCGGCGCCTTCCCGCGCAACCGTGCGTCGGCGCGAGATGCATTCACGGGGCTCGCCGGAGATCCGGTCAGGAAACCGACGGCGGTCAGGAAACCGATGGCAGTCAGGAAACCGACGGGCAGTCCGTGGGCGGCCTGCCGTGAATGCCGCGCCGTAAACGCAGCGCTGCGACGCCGCTCGGGCCCGACGGCTGGACCATTGCAGATCGCCGCGCTCGCACCAAAGGGGGCGGCGTTGGGCCACCCCCGGTGCATGCCGAAGGAGCGATCAACCATGACCGAAGGCCCCGTGCCCGTACCGCCCGCCGCGTCCGACCTTTCCCTCCTCGCGCCGCCCGACCCCAGCGTGGACACCGGCCGCCGATGGTTCGGCGGCCTGCTCGCACTGCTGGGAGGAGGCGCGGCGCTCGCCGCCTGCCAGCCGGCCCCGGAAGGCGCCGGGCCGAACGAACTGCACTCGCTGGCGCAGGGCGTGAACGCAGCGAGCCTCGAGTGGTTCGACTCCGTCACCGCCCTCCGGGCCTTCGACAACGCCGGTTCGGCGTTCAGCTTCGCGCTCCTCCTCGGGCACGGCAGCCGCGGCGACGGCGGCGGCGGCCTCTTCTGGTGGACGGCGGGGGCGTTGCCGACGGGGCTCGCCAACGACGACGGCATCATCCTGACGTCCACGGCCGCCACGACGGGATACTGGATGAGGTTGTTCTCCGGGCCCATCGACGTCCGATGGTTCGGCGCGAAGGGCAACAACACGACGGACGACACCACCGCCGTCCAGAAGGCCATCGACTCGGCGGGCCTGGGCCAGTACAGCACCGCGGCGGCGTCGCTCGGGGACAAGGGGTGGACCCGCGTGTATTTCCCGCGCGGCACGTACGTCATCTCCGACACCCTCACCATCGCGTACGACCGCACCCACCTGGAGGGGGACGGGCCGTTCGCCACGACGATCCGCTTCGCGCCGACGTCAGGCCCGAAGTCGGCGCTGAAGTTCACAAAGGGCGCGAACGTGCTCTACTACTGCTCGCTCAAGAGCCTGACGATCAGCTCCCTGGACACCTCCCAGGCCAAGACGGCCATCGAGCTCATGGACGTGAGCAGCTTCGTCCTGGAGAACGTCGTGGTGAAGGCGTGGCACTCCACCGCCAACGTCTCCACGGGCCTCGTGACCCGGGGGCGGGAGCTCACGAGCATCCGGGACGTGTCCATCTACGCGGACCTGCCGATCTCGATCCAGGCGAACAGCAATTCCGCCAGCGCGAGCGAGGACATGGACAGCTTCCGCCTGCAGAACCTGACGCTCGGGTGCGAAGGGACCGACGCGAACGCGGCAGCGATCCTCATCGCCTCGGGTGTCACCCTGGGGAATTTCTGGCTCGACAACGTGAACATCGCTGGCGGACGCTACGGGATCTACTGGCACGACACGACCGGCACGACCCCAGCGAGCAACAACGTCACGATCCGGAACGTCAAGACAGAGGGCCACATTGAACCGGCGGGCACGACGGGCGGGCACGCGATCCACATCGTGACGACGGTGCTGTACGCCCTCACGATCGACAACGTGCACTGCGGCTACGCCGCGACCGCCTCCGCCCAGCACAAGAACCGCGGGATCTACCTGCGAAACGTCGTCAACGCGACCCTCGACAACTGCCGCTTCCTCAGCGCGGACACCAACGCGACTGCCGACGACTCCGTGATCGACGTCTACGAGACCTGCAACTCAGTCATCTGGCGAAACTGCGTCTTCTCCCAGTGGGCCACGATCTCCACTGGGGCGATGTCACGTATGCGGTCGGAGCAGAACTTCGCGACTCCCATGCCGCCACACTCAGCGTACTACACGGTGTCCCCCTCCAACGCGATGGACCTGATGTGGCGGGAGCGGGACACCTACGTGAACCGCTTCAGCGGGACCCTCGCAGCGGGCGCGACGGTGGACCTGTGGGGGCCCGCAATCTTCAACGGCCGGATCGGCACCGTGACGGTCCAGGCCTACGACACGACCTCGGCCACGCAGAGTGCCGGCACTGCGGCCTTCATGCACACGTCCGGGGGCACGCGCGCCATGGAGAAGACCTCCGGCACGGCGAACTTCGACGTGACGGGCACCCCCTCGATCCTGGTGTCGTGGGGTTGGAATAGCCCCATGTGGTTCGTTCGCATCAAGAACAACTTCGCCAACGCCGCGGACTACGTGATCAAGCTCGAGTTCCGCGACTGAGGACCCGGCCGGTCGGCCAGTGCGCTCCACGCGACGCGGGTCGCGATCCGCGTCGCGTGGAGCGGCGGGGGCGTCACGCCGTCACCTTCCGGGCCCGGGGGCGACGACGCGCGACAGCTCGACGGGAGGGAGCCGGGTAGCTCCGGGAGAGTTTCCTCCCCTCTGAGCGACGGGTCACCTAGGAAGAATGCCAGAGCGGACCGCTGCGCGACCTCCGGGGGGAGGACAGGCCGCGCGGGTCCGCCCCGGCGAGGTGGTGGGTATCACGGGGAGGGTCGCCGCCGAAGGAATCGGTGACGGGGCAGCGGGGACCCGCGAGGACGCGGGGGGCTGCTGGAGGCGGGTGTTCACCTTTCGGGCGCTCGCCCGAGGCGGAGGCGCTGGTAACCGCCCACGCGGTTGGTTACCAGCGCCAGGAAGCGAGAGGGGGACTACGCCGCGCTCGAGCGCGCCGGCGTCACCCAGGGCGCGGGCTCGGGCACCCCGAGGAGACGCCCCGGCGGCCGGACCCCATCGAGGTCCGTCACCCACCAGGCGCCGGGCTCTCCCTCGATGGGCGTGAGGCGCACGTCGAGCTCGGCCACGAACACCACAGCGGGGCCGCAGCGCCCGTTCCCCGGCATCGCCCGCGGACAGGGCCGCAGGATCACCAGGCCGCCCTCGAGGGTGACCTGGCACTCGCCCTCCCCCGCGGGCGCCGCGGTGTACCGCAGGGCGTCGGGGTCGAGCGCGCCGCTGCACCGGGAGCAGGTACAGGGCGCCGGGTCCGCGCAGTCGAGGCTCACGCGCTAAGCCCCAGCGCCCGCAGCGTCGCCGGGCCCACGTCGCCGTCGACGAAGAGCCCGGCCTCCCGCTGGAAGCGCGCGATCCTGCCCGGCGCGTGCCCCGCCCGGCGTCGCAGCGCGGCGTCGGCGCGCAGCGCGAGCAGACCCTCCGCGTCGCACCGATCGGGCAGCGTCCAGACCCCGGACAGGTGCCCCTTGTCGAGGAGCGCGCACGCCGCGGCCGTCGTGAGGTCGTGCGCCTGGGTGATGGGTGCGCAGGCCTCGCCCCCGAGCTGCAGCTCGGGCCGGATGCCGTGCGCGGCTCCCGCCTGCTGCTGGGCGGCGGTCGCATAGCGAGCGAGGGCGCCGGTACGGGTGGCGCGGCCGCGCGGCGGCACGGGGTACACCTGCGGGAGGTGCAGCCCGACCGGCGAGCCCTGCCCCAGGAACGCCCTCCAGGGCAGGTAGTGCCAGTCGACGCAGTCGTGGCTCGACCAGGCGAGGACGATGCGGCCCCCAGCCTGGTCGGCCGCCGCGGCGAGGATCGCCTTCACGCGCTCGCCGAGCGCCGCGCGCGCCGGGAGGGGCTTCGCGGCCCACCCCGGGCGGCCGGGTGCGCTCGCCCCCTCCCCGTTGAGCGAGAGCACCTCGGCGCCGGCCTCGATGCTCACGTCGACCCATCGTCGCACCGCCTCCTCGGCGCGATCGAGCGGCAGGCCCGCCAGGACGTTCGCCGGGCTCTGGAGCCAGACGCGCGCCCCCGGGAGCTCGCGGCGCACCATGGCGGCGGTCACGACGTCCGGCGGGTCCGGGTAGGTGTGGAGCATCACGATGAGGCCCTCGCCGATCGACCGCAGGGCCGGGAGGATGGCGGGGAACTCCTCCTCGACGCGCCGCTGGTTGCCGACGGTGACGATCAGCCCCGGCGCGACGGGCGAGGCGCAGACGGTGGGGTCGGGCGGGCTGGAGTGGATGTTCATCTACGAGGCCTTTCGCGGGAGACGGAGGGCGGGGTCGTGCTCGATGCCGAGCGCGGCGAGCTCGCGCGCCGGAAGGGTCGCGATCGGGCGGAGGAAGTCCTGGAGGGCCTCGACCTTGTCGGCCGAGGTGACGCGCACGGGCGGGGGCGGCGGCGCCCGGCGCACGGCGCGCGCCGCGTGCAGCTCCCCGCACCAGGGGAGCTCGGTCCAGCGCCACGGGAGCAGCGCGCACCCCCCGCGGCCCCAGGCCGCCCCCCAGGAGTTGCGCACCACCCACGCCCGGCGCGGGAGCGAGTACCCGACGAGCGCCACCGCATGGCCCCCGACGACGCGGCCGCTCGGCTCGGGGAGCGACTCGGCCCCCCAGGCCTCGGACCACTGCGCGGTGACGTGGATCCCGGCGAGCACGACGTGTCCGGCGTCGAGCTCCGTCGCGATCGTCTCCGGGTCGAAGTCGAGCGGCTCGCTGTTCACGAGGCGCGGCGCGTCGGGGGCGAGCTGCGGCGCGGAGCGCGTCCAGACGGTGCCCCAGGTGCCCGGCGGCGGGAGCGCCTCGGGCTCCCACCCGGCGCCGAGGAGGCGCACGCCGTCGGCGAGGATCGCCCCGCTGTCCTCCGTCGGGGTCCCGATCGCGTCGCGCTCCCGGCGGTAGAGGGCCGCGCGGTCGAGCGTCTCGGGCGTGTAGCCCCCGCGGGCGAGGAGGATCTCCACGGCCCCGGCGAGGGCGTGCGCGGTGCAGCTCCCCACCTGGCCCTGGTCGTAGACGGCCGGAAGGTGCTCGAGCAGCACCTCGGGCCGCAGCCCGGCGAAGGTGCCGCTCCCACCGAGGCGGGTGCCGGTGTGGGGCGCCCGACCGCGGGACTCGGGCGGCACCCAGCCCCGAAGGTTGTGAGGGCTCACTGCCCGGGCTCCGTCGCAGGGGGCGAGGCCGGGCGCGCGGCCTCGGCCAGCAGGCCCGCCGCGAGAGCCTGGACCGCGTCGACCGACAGATGGATCCGCCCGTCCCCGAGGCAGAGGTGCACGCCCCCGGCGCCGTCGCTGCCGTAGCTGAGGACGTCGTGGTCGACGTCGCCCGAGGCGCGAGCCCCGTGGAGGGTCGGCGCCATCACTGGACGCCCCCGTCGAGCGCCGGGGCGATCGCATCGAGGTCCCGGCGCAGGATCACGCCTCGGAGGCGCGCGGCCTGCTCCACGTCGCGCAGGTGACCGTTGGCGGAGGCGCCGGCCGAGGCCCACCCGACGGCGCGATCGCAGCCGGGCACGAGGGTATCGACGAGACTCGCGACCAGGTCCACCACGCGTCCGAGCGGGACGCCGATCGCGAGGCCGTTGTCGGCGAGCACGTCCGTGAGCTCGCGCAGGGCGATCGACGCCGCCCCCGCGGCCGCGTAGGCCGCGCAGGCATCCCCACCGCGGGCCTCGTAGGCCGTGGCGGCGTGGTCAAGGACCGTGAGCGCATCGTCGGCCGCGTCGAAGGCGCGCGCCGCGCGGGTGGCCCCCGGGTCGACGGCGATCGCCGCCACGATGGGCCGGGCCACGGCGATCAGGCCGTGTCCGACCGTCGCGCTCAGGTGCGCGGCGCGGGTCCAGCCCGAGGGGGTGACGGCCGGGACGCCCCCGTCAGAGGGGGGAATGGGCTGCGGGGGCAGGCAGGCGGGGGTGGTGGCGATCAGGCAGGCGAGGAAGAGGACGAAGGCGCGCAAGTGCTTCACGGGAGACCTCGATGGGTTGGGGTGGAAAGAGCGGACGGAAGGCGTCGCCGGGCGCGCGGGCAGCCCGGCGGAGGGCTCAGCGGGTGGGGGACGTGCGATCGCGCGGGGCTCAGCCCGCGCGGCTCCCGTGGGGCGCTGGGGCGACGGGGAAGCCCATCGGGCGCGTGCCGCCGCGCAGGGGTCCGCCGAGGGAGGCCGGGGTGGCGGCGAGGTCGTGCAGGCCCTCGACGCGCGCGAGCTCGCCCGGCTCGAGGTGGAGCGTCGCGCCCGCGCCCTGGAGCGTGCGCAGCTTCGTCACCTGGCCTTCGACCGCGGCTTCCAGCAGCGCCTCGACCGCCTGGGGCGTGAGGCGCTGGAGCGCGCGGATGTCCGCCACGAGCTGCCCGCCCACGCGCGCGAGGTCGTAGACGGCGCGCTGGAAGATCCGCGCGGCCGCGGCGGCGTTCCACCGGCCGGGCTTCGCCGGGTCCTTCAGGTCGGCGACCTCGGCGGCCGCGGCGGCGACGATGGTGGCGGCGAGGCCTTCGAGGCTCTCGAGCGCGATCTTCGCGGCGAGCGAGCTCTGCGCGACGCGCTTCGCGCGCAGCCAGCCGAGGCCCTGGAGCGAGGCCGGGACCGCGAGGAGGAGGATCAGGAGCGCGAGGGCGGCGTAGAGGTACGGGAGGAGCTGGGACACGGGGAGGCCTTTCCGCGCCGAGCTCGGCGCGTGGCGGGTGGGCGGACGGACGGCGATGGGCGTGTTGCAGGAGGCGGCAGACCCCGACGGCGCGGGGCCAGCGGGATCAGGCGGCGGCCGGGACGTCTCGAGACGTCCGGTGCGACGAGCGCGGCCGAGCTGCAGGCTGCCCCTCGAGCGGGGGCGCCGTCGGCGCGCTAGCGAAGGACGTGGGCCGAAAAGCTACGGCCCGCGCCCCTCACGGGGAGGGGGTGGGCCGTCACGGGCGCACATGAATGCGAGGCGCGGAAACGCTCAGCGAGGCGGAGGCAGGGCGGTTGCCGCTGGCGACTCGGCGGGCAGGGCGCCGGTACCGGACGCCCGCCGGGCAAGCCCCGTGGCCGCGAGTAGGGACACGAGGTCCAGGCCGCCGATGACGCCGGCAGTGATCGGGTGCCCGACATAGGCCGTGACGCCCGCGACGAGGAGCCCGACGATCGCGATCACGAACCCCAGCCAGAGCCCAACCTTGCTGCGATAGGCGTTGACCGCCGAGGCCACACTGACCTCTGCCCATTGGGCCCGGTCCGCCTCATGGCGGTGGCTCTGCTCCTTATCAGCCGCCGCCAGCAGCCACGGAACGAGCTGCGGGTCCACCTCCTGGTACGCCTGCAGCTCGGCCGCAGGAGGGAGCGGGCCATCGTTCCAGGGGATGTCGGCCGCGAGTTGGGTGCCGTCGGGGTGCGCGCTGGCCAGACGCGCACGGCGGTTGTCCGGCGACGACGGAGAGGCCGACTGAAGGGACGTCCGCCCTTCCTCGATCGGCGAGGGTCGGTCCGTCTGCTTCTTCGTCACGGCGTCAGGCCGCGCGCCTTGCGGTTCTGCTCGTAGGCCACGAAGGCCTCGCCCAGATCATGGGCGACGTGGTGGGCGTCTGCACGCAGCGCCTCCCGGTCGTGCCCCGGCGACCGGTAGTAGATCACCGCGGCGGAGCTCTTGGCGTGCAGGCAGAGCCCGGCCATGCCCTCGCCGAGGGCTGCCACACCTGCGAGAAACGCAGAGGCATCCACCGTGGGTCCACCGGGCTGGGGAGTGATCAAACGACGACGCATCGGGGCGGAAGATACGGAGGTGGGGGGGGACAGGCAAGGCCTTGACGTAAGCCCCTGCTTACGAACACGCGTAAGATTGACCGCGGCCTGTGGCGCTTCCGGGATGTCCCGTCTCGCGGGGCCGGGCCGAGCGATCAGGCGGCGGGCGGGACGTCCTGGGACGTCTCGGGAAGTCCGGAGACGTCCGTCGCCGCGGGTGCGCGGGCGACCCCGAGGCGGCGGCGGGCGCGCTGCTCGAGCGCGTCACCCCCGACGCGAATCGCGCGCAGACCGAACTGGTAGAGCGCCGAGCCGAGGAGGCTGAACGCGAGGCCGATCAGGGCGGAGAGGAGGCGCTCGCCGAGGACGGCGCCAGCGCCGGCGGAGAGGACGGCGAGCGCGCCCATGAGGGCGTTGGGGTGGTGGTCGTGCACGGGCAGGGGTCCGTCTGCGGCGGTGAGCCGCGGTGGGTGGGGCGGAGGGGGCGGGCGTGTCAGAGCGAGGGCGTCGGCACCGCGAGGACGGTGAGGCCGTCGAGGTCGACGGTGGACTCCGCGCCGGTGGCGACCACCACCAGGCCGAGCGTCACGTGGCTCCACCAGGCCGAGAGCGCGATCGCGCTGCCGATCTGCGTCCACGCCGTGGGGAGCGCTCCCGCGACGCCCACGCCGTAGTAGGCGAGGATGAAGCCCGGCGCGGCCCGCAGGCGCACCCACTCCTGCCCGGTGAAGGCCGCGAAGGCGCCGCCCGCCGTGGCCAGGATGGCGTTGGTGTCCTGACGGTAGATCGACACGTCCCGGGTCTGCTGCACGAGCACGCAGACGCGCGTCCCGGCCGTGGCCGCGTCGGAGATCTCCAGCGTGACCTGCGTGCCGACGACGGAGGGCCCCACCGCGAGGCGCACCGCCACGTCGACGTAGGACGGCGACGGGAGCGCGCGGCGGATCGACGGGCCCTGGTAGGCGACCGCGGCCGTGCGGTACGCGGTGCCGGCGGGATTCGAGAGCTCGGCGACGCCCGCGGCGATGGTGGCCGTGCCGCCCACGCCGTTGTCGGTGGTGAAACCGGTGGCGCTCGCGAAGTCGTAGACGGTGGACGTGGGCGCAGCCGCGGCGCCGACGTCGTCCGCCGTGATCGGGTCGGAGCCCCCGGTCGCGTGCGAGGCGGCGTGGGCGCCGGGGGTGCCGCCGCCGAGGCCGTCGACGTCGGTCCCCTTCGAGGCGCTGGTGGGGGTGTAGAGATTGGCCATCAGACCTTCGCCTCCGTCGTCTCGACCTCGGCGCGCCAGGTCACGTTCTTCGCGGCCGCGCCCATCACCTGCACCACCACGTCCGAGCCGCTCACCACGAGCCGCACGTCCCAGGTCGCGTCGTCGGCATCGACGAGCCCGAAGAGCACCGTGCCCAGTACGGGGACACCTGCCGATGGTCGGCGAGCGCGCGCGGTGAAGGTCCAGCTCCCGCCCTCGGTGCCGTCGTCGCGGATGGCGCTGATGGCGGCGACGAAGGTCACGCACGACGACTGCGCGAGCGTCGCATTGCACCCGGGCACCGTTGTCCAGGTGGCGTCGGTGGTGTCGAGGTCGCCGAAGAGGAACCCCGGGACGGTGGAGGTGCCGCCCTCCGAGCTCGATGCCGAGGAGCCCGCGAAGAAGAGCTCGGCGTGCAGCGCGGCCCCGCTGTCGTTGTAGAGGCAGAGCGCGCCGTTGTCGGACCGGGCGTAGAGGAAGACGCGGTCGGCGCCCGTGGAGAGCTCGTCGAGGACGATCGCGAAGACCCCCGCACCGATCACGGGCGGCACCCCGGCGACGATCGCCGCGGTGTTCACGCCCGTCCAGGCGTCGGCGATCGTGCGGACGGAGAAGGTCTGCGCGGGGTCGTTGCGCTTCCAGACGTCGGCGCCGTGGAGGCGATCGGCCGCGGCGCCGAGGCGGATGAAGGTCGCCTCGAGGTGGTGGTTCCGCCAGTCGCGCGTGGCGTCGACGACGGCGATCGTGCCGTCCGCCACCCCGGCGTCAGGGGACGACCAGTAGCGCCCGTCGCGGCCCGTGAGGGCGAGGCTGCCGCCGGCGGTGCCGCCGGCGGCGATGAGGCCCGCGGCCTCGTCCTGCATGGCGTTGAGGGTCGTGGCGGGGATGTGGCTCCCGCGCGAGAAGTTGGTGATGCGGCGCCGACCCATGGCTACTCCCACCCCACGACGATGAAGCGGGCCCCGTAGGGCGCGCCCGCGGTGACAGCCGCGTTGAGCTGGTACTCGAAGGCCTGCGCCGTGAGCGGGATGGCCACGAGCTTCTCGTCGAGAGTGTCGATGGTCTCCCCGACGCCGCCACCCGACGCATTGGCCCGGGCCGCGGTGAGGTACCCGCTGTCCGCGCTCGAGCGGCGCACCTGCACCTCGATCCCGCCCGCGTCCGCCGCGGCCCGGTACACGCGCGCCATCACCCAGGCCGTGGTGGCCGAGGGTGGCACGAGCGCGGCGAGGCTCACCGCGGCCCACGTGACGGCCTGCCCGTTGTCGAGCACCACGAGCTCCCCGCGGCCCGAGCTGGCGATGTACCGCCCCGATCCCTGGCGCACGACGGCCGGGAGGGGGAAGCCGAGCAGGCCGGTGGCGAAGGTCGCGACGTGGCGCTGCAGCTCGTCCCCGGTCGCCCGGTAGCTGCCCGTGGTCGGCGCCGTCGTCGAGACGACGTAGCTGATCGTCCCGTCCGTCGCCGAGCGCAGGTAGAGGTAGTGGATCGTGGAGGCGGCGAGCGCGCCCGGGAGCACGGTCCCCGCGGAGGGATTGGCCGCGCGCCATACGAGGTCCTCGTCGCGCACCGGGACGGGATCGACGTCGGTGACGGCGAGCGAGGGCGCCGCGGCGTCTCCGCCCACGGTGACGCGGACGTCGCCGGGCGAGTGCCCGCGCGCCACTCCGAGGAAGAGCGCGCGGTTGTCGAGCAGCTCTCGGGCGAGCGCGAGGTTGCTCGGCTCACCCTGCGGAAGCGCAGGCGAGACCGGCTGCTGCAACCGCGGGGTTGCGCTGTGGGCGGCTCCGGACATGGGGGCTCCGATCGGTGGAGGGGTCTACGAGGCGAGCAGGTCGACGTCGCACTGCGAGTCGGTGCGGTCGCAGAGGAATGCGTCGATGTCCGGCCCGGCGCCGCGGCCGTAGACCCACCCGGCGTGTCCGGTGAGCTGTTGGCCGAGGAGCGCGTCGAGCTGCGCGCGGAGCGCGTCGTCGTTGAGCACGTCGAGCGCGACGAGCACCACCAGGCGGAAGACCGCCGACGGGTCGGTGTCCGCGACAGCAGTCGCCGCGATGGCCACGAGCGCCGCATCCGGCACCAGCGTCCGCACGGTGCGGGCGAGCGCGGGGAGCGAGCCGTCGCCGCGGGCGCGCGCCTTGGCGAGGAGGTTGCGCTGCCGGTCGAGCGTCGGGAGAGCGCCACCGCCCGGAAGGCCGTACTCCTCCTCGAGCTCGGGGAGCAGGTCGGTGGCCGAGCCTGGGTGGGCCTGGGCGATCGCCCGCTGGATCGTCGCGCGCAGGTCGGCCACCATCTGGCCCTGCACCCGGAGGTCCTCGGCGATCAGCGTCCCGTCGCCGGGCTGGATCTCCGGGCCGCGGAGGATGGCGAGCGTGCGGGCGATCCGGTCCGCGTCGGTGGATCCGGAGGGGAGAGGCTGGGACATGGGGTGGTCTCCGGGAGCAGCGACGCGCGCCGGGCGTCCGGCGGCTCGGGGGATCTCAGAGCCTCGCGGAGGAGGCAGCGAAGGTCCGTCGACTGTCCGCGCTACGGACAGTCGACGTCACCACGTCGGCAACGCGTTGCTGAGACGCTGGGCTCGTACGGGATGGGTCGCTTGTTCGGTACTCAAGCCCCGCCTATCGTCCGCAATGATGGGCTAGGCGCCGAAGGCGCGTGCGAGGCGTTCGGAGATCGAGAAGGGGGCGCGATGAGGCTGTCACCGTTGCAGTGGTTTCTCGGGGGCTGCGTGGTCGCCCTGATGTTCATCGTCGGCGCGGTCATGGTTCCTGCCGGGCGCACAGCTCCGTCAGCCCAGGCGGCCTCGCCTCTGCGCCTGGCCATACAGCCGATCCCGGCGCCCACCGCGCCCACTGCGCGAACCCTCGCTACGGAACCCACGTGCGATCCGCAGGTGGCGATCCGCGCGATGCTGCGGGGTCGTGCGACGGGACTGGAGTACGCCACGCGGGCGATCGGTCTCCTGCAGACCGTCAACTCCCCGGGAGCGATCGAGGTGCTGGGGTGGGCCGCGGAGGCCTCCGAGGAGGGACCTCCCTGCTTCGCCACCTTCGCCTACGCCCTGCACGGCAACCGCCACACCGCCCGGTTCAAGTTCTGGCCGGACGCCCCGGCCCGTCTTGCTACGAAAGGGCAGGAAGCGGACAGCCTCGCGGACCTTGCGGACATCACTGGCCTGAATGGGACATGGACCCCGACGCAGACCCAGCTCGAGCTCGCCACCATGTGGCGCCTCGGCGGTGGGAACCAAGCCGAGGACACGTACCTGAACCCTGCGGTCGAGGGGGAGATCCTCACGCGTCGGCGCCACTGCGTGCCCGGCAACGTCGACTTCGCCGCGGGCACTGCCGGCACACGCACCTGGATCCGGCTCTTCCGGCGCGAGCGAATCACCCGCTTTCGATGCATCGCCGACGAGCCTTGGACAACTGACATCCCACGGCGCGGGCGAGTCCAACCGCCCTATCTGTTCGCTGCTCCTGGAGGCGCCTGATGCGCATGGTCACGTTGCTGCTCTTCGCCGCCCTCGGCTGCGCAGCCGACCCCGTTCTCCTTCCCGATGCGGGCCCCTGCTCGAGCGCGTGCGGCGCCGGGACGACGTGCGTCGCCGGGGCCTGTGTGGCGATCGACGCCGGCGGCGGGGACGTGCCCGCTACGGACGTCCCTTGCGAGCCGCGCGTCGAGGGGTGCATCTGCGGCGACGGACGCTCGGGCACCCGCCAGGTGTGCGCCTCCGAGTGGTGCGAGTGCGGTCCCCTCCCAGACGCGGGGCGGGACGTGCTCGATGCGACGGAGGATCGGCCGGCGCCGATGGACGTCACCGACGTGCCGCGGGCGGACGTCGGGGCGGATGTGCCGAGCGACGACGGGATCTTTCGTCCCGACCGTACGGCGCCGATGGATGACGCGGGGCGATTGCTCTGCGGCGCGGGCCGCGGACAGGCGTGCACAACGAACGCTGACTGCGCGCGGTGTGCTCCTCCTGCAGGCGTCCAATACCCGTGGTGCTGCGCGGGCGACGGGCCGGGCCTCATGGAGTGCACTGTCAGCTCCGTCGCCTGCGTTGGCCCTTAGGCCAACCGCTGGATGGTGATCTTCCCGGGCGTCGCGAGATAGCCCAACACGGCGGTCGATGGGGATGCGGGCGTAACGATCGTCGCGTCGGTGAGGCTGGGCGCGACGATCACCCGCGCCAGCAACTGCGACGGCGAGAAGCGGTCGCTCGCGCCCCAGCTCGGCGGGGGGAAGCGCTGGCTGCGGCCGCTCGTCGTGCCGGGCCCGAGCGAGTCGAAGTAGCGCAAGGCCGCCGCGAGCACCGCGCTCCAGACGCCCGGGTCGTGGCGCACCTCGGCCCCAGCGCTCGGCGCCACCGGGAGGGCCGGGCTCACGGTGATGGTGTTGCCTGCGAGGTTGGTCACCTTCGTCAGGAAGAAGCTGCCCCGGACGTGGCCCGCCGGGAGCTCGACCGCAATCGAGGTGCCGGTGACGACGCCGAAGCCGTTGTCGAGGTTGATCACCGTCGTCGTTGACCCGGCCAGGACCGTGCGCGCCGTAGCGAACACCCAGACGTTCGGCTCGACCTTGATCCCAATGGTGACGTTCGTTGGGCTCGCCTCAACTGGCACCGCGCCCCAGTTCTCGCGGGCCATCGGCCCGGGGTAGCGCTGCACCTGCGCGGCCTCGGCGACCTCCGTCCCCTCGCGGTCGAGCGTGCCGTCGATGTAGCCCTCCACCAGCGTGCAGAGCGCGCCGGAGGGCACCCGGGAGTAGCTCGGCGAGAGTCCGAGGCCCAGCGTCCCGTCCGCGGCCTGGGCGTAGGTGTCTGCCGCGGGCGCAGGGTTGAGCGGCAGCAGCGTCATGCACCCGAGCCGATCGGGCGTGATGGTCGGCCGCGCGGGCGAGGCCGTGAGGTCGGGCTTGAGCGCGGCGCAGTGCACGAAGCAGTCGCCGACGCCCGCCACATCCAGGACCCAGGAGCGCCAGTCGGCCCGATTGCCGCTCGCGGGGCGCTCGCGCCGCCGGTCGAGCAGGCGCTGGCGCAGGTCCGCGTCGACCTCGGCGTCCTCGCCGAGCCGCACCACGGCCGTCACGGTCGCGAGCGGTGAGAAGCCCGTCGGCGCCGACGACCAGGTGAGGATCGTGCCTGCCGAGAGGTTGGGCGTCGCCCCCGCCTCCTCGGCCTCCACGGTGATCGGCACCGCGCCGTCGCCGTCCGTGTCGATCGCCGTGAGCGTCACGCCCGCGGTCGTGACCGGCCGGTAGCGGGCGCCACCCGCGGCGGAGAGCACCGCGCCCGCGGTGGACGTCGTCGCGCTCGCGGGACCCGTGACGGTGACGGTGAAGCGCCCGGTGGAGGCCGGCAGACGCGCCGTGCCGTCGTCCTCGGCGAAGATGTCGAGGTCCTCGCCCTGCGCGTACCGCAAGAGCACCCGGTGGGCGGCCTCCTGCGCGCCCAGGCCGAGCGTCGCGAGCTCGAAGGAGAGCGCGTCGATCTCGTTGTAGGCGTGGCTCCCCGGGGTGATGTCGAGGTCGCGGCCGAGCAAGAGGTAGCGCGTGCGCCAGTTCTCGAGCGCGCGGTCGCGGATCTCCGAGGCGCTGTCGGCGAGGAAGGGCATGGGCAGGGTCCTGGGGGAGAGGTCAGGCCGAAAGGGCCAGGCGCGCGGGCGTTGAGCGCGCCCGGCCGTCCCGCCCCCGGAAGGTCACCGTGTACCGGAGCGCCGCGCCGCCCTCGGGCAGCGGCTGCACCTCGCTCTGCACGTCGACCTCGCGCAGGAACCCCGACGCGATCCACCGGGAGAGCGCGCGCAGGACGTTCTGGCGCCACCGGGCGGCGGCGTTGGGGGCGGCGTTCTCGATCCCCTCGACGCCGTAGGTGCGGTCGCGCGCGGCCGTCCCGAGGGGCGTGGACAGCACGCTCTGCACGACCGCGAGCTCGGGCGTCGCGGCCGCGGACCAAGCGTGGGCCGCGTCGTCGAAGATGCAGTCGCCCGTGGCCGGGTCGATCGCGCGGGAGTACTTCGTCGCCATCAGTCCTCCGCCAGCACCTTGGTGGAGCCGGGGCCGGTGCGCCCGACCAGGTCGATGTCCCCCGAGCCCGAGGGGAGCGACACCGGGGTGCCCCCGCCGGGCGGGGTGTAGGTGATCGCGAGCGCCGCGGCCGAGCCGGGCGTGAACGCGAACGTGAGCGTCCCGCAGTCGACCGCATCGCCCTCGCGGTTGACCTTCTTGGTGGCCGCTGCGCCGAGCTTGATCGAGGGGGCCTCCAACACCGCGCTGCCCGTGAGCAGCCGGAGCACGTTGGCGATTGCGCCCACGGCATAGAGCCGCGTCTCGCCCGCCTCGAGGTCGGTGGGACTGCGGGCCTTGTCCCAGGCCTTGAGCACCCAGACCTCGTCTCCGTGCTGCAGGCCCAGCGCGCGCAGGGTGGCGGCGATCACCGGCCGGACGGCCACGCCCATCTGCGAGAGCATGGTCGCGTCGTCTACGGGCTCGGCGGCTCCTTCGTCCCCCTCGTCGCCCGCGCCGCGGAGCTGCACGTGGAGGAGCCTGGAGGTCGCGTCGAAGGCCGCGCGGGTGATCTTCCAGAGGGAGAGCATGGGGGTCAGGTCTCCGGGTCTGGCTCGAGCGCGAGCGCGCCGGGGGGCACGAGCCGGAGCTTCGTCGCGTGCCCCCCGGCGCGGCCGCGGGTGAAGTGCACCTGGGTCGTGAGCCAGTTCCCGCGCGCGCCCGTGATCGGGTCGTCGAGCGAGACGGGCGTGTTGAGGGTCCAGAGGCGCTCCTGCGCGCCGCTCCCCTGCGACCAGCCCTGCGTGGTCGCCGCGTACACCACGCAGTTCACCATCGACCGGGCGATCTCGCGGCGCGCGCGCTGCTCGGCGATCTGCGGCGACCGGGCCCGAGGGTCGTGCAGGTAGCGGGGCCGGGCGGGGTACGCGGTCGCCGTCCGCCGGACCGGGATGCGGTCGTTCTCGACCGTGGCCTCGTGCCGCGCGTCCTCGCGGGCCGTGAGCCCCCCGTGGCCGAAGACCGTCACCGCGGTGGGGACGTCCGTGACGTCGAGATCGAGCGTGCCGGACACGAGGGAGCCGCTCCAGGTGCCGTCGGGCCGCTGTCGGCGCCAGAGCGCGCCCGCCGGCGCCGCGTCGTAGGCCGGGCGGTCGATCACCACCCCCATGCTGTCGCCCCAGGGGACGCCGTAGATCAGGAACCCGTGCCGCCGGGCGAGGGCCTCGAGGAAGGTCCAGACCCGCTCGCCCACCCTGGGCTTGAAGCGGTCGACGCGGTGGCGGTGCGAGCGGGTGGTGGCCGGCCGCGCGCCCCCACGGGCTCCGGCCTGAATGGCACGGGCCTCGTCGGCCGTGGCCCCGACCTCCACCGCGATCCCGAGGGGGCCGAGCGCGCGGCGGAACACCTCCTCGAGCGTGGAGTCCCGGAGCGAGAGCCGCGGGTCGACGTCCGCGACCAGCGCGCACGCCAGCTGGTCGCGCCCCCCGATCGTGAACGGCGCGCCCGAGCGGTCCGCGTGGTCCCGGATGCGCTCGAGCACGCCCTGCACCTGGACCGCGCCGTCGATGGCCACGGAGACCGGCATGTAGAGCTTCGCCGCCTCGCGCACGCGCGCCCAGGCCTCGCCCCGCCCGGTGCGCCAGAGGGTGACCGTCCAGGGGTTGCCGGGCTGCATCAGGTCGAGCGTGAGGTCGAGCTCGTCCCACTGGGTGATCTGCACCGCGTCCGCGCCGGCGCCGAGCGTGAGGCGCACCTCGTGCGAGCGGGCCATCAGTCCACCACGGTGAGCACGGTCCCGGCGCGCACCAGCCAGGGCGTGAGGATCACGTTGGCCGCGGCGAGCTCGGGGGCGCGGGAGGCGTCGCCGTAGACGTCCGGGTCCGCCGCGATCATCGCGAGCGGGGCGTCGGACGGCACGACGTACTGCCGGACGGTCGCGCCGCTGAAATCCTCACGCAGGCGCGTGACGGCCGCGAGCGTCCGGTTGATCGCGACGCAGAAGGGGTTGGCCTCGACGAGCGTCGCGGCCGGATCGTCGAGCAGGCGCTTCAGGTCGCGCCCGTACTCCTCGAGGGTCGAGAGGACCGTCACGTAGGAGTCGTTGGCCTCGTCGAGCGCGCGCAGCACGTCGACGGCCTGCTCGCGGAGCGACGCGTACCCGTCGAGCACGTCCGCGAGGGTCGCGAGGAGCCCGGAGGGGACCAGGGCATCGGCGGCAGCCGCGGCGGCGACGGTCGCCGAGGCCGGGTCGAGCTGGGCGGCGGACGCCATCTCCAGCAACTCGGACTCTCCCTGCTGCTCGGTGAAGGTGAGCGTCAGCGTGAGCCCGCGGCGGTTCGTCGCCTTGATGTCCTCGGTGCCCTCGTCGAAGACCGCCGAGAACACACCGCGCGTCGGGTGCGTGAGGAAGCCCTCGGGGGTCTCCAGGGCGCGGAGCAGGCGCTGGTAGGTCTCCGGGTAGAGAGGCGCGCCGTGCCAGCCGCGGAGGCCGTTCTGGAGCACCGCACGCACGCGCACCACCTTCGCCTTGGGGCCCGTCGGCTCGATGTCCGCGCCGCGCGTCCCGAAGCCCGCGTGCTTGGCCGAGTCGTGCCCGAACGTCGTCGAGCAGTCCTCCCCGGGGAACTCCACGCCCTCCCACGCGAAGGGCGAGAGCGTGCGCCCGAGGTCGTCGGTGATGGCCATGTGCGCTAGCTCCCGGCCTGTCGGCCGCTCGTCACCGTGGTGCCGTGGTGCACCAGGTCGTTGGGCGTGATGACGACCTGCGGGGGGTTGCGCTGCAGGGCGTCCGTGAAGGTCTGGGAGAGGGCCGTGCCGAAGTTCCGCCAGGTCTCGCCGTCGAGGATGGAAGTGTCGCCCTGCGCGCGGTCGCGGTCGTTGTAGATGAGGCGGTTGATCCCCTCGCCGATCGCGAGCCCGGCGACGAGCGAGCCGGTGACCGCGGCCGCCGTCGTGCCCGCCGCGGCGACGCCGCCCATCGCCGCGACGCGCGCCGCTCCCGCGGCCGCCACCGACCCCACCGCGCCGCCCGCCCTGGAAGCGAGGGCGCCCCCGACGGCCGAGCCCGCGACCCCGACGCCGGCGCTCGCCGCCGCGCTGGTGATGGGGTTGCGGGTCTGGAAGTCGCGCAGGCTGTTGGAGAGGTTGTTGATGGCCGAGGTGTTGTCCGTGAGGGACGCGTCGTGCGTCTCCTGGGCGCCGACGAGCGCCGTGAGCTGCTCGGCGTCGCGCATCGAGGCGCCGCGGGTGACGTCCGCCTGCCCGAATCCCTCGCCCGCGCGCTTCATGGCGTCGACGCGCTGGGCGACGGTCTGCCCTCCGCTGGTCTGCGACGCCATCGCGGTGATGAGGCGGCGCTGCTGCGAGTCGAGGATCATCGGCGCCCCCGGGCCGCCCGACGAGAGGACGTTGCTCACGGCGTTGGCGTCGCCGCCGAAGCCCGTCACGAGGCCGCTCATGAGGGCGATCGGATCGGCGTTCCTGAGCGTGTGGCGGCCGTCTGCCCCCCGCTGGAGCATCGAGTTCGCGAGGTCGTCGCGCCCCATGCCGTGAAGCCGGCCATAGAGGTTCTCGGCCATGCGCGGGTTGACGACGCTGGCGCGCATCTTCGCGAGGGCGCTGAGGGAGTCGCGGGAGCTCAGGCCCGCCGCGGCCCCGATCTCGCCGACGGCCATCGTCTCGACGGTGGTCCGCCGCACCGCCGCGGCGCGCTCGGCGGGCGACATGCCGGAGGTGACCGAGCGGGCGATGTTCTGCATGAGCGGCCCGAGGGCGGTGCTGCTCAGGGTGGAGAGCTCGATCGAGCCCGCGGCGGCGAGGCCCGTCAGGGTCTGGATGGTGGCCATCTGGTCGCCGCCGCGGATGCCCTGCTGACCGAGCATCCCGGAGACGCGCAGCACCTCGCTCGGGTCCTGGTAGGTGTTCCGCGCGTAGGCCATGAGCTCGACCTGGCGCTGGAGGTTCGCCCCCCGCGCGCCCTGGTCGGGGCCAGAGAGCACCGAGAACTGCGTCTGGGCGCCCGCGAGCGCCCCGGCGACGTCCTCGGAGCGCATGCCGTAGAGGCTGCCGCCGGCCTGGGTCTCACGGGTGAGGAGCGCGCGCATGGAGGCGGCCTCGGCGCCCGAGACACCGGCCTGGAAGAGCGCCCCGTTGAGCGTGTGCTCCGAGGCGGCTCGGCGCTCGCGGGCACCCTGGACCTCTCCGTGGATGGCCGCGCCCGCGCCCATCACGGCGGAGCCCGCGGCCCCGAGCGCACGGGAGGCCCGCGCCGAGGTCTGCCGCTGCTCGCGGTCCCGCACCGCCCTGCGACGGCGCTCCTCCTGCTCGGTCTTGCGGGTCTTCGCCGTCTCCGCCTGCTCGTGCGCGGCCACCATCGCGAGCGCGACGGACTCCACCTGGCGCCGCTCCCGATCGGAGAGCTGGCCGCGCTTGCCGACCTCGGCCTCCATCGCGGCCGTCGCGAGCTTGAGCGCGGCGGTGTAGCGCTCAAGGAAGGTCTTCTGGGCGGCGCCCTGGAGCGCGAGCTCGCGGAGCTTGGCCCGGGTGACGAGCTGCTCCTCGCGCTCGATCTGGACGCGCGCGCCGCGGTACGCGCCGACCTGCCGCCCGGCGGCCTCGGCGCTCTCCTGGATGACCCGGCGCCCCGAGGCGCGCGCGCTCCGAGCGACGGCCTCCCCCGACTCCCGGGCCGCGCGCCCGACGCGCTTCTGAGCCTCGACGTAGGCCGCGGCGAGGTCCTCGATGACCCGCCTGGCGTCCGAGCCACCCTCGGTCTTGAACTTGAGGATGGCGGTGCCCATGGCGTCTCACTCGCTCGGAAGGATCTGGCGTGGCGGGAGCAGGCCCCGCCGCTCGTATTCGTACTCGGCCCAGTCGAGCATCAGGCAGCCGAGGAGCTGGGCGGTGTCGAGCTCGCGGGCGCTTCCAGGAGCGCCTCCACGATCCGGAGCTGCGTATCGCCACCGCAGGACATCCAGTACATCGACAGCGCCCCATCGGCTTTTAGGCCGCGAACCAGCCTCACGATCTCGGCGCTCTCCGCGGGCGTCCGCGCTTCGAACCGCTCGCGCTTGAAGTCCTCGAGGGCCGCCATGAGGGCGCGGCGCTCCTCGTCGCCGATCAGCTTGCGCAGGTCGTCGGCGTCCTCCACCGCGGCCTCGTCCACGCTGTCCGGGTGGCGCAGCACCAGCGCGAGGAGCTCGAGCTCGCGCTCGCGCCGGGCGAGGTCGGTCTCCTGCGCGAGCGTGAGCTCGAGCGCCGTGAGGCCCATCGTCTTGGTGAGGTATTTGCGGCTCTCGACGTCCGCCTCGGTGGCCTCGGCCTCGTTGGGGCAGACGAGGCGGACGAAGGTGCCCTCAAGGCCCGGGAAGGGGACCTTCCGCGAGGGCCGCTCGCCGCGCCGGAGCGCGGCCTGCGCGAGGTAGGAGAGGCCCTCGTCGTCGTCGGCCGCGTCCCCCTTGGGCTTCTTGCTCATGACTGCTCATCCCCCATGAAGCTCGTCGAGAACGTCGACTTGCCGTTCTCGGTGCCCTCCTCGATGGGGCCGACCTTGCCGCGCCCCCGGTGCACCACGCTGCCGATCTGGGTCTTGAGCGCCACGTCCTCCCCGGAGCGGCGGAAAGCGTGCAGGCGAGGGAGGAGCGAGTCGCGCTTCAGCGGCGCGCCCTCGATCTTCACCTCCATGAGGGTCGGGTCTTCGACGGTCTCGCCGGTGTGCCCGAGCGTGACCTGGCGGTTGAGCTTGCCGCCGTAGGTGCCGGTGACCTTGGCGGCCTCGGAGTAGAGGGTGCCGTTGATCCAGAGCTTGCCGGTGCCGGCGAACGCTGCACGCGTCATGAGGAGGGCCTTTCGTGAGTGGAGCGGGGGCGGGGGCGGGAGGAGATGGGACGTCCCGAGACGTCCCGAGACGTCTCAAGCGCGCCCCGAGGGGACGGATCAGCCGACCTGCTGGGCGTCGCCGACCACGCTGTCGAGGTGCGGGATCACGGCGAAGGGGACGCGCACGATGGCGTAGGTCACGCCCTCGACGGTGGTGGTCTCCACGGTGACCTGGTCGGCGTGCGCGGCGACGTCCACCAGGAGCGCGTCGTTCTCCATCTGGTAGAGGATCCCGAGCATGTCCTCGCGGATCGCATCGGGCCAGATGACGAAGGGCGAGCTCGGCGCGACCTCGATCGAGGCCGGGTTGGGGACGAGGTTCTTGTCGGCGTAGTTGTCCGCCGCGAAGGCCTCGCAGAAGTCCGCGACCACGTCCGCCACGGCCACCTTGGACGGGGCGGCGACGAGGTAGCTCGTGCCTCCGGAGGCGTTCTTCGTGCGGGTCGTGACGGGGCGGAGGATGCTCGCGTAGCCCGCGCGGGCCCGGTCGGCGCCGAGCACCGTGACGCCCGCGCGCAAGAGCGACGCGACCTGCGTGCTCGAGAGGCGCTCCTCCTCGTCGGTCGCCTCGATGGCGGGGTAGAGCGGCAGGCCGTTGGCCTTGGCCGCCCGGTAGGTGTTCTCGCCGACGAGGCCCCCGTTGCCGTGGATCTTCGCCGCGCAGTAGGCCGCCGCGAGCTCCCCGGTCGTGCGGTGCGAGCGGCGGCAGTAGAGCAGCGTCGCGCGCGGCTCGTTCATGGCCACGGCGTCGCCCTGGACGGTCGGCAGATCGTCCCGGAGCGAGGCCACGACGCCCATGCAGCGCTGGCCGGTGCCGATGCTCGACTGCGTCGCGAGGTGCAGCTTGAACGCCGCCCGGGCGGTGTCGTCGTCCGCGTCGAGCGCGATCCGGTCGTAGCGGGTGCCGCCGATGGCCGCCCAGAGGAGCGTCGGGGAGGTGCCGGCGGTGCCGGTGTCGATCACGCCGACGCCGGCCGTCGCGGGGGTGCCCGCCGCGCCCGCGTGGACCGCGTTGTCGAAGCCGAACTCGTCGTCGGCCGTCGAGGAGGCCTGCACCTGCACCGTCGAGCCCGTGCCAGTGGCCACCGAGGCGATGAACGGATGCCCGTCGGCGTCGGCGCCCGCCGTCGACCCCGCCGCGGCGGCTTCGACAAGGGACTCGAACTCCGCGGCGGTGACGGCCTCAATGTCCGCGACGTTGGAGCTGCCGAGGGAAGCCCCCACCTGGCCGCTCGAGAGCCCGAGCGAGGCCAGCACGTCCGCGTCGGTCGTCGCGTCGACGACGAGCGAGGCGCCGGTGCCCTGCCGGTCGGTGGTGATGCGCACCTGGCCGCCCGTGACGTCCGCGAAGACGCCGGGGATGGCGTTGATCGCCGCGGCGAAGAGCTCGGCGGTGTTCTCGGTCCCGGCGAAGGCGACCGTGCGCGTCACGCCGTTCACCACCAGCACGAGGGCGTGCGCGGCCGTGACGGCCGCGAGCGTCCCGGCCGCGCCGGTCAGCCGCCGCGCGAAGCCGCTGAACGTCGCCGTCGCGTTGCCCCCCGCGTCGATGGACACGACGATCGTGTCCCCGCTCGCGAGGCGCACCGGGAAGGTCCCGCTGGCGGTCGAGCGCCCGGAAGTCGCGACGCCGCTCCCGCTGCCGAAGTAGGCCTTGCCGCTCGCGGCGGTGGCGCCCCCGTTCAAGGCGATGGTGAGCCCGGTGGCCGTCGACTCGAAGACCACCCGGAGCTGGTTGCCCGCCTCGCCCACCGTTGCGGCGGTGAGCGTCAGGATGTGCGTCGAGCCCCCGGAGCCCACCGCGGCGGTGCAGGGCAGCTCGCTCACCTCGTCGAGCACGGCCTCGACCAGCGCCGCCGCCGCGGCCGCCGAGGTGCCCGAGGGGATCACCACCTCGCGGATCAGGCGCCCGGCGATGCGCAGCCGCACGACGCCCGCCGCGGTCGCAGGCCCCGTGAACGCGAGCACCGCCGTCGCGGCCACGCCCCCCGCCGGCGGCGCGACCGAGCAGGCGAAGAGCTGCCCGCGCGGCGCGATGGCGCGGAAGACGCGGGCCATCGCCGCGAGGCGGCTCCGCGCGCCGAACTTCGTCTCCGCGTCGTCGGTGCCGAACACCTCGGTCGGGACCAGGTCGGTGGCGGTCCCGGTGCCGCTGGTGGTCTTCGAGCCGACCAGCAGGCACTTCAGCCCAGAGGGCGAGAGGGGCGCCGGGCCCACGCCGAGCGAGACCTGGAAGGCGAACGTGGGGACGGGCCCCGGCGTGAACTCTGAGGGGAAGGTGGGCATGGGGTGGATCGCTCCGAGCGAAGGGGGGGTCAGTCGAGGGAGAAGGGCGAGACGGTGACGATGGCGGCGTCGGTGTCGGGCTCGGCCACGCGCGCCTGGCCCTGGAGGACGAAGGGAGCGCCGGGCGTCGCGGGGGTCACCTCGGGCAGCGCGGCGCGCGCCGAGAACCACACGACGTGGGTGTGCTGCACGCCGGCCTCGACCAGCCAGGGCCGGTGCCCGACGAGCTGCACCGTCTCGCCGTCGAAGAGGTTGGGGATGCGCAGGCCGGTGAGGGCCTCTTTGACGAGGCGGGCGCATCGCAAGACGCCGGGCTGGCCCACGGTGCCCTTGAGCGCGGGCGTGTCGCCGCGCAGGTCCTCGACGACGACGTAGACGCGGAAGAGGTGCGTCTCGACCACGTGCGCGGCGTGGTCGCTGGTCTCGGCGATGACCTCCGGGGTGGAGGACTCGAACGCGAGGAGCGCGGCGGGCGCCCGGCCCATCGTGGCCTCGTCCACGCCGTGCTCGTGGGAGACCTGGCCCGCCCAGCGGTCGACCACGCGGAAGGGGAGCGTGGCCGTCGCGGGGGCGGCGTGCAGCGCCTGAAGCGCCGCGAAGAGGGCGCTCTCGACGTCGTCCAGGGTCGCCTCGGCCATCAGAGCTTCACGCGCCGGAGCGCGGCCTCGAGCGCGGCCTCCTGGAGGGCCTCGACGTCGCGGTACCGGCGGAACACCGCGAGGCGCAGGTAGCCGTAGCCGCCCGGCTTGTGCATCCGCTCGGTGCCGTCCTCGACGTAGGAGGCGTAGGGCATGAGCGCCCCGACGCCTCCGGAGAGCGTGTCGACCGTGAAGGCCCCCGACGTCGCCACCGGGAGGATGGACCGGGTGAGCCGGCCCGTGCGGTCGGTGTAGTCGTGGGAGGTGCGCGCCTCCCGGGCCACGGCGCGCCCCGCCTTACGCAGGCAGCGCTCCACCTCGAAGTCGAGCGAGCGCGGCAGGGCGCGCAGCGCGCCGAGGGGCAGCCGCGCGTCGAAGGTGGCGGCGAGGCGCATGGGTCTAGGGCTCCTCGCTGCCGTCGCCCCAGACCGAGGGGCGGCTGTAGACCATGGACAGCAAGCGCGTGGGCGATGGCGCGCCCGCGCTCGGGATGCGGGCCTGCTTGTCGGAGGCGAGGCGCGCGAGGCGCTTCTGTCCGGCGTCGTAGGGGCCGCGGAAGGGCGCCCGGGCCTTCTCGTCGTGGGCGATCTTCGCGCGGAACTGCACGGTGCCCCAGGGGGCCATGAGCAGCGTGATGTCCCGGATGGAGTCGGGAATCGTCCCGGTGAAGGGCGCGCCGTGCGAGGCCGCGAGCCACTCGTCGATCTCCGTCTCGACGAAGCACACGCCGCGCACGAGCGCGACCTCGTCCTGCGAGGCGACCTCGACGGCGCCGTCGCCGTCGAGGTCGTAGGCCCGCAGGAAGAGGTCGTCGCCGAGCGCGGCGCGCAGGGACGCGACCACCGCGGCCGCGGTGGTGCCGAGGTAGCGGGGGGCGTCGGCCATGGCGTCCGATCAGGTCAGGCCGGTGCCCGAGTGCGTGTGGCTGGGACCGGTGTGGCTGTGGTTCACGTTCACCAGCAGCGCGTAGTCGTGCGCGCCGTTAGGGACCGTGGTGGGCGTGAAGGTGTCTTCCGTCGGGTCGATCACCACGACCTCGGAGACGCCGTCGACGGTGAGCATCCCGACCCCGCCCTCCACGCTGCCGACGATGCCGATGGCGTCGCCGTCCTGCAGCTCCGCGGTGGCGGCGCTCGCGCCCACGGCGCCCTTCTCGGCGGCGGTGTACGTCTTGAAGGCCTTGGTCATCTGCACCGTGGCGCCGCCCGCCCCGGGGTCCGCCACGACCTCGCTGATCACTGCGTCCGACCAGTTGGTGCCGTGGACGGTGACCGCGCCCCCGTCCCACCCGATGCCGAACACGACCTGGCCGGCCCGCGGGATGGCCGGGTTGGAGAAGCCCGCGAAGGGCCCCGCCGCGCTGGCCGCGAGGGCCGTGCAGCGCGAGGTGCCCGACGCCGCGAGGTTCTGGTAGCCGAAGAGCTTGGAGGCGCTCTCCTGCGAGGTCGCCCCCGTGCCGTCCGCGGCCGTCGTGCCGCCGATGGCGCCCCACGCCGGGGCGGTGCCGACGCCGCCGCTCTTGAGCACCTGCCCCACGCCCACGCCAGCGAGGCGCGCGAACGCCGTCGCCGAGCTCGCGTAGAGCAGGTCGCCGACGGCTTGCCCGGCGATGGCGAGGTGGGCCGCATTGAGCTTGTCGGCGACGGCGCCGATCAGGGTGTTGGCGCCCACGACGACGGTGCCCGACGCCGAGAGGATCAGCGACGTCGCGAGGCGCAGCGTGCGCCAGCGGTGCGCGCTGTCCGAGCCCAGGTCCAGGTCGCCGTCCGTCGCCGGGTCGACCGAGACCGCTGTGGCGACGTCGGAGGCGGCGAGGCCGCGGATGGTGTTGCCCACGCGGACGGGCACCTCGCCGTCGCGCAGCTTGCTCAAGAGGCCGAAGAAGCCCCAGCCGCTCATCGGAGCGCTCCGGTGAAGGCGCCCGCGGGCACCGTGGAAGGGTCGACACCCTCCGGGATGAGGTCGCCCTCGCGCAGGGTGAGGCGCTTGTCGTTGCAGCTCACCTTGAGGGTGCAGCGGGCGCGGGCAGGCCCGACCTGGCGGACCTCCATGCCCCCGCCGAGCAGGGCGCGCGCCATGTCGAGCGGGCTCGCGCCCTCGGGCAGGCCCAGCTTGCGCAAGGCCCGCTGGACGAGGCTCCGCTCGTCCTCGCGCGGGGCGTCGGGGGCGAGGGCGCCATCGAGGGACTCGCCCCCGGTCTGGTCGTCGCGCAGCTCGTCGTCGGGCTCCCGGGCCCGGATGGGTCCGGGGGCGGGGGGGCGGTCGCCGGCGCGCTGCGCCGGGCTCGGGTGCTTGGCCATCGTGGGCTCTCCTCGGTCGGGTGGAAGTCGGGTGGGCGCGCCCGGGCGGGGCGCGGCAGCAGGCGTAGGGGGGAGGCGGGGGACGGGAGACGGGAGCCGCGCGACGCGCCCTGCGGCGTCGCGCGGCGGCGATCAGCTGTGGGCGCCAGTGATCAGCACGCCGTAGGTCGGCGCGACGATCTTGTGGTCCTCGGAGTAGGCGAGGCGGTTGTACTCGCCGCCGTTGATGCCCGCGTCCGGGTGCGGGAGGATGTTGGCGACCCAGCCGCCCGCGCCCTGCTTCAGGCGGAAGGTGCGGGCGAAGGTGAGCGCGCCGGGGGCGCGGTCGACGTAGCCGAGCCACACCGCGGTCGAGCCCCAGATGCGCACGCGCGCCCCCGCGGCGTTCTTCTTCACCGCCTTGGTGATGCGGACGTTGGTGATGCCGAAGTACAGGCCGAAGTCCTGGCGGCGCAGCATCCCGGCGTTGTCGTACTGCGACGCGAGGATCGCCCGCATGAGGTCGTTGGTCTGGGCGCCGTGCCAGACGATGTCGCTCATCACGGCGTCGGTGATGTCCACGCCCGTGACGGCCTCCTGGGCGTCGAGGATGTCGTCCACCGGGTCGGCCGTGCTGCCCCCGTCCCAGTTGGCCGTACCGCCGAGCGCGATCAGGTTCGCGCCCGAGTAGTTGCCCGGGGTGAGGTAGGTGTCGGCCACGCGCACCTCGCGCCGGAGCATGAGGCGGTTCTTCACGTTCGCGATCGTGCGCGCGCGCACGCCGAGCGTGGGGTTGGCCAGCTCGGTATCGCGCGAGCAGAAGCCCTTGAGGGCCCGGTCGCGCACGGAGTAGTTGTCGGCCGAGAGCGTCGGCGTGACCTCCTTGGCGGCACCGTTGGGGCCGATCTCGTCCTCGGGGCCCTCCAGGTCGTCGTCACGTCCCCAGATCTGGTACTCGGCCGAGCGCTCGGTCACGAGGTCCACCGGGCAGACGTCGTCGGCGATGAGCGCGTCGTTCTTGTAGTACATCGCCGCGCGCTGCAGGAGCGGCCGAACGCGCACGTCGCCCGGGTCGAGCGAGAGGTTGAGCGCCTCCCCGGCCCCCTCGGGCGCGGGGCGCGGGGCCCGGGGCGCCGGCGGGGTGTCCCGCGCGAGCGCGATCGCCGCGGCACGCTCCATGGGGTCGACGCCGAGGGCGACCAGGCGACGCTCGACGGCCGGGTGCATCCCGGACTTGCCCGGGCGGTGGGCGCGGATCTTCTGCGCCGTGTCCTTGATCAGCATGGAGGGGTCTCCGATTTCTCTGGGGGTGGAGGGGGAATGGAGGGGCGAAGGCGGGCGGTAGGCGCGGCTGGACTGCCGATCAGCCCTGGAAGCTGCCGAACTCGATCTGCATCATCACGACGGTGCCCGCGGCGCTCGCCGCGGCGACGTACGAGCGGGCAATGCCGATCGTGTGGACGTTGGTGCCGCCCGCCGGGGCCGTGGTGACGATGGAGTAGACGCGGCCCGTCGACTGCTCGACCGCGAGCTTGTGGCCGACGAGGATCTCCCCGCCGGTGGACTCGACGGGCTCGACGCCCTCCGTGGCGAGGTCGCCCACGCGCCCGGCCTCGATGGCCTTCGGGACCACGCCCGCGAGGCGGGTGAGCGCGCCGACGTTCGCGGTCGTGTCGATCGCGTCGTCGTAGGTAGCGCTGGTCGCGTGGGAGACCACGCGCCGGGCGGCGATGGCGACGGACGCGTGGATGTTGCGCCCGCGGGACATGGGGCGCAGGCCCCGCTCGGTGTATTCGACGGCCATGGGGGCCCTCCTGGTTCAGGGTCGTTGGGTTGGGGAAGTAGCAAGGCGGAGACGGAGGCGGTGGGACAGCGCGGCACGCGGCCGGTCAGGCGTCGTCGTCGTCGAAGTCGCCACCCTCGAGCATCGAGAGGGCCTCGGCGTAGCCCACGCCCTCGGTGGTCATGATCCGGCGCGCGGCCTGGTCGAGCTCGGCCGCCGAGGGCTCGCCCTCGCCGCCCTCCGCCATCGGCCTGGGGGCCGCGGCGCCCGCCTTCGCGCGCGGCAGGCGCGTCGCGCGCTCCTCGTCCTGGGCGCATTGCGCGAGCTCGGCCGCCGAAGGGCGCGGGTGGGCCTTCTGGAAGCCCGGCCAGTCGGAGGCGGCGTGCAGCTCGAGCGACGGGCGCACCGAGTCGGGGATCTGCTCGGCGCGCATCACGTCGGCGATGTACGCGACGCGGTCAGCCGCCTCGCGGTCGTCGCGCTCCTTGCGGAACGCGGCGAGCTCGGCGGTGAGGCCGGGCACCTTGGCGGCGTCGGTCGAGAGCCTCGCGACGGCGCCGGCGACGTCGGCCGCGGGCGCGTCGAGGGCGAGGTTCAGGGCCTTTCGGACCTGGCCGTTCTCGCGCAACCGCGCGTCCACGGCCGCGGCGGCCTCGTCTTCGTTGGTGGTGGCGGCGCCGACGAGCGCCGCCAGGATGAGGATCTTGGACATGGTGGGGGACTCCGGGCGGGTGGTGGCGGCGGGGCCGCGGGTGAGCGAAGCGACGGCGGGGTCCGCCGGGAGGGCCGTGAGCGCGCGGCGCACCTCGGCGAGCACCTCGGCGTTGGTGGTGAGGGCAGGCAGGCGCAGGGCCTGGCGGAAGGAGCCCACGAGGTCGTCGACGTCGACGCCAGAGGCGTCCTCGGGGGTCGAGAGCAGACCTTCCAGCTTGGCGAGGGCGGCGAGCGCGTCGGCCTCGGTGGCGGTCACCGGGAGGTCGAACACGCACCGGAGCATGGCCAGCACGTCTCCGCGGCCCTCCAGCTCGCCGTACCAGTACCCGAAGGCCCGTGCCCGCCCCTCGCGCCCGCCCCAGTCGGCCGAGAGCACGGGCAGGCCGGTGAGCGCGGGGTTGTTGGTGAGGCTGAAGCTGTAGAGGTAGGCGCCGATCAACTCGTTGGTGGCGACGTCGCGCGCGCTGAAGAAGATCGTGCAGGAGCCGCCGTTGAGGGCCCCTGACTTCACGTCGAGCTCGGTCCCGGCGTTGACCCAGCGGCGCCTGCCCTCGAGCGTGGCCACGGTCTTTCCGCTGAGCTCCATCGAGCCCACGCGCAGCTCGGTGAGCCATGCGTGCGCCTTGCGCGCATCGGGGTGGGCCGCGGCGTCCAGGTCCGCGTGGTAGAGCGGCACGGGCACCTCGCGGCCGTAGCGCGCGAAATTGGCCACGATCTGGTCGAAGTGCTCCCGCGTGAGCGACGCCCCGCGGGCCTTGATCTCGCCTTCGTAGGCGAGCGTCCACCAGCCGGTGGTCTCCGCTGCGGCGGCGAGCAGGACGATCGCGCCGAGGGTGGCGCGGCCGCGGACGTTGGGCTTCATGGGGTCTCCGTCGGGGTCGGGGGGGTGCCGGTGGGGGACGTCGCCGGGGGCGCCTTCGCGGCGGGGCTGGGGGTCGGCGCGGCGGGCGGGAGCACCGCCTCGCCGTCCGCCGGGGCGGGCACACCGAGCTGTTCACGCGCCCACTTCTCAGGCACGAGGATGCCGCTCTCGCGCGCGATGCTAATGACGCGGCCCACCCCGTCGCGGTTGGGCGTGTCGCCGACGTCGGCAACGAGGCGCGGGAGGGGGCAGCCCTCGCGGAAGACGTCCGGGTTGGCGCGGATGACCCGGCCGAAGAGGCGCGAGCCCAGGCGCTCGGCCATCCGGCAATCCGAGCGGTAGAAGGTGTGCGTCGTGCGCTCCTGCGACTCGACCGCAGCGCGCGCCCCGGGCTGCAGGTCCGAGAGGTTGGCCACGCCGTGGATCGCCTTGGAGACGAGGCGCTCGCACTCGCGCGCGGTGAGGAGCGGCACCGGGTCGGTCGTCGGAAGGGCGAACTTCAACGCCTCGACGTGCACCGTGTCGGCGAGCACCGCGCGCAGGGCGCCGGTGGGGGCGCGCACGACGGCGTTGGCGGCCGCCACCTCCTCGGGGCTGGCCTTGCGCTCGCCGTTGCCCTTGACGAGCCCCCCATCGGCCTTGGCCCCGCCAGCGTTGTAGTAGGCGATGACGGGCGGCCGCGAAACCATCTCGGCAAGGGCCATGAGCTCGCGCCAGCTCCACACGCGGAAGAGCTCGAACCAGGCCACGATCGACCCCAGGCCCTCGCGGGTCTTCTGGGCGCCGCGCACGCGCGGCGTGGCCGCGAGAAAGGTGTCGGGGTGGAATTCCCGGAGCGGTCGGCCGAAGATCTCCCCGAAGGCGGAGTCCGTCGGGACCTCGTCCCAGATGCGCAGGTCCCAGGGGTCGGGGTCGGCCGGGTCGCACGCGAGGGCGATGCGGCGGGTGTCGATGAGCTCCAGGCCCTCCGGGTAGCGCAGCCGGCCATCGCGGTCCCAGAGAACCTCGTGCACCGAGCGGCCGTAGAACTTCGCCCACACCCACTCGGAGACCCAGGTGTCCCAGGCGAGCTCCTCGTCGCGCGTGCGCCAGTGCTCCAGGATCTCCCCGCAGGCGTCCGCGGCGCGCTGGGCTCGGCGCTTGTCGGTGCCCTGGCCGGGCGCGACGTAGAACTCCGTCTCGACCACGGACTCGGCGCGGATCGAGAGCTGGCTGAAGAGGTGCGGGTCGTGCTCGACGAACTCGTCGAGCAGGTCCACCCACCCGCGCAGATCGCCCTGGTTCCGGTCCTGGAGGATGCGCGTGAGCCGCTGGGGCGTGAGGGCGTTGCCGAGCAGCGCCGCGTCGCGGTCCCAGTAGGGCCCCGGCGTGGCGATGCGGCGCTCTCCCTTTGCGTCCGGCTCGCTCCCGGTCGGCGCCGAGGTGGGGCGCAGAAGCGAGAGCGTGAGCTCGGCCCCGCGCACCATCGCGCCGGTGATGCGGTCGGTGAGACTCAAGGGCGTCTGGCTCTCTCGCGGTCAGAAGCCGTTGGGCTCCGACCACGGCGTGGGAATCTCAACGGGGGGCGGCTCGACGGGCGGGGCCGAATCGAGGTCCATCGCCTGTCCGACGTTCCAGGCGTGGGCCGTGGCGTCGACGTCGTCGTCCTCGACGTCCCCCTGCCCGGTGAACTTCTCGAAGACGCGGAGGTAGTTGGCGAGGTCCTCGCGCGAGCAGCCGATGAGCTCGGCCGACTCCGGCACGAAGAACCGCGGCGGCTCGCCGAGCGCGGGGTTTCCGTTCCAGCCCGAGGCGAGCGGCTGCGCCCGGGTGAACTTGTCGTCGATCGCCCGGATGATCCGGATGACCAGGTCGGGCGCGATCGCCACGGCGGCCTCGGCCTGCGCGAGGCCATCGCGCGAGCCCTCCATGTGGAGCACTTCGCCGAAGCGCCGCTGGAAGGCGAGCTGCTCGGCCGCGGCTTCAGGCGGCGCGAGCTGGATGCGCAGGAGCCCCAGCAGCCAGCCGTGCAGGACGCCGTCGAGGAGCTTGAAGCCGACGGCGACGGTGACGGTGTGGTTGGCGCGGGTCTTGGCGGACCCCGCGGGGTCCGAGGCCAGCACCACGTGCAGGCCTTCGGGGAGCTCGCGCCAGCGCGCGCACACCTTGAAGACCTTGCCGTCCTTCGGCCGCGGCCGCCCCTGGTAGAGGCTCCACCAGCCGTAGGGGCCGATCTTGCGGCGGATCTTCTTGAGCGCCTCCAGCGGGAAGCGCTCGGGCCAGAGCGCCACGCCGTCCTCGGCGTCCGTCGGCTCGTCGGTCTCCGGGTCGCGGATCGCCGGGAGGTTGATGACCTCCCAGACCTTGTCCCCCAGGTCGTCGACCTCGCGCTCGAGGCGCCCCGTCTGGTCGTCCTCATTCCAGCGCGTGGCCACGAGGATGATGGAGCCGAAGGGGGGCTCGGAGCGCGTGTAGATGTCGTCCGAGAAGCTCTCGGCGAGCTGCTCGCGCTGGAGGATGGACTCGGCCTCCTTGCGATTCTTGATGAGGTCGTCGAGGACGAGGAGGCCCGTGAAGCCCTTCCCGGTGAGCTGTCCCGAGCGGCCGGTGACGCTGAGCCCGCCCTCGAGCACCGTGCGCCAGTCGTCGACGCTCTTGGCGCCGGGGGCGAGCTGCCCGCCGTGCGCCAGCACGAGCTTCTTGATCGCCCGGCTGTGGGTGCGCGCGTAGCTCGAGGCGTAGGTGACGAAGCCGTTGAGCCGGTCCGGGTGCCGAAGGATCGCGTAGGCGAGCGCGCGGCGGACGGTGGTGCTCTTGGCGTGCCGCGGGGGCATCGAGACGAGCGCGAAGACGCGCTCGCGCAAGGCCCGCTCGAAGAGCGCGACGAGCTGCTGCAGGTGCCACGGGACGGGCGCCTGGTCGGGGGCGGCGGCCTCGATCCAGGCCCGGAGCGAGGGGAACGCCGCCTCGGTCCCCGCCGCACGGCGGGCCTGCTCGGCGAGGAAGAAGCGGCGGACCGCGGTGTCGTCGGCCACGGCTCAGCCGTCCTTCTCGGAGAGGGCCTCCTTCGGCTGGGTGAGGGCCTCGGCGGCGGCGAGCTGTTCGAGGGTGAGCCCGCGCACGAGCTCGACGACCTGGGCCGGGGAGAGCTTCGCCTTGAGGACCTCCATCGGGGGGAGCTCGTCGACGCGGACCTGGATGGCGGTGATCTCCGCGCGGGTTTTCTCGCGGGTGAGCGCCGCCTGCAGGCGCTGCTCCTCGCGGCGCTGGAGCGCGGCGAGCGTGGCGGTCGCCCGCGAGAGCGCGGTCACGAGCTTCTGGGCGTCGTCGGGCTCGACGCCGTCGGTCGACGCGGCGCCCCGGAGCAGGGTGTCGCCGACGACCTCGATCGCGCCATCAAGGTAGGCCTGGCCCACCAGCATCCCGACGGCCAAGGCGTCGCCCTGGAGGATTGCTCTTTGTTGCTCCCCGAGGCGCGCGAGCTGCCGGGTGACGGTCGAGACCGAGACGCCGAGCGTGCGCGCTACGGCCGCTGCGTTGCCGGTCTCGGCGTAGAGCCGGCCGAGGTCTTCAAGCTGCTCCGGGGTAAGCGGGGTGCCTCTGGCCATCGGGCGCTCCACGGCGTCGCGGCCGGTCAGTCAGCGAGCGCTTCGTCCGCCGCCGCGCGCGCCCAGCGACCAAGCTGTACGACGCCCGCGAGCGCGAGGGCGACCACGACGAGCGGGAGCCAGAGCTCGGGGTGGGCGGCGAAGTACTGCAACACGGGGGATCTCCAGGAGCGGGGCGTGAGCGCCCCGAGCTGCGCACCCGGGAGACCGCGCTGGAGGTCGCGGCGGGTGAGCAGCTCGCGGAGCTCGCGAGCAGAGGCCCCGCCGCTGGGGTTTGCGCGCACTCGACGTGCGCTCCGAGCGGCGGGGCGATGGGGGGATGGGTGTAGGGGGGCCGGTCGGCCGTGCGCGGCGGGGTGTGCCGGGCACCTCATCGGGGAAGGAGCAGCACGAAGGTCAGCGCTTCATGGCACACCTCACCTTCCCTCGATCGGACGTCCCGAGACGTCCTGAGACGTTCCGCGGCGAGGCCGCGGGGTCGAATTTCAGCGCGGCCTCAGTGAACCGTGAGCACCGGCACCGAGGCGTGGCGGACGACGCGCTCGGCCACGCTGCCGAGGAGCGCCCGGTGGAGGCCAGAGCGGCCGTGGGTGCCGACCACGACGAGGTCGGCGCCGAGGGTCACGATCGACTCGACGAGCTGCTCCCACGCCACGCCGCCGAGCAGCGACGAGGAGGCCTCCACGCCGTTCGCGCGAAGCTGCTCCATCAGCGCATCGAGCTGCGCCCGCGCGGCCTGCTCGACGGGCGTGTGCCACTCGAAGCCCGGGTCGATCACCAGGCTCGTCGCGACGTGGGGGAGCGCCCACACGTGCATCACGTGGAACTGCGCCCCGTAGCGCTCGGCGACGTCGACGGCGCGCTCGAGGGCGCGGCCCGCGCTGTCGCTGAAGTCCGTGCCCACCAGCACCTTCGTGAACGGATTGACCATGGGACTCGCTCCTTCCGGGTCGGAGGTTCGAGCGCCTCCGACGTGGAGCCTTACACGGGTCCGATGCGTGTTCCGTCGCGCGGCGCGAAAGTCTCCTCGCTGTCACACTCGCGCCGCGCGGCGCCCGCGTCTCAGCGCCCGCGCAGCCGGTCGAAGAGTGCGCCGCCGGCCACCCGCCACGGCGCCGCATCGGCCTCGTCGAGGCCCTCGGCCGAGCGGGCGACGGTCCAGGGCACGCGCCGCCAGGGGATCAGGTACTGCCGCGCGCCCCAGGCATCGCGCCCCGGGTGCCGGAACTCCACCGCCAGGAGCGCGACCCCGCCCGCGTCGGCGACGGCGTCGAGCTGGGCCGCCTGCTGGGGCCGGATCTCGGCGCGCGGGAGGCGCCCGGCCTCGGTGGTCTTGCACTCGATGGCGAGCGCGCGGCCCGAGGCGGTGCAACCCGTGAAGTCGGCGGCCGCCTTCTCGCCCCAGTCGAGACGCCACTCCCAGCGACCGCTCTCGGCGCGCACGCGCTTCTGCACGACGCCGGGCTCGACCTTGATGAACCACACCAGCACGAGCACCGCGAGCGCGCTCGTGAGGTAGCTCTTCACCGCGGTCTCCCAGGCCTTGCCGTGCCGGTGGGCGGCGCGGCCCGCCCGCTCCCGCACGCTCCGGTCGACGGGCGCGGGGAGAGTTCCTGTTGCGGTACGGACGGAGCCCCCGAGCACGGCGTCGAGACCAGGGTCCGGAGGGCAGCCCGGCGTGGCGCCGGGGAGGGTGAGCTGCTCGGCCGTACGTCTGCGCGCCATGATGGGTCCTCGGGGGCCCCGACCGACCAGACCTCTCGCACGTGCACAAAGGCGTCCGGTTCCTGCCGCCCGCCCCGCGCATTCGCAGGAGCAGCAGGGTCACCGGGGTCGTGCGGAGGTCTCGTCGGTCGAAGGGCGGGGAGAGCGGGTCAGGGAGAGGCGGTGTCCTCGGGCGCGTGGGCCCCCACGCCGAGCTCGCCGCGCTCCTCGAGCAGGTGCAGCGCGTAGTCGATCTTGGCGCGCTGGGCCTTCTTGGCCTCGATGTAGGCGGACGACAGGTCCTTCACGAGCTCGCGCGCGCCGGTGAGCTTCTCGTCGGCCTTCATCTCCTGCTGCACCCACCGGAGCGAGGTCTCGGCGCGCATCACCTCGGCGCGGAGCTGGTCGCCGTTCATCCCGGCCGCGTCTTCGGCGTAGCCCGTGGGGAGCTTCGCGATGACCCTCTTGATGTCCATGGAAGAGCCTCTCTACCGATCGTCGTTCGCGGTTTCGGGGCCCACCGGCCAGAGCACCACCAGGCGCTCACGGACGGCGTTGGAGCCGATCGTCACGGCCTCGCGTGCGATGCGCAGCACCCGCGGGTTGGACTGCTGGGCGAGCAGCCGCTCGAAGTCCCGATAGGCGGACGCGAGGCTACGGCCCGTGCGGGCCGCGTACGCCTTCGCGTCGAGTCGTTCGTGCGCCATCGGACCCCCGTCGACGGCGCGCCGGGCGCACCTCTGCCGACGAAAATGACCCTGATTGAGAAAATGGTTCGGGGTCAAGCCGGGTCGTGACGATTCTCGAACCACGCGGCAATCGCCGTCGAAAGCCGATGTTCGCCCCACGCCCGGAGGCGCCCCGCGGCGAGCTTGAGCGCCGCGCGCGCCCGGGCCTCACGCTGCGTCACGCGGTCGAGCTCCCGGGCCTGCTCGCGCGTGAGGCCGCCCCGCGCCTCCTTCTGGAGCGCTCCCTTCGCGCGCTCGGCGACCTCGGCGACCTCGGCCGAGGTGACGGCCAGCTCGCGGGTGTCGGCGGGCCCGAGGGCCTCTCCGAGCGCGAGCGACCAGGCGCCAGCCCGGACGACGGCGCCCGAGCGCTCGGCCACCCAGAGCAGCGTCGCGCGCACCTCCGGCGGGTGCCGCGTCCAGCGCTGCCACACGGCGCGGGCATCGCGGATCGCGCCCGAGTCGCACCCGCGCTCGAGGGGCGTCTCCGGGGGCGCGGCGCCGTGCGTGACGAGCTCGCGCGGGTCGCGGAAGAGCGAGCGCGCCCCGGCGGCGGTGTTCATCGCGGCGAGGGGAGCGAGCGCCGCGGCGAGGCGCGCGAGTGCGTGATCTGTCAGAGCTACATCGGGCGCGCTCACGCTCGCGCCATGCGTGACCTGATCCACCATGGGTGGCGAGTGTACGCGCAGAGGCGACGCGCGCACGAGGGGCGCCACAAGCGTCGGACGGGATGTGTCAGCGCGAGGCGTGTCGGGACCCGATCAGCGGAACCGAGTGACGCTACGGGCTGGAGCGATGGACGCCCCTATGCGCCAGCAACTCACGAAGGATCAAGGTCCGATCATCCTCGATCCTTCCGCCCTCCAGGACGTCGTGGAGCATCGCTTCCTGGCGCCGCAGATTGTCCGTCTGCAGCTGGTGGGTCTGACGGAACTTCTCCATTTCGTTGGCTCGACGCTGCGCCTGCAGTTTGAGGTCTTCCATCGGTATCACCTGCGACTTCCCGTCTTTCCGAAAGCATGAAGTCGACCAGAGGCTCGTTGTTGTAGAGCGGGCTGCGGAAGTCAAAGATCAGCTCGTCGCCGGTTGGCTCGCTGACCTTCACAAACAGCTCTCGAGCCTCTTCGATGTCGATCACAAAGCCATGCGAAGGATACCCGTTGATGAGCTTCATCAACGCGCCCTCCTTCAGATTCTTGCTCCGTCGACCAAGCCGTTGACCGTACTCAAGCATGATCCGCGTCGCACGGTCGAGCTCCCCTACGCGCATCGGATCAACCTGGGCGAACATCTGCCCGTAGAGTTCAGAGACGATGTTCGAGGCCACGTCAGCCGCAACACGGGTTGTCATCAGAAGGTTGGTTCGTAGCGCCGTAAACGTCGCCTCGAAGGCGTTGGTCGAGAGGGACGTGAGCACCCGGAGCGCGTCCGTTGGCGTGAGGCTTGAGGTTCGTACGCCAACTTCATCCGATCGCAGTACCTGCGGATCGAGGGGACCCAACTCGGCGTGGGGGGACAACACTATCTCGTTGGCAGCGATGAGGAGGAGCGTTCCCGCGCTCCAGCAGTGCCCCGGAACGTAGGCCGTCACTCGGTCCGGGTAGTATCGCTGAAGCGTCCGACCGAGGCGGTAGGCCACATCGGGCTCGCCACCGAACGTCGTCAAGACGACGAGTACACCTGGCCGTCGGCGCCGACTCACGCACTTCTCGATGAGGCGTTCATCAGCAGGCTGCCTCATCGGGCCGTTGATGAACAGAAGATCCGCATCGCGTGCCTCCGCGGCGCGGGTCATTTGGGCTAGAACGAGTTGACCTCTTTCCTCGGTTGAATGATCCGCCACGGTGCCTCCGGGCCGGAACTGTACCATCTCAGTCCGGCGTTTGGGCGGACCGATCCAGAAAGCCGCACTATCCGGACTGTCGCCGCGGTCACACGCAGCACCCGGCCTCCACGCACCGCCCGGTGGGGGGCAGCCCCTCGATGATCGCCCCCGCGTCGCGCGCCCTGAGCGTTTCGGGCGTGAGCGTATCCAACAGCTCGGCGCTCACCCTGTCCCCTCGGGCTCGCCCGACGGCACCACCTGCAGTTCGTTGCCGCCCGGGGCGGCGGGGCGCCGCTGCGCGAGGTACGGCACCCGCGGCCCGGCGCCGCCCTGCGCCGCCTGGGCGAGCGGCGGAGGCCCTTGGATTCTTACCGGTCCCGGTAAGTCGCCCGTCCTCGGCGCGAGGTCTCGCCGCCGCTGGGCCTCGCGCTCGGTGTCCTCCCGCGCTCGGGCGATGGCCCGGTGCGTGGCGTTGATCCACGAGCCCAGCACCTTCGCCTCCCCGTCGCGCGTGCCGACCAGGAGCGCGAGATCGATCACCGCGTGCTTGTCCTGCAGGTAGAGCGTGCGCTCGCGGGCGAGGCGCGCCATCACCGCGAGCTGCTCGCGCGTGACCCCCTCCTCGAGGAGGCGCGCGAGCAGCCGGGGCCGGAGCGACCGCGGGTGCAACCCGATGCGACCGCCGGCGTCGCGCTCGAGCACCCCGAACACCTCCTCCTCGGTGAGCGTCGAGAGCGTGACCTGGGACGTGACCTCGGGGCGTGACAGAGCGCGGGGCTCGCGCGCGGTCTCTGAACCCTGGGATTCGTCCGAAACGCTCGGATTCTCGGAAAGAGAAGAGGAGAAAGTTCTCTCCTCTCTTCTCTCCGGAGACGCGGCGGGCGGCGTGACGTCACGCCCTGAGTCCCCACAACGGTCACGTCCCAGGTCCCGGTCGAGGGGCGTGACCTCGCCGCGTGACATCGGATGGATGTCACGCCCCGCGTCACGCTCGGCCTCGTCCCCCTCGCCGCCCCCGCCCTTCGCCCGCTCCCTCTCCCGCTGGCGGCGCTTGCGGAGGGTGGCCGCCGCCGGCCGCTCCTTCGCCGTGTCGCCGGAGAGGATGGGGATAACCAGGTCCTCCACGTCGCGCTTCATCGCCCCCGACCGGAGGAAGGCCGCGAGCGCGAGCTCGAAGGTCGAGCGCGCCCCGGGACCCACGAGGACGCCGATCGCCTCGAGCTCCCAGAAGAGCCGGTCGTCGGCCGTGGCGGTGCGGTCCGTCGGCCAGCGCCGCTCCTCGCCGCGCACCCAGAGCGGCCGGAAGATGTGGCGCTGCATACAGTCGAGCGCGAGGAACTCTGCGCTGCGGGCGAGGCGCACGGGAGGGTGGAAGCTGCTCATCGGTCACGCTCCGTCGAAGTCGTAGGGGCCGGAGCCTCCAGAAGCGGGATCGCGCGCTCGCGCATCTCGGCGAGCAGGCGCGCGGCCAGGAAATCCATCCACTCCGTGTGCTCGGTGTGCGCCATCGAGGGCGCGGGCGGGTGGGCGCGGCGCCAGGCCGCGAAGGCCTCGTGCTCCTCCGCGGTGATGCGCGGCGCGTCGTCGTCGACGAGCGCGACCGGGGCCGGCAGGTCCACGTCGAGCAGCGAGAGCTGGCGCGCGGCGTTCATCGAGGCCCTCCCCCGGTGAAGGTCCACGGCGGGGCGCCCTCACCGGCGGGCGCGCCCATCGACCAGGCCGCCAGGAGCGAGCCCAGGACGATCGCGGCGGTGAGCGCCCACTCGGCGCGGGTCGGTGGCGGCGAGGCGCTCATCGCTCGTCGCACTCCTCGCCGCTGTCGTCGGCCGCACGGAAGTCCGGCACCAGCACCCCCTGGGTGGAGATCTCCGCGGTCTCGGTGTCGTCGAGGACATCAAGCACGACGGACACCTGCACCTCGACGACCGCCCCCGGTCGCGCGGTCGCCTCGCGCAGCGTGCCGAGGAGCTGCCCGTAGAGATGCGCGACGGTGAGCGGGCCCATCGGCGCGCCCGCCTCGTGGGGCGTCGCGCGCACGGTGCCGCGCAGTCCGCTCGCCGCGGGGCGGTGGCTCTCCGCGATCGCGTCGGCGAGCGCACCGAACGCCGCCAGTTCTGCGGGCACGAACTCGTGCGGGTAGTGCGCGGCCACGCCGCGGAGCAGCGCGGCGAGCGCCTCGCCGGAGAGGTCCGTCTCGACGTCGGCCTCGATGCGCAGGCCGCTCATGACGTGCTCCTCAGGCTGCGGTCGTCCTGGTGCACGTCGCAGCGCTCGCCGACGCGCGCGACGTGCTGACGGCACCACTTCTCGGCGCAGCGCGGCCGTGGGTCGGGCGCATCGGTGGCGCGGATCTGCGCCGCGGCGTCGGAGGCCTGGCGGCGGTGGGGCGCGCGGGTGATGCCCGAGCGGGTCGTGACGGGTGGCGCGGGAGCGGGTACCGGGGGCGCGGCGGCGCCCTCGAGGCGCACGCGCACGGAGCCACGGAGCGGCCGCAAGGTGCGGGTGAAGAAGCTCATCCCTCGGTCCCCTCTGGCGTCGCGGGTTCAGTCGGCGGCTCCGGCGAGGCGAGCCGATACGGCGGCAGAAAGACGCGCGGGGAGCGGCGTCGGCCGGTCGCGCGCTCGAACACCAGCGGGAGGCCGTGCAGCTCGACGGTGACGTCGGCGCGCGTGCGGGAGGTGACGCGCGCGTAGGTGCGGTGCTCGCCGTCGGCGAGCTGGACGAGGTCGGCCGGGGGGACGGGGGCACTCATCGAGCGCTCCGCGGCTGCGGGTTTCTGCGGGGCGGGGGTACAGGGCTGTAGAAACGCGACGTGGTCCCCATGGGTTCGCCCTCAGCTCGCCGCGCGATGCGGCTTCGGTGCGGTGTGAGTCGCGCGTTTCGTGGCCGGACGTCGGCGGGCGCGTGGCTGATCCGCGCGCGTCGTTGTGTCGACGAACCAGGCGTCGATCTCGATGCCGTAGTTCTTCTGCAGCTTGGCCAGGCTCTGTCCGCGCGGCTTCGTGTGACCGAGCTTCCAGTCCGAAACGGACTGCTGCGACACCTCAAGGTCGGCAGCGAGCGCTTCCTGTGTGTGCTTCTTCAGCAGCTCCAGGAGCTGGTCCCTTCCTCGCGTGGAGTTCATGGCTCCATGCCTACCGGATTTCCTGTGACGGAGCAAGGTCCGCACACAAGCTCGGCTCGTGACCGCCAGATCTCCTGTACCGGAGATTCGTAGAGTGCGGGTCGTGGCTCGGGATAAAGCGGCTCACGACGAGGTGAACGAACGCATCCGCGCTGCCCTCCGACAGGAGATGACGGCGCGAGGATGGGTTCAGGTCCACGCCGCCAAGGCCCTGCAGGTCAGCCAGCAAACGCTGTCGGACTTCCTCGCAGCGAAAACCGGCGCCAGCCTGCTCCTCGCGCTCTCGATCGCGAAGCTCGTGCGCGCGCCTCTGCACGAGCTCGCGACCGGCGAGCCAGATGTTTCCGCTGGCGTCCGCTTCAGCACGCTGCCCGGCTGGGAGATGCACGAGGCCGCTGCGCGTCAGGCCAACTCGTTTGTGCCGTCCCAGGCCTTCGATGCGGTCTCGGGATGGCGAGGCGATTCTCCCCCAGCGGTCGTCACGCCGTCCGTGGTCGCTGGTCTCGCTGAGGTCTGGTGGAAGGCCAGCCTGAGTGCCGCCAAGACCCCGCCGACCGACGACGATCAAGCCGAGTCGCATACGCGTCACAAGCGCTTCGCAGGCTGAACCCACGCTGAATTCCGGATATCCGCGGCAGATCGAACCGGCGGGTTCGATTTCGCTGGCTCGTTGTGTTGACTTCTACAGGTGATCCGGTACAGGTAATCCGGTGACGTGATCTCGCGTCGCACCGGAGGCACCATGGACGACCGCAACCCCCACCCCACGTTCGACGCCGCGGACCTGGTCCGCTTCTCCCTGGCCCTGACCCTCGCGGCCTTCGCGCTGCCCGAGGCCGCCTCGCAGCTCCGCGAAGCGACGCTCGCCTGGGCCACCGCGGCCGAGCTCTTCCGCCTGGTCAGCGACCTCGCCGCCCCGCACGAGCACGGCGCCGCCCTCGCCGCGATGGACGCCTGCCACGCCATGCACGCCTCCGACGTCGACCAGGCCGTCGCCCGCCTCGCCGCCCTCGACGGCGCCGCCCCCGACGCCTGGCTCGCCGCCGTGTCCGCCCGCCAGGACGCCCCCACCTGCGAGCGCTGCGCGCTCCCGATCGCGCTGGTCGAGCCCGGTCCCGTGGGAGAGGCGCTGGCGCTCGCCGACGGCGCGGTTCGCTCGGGCGACGCCTGGGTCTGCCCAGACTGCCTCGCCGCGCACCCGGCGCTCGCCGCGGTGTACGCCCCGACCGTCCGCACCACCGCGGAGGCCTCCGCCGTGACGAGGGCCGCGTGAGCGCCCGACGGACGCTGTACGCCGCGGAGGCCGCGGCCGATTGGCAGAACCTCCTCGCGATGGCCGCGCAAGGTGGCCGCCCGGTGCAGCTCCGCACCGTGAAGCGCCTCGCCCGCGCGGCCGGGGTCCCGTCCGCCGAGGTCACCCGCGTCGCCGCCGCGATCGGAGCGGCGTCGTGAAGGCCCCAGCCACCGAGCGCGAGGCGCTCCAGCAGCTCGCCGAGGACCTGCGCCGAGACCGCCACCATGCCGGCGCCGCGATCATCGACGCGGGCCACCGCGGGCTCGCCGGGTCCGTGGTGCAGGAGCTGCCCCTCGCCGACCGCGTCACCGTCGCGATGGTGCGCGCCTGGGGCGCCGGGAACGACACGGCGGTGCTCGCCGGGTACCGCTCGCTCTACGCCCCGGAGACGGACGGCGATGAGGACGTCGCGCTCACGGTGATGGGAGTGTTCTCGTGAGCGCCCCCGCGACCGCCAGCGCCGATCGCGCCTCCTACGACCTCGACGCCCGCACGGGCGCCCGCGCGATCGACTCCATCGTGCTGCGCGGGGACCTTTCGGGCCTCGGGCCCGCCGAGCGCGCCGCGTTCTACACGCAGATGTGCGAGGGCCTGGGGCTCAACCCCCACGCCCAGCCCTTCGCCTTCCTGCGGCTCAACGGCAAGGAGGTCCTCTACGCGACGCGCGGCGCCACGGACCAGCTCGCGGCGATGCATCGGGTGACCCGCGAGATCATCGACGGCCCGAAGGTGATCGACCTCGCGGGCACCAAGCTCGTCTACGCGGTGTGCAAGGCCTCGATGCCTGGCGGGCGCTTCGAGACCAGCGTCGCGACGGTGCCGCTCACCGACCCGGTCAACGTGCTGATGAAGTGCGAGACCAAGGCCAAGCGGAGGGCGACGCTCTCCCTCCTCGGCCTCGGGGTGCTCGACGAGCTGGAGGTCGAGAGCATCCCGGCGGGTGCGCGCGAGGCCGACGCGGAAGCCTCCATCGACCTCAACGCGGACCTGCGCTCCGGGACGTCTCCGAGCGTCCAGGGACGTCCCGAGACGTCTTCGGACGTCCAGCCGAAGGCGCCGACGGCGCCGCCCCCGGCGACGGTGGAGCCCCTCACGCCCGCGGTCGCCGCGCTGCTGGCTGCGGCCGGTTCGGTGGCCTCGCCGGAAGCGGCCGTCGCGCTCTGGGTCGAGCACCGTGCAACGCTCTCCCATGCGGGGGAGCGCGAGCGGGTCACCCTGAAGAAGGCGCTCGCCCGGCGCGTGTCGAAGATCGGCCCCGCGGGCCTGCGCTCAGCGGTCGCCGCGGAGGGCTACCTGCGCCGCGAGATCAAGCGCGCGCTCGACGCGGCCGACGCCGCCTCCGCCCCGGCCGCTCCTGCGGTCGCCGAGGAGCGCGCCGAGCCCGCCAACGACCCGCTCCCCGTCGACGGGGACGCCGTGCCGTCACCGCTCGCCGCCTTCTACGCTCGCGTCGAAGAGGTGCAGCTCCCCGGCGAGGCCGTGGCGCTCTTCCGGCGCTACCGCGCCGCGCTCGGGGAGCTCGATCGCGAGACGCGGGAGAAGGCCTTTCGCGACCTCTGCGACCGCGTCGAAGCGGTCGGCCGGATGAGCGGTGCCCGCGTGTGGCTGAAGAAGGCGATCGCCGAGGCCGACGCCGAGAGCGCCGCGGCCGCGGGCGGCGCCGAGGAGCGTGCGGCGTGAGCACCTGGACCATCCTCCGCGCGCACACGCGCGCCGACGGCGCCGTGGTGCGCATCGAGCGCAGCGAGGCCTCCCGCTGGCAGGTGTCCGTCCGCCGGGGCTCCGCGCGCATCGGCGCTCCGACGCAATGGCCCCCGGCGCCCCTTGGGCGGGACCTCTCGCACGACATCCTCGCGACCTTCCTCGCGCGCTCGATCGAGCCGATGGTGCTCCCGGCCGAGCTCGCCGCCGCCCTCGCCGCCGTGCGCGCGGAGGTGACCTACGCGCCCGACGAGTCGCGGCTGCTCGACATCGAGCTCGAGCAGGGCAACGCGAAGAGGATCGTGCGGGCGCTGGGGCTGCTCGCCGCCCGCCAGCGCGACGCTTCGGTGCGCCACCGCGTCGAGGCCGTGGGCATGGCGATCTGGAACGCCCGCACGGCTGCGCTCGCCGCGCTCCCCGCGGAGGCCCGCGCCCTCCTCCCGCTGGACGTCCCCGCGTCGGCCACCCGGAGGGCGTCATGATCGTCCTCTACGTGCTCGCCGCGGCCCTCGGGATCGAGGCGGCCTGGGTGCTCGCGACGAACCTCCGCGCCTGGCGCGCGCGGACAGCGCCCGGGCTCCTCACGCTCTGCACGGCCGCCCCGGAGGTCGACACGGTGTCGAGCGCGACGGCGACGGCGACGGCCCCGCGCAACGCGGCTCTCCGCTCGCGCCAGCGCATCACCCTCGCGCTGCTCGGGCCCACGCACGACGCGCTCTCCCCGGAGACGCGCCGGGCGCTGCACGCGCTCCCCCTCGACTGGTACGCCCAGGGTCCGCGCGTCGAGACGCGTCGGTCGATGGAGGCCGGGGGCGAGCTGCACCACCGCGTCCTCCGGGTGCTCGCGCTCCTGCCCCGCGAGGCGCTCGCCGAGATCCCCGACGGCGCCACGCGCTGCTGGGTGTGCGGCTGCACCGAAACCTTCGGGTGCGCCCGCGGGTGCGCCTGGTGGCGCCCGGGGCAGTGCACCGCCTGCGCGCTCTCGACGACCTCGGTCCCGCGCCGTCCGCTCTCGGGCGGCGCGCTCGCCGATCCTGCGCCGCCCTCCGCGTCGGCGCCGTCGCTGGAGTCCGAAGAGCAGGCCGAGCGCGAGGGCCGCGAGACGCCCGCCCCCCGCTGGGGGAGGCGGCGCGCGCCCGTCGTCGGCCCCGTCGCCTTCGGCCTACGACGCGCGCTTCCGTCGCCCGGAGAGCAGGCCCGCGGGTGGGTGATCGGCCAGCTCGAGGGCACGATCCTCCCGGCCGTGCGCGCTCGCGCGCTGCCCGTGGGGTCCATGGTGGTGCTGGTGGGGTTCCGACGGGACGTGTCCGCCGCCCTCACGGTGCCCCTCGCCGGTGACCCCGACGAGGTGTGCGCGCTCGCCCTCGGGCGCGAGGAGGAGCTGTGCGAGCGCCTGCCCTCGGGTGCCGCGCGACGCCTCATCGCCGAGCTCGGCCGACACCCGCGCGCGGGGCTCTCGGTGCTCTGGGTGGCGGGGGGCCGCGTGGATCTGGTGCACCTGCACCACGTCACGGACGCGGCCGTCGCGGGGAGGCGTGCGTCGTGAGCCCGCGCTCTCTGCATCCCGAAGGCTGCCTCTGCGTGACCTGCCTGCGCGACGCGCGGCCCTCTCTCGCGGCGCTCGATGCGATGGTCGCGCCCGCCGCCCCCATCCCGCTCCGCCGCAGCGAGGCGCCCACCGTGGCGCCGCCGCCCGCGGCGCGCTGCGCGGGGTGCCGCCGGGTGCTGCTGCTCGGCGCCGCGGGTGAGTCCCTCCCGTGCGAGTACTGCGCGCCCCGCGAGGCGGACCCCGTGGCGCACGCGCTCGCGCTCGGCGACCGGATGGCCGCGGCCCGCGCGGACTTCGACGCGGCCGTGGCGGCGCTCACTCCCGAGCAGGCCACGGAGCTGCTGCGGCGCCAGGTGGCGCGCCTGCTCCAGCAGGAGGTGCGCCGTGGTTGACCCCCGCGTGCCCGCGGCGCACGGCCCGCTCCCGTCGGAGCTGCGGGCGGTGATCGAGATGCTCCTCGAGGAGGCCTCGCCCGTCTTCGCCCTGGCGCTTCACTCGCCTCGGATGACCGAGCTCGGGGGCGACGGCGCCGCGGTCGTCTTCGTCGACACCGCCCGTCGCGCCCGCTTCCTCGACCGCGCCGAGCGGCCGACGGTGATCCTCGACGGCAATCACTACACGATCGCGGTCGTCCCGCGCGCCGACGCCATGGTGGCCGCGGCGGAGGCCTGCGCGCACTGCGCGGCGCAGCTCGACGGCTGCTACGCGTATCTGCAAGGCGCGCGGACGTTCGTCGTGCACGTCGACATCACGGACCTCGGGGTGCTCTCGGGCGTCCTCGGCGCCGTGGAAGGGGGGCTCCATTGAGCGCGAACCCCCACCAGGTCCCTGACGCCGAGGTCGAGGCGCGGGTCGACGCGATCGTGCGCCGGGCCTTCGAGGAGCTGCGGGCCATCGACCCAGGCTGCGACTGCGCCGTGCTCTTCGCCGCGCGCAACCTGCTCGCGCTCGCCCTCGACGAGCGGGTCATCATGCAGCGCGACGCCGACGCGCTGCTGGACCTCGTCCGGTTCGTCGAGCTCCTGCAGAGCGACCGCCGGGTGCGCCTCGGGCTCGACCGCCTGACGGTTGACGGGCCCATCGACCTGCGCGCCGCGCGGGAGGGGATCCTCGTCGACCACGTCGCGGTGCGGCTCGGCGGCCGGACCATGCCCGTCGCGGCGGCGCTGGCGCTGCTCGAGGGACCCGCACCGGAAAGGGGGACGCCCTGATGGCGCCCTCGTTCCCCCTCCCGCTGCAGGTGGCGCTCGACGTCGCCGTCCGCGCGCACCTCCCCGCCGCCCTCGAGGCCGAGGCCGAGCTCCTCCAGCGCCGCTCGCCCGCCGCCCGCGCCGAGCTCCTCGCCGTGCTGCGCCGCAACGGCCAGCTCCGCGCCCTGCGACGCGCGGCACGTGCCTCCGCAGGCCTCGTCGACGAGGCCGGTCTCGACGGCTGCACCTGGGATGCGCCCGATCTGGATGGAGGTTTCCAATGACGACCGGCCCGACCGTGTCCCTCGCGGCCCAGGTGGAGGCCGCGTTCCTCCATGCGCTCTTCACCACCGAGGAGGTGGCCGCCGGCGCCGACGCCGAGCACGTCGACGTGGAGGGGATCACCCTGCGCGTGGGCTTTCACCCGAAGCGCCTGGAAGCGTCGCGCGGGGAGGTCCTCGGGCTCTGCGACGCGATCGTGCGGCCCGAGTTCTGGGCCGAGGGCCCCGGCCGCGGGTACAGCTTCCTCTGCCTGCCCTTCGACGTGACCGGGGCGCAGTGGGGCGAGCACTGCAACGCCGAGCAGCTCTTCCTGCTCGCGGCGGGCCTCGGCCTCGCCGCGTTCCTGGTGCCGCGCGCGTACTGGGAGCTGCTGCCGGGCAGCATGCCCTACCTCGTGTTCCGACGGGCTCCGCTCGCGGCCAGCGGGAGCGGCCAATGAGCGCCGCCTTGCAGCTCTGGACCCTGGACCGCCGCGGCGCCCCCGAGTTCGTGGGGCCGATGCCCGACCTCCCCACCGCGCGGCGCTGCTGGCGCGCGCTCAGCCAGGCCGTGGTGATCGGCAGCGGCGGCCGCGTCGTCGATGAGCGCGGGGACGTCCCGCGCGCCGACCTCGAGCGCGTCCGCGCCGCGGCCCGGGCACGCTCGACCGACGCGGCGCCCGCCGCCTTGGCGCCGGAGGTTGTTGCTGCACCAGCAACACCAGCAACGACGGCCCGTGAGGAGGCCGCAGTTGCGGAGCTCATGGACGCCCCCGGACGTCCCGAGACGTCCACGGACGTCCCGCCACCCGTCGCAGTCCCCGACGAGGCGCCGGTTGATGTTCAACCCGAGGACACCACCGACGACGTCGTGGGGGGGGCCGCGCTAGAGGCTTCCGCCCGCCGGCGCACCACCGCCCCGCATCCCCAGAATCCTGCTCCCTCGGAGGTGCCTGTGCGCGCTGACCTCGAGCTCGACGAGGGCGCGGAGGTGCCGGAGACCCAGGGCGCCACCTGCCCGGTCAAGGGCTGCGAGGAGCCCCCCGCGGGAACCTGGTCGCCGGGGCACCCTCGCCGCTGCGACGAGCTGCTGGTGAAGTTCTGTCGGCGCCACCGGGTGAACGCCGGCGTGCGCCATCGGAACAGCGGCGGGTCGCTCGCCTCCATCGTCCAGACGATGATCGAGGCGGGCGACTCCGCGCGGTTCGTGCGGCCCCCGGTCCCCGTCCTGCGGCGCCCCTCGGCGCCCGAGGAGGATCCCCTCGCCGAACTGCGCGCCGTGGGCGCCCGCCTCGCCGCGCACCGCGAGCTGCTCGACGCGGCCGACGCGCTCACCCCCGCGGACCGGGCGATGGTGGTCGCGCTCGCGCGCCGCCTCGCCGAGCGGAGGGCGCGCTGATGGCGCCGACGACGAAGCGCCCCAGGGGCCCGGCGCACGCGTGGGAGAGCGTGACCCCGCGGCTCTCGCGCTGGTGGTTCTTCGAGCGCTCTCGCCTGCGTGGAGAGGCCGAGCTCGTGGAGGGGCCCGGGCCGGTCACCGGCTACAGCCAGGAGTGCGCCCGCTGCGGGTGCGTGCGCCTCTTCGCGCCCTTCTACGACGACGGGGGACGGCGCCGCGTGGTCGAGCTCTTCGGCCTCGACTTCGACAGCCTGACGCCCGCGCGCGGGGTCGCCTGCGAGGCGCTGGCGCGGCCCCTCGATGCGGTCGAGCTCGCGCCCGTCGCGCCCCCCGCCGGGCGCCACCTCGAGACGGGAGCTGCCGCGTGAGCGTCCGCAGCACGAAGGCCGAGGCCGCGCGCCGTCGGCGGGTGCGGCAGCGGGCCCGGTGGGAGGAGCGCCGTCTCGAGCAGGTGCTGCGGCGCGCGCTCGCCCGCATCGCCCGGGAGCTCCGGGATCGCTTCGGCGGGCCGGGAGGCGCTCGATGAGTGCGCTCCCGAAGATTCCCCCGCAGCTCCCGGCGAACGACCCGCCCGTGCTGCGCACGATGGAGTCGGTCGCGGCCGAGCTGGGCTTCAAGAACACCCGCGCGCTGCGCGACTGGTGCAAGAGCCGCGGGGTGCCGTACACGCGCGACGGGAAATTCAACTGGGTCGACCTCAACCTCGTCCGCGGGGCGATCGCGCGGGGGAGGGTGGTGGTGCCCCCGCCGGCCGATCCCTCGATCGGGCAGTGGGTCCGCAGTACGGTGGGAGGTCCCCGTGGGACGTAAAGCGAGCGGTAGCGTCTACGAGAAGCCCGCCGGGTCGGGCCGCTGGTACTACAGCCTCACGCTGCGCTCGAAGAAGCGCTGGACCAAGCCCGTCCCCGATCACCCCTCGGGCAAGCCCATCACCGAGCGCCAGGCCGTCGCCTACAAGGACGAGCTCCTGCGCCTCTACGCGCTCGGCGAGTGGGACCCCGAGCGCCCGGCGCCGACGGAGGCCGCCCCCGAGCCCGTGCCCACGGTGGCCGAGTACGCCACGCGCTGGGCCGCGGCGCTCCCGCACCTCACGGCCTACGTCGAGCAGAGCCAGGTCAAGCACCACGTCGTCCCCTCGACCCTCGGCGCGATGCCCCTCGATGCGGTCGACGGTCACCACGTCGTCGCCTGGGTGCACGAGCTGCGCGTGAAACCCGTCGCGACCGGGCAGGGCAAGGGCCTGCTCGCGCCGCTCACCGTGCGGGCGATCGTCGGCACGCTCGGCAAGATGTTCGACGCGGCGCGGTTCGCGAAGCTCATCACCGGCGACCCGTGCAAGCTCCCGCCCGGCACCCTCCCGATGCGCGCGGACAAGGTCCCGGGCGCGCGCCGCGGCTGGCGCTACGAGCGGGAGGACGTCGAGCGCCTCATCTCCGACCCCGTCGTGCCCGTGGTGCGCCGGGTGCTCTACGCGATCCTCTTCTTCACGGGCGCCCGGTGCGGCGAAGCCGTGAGCCTGCGCTGGCGCCACTACGAACCGGGCCGCGTGCCGCTCGGCTGCATGGCCGTGGAGCTCTCGTTCAACGCCAAGAAGGGCGTCGAGAAAGGCACCAAGACGGGCGTGGTGCGGGAGATCCCCGTGCACCCCACGCTCGCCGGGGTGCTCGCCGAGTGGCGCCTTGCGGGCTGGAAGCGCCACCAGGCGAAGCGGCCCGGTGCGGCGCCCCGCGGGGAGGAGTTCATCGTCCCCAGCGAGACCGGGACGCGCCGCGCCGTCACCAACGTCTACCGCCAGTTGAAGGCAGACTGCACCGCGCTCGGGATCCGTCCGCGGCGCGTGCACGGGACGCGGCACACGTTCATCTCGCTCGCGATCGACGACGGCGCGCGCCCCGACCTCATCAAGAAGCTCACGCACCCGGCGCCCTCGAGCGCGTTCGATGTCTACCGATCGGAGGGCTGGCCGACGTTCTGCGCCGAGGTGGCGAAGCTCCGGGTCGTGCGCCGCCCCGACGCGCTCCCCCTCTGGCAGGCCATCGGGGGAGGGAGCGCGGGCGGGGGAGGGGATCTTGATACCGCTACTCCAATCGCTACCGAGGGAGTGACGATGTCCTCAATCGACTCGATTCAGGCCCCTTCGACTACTGTATCCGCAGCGTGGCGCACTTCAGGTAGCGCCCCTCGACGAAGGCCAGCGGGGTCGGGTGGTCGCTCGCCGCGCCGTCGAGCCGCAGCATCACCGCGTCGCGACCCGCGTCTCGGACGCCCGCCAGCACCGCGCGGATGAACTCCTCGGGCGTCACGTGCCCCGAGCACGAGCAGGTCACCATCACCCCACCGGTGGTCACCCGCCGCGCGGCCTCGGAGTTCACCTTGCGGTAGTGCCGCAGCGCCCCCTCGACCTCGCGCGCGTTGCTCGCCAGCTTCGGCGGATCGCAGATCACCAGGTCGAAGCGCTCGTTCTTCTGGTCGAGGGCCACCGCCACCTTGAGCGCGTCGCCCCGCTCGAAGCGCACCACCCCGTCGACCCCGTTGGCCGCCGCCGCCGCGGTCGCCGCCGCGATCGCCCCGGCCGCGCTGTCGACGCCCAGCACCTCCGCCGCCCCGCCGCGCGCCGCCGCCATCGAGAAGCCGCCCAGGTAGCAGAAGAGGTCGAGCACCCGACGCCCGGAGGCCATCGCCGCGACGCGGGCGCGGTTCTCCCGCTGGTCGAAGAAGTACCCGGTCTTCTGGCCGGAGCCCGCCCGACCCGGCGCCGGGAGCGACCAGGTGTTACCGCCCTCGGTAAAGGTCAGCGACTCGTCGTCGTCGCCGAGGAGGATTCCCTCGCGGGGGGTGATCCCCTCCAGGGTCTGGTGCTTCGGTGACGACACCTCGAAGACCCGCTTCGCGCCGGTGACGTCTCGCAGCGCCTGCGCGATGGCCGCCTCGCGGCGCTTCATCCCCACGGTCAGGAGCTGCACCACCACGCTGTCGCCGAAGACGTCGGCGATGAGCCCGGCGAGCCCGTCGCCCTCGGCGTTGATCAGCCGGTAGCCGTTGGTCCCTGGAGCGGGAAGGCCCAGCAGAGAGCGCCGCCAGCCGGCCGCCTCGGCGATGCGCTTGTGGAGCCAGCGCTCGTCGAGCTCGGCGGAGACGTCGCGGGTGAGCACACGCACCGGGATCGCGCTCGAAGGCGACCAGTACCCGCGACCCAGGGGGTTGCCTCTCGGGTCGCGGACGATGACATCGTCGCCGGGCGCGGGCTCGCCCTCCACGCGACCTACGGCCTGGGCGTACACCCAGGGGTGCCCGAGCCAGACCGGCTGTACATGACCCGGGCGGAGATGAACGGTCGCGACCATAGGGGGCTTCTATCCTCTGCGCGGCTCTACGCGATGGGACCCTCGCCGCGCAAGCCGCGAGGTTGTCCGGGTGATCGCGCCGTGCAAAGGCTGACGGTGCCGTGAGCGAGACGAAACCAAGGCCCGTGCCGGCCTTCAACCCGTGGCGACGGAGGTTCCTCGCGCGGGTGCTCGGGTCCATCGGGCTGATGCAGCTCCCGGCGGTGGGGCTGCTCGCGGCCGCGCTTCGAGAGCTCACCGGCCTCGGGCTGCTCCCTTGCGCCGCGGTCTCGCTGGCGCTCCACCTCGCGGGCGTCTCGGTGCTGGTCCACAGGCTGCGCTGGTGGATCGACGACGTCCGCGCCCCATGGTGGCGCCCGTGGCTGCTGGAGATCCCCTATTCGGTCTACGCCACCGCCTGCTTCCTGGCGGCGCCCCTCGCGTGGGCGGCGCTGCTGGGCGGCGGCGTCGCCTCCCTCACCGGGCACCCCGTGGCCCCGGTCATCCGATGGCTGGGCCCGCTCTACGCCGTCGCCGGGGCGCTCACCCTCTGGGGGAGCACCGTGGGAAGGGCGTGGGCGAGGGTGAACCGCGTGGAGGTCCCGGTCGTGGGGCTCCCGGAGGCCTTCGAAGGCTACCGCATCGCCCACGTCTCGGACGTCCACTGCGGGCCCTATGTGCCCGGGTGGATGTTCGAGGGGTGGGCCAGGGCGGTGCGCTCGCTGAGGCCCGACCTGGTGGCCCTTACCGGCGACCTCATCACCGTGGGCGAAGGGTACCTCGAGGACGTCACGGCCTTCGCGAGAGGCCTCGTCGCCAGGGACGGCGTGGTCGCGTGCATGGGCAACCACGACTACTTCCAGACCGACGAGGGCGTGGTGAGGGCGCTCGACCTCGCAGGGGTCACGCTGCTTCGCAACGGCGCCACGCGGGTCTCTCGCGGCGACGCGACGCTCCACCTCGCCGGAGTCGACGACCGATGGTCCCGCCGTGACGACGTCGAGCTCGCGCTCCGAGGCGTCCCCGAGGGGGAGCCCGTGGTGATGCTCGCCCACGACCCGGCGTGCTGGCCCGACATCGTCCGAAGGGGCGTGGCGCTCACCCTGAGCGGCCACACCCACGGGGGGCAGTTCGGGCTGCCGCTGGGCCCGCGGCTCAACCTCGGCCGTCTCGCGTCGCGCTTCTCCGCGGGGCTCTTCCGCGACGGGGCGAGCGCCCTCTTCGTGAGCCGAGGCATCGGGACGACGGGCGTTCCGACGCGCGTCGGGATGGCCCCGGAGATCGCGCTCCTCGTGCTGCGCCGGGCCTGAGCGCGGGCGCGCCTCCGCAGAGGCACCTGTGTTAGCGTCGAAGACGGCTATCAGCGCATGAACGGCAAGCCCGGCACATCACCACCCGAAGGGCGCGGTGACCCTTTCGGCCTCGTCGGAGCGAGGCTCGACGCACGATACGAGGTCGGCGAGCTGATGGCGCAGGGCGGCTTCGGCGTCGTGTACCGCGCTCTGCACCGGGAGCTACGGAAGTCCGTCGCCATCAAGGTGCTCAAGACCCCGGCGGACTTCTCCCAGAGGCAGCAGGCGGACTTCCTCCGTCGCTTCGCCGACGAGGCGCGCACCGTCGCCCAGCTCGATCATCCGCACATCGTCCGGGTGCTCGACTTCGGCACCTCCATCATGCCCAGCGGCGCCCGCGCGCCGTGGATGGCCCTGGAGTGGCTGGAGGGCGTGACCCTGGAGTCGGACTTCAACGAGCGCATCCAGAGCGGCTCCGGCGGGCGATCGCCGGCGGAGTGCGCGGCGCTGTTGTTCCCGGTCATCGAGGCCGTCGGGGTGGCGCACGAGGAGGGCGTCGTGCACCGCGACATCAAGCCCAGCAACCTGATGATCGTGACCGGGAGGCGCGGCGACCCGCGGCTGAAGCTGCTGGATTTCGGCATCGCCAAGGTGATGGCCCCGGACGAGCGGCGCTCCGCCGACCGGGCGCAGACCCTCACCCAGGTGCAGGCCTTCTCGCCGGACTACGCCGCCCCGGAGCAGGTGAGCGGCACCCGCACCGGCCCCTGGACGGACGTCCACTCGCTGGCGCTGCTGATGTCCGAGATGCTCACCGGCGCGGTGCCCTTCGATGGCGCCGACGCCATGGAGATGTGCGCCAACGTGCTCGCCCCGAAGCGCCCGACGCCCGCGCGCTTCGGCGTCGACGTCGGGCCCTGGGAGGCGGTCCTCGGGAAGGCGCTCGCGCTCGATCCCACCCGGCGCTACGGCAACGCGACAGACCTCCTCGCCGCGCTGATGGACAACCTCCCGCCGGGGGTCAGCCCCAGCGAAGCGCTGCTCCGCGTCTCGCAGACCGGGCCGCTGCGACCCACCCCGGTCACCCCGACGCCCGCCGACGGCGTGACCCCGTTGATCGGCGCCCGCGTCGAGCAGCTCGCCCCCACCTTCCGACCGGCCCCCCCGATCGATATCGGCCGCGCCTCGACGCTGCTCGCGCTGCCGTCGCAGCCCCACGCCCAGGGCCAGCCCGACGCCGCCGCGGCGCCCGCGGAGGCGCCCTCTTCGATCGCCGCCGAGACCACCCGCCCTCCGCCGCCGCCGGGCTCGTCGTCCTTCACGCCGCACCCGATGCAGCAGGGCATCCCCACGGAGCCCATCGCCCACTCCCGCTCCGTCGCGGCCCCGGCGCTGCTGGTCGTCATCGGGCTCTTCTTCGGAGGCCTCGTCGCCTCCGCCGCGGTCCTGCTGCTGCGCCCGTCGGGGTCGACCGTTCGACCCCCGCTCTCCTCCGTCGTCGCCGCCCCGAGGGCCCCCGAGGTCGTCGCCCCGCCCGTCGCACCGCCCGCCGCACCGCCCGTCGCTGCGGTCGTCGATGCGTCCTCGCCCGTCGCTGCGGTCGTGGATGCGTCCTCGCCCGTCGCCGCGGTCGTCGATGCGTCCACGGTCGATGCGGCGGTCGCGGCCGTGGAGCAAGATCGTCCCCGGCATCGCTCCTCCCGGCACCGCTCCCGTCCCCACCGCAGCCGCCGTCACCACCGCTCGCGCGTCCCCGCGGAGTGACCGCGCGCGCTACGCTCCGCGCCATGCGACCACTCCCGAAGGCCTCGGCGCTGGGCTTCGCGCTGCTCTCGACCGCCGCCCTCCATGCGCAGCCCGCGCCCTTCTACGACGTCACCCCCTCGCTGGCCTCGCTCCGGCCGGTGGCGCGCCAGGCGCTCGCCTCGTCGGGGATCACCGCCCTCGACGCGCTGCCGGGCTACGACCTCACGCTCACGGTGCAGCCGGGGCCGCGCACCTTCACGCTGCGCGAGGAGGTCTACTTCACCAACACCGAGCGCTCGCCCATGCGCGAGCTGGTGCTGCGGCTCTACGCCAACGCGGTGCGCCCACCCCCCCGCCGTCCGGGAGAGCCCGCGTGGACCCCGCCGGTGCGCTTCTCCCGAGGGGCGTGCGTCGGGCCGAGCTGCGCGGTGAGCGCCGAGTCCCCGTCGGTGATCGTGGTGCGCCCGGCCGCTCCGATCGCCCCCGGCGGGAGGTTGCGGGTGACGCTCGAGCTGCAGGCGACGCTCCCGGAGATCGCCCCGGGGCGCAGCGGCCTGATGGCGCAGGGAATGGAGTCGCTGAGCGCGCTCTCCTCGGGTGAGAGCGGCGGGGACTACGGGCTGCTCGCGGTGGGAGACGGCATCGTGAGCATGGCCAACTTCTACCCGGTGCTCGCTCGCCGGGTGGGAGGCCGCTGGGAGCGCTCCGACGGCGGAGCGGTCGGCGACCTGGGCTCCGATGACCTCTCCAACGTCCACGCGCTCATCGACCTGCCCTCGGGCTACACCCTCGCCACGACCGGAACCGTCCTGCGGCGCAGCGAGGCCGCCGGGCGACAGCGGGTGGAGGTCGGCGCCGCGGTGGTGCGCGACTTCGCGGCGATGGCCGGAGCGACGCTGGAGGTCGCCACGAGGCGGGTGGGCGAGGTCGAGGTGCGCTCGATCTTCCTTCGGCAGCACCGCGAGGCGGGTCTTCGGGTGCTCGACGTGGCGGCCAGCTCGCTCGGCGTCTTCCAGCGGCGCTTCGGGCAGTACCCCTACGTCGACCTCGACGTGGTGGAGGCGCCGCTCGTGGGGGGCGCCGGGGGCGTGGAGTTTCCCGGGCTGGTGACCGTCGCGAGCATGTTCTACGGCGAGGCGCCGTCGGTGCCGACGAGGGTGGGGGCCACGCCGGGCGGCGGGCTCGGCGACCTCGGCGGGCTGCTCTCCGCGCTGGGCGGCGGAGGCGGCGGGGCGTCGGCGATGCTGGGGCAGATGCTGCCGTCGATGCTGGAGTTCGTGACGGCCCACGAGGTGGCGCACCAGTGGTGGCACGGGCTGGTGGGCAGCGACTCCCGAGCGCACCCCTTCATCGACGAGTCGCTCGCCCAGTGGTCCGCGGCGCTGTACCTGGAGGAGCGCTACGGCGCCGAGCGCTCGCGCCGCGACGCCGACATGCAGATCAAGATGAACTACCAGTTCATGCGCACGCTGGGGCAGGCCGACGCCGCCGTCGACCGCCCCGCGTCGGCCTTCGCGACGCCCATCGCCTACGCGGGCCTCGTCTACGGCAAGGGCCCTTACCTCTACAACGCGTGGCGCTCGGCCGCGGGCGACCCGGTGTTCTGGCGGGCGATGCAGCGCTACGTGACGACGTGGCGCTTCCGCACGGCGCCCGCGACGGGCTTCCTCGACGCCCTCGTGGCGGAAGACCGGGCGCACGCGACGCGCTACCGCTCGCTCTCCCGCCGCTGGCTGAACGAGGCCCACGGCGACGAGGACCTCGGGCAGATGGACCTCGGCGCCCTGGTGGGCAACATGCTCGGCGGCCCCGGGGGACAGGTGTCGCCGGAGATGCAGGACGCGCTGCGGATGCTGGGTCCGATGCTCCAGGGCCTCGGGGGACACGGGGGCGGCGGGGCTGCGCCGGCGAGGCCGGGCGGAGACGTGTCCCCGCAGCAGCTCCAGGAGCTCCTCAACGGCGTGATGCAGCAGCCCGAGACGCAGTAGCGATGACGACGACGACGGAGACGGCGGGCGGGCTGGTGGTGCGCGCGGCGCGGCGCGACGACATGGCGGCGGTGGTGGCGATCTACAACGACGCGGTGCTGCGCACGACCGCGACCTTCGACTACGAGCCTCGCGCGCTGGCGCAGCAGGAGGCGCTCTTCGACGAGAAGGTCCGCGACGGGTACGGCTTCCTGGTGGCGGACGACCCTGCCCTCGGGGTGCTGGGCTTCGCGACCTACGGGCTCTTTCGCACGAGGCCCGGGTGGCGCTTCGCGTGCGAGCACTCGGTCTACGTCGCCTCGTCGGCGCGCCGTCGCGGGGTCGGTCGACTGCTCCTCGCGCCGCTGGCGGAGCACGCCCGGGGGAGGGGGTTCCACACCATGGTGGGCGTGGTCGACGCGGGCAACGCGGCCTCGATGGCGCTGCACCACGCATGCGGCTTCGAGACCTTCGGGCTGCTCAAGGAGGCGGGGTACAAGTTCGATCGCTGGCTCGACGTGGCCTTCGTGGGCATGCGGCTCTGACCGGGGGCCCCGTTGACGGGCGCGGCGGGCTCACGTATCCCGCGCCCCGGGTGAAGCGGAGGGCAGTGGGTGCCTCCCCGGCGCTCGGTCCACGCCTCCGAAGGAGCTGTGCCTACGATGTCCCTCTCCATGTCCCGCCTCGGGTTGCTCGGCCTCTCGCTCGGTCTCTCGCTCGCGGCGTGCGCGCCCGTCGACGAGGATTCCTACGACGACGTCGCCGACGACGAGCTGCGCGTCGCGGGCTCCTACGTCCGCGTCCGTCAGGACACCCGCCGCTGCGTCTCGCCGCTCTGCGGAGGCCTCTGGGTGAGCCGGGTCAACCAGCGCACCCTCCGCTGCGCCGACGGATCGGTGGCCCGAGAGTGCTACGTCGCCGAGGCGGACTACACGGGCCTCGGCCTCTCCTCCGGGGAGGTCGACGCCTTCGGCGCGCGTGACGTCATCCTCCGCGGGCGCCTCGTCCTGAAGACCTACGGCTCCTTCGGCCGCCTCGGTCAGCTCGTGGTGCAGGAGGGCTGGCGCGCCGTCACCGACGCCGCGACCTCCGCCACGGTCTACGAGGCCTACAACACCCCGCGCGTCTGCGTGCGCGCGCCGTGCCCCAGCTACGACGCCAACAAGCTCAACGGGACGACCCGCTACACCCTCACCGGCGTCGACCTCGCGGGCGTCGCCGACGTGAGCCGCGCCGACCGCCGCGCCGCCGCCACCGCGCTCTCCGCCGCGCCGGGCCTGCTGGTCGCGGGCGCCGTCCGCACCTCCGGCGAGAGCCGCAGCCTCGTCGCGACGCAGTTCTACCTCCGCCTGTCGCCCGGCGTGTCCGACGCGGTCTACTGCGACACCGACGCCGAGTGCACCATCGCCACCCGCGGCCACGACGTCGCCTCCACCGCCGACTGCTACTGCGCCCTCTGCCCGAGCACCGCGCTCAACGTCACCTCCGCCGAGCGCTTCGACCGCAACTACCAGCGCTACTGCTCGACCTTCCGCCTGCGCTGCCCGGTGGCCCGCTGCGCCGCCCCGCCGCCCGCCGTCTGCGTCAACCACGCCTGCACCGCGGGCACCCGCCAGTAGATACAATCCCCGCGATGAGACCCATCGCGGGGACCCTGATCACCTACGTCGGCGCCCGGGAGATCGCGCGTCAGCAGTACCGCGACGACGGCGCCACGCTCACCAGCGAGCTCAGCATGGGCGGCCGCCAGGTCACCATCGAGCTCTCTCGCGCCATTCCCCGGGTGACCCTTCGCGGCGGCGCGCAGCCCGTCGAGCGCGACCTCCCCCCGGGCACCGTCGCCCTCGAGAACTTCGACTGGCAGGCCTACGCCCTCGTCGCCGAGCGCTTCGCCGACGCGGCGAGCGCCACGCCCGTGCAGGTGTTCGTCCCCTCGCGCGGGGCCACGGTCGACGGATCGGTGCGGGTGCGCCCAGGCGCGGAGGGGGCGCGCGTGGTCGAGCTCACCATCGGTCCCCTGGTGGTCACCGTCGACGTCTCCGCGGAGGGACAGGTCACCCACGCCAGCGCTCCAGCGCAGAACCTCGAGGCGCGCCTGGAGGGCGCCGGCGCGCCGGTGATCGTCGCTCGCGCCGCGCCCGAAGGCATCGCCGAGGAGGCCTTCGAGGTCACCCGCGGCGGCGTCGCGATCCGAGGCTCGCTCTGGCGCCCCGCGGACGCCGGTGCACCGACGCCGGTCGTCGTGCTCATCGCGGGCTCGGGGCCCACCGACCGCGACTGCAACAGCGCGCTCGGTCTGCGCACCGACGCATTCCGCCTGCTCGCCGAGGCGCTCGCCCGCCGCGGCGTCGCCTCGGTGCGCTTCGACAAGCGCGGCGTCGGAGCGAGCGGCGTGAACTTCGCCGCCGAGGCCGTGACCCTCTCGGACTTCGTCGACGACGCCGCCGCGGTGCTGGCGCAGGTGCGCTCCGACCGTCGCTTCGGCGCCGTCACGCTGGTCGGCCACTCCGAGGGCGGCCTCATCGCGACGATGGTCGCCTCGCGCGCCCGGGTCGACGGGCTCGTGCTCCTCGCCACGGCGGGGCGAAGCTTCCGCACGCTGCTCCGAGAGCAGCTGGCGCGGCAGCTCGACGCCTCGCAGCTCGTCGAGCTCGACCGGGTGATGGCCGCCGTCGCCGAGGGGCGCGACCCGGGGGCCGTCCCGCCTCCGCTCGACCAGCTCTTCGCGCCAGGGGTTCGTGCCTTCCTCCGCAGCATCCTGGACGTCGAGCCGGTGCCGCTGCTTAGCGCGATCACGGCGCCGACGACGGTGATCCAGGGCGAGACCGACGCGCAGGTGTCCGTAGCCGACGCCCGCGCACTCGCCGCGTCGCGCCGTGGCATCCGCCTCGCGCTGCTGCCCGAGGCCAACCACGTCTTCAAGCGCGAGGCCTCCCCGACGCTGCCGCAGGCGAGCTACCTCGACCCCTCGCTGCCGCTCGCTCCGGGCTTCGTCGACGCCGTCCTCGAAGCCGTGCGCTGAGCTTACCTCCCCGGCGTCATCCACGCCGGCGCCGCGGCCCTCGCGATCTCCTGCCGCCAGCGCTGGTCGGTGAGCCGGTCGAAGTTCTCCGTCACCCGCTCGCGGTAGCTCGACGCGAAGCCCACGTAGGCCCGCTCCCGCCCCGGAGCGCCCGCGACCACCACCATCGCCTGCGGCGCCGCGGTCCCGATGTGCAGCACCCGCCCGACGGGGTTGCCCTCCTCGTCGTCGGGCTGCGTGTGCACGTCCGCCACGATCGCCCGGTCGGTGCCGAGCTGCATCCTCGGCTCGTACAGGTCGTAGAGCCAGCCTCCGTCGACGCGCAGCTCGGTCGCGCACACCACGTTGACCTCGCGGGCGTTGAGCGCCTGGTTCACCCACGCGAGCTGAGCCTCCGTGGGCTCTCCCCCCGCTCGCTCCCGCTCGGCGATCTCCCCGAGCCGACGCACCGCCTCTCTCGCCCCGGCGCTCCAGCGCGTCCAGCGGGCGCGCGCGGGCTCGTCTCGCCAGGGGACGCTCCCCACCAGCGACTGGGCCCGCTCGGTCCATCGACCCAGCGCGCTCCACACCGCGGGGTACGGATCGACGTAGGCCTGCGGGTACGAGCACCCCAGCGACATCGAGTACGACTGCGCGGCGTAGAGCACCATGTCGTGGCGAACCTCCGCCCACGCCGCCATCTGCGTGTTGAGCAGCCGTCGACCCCACGCCTCGGTGGTCATCGCCGCGGGCAGCGTGGCTCCCTCGGAGAGCGCCTCTCGCGGAGAGAGCGTGCGCAGCGCGGCGGTCCACGAGGCGTAGAGGCTGCCCTGCCAGTAGGTCGCCTCGTGGGCGTCGACCAGCTCTCGCGCGGTGACGAGCTCCGTCGCGTAGTCGTGGCGGTCGAGCGAGGGGCGCAGCAGCGCGGCGGCCTGGTCGTTGCCCAGCGCGGCGAAGGCGGCGTCCAGCGGATCGGGCATCATCCTCGGCACGCGCCCGGCGTCGACGCGGTCGAAGCTCACCCGGGAGAGCACCATCGAGTCGGGGGTGTAGCGCTGCGGAGCGAAGGAGAAGGTCACCGGCTGCGGCACCGTCCCGTCGAAGCCGTCGGGGTGCACCAGCAGCGAGGTGGCCACCCGGGGGCGCTCTCCCCGCTGCGCGTCGATGAGCGACAGCAGGCGCTCGTCGGAGGCGCTCGCGGGCTCCCTCGCGACCGCCGAGGCGAGGGCGTCGAGGTCGGTGTACGTCAGCGCCTCGGGCTCTCCCGCGAAGGCCCCGATGGCCTGCTCCACGCGGGTGAAGGCAGCGCGCGTGGCCGTGTCAGAGAGCGAGCGCAGCGCGAGCGCGGCCGAGAGCTGGCGGCGTCGCAGCACCCGACGGCCCTCGACCACGTCCACCAGCCGCAAGCCCTCCCTCCCCAGGAACATCACCGCCCGGAAGTACCGCTCCCTCGCAGGGTCTCCCGCGTAGTGGCCGCGAGGGCGCATCTGCGAGAGGTCCACGTCTCTCGGGCTGCCGAAGAGCTCGATGCGCGCGTTGCCGGTGCCCGCGGTCGCCGCCGCGACCAGCGCGCGAACGGCCGCGGCGTCGGCCCCGGCCACGGGCTCGACGGTCGTCGCTTCGAGGAGGCCCCGGGCGGTCGAGAGGTAGGTGTCGAGGTCGACGCGGGTCTCCGCCGGAAGCGCGGCACCCGAGGGCCCGGCGAGGGCCCGGTGGAGCCCGGAGAGGCCCTCGGAGAGCGAGCTCGCGAGGGCGTGCTGCTCGATGTCGGCGACCAGGGCGTCGAAGCTCTCGTGGAGCGCGTTGAAGAGGACGTCCGCGCTCAGGTACACGGGCTGGTCGGCCACGTAGAGGGAGACGTAGCCGGAGATGAAGTTGGGGCGGTGGAGCCTCGGCGCCAGGGCGAAGCCGCGGGCCCTCAGGTGCTCCAGCTCCTCCCCCCGCAGCGCGAAGGGACCTCGCTGCACCACGGACATCCCCTCCACGTCGTCAGGATCGACCTCCGTCTCGCCAGCGAAGGGCACGGCGTGCCGGGAGAGCAGCTCCGTCGGCGTCAGCCGGTGATCCGTCGGCAGGCGCGCCCTCATCGCCGCCCGGTCGAGCGCCGCGGCCGGAGCGACGTACCTCGCGAGCCCCCCCACCGTCCCCCGGGCACCCGGCGGCTGGCGCACCGCCGAGCGCACCCGGTGCCTCGCGGTTCCGCACGCCGCCAGGGCCACCACCGACGCCGCCGCCCACACCGCTCCGCGCTGCGCTCTCATGGCGCCGACGATAGCGTCGACCCGCTGCGGCTACGAGCGGCCGGGGCCCAGCAGCCCTCCGCCTCCGCGCGACCCCTTGGAGCCGTCGACGCCCTTGTGGAGCACCAGGCGCTTGCCCGCCTCGCGGCCCTCGGCGTGGGCCGAGGTGCGCGTGGCCGCCGCGCGGCTGATGGTGCGCACCCTCGGATACCTGCGCTGGTAATACTCGTCCAGCGCCGGGTCGCCCGCCCAGACGAGGCCGGTCTCCTTCTGGCCCTTTCGCTCGGCGCGCAGCTTCTCGAGGAAGCCCATCATCACGCCGGTGCGGTAGGCGCGGCGGTCGCGGTCGCCGGTGAGGCGGTGCTGGCGCTTGTGCAGCGTCCATCGGGCGTCCGCGGTGTGGTCGAGGAAGGAGTGGACGTACTCGGCCATGGAGACGTTCTCCGGCGTGCCGATGACCTCCAGCACCGAGCCCGCGCGACCCTCTCGCACGCGCCACACGTTGACCCAGATGCACTGCACGAAGAAGTGCTCCGAAAGGATCGCCGCCAGGAAGCGCGACGCCTCCTCCACCCGCCCGCTGGGCGCTCCCAGGTGCTTGTGGATGTACCCCCGCGCGGCCTTCGCCCGCACCGCGTCGAGGTTGTACTTGAGCATCAGCTTCTGCGCGGTGTTCATCGCGGTCTGCGCCTCGTGCTCGTTGGGGCTCCCGGCCAGCGCGAGCAGCTTGGCGATCTTGTCGAGCGCCGAGGCCGTGGCCGCGTCCGTCGCCCCGCTGGCCTCGGGCACCCCGGTGGCGCCTCCGTCGATGCCCCGGTCGGCGCACACCCGCTGAAACACCGGCCCGTGCGCGGTCTCGTCGCGCACCCCGATGACCTCGTCGACGAACTGGTGGGCCATCTCGTGCTTGAGCACCTCCAGCACCACGCCCCAGGGCTGATCGAGCAGGAAGCGCCGCGACACCTCGATGGCGCGCTCGCCCCGCATCCAGCGCCCGAGGAAGCCCGTGGCGCTGGAGAGGCGCATCGCGGGGGGGCGCATGCGGTCCTGGAAGAGCCCGTAGTTGATGTTGCGCCAGTCGTCGGTGAGGGCGCGCAGGGCGGCGGCGGAGAGTTCGGCGGAGAGTTCTTCGAGCTTCGATTCCATCGGCTGGCGCAGCAAGAGAGCACAGCCCCCGGGACCGGGCCAGTTGGCTCCGAGGGGGCGCGCGGGTAGTGTCCGCGGCCCCGATGACCACCGACGCGATTCTTCAGCCCGCCGAGTGGGCCCCGCACGACGCCGTCTGGCTCGCGTGGCCCAGCCACGAAGACCTCTGGAGGCTCGGCCTCCCCGAGGCGAGGCGCTCCTTCACGGCGCTCGCCCGGGCCATCGCACGCCACGGCGGCGAGCGGCTGGAGGTGCTCGCCCCCGACGCCATCGAGGAGACCGTCGCCCGCGCCGCCCTCGAGGGCCTCGACGCGCGCTTCCACCAGATTCCCTTCGGGGACATCTGGGTGCGCGACACGCTCCCGGTCTTCATGCACGACCGCTCCGGCGCCGTCGTCGCCTCGCGCTTCGCCTTCAACGGCTGGGGCGGCAAGTACACCCTCCGGCATGACGACACCGTCGGGGACGCGGTCGCGAAGGCCTCGGGCTTCCGCACCCTCCGTCACGACTACGTGCTGGAGGGCGGCAGCATCGAGGTCGACGGCGAGGGCACGGTGCTCAGCTCCCGGCAGTGCCTGCTCAACCCCAACCGCAACCCGGCGATGGACGAGGCCGCCATCACCCGCGCCGTCCTCGACGCCTTCGGCGGGAGCGCCATGCTCTGGGTCACCGACGGCCTCATCAACGACCACACCGACGGGCACATCGACACCATCGCGCGCTTCGTCGCCCCGGGCGTCATCGCCCTGATGGAGCCCTCCGGCAGCGACGACCCCAACCGGGAGATCCTGCACCGCCTGCGCGACGAGCTCACCGGGCAGCGCGACGCGCTCGGCCGCCCCATCGAGCTCGTCTACGTGCCGTCGCCGGGCCGCGTCGAAGACGAGGAGGGCCGCGTGATGCCCGCGAGCCACCTGAACTTCTACATCGGCAACCGCACCGTGGTGGTGCCGACCTACGGAACCGCCTACGACGACGCCGCCGCGAAGGCCGTCGAGAAGATCTTCCCCGGCCGCCACGTCGAGGCCGTCGACGCGCTGGCCATCCTCGAGGGCGGCGGCGCCTTCCACTGCATCACCCAGCAGCAGCCCACGCGGCGCTCGCCCAATCACGGGAGCATCGGTTGACGCCATGAAGACCACCGTCGCGGTCATCCAGTGTCCCCTCGGCGATGACCGGGAGACCAACGTCGCCCGGGTCATCGACCACGTCCGCTCCGCCGCCGCGCGGGGCGCCAACGTCATCCTCCCCCCGGAACTCTTCGAAGGGCCCTATTTCTGCCGCGTGGAGGACGAGCGCGAGCTGCTCCGCGCGATGCCCTTCGAGAACAACCCCACCATCGCCCGCTTCTCCGAGCTGGCCCGCGAGCTCGGGGTGGTGATCCCGGTGTCCTTCTTCGAGGTGGCGGGTCAGGCCTACTACAACAGCCTCGCCATGGTGGACGCCGACGGCGCCGTCATGGGCCTCTATCGCAAGAGCCACATCCCCGACGGCCCGGGCTACGAGGAGAAGTTCTACTTCCGCCCCGGCGACACGGGCTTCAAGGTCTGGAACACCCGCCACGGCAGCCTCGGCGTCGGCATCTGCTGGGACCAGTGGTACCCCGAGTGCGCCCGCGCGATGATGCTCCTCGGGGCCGAGCTGCTGCTCTACCCCACCGCCATCGGCAGCGAGCCCCACGACCCCTCGCTCGACACCCGCGACCCGTGGCAGCGCGCGATGATCGGCCACGCCGTCTCCAACGTGGTCCCGGTGTGCGGCGCCAACCGCATCGGCACCGAAGAGGCCCAGGTCTTCTACGGCAGCTCCTTCTGCGCCGACCACCGCGGCGACATGGTCGCCGAGCTCTCCCGCACCGAGGAGGGAGCCGCCGTCGCCACCTTCGACCTGGCGCTCTCCCGCCGGATGCGCGGCGCCTGGGGCTTCTTCCGCGACCGCCGCGCCGACCTCTACGACGTGCTCCTCACCGCGGACGGGCGGCGACCGGTCAAGCCGTGACCGCCCGCGCCTTCGCCGCGCTCTCCCCCCTCCGCCCCGGCGACGCCGTCGCGGTGATCTCGCCCAGCGGCCCGGTCGACCACGCCGAGCTCGACGCCGGCGTGGCCCATCACGAGGGCCGCTACCGGGTGCGCCTCGGCGCCTCGGCGCGCGGCCGCCACGGCTTCCTCGCGGGGCACGACGACGCTCGCGCGGCGGACATCACCGCGGCCCTCGAAGACCGCAGCCTCCGCGCGGTGCACGCCGCCCGCGGAGGCTACGGGCTCACCCGCCTCCTCGACGACCACGCCCCCCGGTGGATCGAGCTCCTGCGCCGCGACCCGAAGCCCCTGGTGGGCTTCAGCGACGTGACCGCGCTCCACGCCGTGTGGTCCCTTGCGGGCGTGCGCTCGATTCACGGGGCGATGGTGCTCGCGCTCGGCCGCCGCGGCGGCGACGACGAGCTCGTCTCGGTGCTGGAGGGCGCCACCCCCGAGCCCTGGACGGGCCTCTCCACCTGGAGCGAGGGCCCCGCTCCCTCCGTGCGCGGTCGCGCGATGGGGGGCAACCTCTCGCTCCTCGCGGCCCTCCAGGGCACTGCCTCTCAGCTCCCCCTGCAGGACTCGGTGCTCTTCCTCGAAGACGTCGGCGAGGCGCCCTACCGCATCGACCGGATGCTCACCTCGCTGCGCTCCTCCGGGGCGCTTCGCGGGGTGCGCGCGGTGGTGCTCGGGGAGTTCACCCGCTGCGACGCGCGCGACGACGGCGTCACCGTCGAGCGGGTGCTGCGGGAGCGCCTCTCGACGCTGGGGGTCCCGATGCTGGCGGGCGCCCCCTTCGGTCACGGCGAGCACCACCGCCCCTGGGTGCAGGGGGCCGAGGTCACGGTGCGCCGCGACGGCGAGGTGATCTTCGAGGAGGGCCTCTCGTGAAGCGCCTGGGCATCGACCTGGGCGCGCGTCGCATCGGCGTCGCGGTGCACTCCGAGGAGGGCGTCCCCGCGCGGCCGCTGGAGACGCTGGTGCTGTCCGAGCCCACGCAGGCGGTCAACGCGGTGGTCGCCGTGGCGCAGCGCGAGGCCGCCGAGGAGGTCGTCGTCGGGCTGCCCCTCAACATGGACGGCAGCGAGGGGATGAAGGCCCGCCTGGCGCGCACCTTCGCCGGGCTGCTGGGCCGCAAGACGAAGCTGCCGGTCATCCTCTGGGACGAGCGGCTCAGCACGGTGCAGGCGCAGCGGGCGCGCACGGCGTCGGGTCGACGGGGGAGGGAGGGCATCGACGCGGAGGTGGCGGCGATCCTGCTGCAGGCCTACCTCGACTCGAAGGCGGGAGCGGGCTCTTGGCAGGACGACCCAGACCAGTAGCGAAGCCTCCCACGAAGGCGCCCGCGAAGCCGTCGTCGAAGCCCCCGGTCCGGGCCTCCCGTCGCTCGCGCTCCCGCGGCGCTCCCCCGCGGCGCCCGCTCGCGATCGCCCTCGCGGTGCTCGCGGCGCTCTCGGCGCTGTGCGCCTTCGGGGTCTTCGTCTACCTGCGCACTCCCCACCGGGGTCGCGGCCGCCCGGTGCGCATCACCGTCGCCGAGGGCGCCGACTCCGCCGCGGTGACCCGCGCGCTCTGGTCCGCCGGGGTCATCGACCACCCGTGGCTCTTCCACATGCTGGCGGCCATCACCGGCGTCGCCGACCGCGCCCACCGGGGGACCGTCGCCCTCCGCGACGACCTCACCCCCTACGCGGTGCTCCGCACGCTCAGCCGGGGCGTCGCGGGGTTGATACGGGTGACCATCCCGGAGGGCTACACCCGCTTCGACATCGCTCGTCGGCTGGAGTCCGCCGGGGTCTGCCCAGCCGCGGAATTCATTGCCCACACCGAAGACCCGGTCTTGCTCCAACGATATGGCCTGAGCGGCTCGCTGGAGGGATATCTCTTCCCGGACACCTACGACCTCCCTCCCGACTCTCCCGCGGGTCGGGTGGTCGAGCGCATGGTGGCCGAACTCTCCCGGCATCTGCGCGAGCTGAAGGCGAGCCACCCCGACGGCGTCCTGCGGGCGGCCTCGCTCTCGGGCTCCGACGAGGGGCCGGCGAGCACTGCTCCTGGCGGCTTCGACCGCGCCGACCGGCTGATCGTCACCCTCGCCTCGCTGGTCGAGCGGGAGACCGGCTCACCCGACGACCGCGCCCACGTCGCCTCGGTCTTCTGGAACCGACTGCGCCTCCCGGACTTCCGCCCGCGCCTTCTCCAGAGCGACCCGACTGTGGTCTATGGCTGTACCGTGATGGCCGCCCGGGGGACCCCGCTACCCTCCTGCGACCGCGGCGACGGGGGCGTCCGTCGCGGCATCACGGGCGCGATGCTCATGGACCGCGGCAACCCCTACAACACCTATCAGCACGAGGGCCTGCCGCCTGGGGCGATCGCCAACCCGGGGGCGGCGGCGCTCTCCGCGGTGCTCGCTCCCACGAGCGATCAGGACCTGTACTTCGTGGCGATGGGGAGCGGCCGATCGGCCTTCGCCCCGACGCTGGAGGAGCACCGCCGCAACGTGCAGCGCTACCTCCGCCGGGGAGACGCGGGCGTCAGCCCTTGAAGCCGTACTCGGCCTGGAGCAGCTTCGCGATGGTCTGGAGCTGCATGTTGGAAGTGCCCTCGTAGATCTTGCCGATCTTGGCGTCGCGGAAGAACTTCTCCAGCGGATAGTCCTTGGTGAAGCCGACGCCTCCGACGAACTCCACGCAGAGCGACGCGACCCGCTCGGCCACCTCGCTGGCGTGCAGCTTGGCCATCGCGGCTTCCTTGATGAAGGGCTGCCCGGCGTCCTTGAGGCGCGCGGCGTTGTAGACCATCAACCGGGCGCTCTCGATCTCCACCGCGCAGCGCGCGTACTGGAACTGCACCCCCTGGAAGTTGCCGATCACCTGCCCGAACTGCTTGCGCTCGTGCATGTACTTCATGGCGTAGTCGAAGGCCCCCTGGGCGAGCCCGAGCATCTGCGCCCCGATGCCGATGCGGCCCTCGTTGAGGGTCTCGATGGCGATCTTGTAGCCCTTGCCCACCTCGCCGAGCACGTTGTCGAGAGGCACCTCGCAGTCCTCCATGATGAGCTCGCAGGTCGACGAGGCGCGGATGCCCAGCTTGTCTTCCTTCTTGCCCACGGAGAACCCCGGGAAGCTCCGCTCGACCAGGAAGGCCGTGATGCCCTTGTATCCCTTGGAGGGGTCGACGTTGGCGAACACGATGAAGAGCGTCGACTCGTTGGCGTTGGTGATCCACAGCTTGCGGCCGTTGAGGATCCACTTGTCGCCCTTCTTCTCCGCCTTCGCCGCGAGGGCGAAGGCATCGCTCCCGGAGCCCGCCTCGCTCAGTGCGTAGGACCCGACCCACTCCCGCGCGAGCTTCGGGAGGTACTGCTGCTTCTGGGCGTCCGTGGCCCAGCGGATGACCGCGTTGGCGACCAGGGTGTTCTGCACGTCCACCAGCACCGAGACGCTCGGATCGACGGTGGCGAAGCCCTCCACGGCGAGGGCGGCGTTGAAGAAGCTGGAGCCAGATCCGCCGTACTGCTCGGGCACCTCGACGCCCATCACCCCGAGGTCGAAGAGGTCGGGGAGGAGTTCCTTGTCGAGGGCGCCATGGTGGTCCATCGAGGCGACACGGGGGCCTACGCGGTCACGGGCGAAGCCGAGCACGGCGTCGCGAAACATCTTCTCATCGGGCGAAAGCTGGGTGAGCGAGGTCATGGCGCGGAATGTAGGGCCAACCCCCTGCGAACCTCAATGCGCTGCCGCCTCGCAACGATTACGCACCGACCATCAGGGGCACTGGCATGTGACGCAATCTGTCAGCGAACACCCGGGTGAATTCCACGGAACGGCGTCGGGGTGCGGCGGCACGAGGCGTGCTGCCAGCGCGTCGGAGACATGGGCTTTCCTGGTTCCACGACGAACACGATCAGGGTAGAGGGCGGAGCTCGAAGCAGGTGCTTGGGGAAGCAGAGGGAGGCATCCATGAAGACATCGAGAGTGATTCGTAGAAGCGGGGCGTTCGAGGTCGGCTTCACCCTGGTCGAGCTGATGATCGTGGTGGTGATCCTGGGCATCCTCGCGGCGGTCGCGATCCCTGCCTTCAGCCGATATGTGAAGCGGAGCAAGACCTCCGAGGCCAGCGCCGGCATCGCCTCGATGTATCGGCTCCAGCTCAGCTATTACGAGAACACCCAGGAGCGCACGAGCGCCACGAGCTTCGCCACCTGCAGCGCCCTTCCCACCGCGGCGCCGACCGCCAGCAAGTACCCGGCGAGCGTCACCCTGTGGATGAACAGCTCCGACTGGGCGGCCCTGGGCTTCGTGATCGATCGCCCCCACTACTACCAGTACTCGACCGAGGGCACGAACACCGCGATGACCGCGCGGGCCGTCGGCAACATCGACGGCGACTCCACCAACTCCACCTTCGAGCGCTCGGCCCTGCTGAACTCTGGCGAGATCCAGGGGGCCCAGATCCGCATCGTCAACGAGCTGGAGTGAGCCCGCAGTCCTCGGCCACCAGCGCGCTCAGCCGCGCGATTCCCTCCTCGAACTGATCGGTCCTCGGCAGCAGGCTCAGCACCATGTGCCCGTCGCCGGGCACGTCGAAGAAATACCCCGGCTGCACCAGCACGCCGCGCTCCAGCAGCGCGAGCACCCAGGCGTCGTCGTCCCGGGTCGCGGGCAGCCGCAGCACCGCCGACCAGCCTCCCTCGACGGGCAGCAGCGAGAGCGGGCTCTCGGCCGTGATCGCCCTCTTCAGCGTCGCGAGGTTGCGCGCGATGCGCTCCCGCACCGGGCGCTGCAGGGCCTCGCGGTGGCGCAGCCAGACCGGTGCCGCGCGAAGCACCGGGGCGCCCACCGAGAGGAAGCTGTCGGCGATGTGCTCCAGCCGTCGGAGGGCCTCGGAGCGCAGCGCGTCGGGGCCGCCGACGTGCACCCAGCCGAGCTTCATCTGCGGCAGCGCGAGGGTCTTGCTGAGCCCGCTCAGGGTGAAGGTGAGCACCTCGTCGCAGCCGACGAAGCTGGGCGCCCTGCGGGCGTCCTCGCGGTGCGGATACTCGAGGAAGACCTCGTCGACGAGGAGCGCGAGCCCGTGCTGGCGGCACCGGGCGAGGAGCGCCTCGCGGAGCTCGAGGGTGACGTAGGCCCCGGAGGGGTTGTTGGGGTGCACCAGCGCGATGGCCCGGGTGCTCGGGGTGATGGCCTCGTCGAGGGCGTCGAGGTCGAGCTCCCAGCGGCCGTGCCAGGTCGAGCCCACGGGGGTGAGCGCCACGCCCTCCAGCCGGGCGAGGTCGTCGAGGAGGGGGTAGCTCGGGTGCCCCACCACCACGGCGTCGCCGCGGTCGCAGAGCAGGTTGAAGAGCCAGCCGTAGGCCTCGCTGGTGCTGGCCGAGAGGCGCAGGTGCTCCGGGTCGACGGCGTAGCCCAGCGAGGCGTAGTACGAAGCGACGGCGGCGCGCGCGGGGAGGGGGCCCGCGGGGTCTGGGTCGTAGCGGCCGACCGCTGGATCGGCGAGCGCGGCGATGAGCTCCGGGGCGAGCGGCGGGAGGTCGACCGCGGTGGGGTTGGAGGCGGTGAGGTCGATCAGGCCAGGGAGCGCGCGGCGCTCGGCGATGGCGACGCTGAGCGGCGACGGCCGGGTGATCCAGGCGGTGCGATCAGAGAACATCGGAGGACCTCATGAGCGCGGCGGACTCCTCCGGGGAGAACACGGTGCACGACATCCCCCCGGAGAGCTCGAAGCCCGCGTCCCCTCCGCGGCGCACCTGGATCTCCAGCAGCCAGTGCGCCCAGGGCTCCCCCCACTTCGCCCTCGCGGGCTGCCGCAGCAGGAGGTTGTAGTCCGCGTCGCCGGAGACGCGACGCACCTGTCGGAGCGTCTGCCGGAGCATCGCCGCGAGGGGCCGGAGCATCGCGTCGGGGGTGGCGCCGAAGTGGGCGATCGGAGCCCGAGGGACGATCCAGGTCTCGTGCGAGCGCGCGGAGGCCCACGGGCAGAGCGCGACGAAGTGAGGGTCCGAGGCGACGACCCGGTCGCCCGCGGCGAGCTCGGCGTCGATGAGCCACTGCACCAGCGACGAGCCCTCGCGGCGATGGTGTCGCGCGGCCACCGCATCGCGTCGGCGCACCGAGGGCGGCACCACCGGGCAGGTCATGACCTGCGAGTGCGGGTGACGGAGCGAGGCCCCGGAGCGAGGACCGCGGTTCTTGAAGAGCAGCACCGCGGCGGCGTCGGGGCGCTCGGCGAGGGCGCGGTGCCGCGAGCGGTGGAGGTCGAGCACCGTCGCCAGGGCGTCGGGGTCGAGGTCCGAGAGGTCGGCGTCGTGGAGGGGAGTCTCGACGATCACCTCGTGGGCGCCCACCGCGGGGCGCTCCCGGAATACCCCACGGTGTATGGTGGCTCCGCCGATCGGTCCGCGGCCCATCATCGGGAAGCGGTTGGTGACCGCGCGCGCCAGCCATCGGCCGCTCGCGTCGAGGCGCTCCTCGGTGGCCTCCTCGGCCTCGCGCTCGTGCCCCGGGCAGAAGGGACACTCGCTCGCGCCGCGGAGCGCGTCCAGGCGGCTGGTCATGTCCCGGGGCGTGTTGCGCCGGTGCGAGGCCAGCAGGCACCAGCGCGCGGTGAGGGCGTCCCAGCGTAGCGTCGGTGAGGGGTCGGGAGCGTTTCGGGTCGGCACCGGCGGCGCTCTACCCGCTACCGCAGGACGGCGTCCCGGCGCAACGCGGCGCCTCGGAGCGGGTTAAGGCGTCGCGCTCCCGCGGAGAGGTCTGTTATGGTCCCCGACTGCGGCCCATCTACGACCGTCGTACACCCCTCTCGGAGCGCCCGATGCCGAAGTTCCAGAAGAAGCACACGCACTACGCCGCCCGCGTCGCGAAGCCGCGCGAGAGCCTGGTGCCCCCGGCCCCGGAGGCCGCCGAGGCGCTCCTCGAGGTGATGACCATCGCCGCCTGCGTCGACGGCAAGATGGCGCCCGACGAGAGCCACCAGCTCTGCGAGCAGATCCGCGCGACCCCGGGCTTCACCCACCTCGACAACCACGCCCTCGCCCGCACCGTCGAGGGCTTCGTGCTGCGCATCGCCGCGGAGGGCATCCCCGCCCGGGTGCGCACCATCGCCAAGGCGATCGGCGACGACATCGAGGCCCGCGAGGAGGCCTTCGCCCTCGCCACGCTCTTCGTCCTCTTCGACGGCGAGGTCGGCGACGAGGAGCAGGAGTTCCTCGAGCTGCTCCAGAAGGCGCTGCACCTCTCCGACGAGCGCGCGAGCCACATCTCCTCCCTCCTCGCCGAAGCAGACTGACACCTCGGCTACGCACCCGACTCCCTCGCGGTGCGTCGTGCGCTTCACTGCCGCGCTGCGCCATCCGACCCTCTCACGCGGCGCGTCGTTGCGCCCCGACCGAGACGGCCGGAGAGTGAAGGGTACGGCTCGCATCGACCTACCGCGTCGAGGCGTGCCGCGGGGCTGAGAACGCGGCGTGCAGTGGGTGTCCCGATGAGCGAAGCAATGTCGATGACGGTGCTCCAGACCGCTCGCCTCGAGCTGGTGCCGATCACCTTGAGCCTGGTCGAGGCCGTGATGGCCGACGACTGCGCGGAGGTCGAGCGCATCGCGGGGGCGAGGTTCCCTGGCAAGTGGCCGGGTCGGTGCCTGATCGAGCGGGCCTTCAGCGCCTCGGTCGAGCGCATCCGCGCCGACCCTTCGCTGCGGCTGTGGGGAGACCGGCTGATGATCGCCACCTCCGCCGCGGGTGACCGGCACATCGTCGGCAGCGTGGTGTTCCACGGGGCGCCCGACGAGGAGGGCGTGGTGGAGATCGCCTACGGGGTCGAGCCCAGCTCGCAGGGCCAGGGCTACGGCGCCGAGGCGACCTGCGCGATGGTCGAGTGGGCGCTCGAGCAGCCCGGGGTGCGGGCGGTCACGGCGTCGACCTTCCCGTGGCACACCTCGTCGGTGAAGATCATCCGTCGCGCGGGCATGGAGCACTGCGGCTGGCGGGAGCACGACCTCCTCGGCGAGCTGGAGATCTTCGAGCGGCGTCGCATCGAGGCCCCGTGCTACGTCGGAGCGAGCACCCGAGAGGCGGCGGCGCGGGCGTCCCGGGCGGGCTGACGCGCTCTCAGTCGCTCCAGCGGGGATACGGGGCGCGAGGCGAGGCGGAGGGGACAGGGCTCACGGTGACGTCGGGCGCGAGGGACCTGACCCGGTGCCTGGAGCGATGGCGCGAGCGATGGTGCCCCCGCGGCGTCGAGGGCTCCGCCGGAGGCGAGGCGTCCACGAAGGCGGCGAGCGGAGCCGGCAGCGGGTCAGGGGTTTCGATGAGGGTCGGAGACGGAGGCGGCGCGGGCGCCGCACGGGGCGCGGGCTGCGTCGGGGCGTCGAGGGGGGCGACCGGCGCCGCCGCGGGGGCCGCGATGGGCGCCGAGGCGCGGCGGTGCGAGGGGAGCGCGGTGAAGAGCGCGATGCCCGCCGCGACGAGCACGGCGAGGGCGGAGGCCGTGCGGGTGGCGGTGACCCGGGGAGCGCGGGCGGTCCCGGCGAAGGGGCCGCTGGTGAGGCCGGCGCGAGCGCCCTCCACGGGCAGCGCCTCGATCGCGCGAAGAAACTCCTCCGCGGTCTCCGGTCGGTCGGCGGGTCGCTTCTTGAGGGCCGCGGCGACGAGGGCGTCGAGCTCCGGGGGAATGCCCGCCGAGGGGTTGAGGTCGAGCACCCGCGGCGGGGGCGTCATGATGTGGTGTGCCATAACCACCACGGCGTCGTCTTCGCCGAAGGGCACCACGCCGGTGAGCATCTGGAAGAGCATCACGCCGACCGCGTAGAGGTCGCTGCGCCCGTCGAGGGGGCGGCCCTGCGCCTGCTCCGGGGACATGTACCGCGGCGTGCCGAACACCGTTCCCTCCTGGGTGGAGAGCGGGTCGATGGGCGCGTCGGCGCCGCCCGGCCGGATCTTCGCGACCCCGAAGTCGACGACCTTCACCAGCTCTTCGCCCCCGGCGTGGGCGTCTACCCGGGCGAGGAAGATGTTGTCGGGCTTCAGGTCGCGGTGGACGATGCCCGCCCGGTGGGCCTCGCCGAGAGAGCGGAGGATGCCCGTGGTGATGCGCAGCGCCTCGGCCACCGGCAGCGCTCCGTCGCGTCGCAGCCGGGTGGAGAGCATCTCGCCCTCCAGCAATTCCATCACGAGGAAGAGCAGCCCGTCGGCGGTCTGCCCGAAGTCGAGCACCGCCACGGTGTTGGGGTGGCGGAGGTTGGAGAGCGCCTGGGCCTCGCGGTGGAAGCGCGCCACGGTGTCGGGGTCTCGGCCCAGCTCGCGGCGCAGCACCTTGACCGCCACGTCGCGCCCCAGCGCCCTCTGCTCGGCGCGGTAGACCGTGCCCATGCCGCCGACGCCCAGCCGGTCGAGGATGTCGTAGCGGTCGGCCAGCACGGTGCCGATGAGCGCGTCGTCCATCGAGCGCTCGAAGGCCGCCACCGTCAGCAGCCGACGACCGTCGTGCGAGCACCGCGAGACGGATCCGCTGAAGCTAGTCTGGCAGGCTGGGCAGATGCGCATGCAGGGTCTCGGTGACTCTCCGGTGCTCCGATGCCGTGATAGCTTCAGCCGTCGTGGGTGCGCCTTCTGAGAGCGACGCGTGCAGCCGGTCGAGGGCCCGGCCCTCGCGATGGTACGCCATCGTCGCGGCCCTCGTCCTGGGACCGTACCTCCACGATGACATCGCGTGGGCCGACCCGCTAGACGAGCCATGGCGCATCGCACGCGCCGACCCGCTGTCCCGGCTCCGGAGCGCCGAGCTCTCCCGACGGCGGGGAGGGCTCTGGGCCATCGCGCTCGCCCGGCTCGAAGGGAGCCGCGGACTCTCGGAGGTCGATCGCAGCGCCGAGGACGAGGCCCTGCTCTCGCTCCTCGCCCAGGAGCCCGACCTCTCCGCCCGGCTCACCGCGCTCGCCGCGCTGGCGCTCCCCCTCGGCCGCGACACCCGCTCGCTCGCGGCCCGCGTCGAGGCGCTGCGCCTCCCGGAGTCTGCTCCTCCGGCGCTCGCGCTTGCGGCGCTTCACGCCGTGGGCACCCCCGAGTCGCTGCTCGACGCGGCCCGGGCGAGGGGCAGCGTGGTGCCTGACGACGAGCTCGCGGCGGTGGCCCTCGACGCGCTCGCCACGCGCCAGTACGCCGAGCTGGAGGGGCGCACCGTCGAGGAGCCGCTGTTGTGGCGCATCCAGGCGAGGCGGCGCGACCCCGGCGCGGCGGCGGCGATCGTCGCCGAGCTGGTGCGGGCCTCGGTGGAGATCCGCGGGGGGAGGGGCCTGTCGGCCATTCGCGCAGCGAGGGAGCTGCGGCTCACGGAGGCCTCCGCGGCGCTGCTGGAGATCGCGCGGTCGGGGCCCGAGAGGGAGCTGCGTCGGCAGGCCGTCGAGGCCCTCGGGGACGTCGGGGGAGTCGCCGACGAGACGCTGGCCGGGCTGCTCGACGACCCGGTCACGCGTGGTCCTGCGCTGGGCGCGGTGGCGCGGCTGCGAGCGCTGGGCGCGGTGGCGGCGGTGCGGCGCTGCGCGCAGCTCGATGACCCGGGCGACCGGCGTGGCGCCGAGGAGGCGCTCGCCTCGCTTCGCGGAGAGGCCGCGCAGGCCCGGGGCGAGGGGGCGGCGACGGAGGGCGCGAGCCCGGCGGCGCTGAGGCGCGCGCTGCTCACGGAGGTCGACGAGGGCGTGCGGCTGAGCGCGGCGATGGCGCTCGCGCGACGCGAGGGGAGCGGGGCGCTGCCGGCGCTGGAGGCGGCGCGGGCGGTGGCGTGGAGCCGACGGCTCCTCGACGGGCTCTCCCTCGCCATGGCGGCGGCGCGGGCCTCGGCGGAACCTTGACCCCGGCGTTGGGACGGTGTCATTGCCGACCCCGCCATGGAATCCCAAGAGAGCAACAAGACGGGCGCTGCGGCCGCGGAAGAGACGATGCCGCTGGAGGCGATCCTCGAGCGACTGGCGAAGGTGGTCGAGTCGCTGGAGAAGGGTGACCTGCCCCTCGAGGAGTCGCTGCGGGTCTTCGAGGAGGGCGTGAGGCTGACGCGCGCCGGGCAGCGCCGGCTCGATGCCGCGGAGAAGCGGGTCGATCAGCTCGTGACCAACGAGGCCGGCGAGACGACGCTCCAGCCCATGACCCGGGGCTGAGCTCGCGCCGCGGCGCTGAGGGCTCGGATCCACAGCGTCGACGCGCTGTCCCGAGTCTGGACGTTTCGAGAAAGCCGGTGGTATGACCGCCGCGCCGCGAAGGCGGTGGTGAATTCCGCGGGTGACGTGACAAACACGAGCGCCGCGGTCCCGATGGCTTAGGTGGAGGAGACACGACGATGCGGCACTCTCGATGGTTGGCTTTGATCCTCGTGGCGCAGGCGGTGGCGCTGCCCATGACGGCCTTCGCGCAGACTCCGCCCGCGGGCGGTCGTCCCGCCGCGGCGACCGACGAGGAGGACGAGGAGGACATCGACGACGAGGACGCCCCGGCCGCGACCTCACCCGCAGCGACCGCGACCGCGCCCGCCGCCGCCCCGGAGCAGCCCGGCACGCCGGAGACCGACGAGGCCCGGCGCACCCGCATCCTCCCCCGCTTCTCCTCCCTCGACGGCTCCATCGGCCTTCTCCACACCCGCGCGGCGCAGACCGGCGCGGCGGGGTCGTTCCGCTTCGGCCTCATCGGCGAGTACTTCGGCGCGTCGGAGTACCTCCGCCCCCCGACGCTCGCGGGCACCGCGGCGGTCGGCACCGACTCCGCCTCGCACGTCGGCGGCACCGCGACGCTCTCGTACTCTCCCCTCGACTTCCTCGAGATCTTCGCCTCGATCCGCGCCTACGCCAACGCCAACGACCGCGAGCGCCCGAGCCTCTTCCAGGTGCTCGGCGACACCACCCTCGGCGTGAAGGGCGCGGCGCGCATCTGGCGCGGCCTCTACGTCGGCGGCTACGCGTCGCTCTACCTCCTCAACCGCTCCGGTGACATCGGCCTGCTCGGCGACTCGACCAGCGCCGACTTCGGCGTCCTGAGCACCCTCGACCTTCGCGACTTCGGCGCCAGCGTGCCGCTGCGCTTCCACGTCAACGCCCACTACTACCTCGACAACAGCGCCGAGATCGTCTCGCAGACCGAGGAGCGCCGCCGCGCCGCCCAGCCGGGCTACGACGCCGCGCGCTGCGCCTCCGGGGCCATCGACCCGAGCTGCTTCCTCGAGGTCTCTCGCATCGAGCGCCACGCGCTCGGCATCAACCGCGTCGACCAGTTCGGCATCAACCTCGCCGCCGAGGCCGAGCTCCCGTGGGTGCGGCCCTTCCTCGAGTGGTCCGTCGGCGTCCCGGTCAACCGCCAGGGCTACTCCTGCTTCGAGCCGGGCACCGGCATGTCGGGCCCCGCCGGCGCCGCCGACGACGACGCCTGCCTCGCCCGCGAAGGCTTCTCCGCGATGCCCTCGCGCTTCACCATCGGCACCCGGGTGCTCCCGCCGGTCCGCGGCCTCGCCGCGCTCCTGGCCTTCGACATCGCCACCAGCGGGAGCTCCACCTTCGTGCGCGAGCTCGCCCCGACGCCCCCGTGGCAGTTCTACTTCGGCGCGTCCTTCGCCTACGACATCCATCCGCCGGTGCAGCGCGTCGAGGTCCCCGGGCCCGAGCGCGTGACGACCCGCGAGGTCGACCGCACCCCGCCGGGCGGCCACGTGGTCGGCATGGTCCGCGACGCCGAGAGCCACAACGCCATCGGCGGCGCCATCGTGAACTTCACGGGTCACCCCGAGCTGCACATCCTCGCGACGGCCGCCGACGGCCGCTTCCGCTCCGGGCACATCACTCCGGGCGAGTACCGCCTCGCGGTCACCGCGCCGGAGTTCAACCCCGGCGAGTGCACCTTCACGGTGCCCGCCCCGGCCCCGGCGCCCGAGGGCTCGACCGCCCCGGCCCCGAACCCCGACACCGAGGTCAACGTCAACTGCGAGCTCCGCGCGATGCCCCGCCGCGGCGGCCTCTCCATCCACGTCGTGTCGTCGCAGGGCGGCGCCGGCGTTCCCAACGCCAACGTGGTGCTCTCCCCCGCGCCGGGCCTCAACGTCCCCAGCGGCCAGCAGGCGCCCGTCGAGCGCACGCTCACCACCGACGACCAGGGCCGCATCAACGCCGAAGAGCTCCTGGCCGGTCCGTACATGGTCCGCGTCGAGTCGAGCGACCGTCACATGGGCTCGACCGCGCAGCAGGCCACCGTGGAGCCCCGCGCCAGCCGCGGCGTGGAGGTGACCGTCACCCGCCGCCCGGCGCGCGCGTCCGTCGCCATCCGCGGCAACGTCCTTGCCATCCTCCGCCAGGTGCACTTCCAGACCAACTCCGCGGAGATCCTCCCCGACTCCAACACGCTGCTCGAGGAGATCGCCGACACGATCAACCGTCACCCCGAGATCACCGCCGTGGAGATCCAGGGGCACACCGACAACGTCGGCAACCCGGCGAGCAACCTGACGCTTTCCCAGAGCCGCGCCGAAGCGGTGCGCGACACCCTCATCCGCCTCGGCGTCCCGGCCGACAAGCTCACCGCCCGAGGCTTCGGCCAGACCCGCCCGCTGCGCCCCAACCTCACCGCGGTCGGCCGCACGGCCAACCGTCGCGTGGAGTTCCACCTCACGCGCACCGCCGCCCCGCGCCCCGCCGCCCGCTGATGCGACCGAGCGCGATCGCACCGGTCGCGCTCCTCGCCCTGTCCTGCAGCGCCACGGCGCCACCTCCCCGACCCATCCACACCAGCGCCTCCGTCGACGCCGGGGCACCCGCCGCGGTGACCCCGGCCGTCGCGCCGCCTCCGCCCGACGCGCTCCTCGCCGTCACGGCCGCGCTGCCGGGCCTCGAGCCCGTCTCCGCGGACGCAGCCCCGTGGATCCCCTCGACCGCGCTGCGGGCCGTCCTCCGGGCCTCCGGGGAACTCCCGCTCCCTGGCGCGCCGTCGCGAGAGGGCGACCGGGTGACCTGGACGCTCCTGCTCCCCTCGAGCGTCCCTCCGACGGCCGCGGCCTCGGCCTGCGCGGCGGTCACCTCCGACCCGCACCTCGCCTGCGCCAGCGATCGCGTCGAGCACGTCGGCCGGCTGCGGGACCGGGTCGTCGTCGCGTGGCGCGAGCCCGCCGTCCCTCAGGTCGTCTCGCGCTACCAGCCGCTTCGCGCGCTCTCCCGGCTGGGTCGCGGCGTGTGCCTCGTCTCGGCGCAGCAGACCGCGGAGACGATCGACCTCACGGTGCGCGCCGACGACGCGCCCGCGCTCGGAGAGACGCTCGCCCTGATGACCGTGTCGCCCGGGCTGCGCGCGCTGATCACCGTGCGGGTCGAGCCGCAGGGCGACGCGCTGCTGGCGACGCTCTCCTGGCCGTCCACCCGGGCGACCACCACCGAGCTCGGCGACGACCCGTGGCCGCCGCGCTGCAACGGCGCGCTCGACCTCGCGGCCTCGCTCCCCGCGGGGACGCTCCCGGTCGCTCGCTCCTTCGTCGCAGGCGCCCGCTCCCAGGGCGCGGTGCTCACCGCGGGTCGTGCGGCGTGGGTGGTGACGGTGGGCGATCGCATCGCGCGCACGACGGTGAGCGCGGTCGACGAGGGCGGGGTGTCGCTCCGGCGGCCGGGCGTGGCGAGACCGCTGCGGCTGCGCTGGCGGCCGTAGACCCGGCTTGACCCTGCGGTCGCGTCCCGGTACCTGACGAGGCCTTCACCATGACCAAGCCCCGCGTTCGCTTCGCGCCGTCACCGACGGGTTATCTCCACATCGGAGGCGCCCGCACGGCGCTGTTCAACTGGCTCTGGGCCCGCAAGACCGGCGGCACCTTCGTGCTGCGCATCGAGGACACCGACCAGGAGCGCTCCACCGAGGCGTCGACGAAGGTCATCATCGACTCGATGCGCTGGCTCGGCCTCGACTGGGACGAGGGCCCCGAGGTGGGCGGCCCGTACGGGCCCTACTTCCAGATGCAGCGGCTCGCGCTCTACGCCGAGCACGCCAACCGGCTGGTGAGCGAGGGCAAGGCCTACCGCTGCTACGCGACGCGCGAGGAGATCGACGCGCTCAGGCAGAAGCTCCCGGAGAAGAAGCGCGACGGCTTCGTCTACCCGCACCTCTGGCGAGACAAGACCGAGGCCGACTGGATCCCCGGCGCGCCCTACGTCATCCGCTTCAAGACGCCGCTCACGGGCACGACGGAGTTCGTCGACAAGGTGTTCGGGTCGATCAAGACGCAGAACAGCGTCATCGACGACTTCGTGATCATGCGCTCGGACGGCGTGCCGCTCTACAACTTCGGCGCGGTGGTCGACGACGTCACCATGGACATCACCCTGGTCGCTCGCGGCAGCGACCACATCATCAACACCCCGAAGCAGATCCTGCTGTACCAGGCGGTCGGCGGGGCGGTGCCGGAGTTCGCGCACCTGCCGATGATGCTCACCCCCGACGGGAAGAAGATGTCCAAGCGGCTCGCGGAGCAGCAGGGCATCGACGTGCCGGTGGAGCGCTACCGCGAGAAGGGCTGGGTCGCCGACGGGCTGCTCAACTACATCGCGCGCTTCGGCTGGTCCGCGGGCGACCAGGAGATCTTCACGCGCGACGAGCTCATCGAGAAGTTCGACTGGGCCCACTGCGGCACCAACGACGGCCGGTATGACAAGAAGAAGTCCCTCTGGGTGAGCGGCGAGCACCTGAAGCGCCTCACCGACGAGGACTTCGCCGCGAAGGTCTACCCCTTCCTCGCGGGCGCCGGGGTCAGCGTGGCGGCCGACGACCCGAGGCTCCTCCCCGCGGCGCGCACCGTGAAGACCCGCTCGGCCCGGCTCATCGACGCCGCCGAGGCGATGGCCTTCTACTTCCAGGACGCCATCACCCTCGACCCGGCGGCGGTGGAGAAGTTCCTCACCGACGAGGCGAGGGCCAACCTCCGGGCGCTGGCCGACGTGCTCGACGCGCTGCCCGACTTTACCGAGGCTGGTATCGGCGCGGCCATCGAGGCCTGGCTCGCCGAGCGCGGCTTCGACATCAAGACCGTCGCGCAGCCCGCGCGGGTGGCGCTCACCGGGCGCACCGCCTCGCCGGGGCTCTACGAGGTCATCGCGGTGCTCGGTCGCGACGTGGCCGTGCGACGCCTGCGCTCGGCCGCGGGCGCGTGATCGGGCCGGCGCGGTGAAGGTCCTCCTCGTCGGCGCGATCGCCTATGTGCTGATCGTCGCGGTGCTCGCCCGCAAGAAGCTCCCCGAGCTCCACCTCCGGCGCTTCTTCCTCGACACCTGGCGCGAGGTCGACCGCGAGGCCGCCGCCGCGCGCGCCCGCCGCGAGGAGCAGGGCCTCGGCTACGACTACCGCCCGATGATAGCCTACCTGGTCGCCGCGGTGGTGCTCACCTTCCAGGAGTATTTCGGCGACCGCGTCACCTTCAACCAGCTCCTGGCGCGCGGCTGGGTCATCGACTGGGGCGGCGGACCACGCGGCCCGGCCACGCACCACCTGCAGCTGATGAAGCCGCTGCGCTGGGCCTCCCCGGCGGGCTACGAGGAGCTCGCCGGGCTCGCGTACTGGTCCTTCACGCGCTCCTTCGGCTACCTCGTGGTGCCGGCGATCATCCTGCTGCTCTGGCGGCGCGAGCGCTTCCGCGACTACGGACTGCGCCTCCGCGGCTTCCTCTCGCACGCGTGGATCTACGCGCTCTTCTTCGGCATCGTCCTGGTCGCGGTGGTGATCGTCTCGCAGACCGGCGAGTTCTCGAACTACTACCCCTTCTATCGGCTGGCCAACCGCTCGTGGAAGGACTTCTTCCTCTGGGAGGTCCTCTACGCGACGCAGTTCTTCACGCTGGAGTTCTTCTTCCGCGGCTTCCTGGTGTCCGCCGGGCGCGAGGCCATGGGCTCCTCGGTGATCGTCGCCATGGTCGTGCCCTACTGCATGATCCACTTCGGCAAGCCCTGGGCGGAGGCGCTCGCGGCCATCCTCGCCGGCGTCGTGCTGGGCACCCTCGCGCTCAAGACCCGCTCCATCTGGTCGGGCTTCCTCATCCACGTCACCGTGGCCGTCTCCATGGACCTCGCCGCCCTGCTCCAGACCCGCGGTCTGCCCGGCAACATCCACCTCCCGCCCTCCTGGGGCTGGTAGGCAACCCCCTCCTTCCGGGGCGCCGACAAGCGCCCATGAACAGACCTCCCGCCCTCCTCGCGCTCGCCCTCGCCGGCTGCCTCGACCTCCAAGCGCCTCCTCCCTCCGTCACCCCTCAGCTCACTGGCCTCCGCGCCAACGCCGCCTCGCTCGACGCCGTGCCTCGCGTCCCCGAGCTCCAGGTGTCCTTCGACCGCGCGATGGCCCCGCCCGAGGCCTCCTCGGTGATGCTCTTCCGCGAGGCCCTCTCTCCCGCCCTGGTGACCGACGCGCGCGACGGCGTGGTCTCCCTCGGCCGCCTCGCCAACCGGGTCCCGCTGCGGGTGCAGCGCGACGCCATCAACCCCGCCCGATGGTGGCTCCGCACCGAGGCGGTGCTCCCTCCCTCCATCCCGCTCACCCTGGTCTTCAGCGAGCGCACCCGCTCCGTCGAGGGCCGCCCCCTCACCGACGACGGCGACGGCGGCGTGCGCTCGACCGGCGTCGCGCTCCAGGTGATCGACGCCCCGAGCGCCGGGCCGGTGCTCACGCCTGCGCTCCTCGACGCCCCGGTGGGCTCGGACGCCGCGCTCCTCTGGCTGCGCGCCGACCGCCCGGTGAGGGTGCTGCGCGCCGACGGGGTGACCCTGCTGGGCGACGACCGCAGCACCATCCCGACGAGGGTGGAGGCCGACGAGCGCACCCCCGAGGGGCTCACCCGGGTGCTTCGGGTGACGCCGTCCCGACCGCTGCGCGCGGGGGTGACCTACGGATGGAGCGTCGCGGCGGTGGCCTCTCGTGGCGCCCTCGCCGCGGAGGCGGTGCCGTGGCCGATGCCCGTGGTGGCGCCCTCGACGCCCGAGGCCCTGCGCTGGATCGACGGGGTGGTCTGCGCGAGCGGGGAGCAACCGCTGGGCGGAGGCTGCGTCGAGCGGGGCGACCGGGCGGTGGTGGTGCGCGCGGCGACGACGGCCGCAGCGGTGGCGAGGCTGGAGCTGAGCGTCGGCGATGTGCGGAGGGTGGCGGTCGCTCCGGGCGGGACCACCCATCGGCTGAGGGTGGCGGGCCTTCCTCCGGCGAGCGAGCTGCGTTGGCGCCTCGAGGCGTGGGAGCTTGGAGGGCGCCTGAGGGATGCGCGCGAAGGGACGATCCGCACGGCGGACGCGGCCCCGAGGGTGCGCATCGCGGAGGTGCTGGCGAGGCCGCACAGCTCCAGCGCCCAGGAGTTTATCGAAGTGGTCAATGAAGAGGACGCGGCGGTGTCGCTGACGGGCTGGGCGCTGGACTCCGGCGGGGCCCGCTCGGTGCTGCCCGATGGGGCGACGGTGCCGGGGCAGGGGCGCGCGGTGATCGTCGGGGCGAGCTTCGACCCCAGGGGCGTGGCGCGGGCCAACGACCCGGCGGTGCAGGCGGGGGCGAGGGTGATCGTGGTGCGGGGCAGCCTCGCGGGCAGGGGGCTGCGGGACTCCGGTGCGGAGCTGTCGCTGGTGACCGCGACGGGTCTCGTGGTGAGCCGCTACCCCGGAACCGCCCCGGAGCTGCTGCCCCAGGAGGGAGTGAGCGTGGTGCGCGCGGACACCGAGCTCGACGACGAAGACCCCGCGGCCTGGGTGCGCTCCCGCGACGGGGCCTCGTCTCCGGGCGGCCCCGACGTGCTTCGCTGAGCGGAAGGGCTCAGCGGCAGTAGGCCTGGCCCCGGAAGGGGTTGGGGCGGCAGGCGCGGGTGCCGCCGGTGATCCAGCGAGTGAAGACCTCGGCGTAGTTGGTGGGGTGCCCGGGCGCCCAGATGCCCCGCTGGTTGGCGCGGGCCTCGGCCTCGGCGAGCAGCAGCCCGCTGTGGATGGGCTCGGGAGCGCAGCCGAAGTCGGTGTAGTAGGCGCTCAGGCCCTCTCGCACGAGGCGCTGCTGGAAGAGCTCGCCGTCGACGAAGACCAGCCCCAGGGTGCGGCCGAAGGTGTCGAGGTTGGGCATCGTGGCGTTGCGCTCGTCGGCCTGGCGCACCACCACGAAGCTGCGCCCCGCGGCGAGGTAGCCGGCGACGGTGACGGAGGTGGCGCGGCCGAAGGCGGTGTTCTCCGAGGCGACCTGGGCGTGCGACTCCTCGGTGTTCACCCACTCGAAGCGCACGGTGGTCTCGCCCTGGATGGCGAAGCTGAAGATCGACGTGTCGCCGTCGATGGAGCGGATGAAGCGCACGGTGGAAGGCGCCAGGAAGCCGCTCGCCGGAACCTCCGCCGGGGTGATCGTCTGCGGCGCGGGGCAGCCGCTGTCACGCACCGGCGGCCCCCGGTCGACCGCGACCGGAACATCCATGGGCGAGCCCGCGTCGGGGGTGGTGCTCCCGGCGTCGAAGACCCCGGTGCCCGGGTTCACCGAGTCACCGCAGCCGACGAGGACGAGGGTCGGGGCTAGGAGCGAGGCACAGAGGCGGAGGGTGAAGCGCATGGAGGTAGTGGGTGGAGGGGCAGTATCGCCCCCGCGGGACGGGCACAAGTCCGTGCCTGGGATTGGACAGGAAATGACCGCATCGGTGATCCCTCCGGGGCGCCGGATGTGGCAAGAATCACGGCGGCATCACCACGGATGACGACGCGCATGGACGACACCCCACCGCTCCCCCACACGGGTCACCTGCCCGACGGCGTGGTGACGGTGCGCGGCGTGGTGAAGGGCGTCGTCTACCGCACCGACGACAAGCGCTACTCGGTGCTGCGCATCACGCAGACGCACGGCGAGGAGACGGTGATCGTGGGCCCCCTCGGGGACGTCGCGCCGGGCGAGTCGCTGCGGGTCACCGGGCGCTGGGAGCGGCACGCCTCGCACGGCCCCCAGTTGAAGGTCGAGACGTGGATCCCCGAGATGCCCACGAGCGCCGACGGCATCGCGCGGCTGCTGGGCTCGGGCTTCGTGAAGGACATCGGCCCGAAGCTGGCGCAGCGCATCGTCGAGCGCTTCGGGGCCTCGACGCTCGACGTGATCGCCGACCACCCCGAGCGGCTGAGCGAGGTCGACGGCATCGGGGGCCGGAGGGCGCAGCGCATCCAGGAGGTGTTCCGGGTGCGGCGGGCGGAGGTCGAGACACGGAGCTTCCTCGCGGGTCTCGGCGTGGGCGCGGGCCTCGCCCGGCGCATCTGGGAGCGCTTCGGCGTGGAGTCCTCGGCGGTCGTCCGGGAGAACCCCTACCGCCTCGCCGAGGAGGTGAAGGGCATCGGCTTCCTCACCGCCGACGCCATCGCCCGGGCGCAGGGGGTGCTCGCCGACGACCCGAGGCGCATCGCCGGCGCGGTGCTCTTCCTGCTGCTCGAGGCGGTCGACGACGGCCACACCGCGCTCCCTCCCGACGAGCTCGCGGTGCTCGCCGACCGCTTCTCCATCCCACCAGAGTCGGTGCGCACGGCGCTGGGTGAGCTCGCGGTGCGGCGCACCATCATCCGCGACCAGCAGCTCATCTACCCGCCGCCCCTCTACGACGCCGAGGTGCGGCTGGCGCATGACCTGGCCGCGCAGATCCGTCGGCCGCTCAAGCCCGTGCGTCGCGAGGCGCTCTCCGTGCCCGAGGTGCGCGAGGCGCTCGATCGGCTCAACGCGAAGCAGCGCGCCGCGGTCGAGGCCACCATGACCGCGGGCGTGGTGGTGATGACCGGCGGACCCGGTACCGGCAAGACCACCACCGTCCTCGCGCTGGTGCGGCTGCACCAGGCCGCCGGGCACAAGGTGCTGCTCGCGGCTCCAACCGGGCGCGCCGCGCGACGGCTCTCCGAGGCGACGAAGCACCCGGCGTCCACCATCCACCGGCTACTCGACTGGTCGCCGCGCATCCAGCGCTTCTCCCGCGACCGCAGCTCTCCGCTCGACGCCGACCTGGTGCTGGTCGACGAGGCCTCGATGGTCGACGTGCAGCTCGCCTCGCACCTCGTGGCGGCGGTGCGCTCCGGGGCGAGGCTGGTGCTCGTGGGCGACGCCGACCAGCTCCCTCCGGTGGGCCCGGGGACGGTGCTCGCCGACCTGCTCAAGGTCCCCGAGGTGACCTCGGTGCGGCTGACGGAGGTGTTCCGCCAGGCGGCCGAGAGCGCCATCGTGCGGGGCGCCTACGACGTGCTGCGGGGGGAGGTCCCGAGGAGCTCTCCGCCGCGCGCTCCCACCGCCGAGGGCGAGGGGCCGAGGGCGCCCACGGGGGAGCTCTTCCTGGTGCGGTGCGACGACGGCGAGCAGGCGGCGAAGCTGCTGGTGGAGACCGTGGCGAGGCGCATCCCGAGGTCCTTCGGGCTCGACCCGATGCGCTCGGTGCAGGTGCTGGTGCCCACGCACCGCGGGCCGCTCGGGGCGCAGAAGCTCAACGAGGCGCTGCAGGCCGCGCTCAACCCCGACGGCACCCGAGGTCGCCGGGGCTTCGCGGTCGGCGACAAGGTGATGCAGCTCCGCAACGACTACGACCTCGACGTGTCCAACGGCGACGTCGGCATCATCGAGCAGCTCGACGACAAGACCGTCACGGTGCGCATGGAGGGCCGCGAGGTGCGCTACGCCGACGACGCCGTCGACAACCTGGCGCTCGCCTACTCGGCGACGATCCATAAAGCGCAGGGCTCGGAGTACGACGCCGTGGTGCTGGGCCTTCACACCTCCCACTTCGTGCTGCTCAACAGGGCGCTGCTCTACACGGCCATCACCCGCGCCCGGCGCCTGGTGGTGGTGGTCGGCAGCCGGAGGGCGCTGGAGATGGCGGTCAGCACCGCGAGGGTGGTCGAGCGCCACGGGGCGCTGCTCCATCGGCTACAGGCCGAGCTCGCCCAGAGCCGTTGACAGCGCCACCCCTCCTCCTGAATCTTCCGCGCCCGGAAAAATATGGATCAGGACTGGTCCTTCGTCTCTCCAATGGTCATCCTCCCGTGAACTTGCTTCGTCCTGCCTACATCGTCCTCGCCTCGCTGCTCGCGTTCTCCGGGTCGGCCGCCTCGCAGTCGACTCCCTCCAACGCCTGCCGCACCACCGCCGACCTCTATGACGGCTCGACCGTCCAGGGCAGCACCGCGGGTCTCTCCGACCGCGCCCACGCCTCCTGCGCCCGTCAGGCGCTCTCGGGCGAGCGGGTCTACGCGCTGCACCTCGACCAGCCCTCGCGCGTCTCGCTGCGGGTCGCGGCCGACTACGACGTCGCGGTGTACGTGCGTCGCGACTGCGCCGACGAGGTGAGCGAGCTCGCCTGCAACGACGACCTCGAAGACGCGCGCCACGCGGGCCTCGACGTCGACCTCGGCGTCGGGACGTGGTTCGTGTTCGTCGACGGCTACGACAGCGACAGCAGCGGCAACTTCACGCTGAGCGTGAGCGCGCGGCCGACGGGCCCGCGGCTCTCTCGCGCGCCGTGGGGGCCGTCGGTCGCCAACCGCGCTCCGTCGCGGCCGTCGTCGTAGGCGATCAGCGCTACGGCGACGAGCTGCGGGTGCGGAAGAGCACCTCGACGCGGCTGCCCGCGGCCGGCAGCGACGCGGGGTCGATGGTGATACGGCGCGAGGCGGCGTCGTAGGTCCAGCCCGTGGTGAGCTGGGTGCGGGTGCCGTCGGCGGCGACGATCCAGACCTGCACGGTGTCGGGGCGGGCGTCGCCGTCGATGGTCCAGGCGTTGGCGCGGCTGGTGATGTCACGGGCGAAGGAGGTGAAGATCTCCGTCCAGTCGGTGCTGCACACGCGCGCGGCGAGGCCGCGGGTGCGCGAGGTGAGGGTGAGGTACACGCCGCCGCGGCGGGCGAGCGTCGGGCAGTCGGTGCGCGACTCGTACCCGACGATCGAGTGGAACACGTAGCTCGAGAAGCCCGGCCAGGTGATGACGGTGCTGTGGAACGCGTCGGCGCTGAGCGAACTCTCGTCGTCGGTGATGGCGACGAAGAACTTCAGCGAGCCGGGGCGCGTGAAGCTCAGCCACATGGGCTGCGTGGCGATCCACTGGCGCAGCCCGTTGACGCTGTCGACGGACACGTTGAGGTGCCGCAGGCGCTCGGAGTCGCCGCAGGCGGCGCCGCCCAGGGGAGAGGGGATGCACACCTGGAGGCGCGCGGTGCCGCGGCGCGCGACCATGATCACCCGGTAGTCGAGCCCGCTCGCGCCCATGATCATGGCGAGGCGGTTCATGTTCGCGTTCACCGCGGCGGTCTCTTCGGTCATCGACCCGGAGGTGTCGACGAAGAGCAGGATGTCCACCGGGGCGCGCGTGGCGGTCATGCCCATGAGGTCCTGCGTGACCTCGCAGCGGTTCATGGCCTCGGCGATGGGCAACCACGAGCCGCCGCACGCGGACCAGTTGCCGAACTCCCCGGTGCCCTCGCAGCGCTGCCTGCCCATCCGGCACATCCCCCGGAAGGCGTCCTCCGGGCGCTCGAAGCACATCTGCTCCATGCCCGGGGTGCAGGCGCAGTCCTCGTTGGCGACGCCGTCGTTGTCGTCGTCGAAGGGCGTCGCGCAGTTCTCGCGAGGGCCCGCCGAGGGCCCCGTGTCGAGCGGCGGAACCACCCCGACGTCGCGGCTGACCGTCCCGGTGTCGCGAGGAGGGACGACGCCGGTGTCACGCACCACCGGTCGATCGGTGACCCGGGCATCGACCCGCGCATCGACGCGGTTGACCCCGGCGTCACCGGCGGACTGGGTGATCTCCTCCGGGGCGCAGGCGACGAGGAGTCCGATGGGCAGCGTGATCCACGGCAGGCGCATGGCTCCCACGGTAACAGAGTCGCGGCGCGACCGCCGGAAGGGGGGATGACTCAGAGTCCGTAGATCAATGCCCGCTCTGGAGTGACTCGCGAGGTCACTGTGGCGGCCACGCGCTGGCGTGACGGCCTGGTGTCTCTCGGAGCTCGCTCGAGAGGCCCACGCGAGCCGTAGGGGGC